>Ga0207649_10000210_pt1 | contig 48571 bp, 44 predicted proteins | sample KBSC43metaG_FD_184317 | JGI IMG/M metagenome (GOLD analysis project Ga0207649, IMG submission 184317) | Corn rhizosphere microbial communities from Kellogg Biological Station, Michigan, USA - KBS C4-3 metaG (SPAdes) (version 2) | ecosystem: Host-associated > Plants > Roots > Rhizosphere > Soil ... | reverse complement strand
GGTCTCGTCGAGGAGGGTGAGGAGCTCGGCTTTGCCGGGACCAAAGGCGATCTCTTCCCCGCAAAGGATGCGGATGCGAGGCCGGATGGTGGCTCGTTTCATGATGCCACCTATATCAGCGAGTGGTTGAAGGGAGGAGGATTTCGATTTCGCGCGATTAGGCGGGCAGGTCGAGGGCCTGGTGGATGGCGAGGGCGGCGAAGGCGTCGTTTGCGGCGTAGAGCAGTTGGCCCGGGGTGAGGTGGGGCAGGGACCAGTTCGAGGTCGTGACCGTCTTGGATTTCGGGAAGCGTTGGTGCAGGAGCGCGCCGATGGCACCGCGCACGCCGATTTGCCCGCGGTAGCCGGCCTTGCGGAAGACCTGGTCGAGATCGAGGACGTTGCGGGGCTTTACCCCGAGCCGGGCCTGGATCTGGGTGTGATCGGATTTCAGGCCGAAGCCGACTTTTTTCACGCGTTCGGATTGCAGAAGGTCGATGACGAAGGGGCGGCTCTCCGGCCGATGGAGCTGGAAGATGAAGGCCTTCGTCGGGAGGGCGAACTGGACGATGTGTGGGCCTTCGCTTTTCTCCCCGACGCGGAAGGTGGGCTTGGATTCGGTGTCGAATCCGGTCACGCCGGCGGCGAAAATCTCGGCGGCGGCGGCGGCGAATTCGGCGGCGGTGGCGGGAACGAAGATTTGCTCGAGCGAAAGCCCGGCGAAGGTCGGCAGATGGGCGGTCTCGGCCTTGGTGGGGGCAATGGGTCTTATTCGGTGCGGGGCCATTGGAGGATCAGCCCGCGACGGGCGGCGGGATGAAGCGCATGTTGGCCTTCTGGCGTTTGAGGAATTCTTCGCCGAGGGCGAGGTAGGCGAGCGCGCCGGAGCCCATGGCGTCGTGCTCGAAGATGGTGCGGCCGAAGCTGGGGGCCTCGCCGAAGCGGATGCTGCGCGGAATGACGGTGTCGAAGACGACTTCCTGGAAGTGCTCGCGGACGTCCTTGACGACGGCCTGGTTGAGGTTCGTGCGGCTGTCGAACATTGTGAGGACGAGGCCGGCGATGGTGAGGTCGGGGTTGTCGCCGCCGTTGCGGAGGAGGTTCATCACCTGCATGAGGAGGCCGAGGCCTTCCAGCGCGTAGTATTCGCACTGGATGGGGATGAGGAGCTCGTCGGCGGCGACGAGGGCATTCGTCATGAGGACGCCAAGCGAGGGCGGGCAGTCGAGAATGGCGTAGTCGAACTGGCTGCCGGCGCGGATGGTGGCGAGGGCTTTGCGGATTTGTTTGTTGTGGTCGTCGAGGCGGGCGACCTCGGCCTCAGCGCCGGCCATTTCGAGGGTGGCGGGGATGGTGGAGAGGTTCTCGAAGCGGGTGGGGAGGATGAGCTCGGGCGCGGGGGTGTCGCCGACGATGGCGTGGTAGAGGCTGCGGCGCTCGGCTTCGTCGCCGGCCAGCATGGCGCTGGTGGCATTGCCCTGGGGGTCGAGATCGACGAGGAGGATGCGCTGACCGGCGGCGGCGAGGGCGGCGGCGAGATTCACGGAGGTCGTGGTCTTGCCGACGCCGCCTTTCTGGTTGGCGACTGCGATGGTTTTCATTCGTTGGAGGAATAGTAGTTGGCGAGGCCGCGAGTGACGGCGTCGGCGTATTCGCGGAAGATACTGGGCTGCATGCGGCCGTCGACAGCTTGTTTTCCGGGGTAATCGCCGGCCTGGATGCGCGCGAAGGCGGCGTGGCTGTTCATGACGTAGGGCTCGATATAGACGACGGGGCACTGGAAGAGGCGGTTCGCGAGGAGGTTGCGGGCCCAGACGAAAGGGTTGCGGCCGACCTTAAGGGCGGAGCCGGTGGCGGTGTCGTATTGGTAGGCGGGGAGGCCGGTGGCCTGGCCGAGGGAGGCGGCGATGGACTCGGCGACGGCGAGTTCCTCGGGATAGGCGCGGGAGAGGAGCTTGCGGAGCAGGTCGAGGCGCTGGTCGTCGTAGGCGAGTTCCTTCGCGGCGAAACAGCCGGTGACGAGGAGGTGGAGGTGGTTTTTGTCGGTGAGGGCGGGGTGGTGCTCGTCGCCCCAGGGCTCGGCATTGAAGTGGAGGCAGAGGACGAGGTCGGGGCGGAGAGTCTCGTTGATGAGCCGGGCGCGCTGGCGGATTTCGCTGACGCGGTAGAAGAGGATCTCGCGTTCCTTTTTAAGGGCGTCGGATGTGGCGGGCTGTTGTTTTTCGGCGAGGGAAAATGACGCAGCCTTGCCGAGGCGGTCGGGGCGGTCGGAGGTGACGGGGCCGGATTTCGTGCGCGTGAGATAGACGGTCGCACCGAGAGCCTGGAGACGGGGAACGAGCAATCGCGCGACGAGGAGGGTCATGTCACCCTCGGTGACGGGCTTCGACCTTCCGATCTGGAACCAGCGCTCTTCCATTTTCGCCCAAGCGCCGCCGAGGTGACCCGGATCGAGCGCGATGCGGATGCCGTTGAGGGGGAGATGTTCAGGACGGGCGGGGAGCTGGGATTTTTGCCGCCAGAAACGCGAGGCGGGCTTGATCAGGCCAGGTGCGACGGCGAAGCGCAGGATGTAGGACGGTTGGCCGGCGGAGGTCTGGATGGTGGCGGCGAGATCGCCGACGGTGATGAAGGATTTCCAGGCGCCGCCGGGGGCATAGACGCCATCGAGCAGGGTGAGGAAATCGGTGCGCGTGATGGATTCCTGATATTTGTCGAGCGAACTCCAATCGGGGCGCTCCGCGAGGGAGCTGAGGTGCATCGCCGGCGCGGGCGTGGCCAGAGCGAGGAGCGCCGGCAGGAAAAAGGCGGACAGCGCGCGACGAATTTTCAAAGCGCTTGGGTTGTAACCCGGCGTGCGTGCGGGATACGATCAAAAGCACCCATGATACGGATTCTTTTTCTTGGCGACATCGTTGGCGAACCGGGTCGGCAGGCCGTCATCCAACGCGTGCCCCGGCTGCGTGAGGAACGCGGCATCGACTTCGTGATCGCCAATGGCGAGAACTCCGCCGGCGGGCGCGGCATCACGCCGAAGATCGCGATCGACCTGCTGCGCTGCGGCGTGGCGGTGATCACGACGGGCGATCACGTGTGGGATCAACGCGATCTCGCGGCATGGCTGCCGACGGAGCCGCGCGTGCTGCGGCCGGCGAATTATCCCGCGGGCGCGCCCGGCTTCAGCAGCGTCGTGCTTGACACGGCGAAGGGGCCGGTGGCCGTGCTGAACCTGCAGGGGCGCACGTTCATGCAGCCGATTCTGGAGAATCCCTTCCACGTCGCGAATGCCGAGGTGGAAAAACTGCGCGCGCAGACGCCGGTGATCTTCGTCGATATGCATGCCGAGACGACGAGCGAGAAAATCGCGATGGGGCGGCACCTCGACGGACGCGTCTCCGCCGTGGTGGGCACGCACACGCACACGCAGACGGCCGACGAGCGGGTTTTCCCTGGCGGCACGGCCTTCCTGTGCGATGCGGGCATGTGCGGGCCGGACGACTCCGTGCTCGGCCGCGCGATCGAGCCCATCGTCGGGCGCTTTCTCTCCAATCTGCCCGTGAATTTTCCCATCGCGCGCGGGCCGGTGCGCCTTTGCGGGGCGATCATCGACATCGACGAGGCCACCGGCCGGGCGACCGCCATCGAGCGATTGAACGAATTGCAGTCCGAGGGGTGAAAAAGGATCCTTGGTTTCCTTGCTTGACTCCGATTGCCGGGGCGTGAATATTCGCGGGCTCTTTTCAAGCTTATGAAACGCACGTATCAACCTTCCAAGCGCACGCGCAAGCAGCAGTTCGGATTCCGCGCGCGGATGGCGACCAAGAATGGCCGTGCCATCCTCAATCGTCGCCGCAATCGCGGCCGCAAACGTCTCCTTCCGAAGGGCGTCGAGGTTCATTTCGCCCGCCACACCGAGGCTTAATTCTCTCCGGCTCGCCGCCATCGCGAGCGGGCCGCTTCCCTTGGAACGCTTCCCCGCCGCCGCGCGGCTCCGCGAAACCCGCGAATTTCTCGCGGTGCGCGCCGAAGGGCGAATGGTTCAGGGCCGCTACCTGCGCATGAGCGTGCTCCGGCGGCCCGGTGAAGACCCGGCCCGCATCGGCATCGTGACATCCCGCCGCGTGGGCGGCGCCGTGCAGCGCAATCGGGTGCGCCGCCGGCTGCGCGAAATTTTTCGGGTGCGCCGCGCGCAGTTTCCCGCCGGCCTCTGGCTGGTCGTCGTGGCGAAGCCAGGAGCGGCCGGCGCGGGCTTCGGAGAGTTGCGCGAGGAATGGTTGCGCCTCGCGGGGCGGCTCTCTATTTTGCGGGACCTTTGACCCGATGAAATCCCTGCTGCTGGCGCTTCTGTTCGTTTACCGCGCGGTTCTCCGCCCGGCGCTGCATTTCATTACGGGCCCCGGAGGGTCGTGCCGTTACGTGCCGAGTTGCTCGCAATATTGCATCGAGGCGGTCGAACGCCACGGCGCATGGCGCGGCGGTTGGCTCGGCCTGAAGCGCCTTTGTCGCTGCCATCCGTGGGGCGGGCAGGGCTACGACCCCGTGCCGCAGTAACCCTTAAAATTTTTTCCGAAAGTCTTTTCCGAATGGACCGCAAAACCTGGCTCGCCGTTGGCCTTTCAATCGCCGGCATCATCCTCTTCCAGCTGTATTATCAGAAGACCTACGGGCCTTATCTCAAGCAGCAGGAGGAGCTGCACCGCCAGCAGGCCGCGGCGGCGGCGAAAGCTTCGCCCAGCGCGTCTCCGGTCGCCAGCGCGAGCCCGACGGCGACGCCCGTAGCCGCGGTGGCACCAGCGTCCGCGGCGTCCGTGATGACGGCGCAGAGCGCGTCGCTCACCGCCGAGGGGAAAAAGAAGGAGCGCGCGAAATTCTTCTTCAACAACGACACGGGCGGCATCGCCTCGGTGCAGCTGCTCATGCATCGCAACGAGAACGACCTGGCGCTCAGCCTCAACCGCGACCCGCGCATGCCCATCGGCGCGCTGGCGACGGTGCCCGGCACGGCCGACGGCGGCTTTGCGATGAAGACCGACGACGCGCACGGCGTGGTCACGTTTTTCAAGCGCGACGCCGACGGCCTCGAGATCGAAAAGAAATTCACGCTTGCGCCAAACGACTCCGCCGAGGCGCCCTACGTCGCGAATCTCGAGATCACCTTTCGCAATCCCGGGACGGCTCCGATTGCCCGCGCGGGCTACTATTTGAGCACGGGGGCAGCCGCGCCGGTGCATCCGCGCGATCTGCCGACCTACACGCGATTCGATTGGTCGAGCGCTGGCAAGATGAACGGGCGCGACGTGAACTCCTTCAATGCCTCCAGCATTCCGCTCGTCGGAATTCAGCTGCACGCCGCGACCGACGCATTTTCCGAAACGGTCGCGGATGTCGATTGGACCGCGGTGACGAGCCAGTATTTCTGCACGATCCTTTCCACGCTCGACGTGAAGGGCACGGCCGTGTGGGGCGCGCGCTTCGTCAGCGCCGACTCCGCGCCCGGCCAGCCGATCTACGGCATCGTCGGGGAAATGGGCCTGCCGAAATTTACGGTGCCGCCGGGAAGCTCGATCACGCAGAAGTTCAAGATTTACGCTGGCCCGAAGGAACTCGCGCGACTCGACGCCCTTGGTCACAACGAGGAAGCAGTGATGAATTTCGGCTGGTTTGGGTTCATCAGCAAGACGCTGCTCTGGGCGATGAACGCGCTGCACAGCCTGCTCTTCGGCAGCTACGCGGCGGCGATCATCGTTCTCACGCTCATCATCAAGACGGGCCTCTGGCCGCTGCAAAACAAGGCGACGAACTCCATGCGCCGCATGGCCGCGCTCTCGCCGAAGATGACCGAGCTGCGCGAGAAGTATAAGGACGACCCGACCAAGATGAACGAAGAGCTGATGAAGCTCTATCGCGACTACGGCGTGAATCCCTTCAGCGGCTGCCTGCCGATGCTCATCCAGATCCCGATTTTCTTCGGCTTCTACGGCATGCTCGGCACGGCCATCGAGCTGCGCAACAGCTCGTTCCTGTGGATTCACGATCTTTCGCAGCCCGACACCATCGCCCACGTCATGGGCTTCCCGATCAACATCCTGCCGCTCGTGATGGCCGGCACGATGGTCTGGCAAATGGCGATCACGCCGAAGACCGGCGACGCGACGCAGCAGCGCATGATGATGTTCATGCCCGTCATCTTCATCGCGTTTGCCTACAACTACGCCTCCGCGCTGTCGCTCTATTGGACAACGCAGAACCTTTTCTCTATCTTCCAGCTCTATCGGACGCGGAACCTTCCGCTCCCCACGCTCGAAAAGCTCAAGCCTAAACCTGGCGCGGGCGGCGCGGGGCGTCCCGGAAAAAAACGGAAATCATGAACGAAACGCCGAAGGAGATTCTGGACACCATCCTGGGATACCTCGGCTTCGCTTTCGAGATTCAGGAGCAGGAGCGCGACGGCCATCCGGTCCTGCAGATTTACACGAGCGACGCGTCGCTCCTCATCGGCCGGCACGAACAGACGCTGGAAGACCTCCAGTATCTCGTGAATCGCCTGCTGCTCACGGGTGACACCGATGCGCCGCGCGTGGTCGTCGATGTCGAACATCACCGCGACATGCGGGACGACGCGCTCATCCAAAAGGCGCAGCATCTCGCCGAGGCCGTCCGCAACGGCAGCCGGCCGCTGCAGACGGAGCCGCTCAATTCCTACGACCGCCGCATCGTCCACAATGCCTTCAAGGACGACCCGCTCATTACGACGTGGAGCCCGCCCGACGACGCGCGGGTGAAGCGGATCACGATCCGCCTGCGGAAGAAGTAAGCCGTTACGCCGCGATCTTCGGCGTCTCGATCGGTTCGGCGACGCCGCCGAACTTCGGATAGATGAACCGCGCCGCCGCGGAGTTCACGCGGGCCGAGGCCGTCACGCGGCGCAGGCCCTCCTCGCGCAGACGCACGAGCGATTGATGCAACAGCGCGCTGCCGAGGCCGCGACTGCGATACTCGTGCAAAATGCACGGACCGGTAAGCAGGTGAAACTCGGCGTCCACCGCCAGATCGAGCACCGAGGCGCCGATCACGCGGCTGCCGTGCAGCACCACCACGCAGGCGGGCAGCTCGTGTTCGAAGGCCTCCTCGCAACGCTTTTCGAGGCCGCGGGCAAACTCGGTGGCCGTTCCCGTCCAGGCGCGCTCCATCATCAGCGAGCTGGAGATGACTTTGAGCGCGATTTCGGATTCCGACTTCTCCGCGCCGCGAAAAACAAAGGGCGGCAGCTCCGGGCGCATCGCGTCCAGGCTTTTCTCGAGGTCCCAATGAAACCGCTGCCAATCGTTAGCCATTACAGAAAATTTTCCCTTCTTTCGCGCCGCAGGAGCGGGCGCATCACCGCTCAGGACGCGTCCTGGTCGTTGCTACAGACCCACCAAACGCCCCCGAGGAGCGCCGCCGCCATAACTGTAAAAGCCGTAAGAGTGAACATGAACGCGGATGGGAATCCCAAAGCGCCCCCGGCGAGTCAACATTATTCGCGGAAACCCACCCCATTCAGGACTTCCCCCTATTCCGAAACCTCCACGTTGAAAAAGTCGCGCAGGACCGCGCGATAGACGTCGCGTTTCATCGGCGCCACGGCTTCGAGCGGGAAGTGCGCGGGCTCGACCCATTGCACGGCCTGAAATTCCACGGTGGAGGGCTCGACCAGAATTGCGCCGTCCTCGCCCAGAAAATCCGCCAGGAAATACGTTTGCTCCTGGCCGCCGTAGCCCTCCTTGAGGCGTCCTTCGGGGAAGGCGTAGCGGTAGGGCCCGCGCTGCCCGACGACGCGGTAGTCCGACGGTGGTAGCGAAATCTCCTCCAGCATTTCGCGCTCCAGCGCCTGCTCGGCGGTTTCGTCGGGATTGATGCCGCCCTGCGGAAACTGCCAGGCGCCCGGGCGGTCGGCGCGTTCACCGACGAGCACGCGACCATCGGTTCGCCGAAGGACGAAGGCGACATTGGGCCGGTAGCGAATCATTCTCCGAAGTAAATCCCGCCCCGCTCGCGATGCCAGCCGCTTTTTTCTTCGCCACGCGAATCCATGCGAACGAAAACTGGAATCGCGCGCGCATCCGGTTATAGTTTCCGGCTCAACCCGCGCATCCGTTTGTCCGTCTTACCTCAATGAAGCGTCTTTCTTTCGCCCTCGCGCTCGCCGCACTTGCGGTCAGCCCGGTGGCCCGTGCGCAGCAGGGGGGGAATCGGCCGAACCAGCAGCCGGCGGCGAACCCGAATCCCAACCCGAATCGCCAGCCGCCCATTGCGGTCTGGAAGGCCGAATTGCCGGGCGGCTCCTACATGGTCGCCCGCAGCGCCATCAACTCGATCAGCTCGCAGCAATATGTTGTGGACGGCGCCGCCCGTGTCACCGAGGTGAACATCTGCACGTCCGGCGTGTTCCAGCCGCGGTTTTATTACATCGAGCCGATCGGCGAGGCCGCGTTGCAAAACGTCCCCGGAGCGGCGATGGCCGCCGATCGCGCGAAGGCTGCGCTCCAGACCGCGGCCGGTCAGGTTTCCCCCGACGGTGACGATCCGGTCTGGAAAAAGGTCGTCAAAAACTACCCCACCACCACGCACGCCGGCACGATCGAGTTCCGGCTCGAAACGCTCGATCAGCTCCAGCAACTCCTCGACAGCGTCGAGCACGCCTGGATGACCGGGCGCAGCGAAATTTTCACCCTCGAAGGGACGAAACCCTACCGGTATGTTCCAAAGGCCGGAGATCCCAACAGCGGTGAGAACCCCGGGGCGTCGAATGGCGACGGCTCGGACAATCCAGCGAATCCAGCCGCTCCAAATTAATCCAGCCGCCGCGCGTCCATTGAACCATCCCACTCACGAATGCGGCGTTTTCGCCGTTTACGGCCATCCCGACGCCGCGATCCTCACCTACTACGGCCTCTTCGCGCTCCAGCATCGCGGGCAGGAGAGCGCCGGCATCGTCACCGCCGTCGGGCCGGATCAGCCCTTCCTCAGCCACAAGGGCATGGGCCTCGTCGCGCAGGTCTTTGGAATGGGCGACCTCGAGCGGCTGAAGGGCAATCGCGCCATCGGTCACGTGCGCTATTCCACGACGGGATCGAGCAACCTCAAGAACGCGCAGCCCTTCGTCGTCGACACCGCGCGTGGGCAGATCGGCATCGCCCACAACGGCAACCTCGTGAACGCCGCCCAGCTCCGCGTCGAACTCGAGGCCGAGGGCTCCATTTTCCAGACCACCGTCGATAGCGAGATCGCGTTGCACCTGCTCGCGAAAGCGCCGGACAAGGCGAACCCGCTTGCCGCGCTCCGCCGCATGGAGGGCGCGTTCTCGATGGTCATCATGGGCGAGAACGAGATCATCGCCGTGCGCGATCCGTTCGGCTTCCGTCCACTCGCGCTCGGCCGGCTCGACGGCGCCTACATTCTCTCGTCGGAGACGTGTGCGTTCGACCTGATCCACGCCGAGTTCATCCGCGAGATCGAGCCCGGCGAGGTCGTGATCATCGACGAAAGCGGCATTCGCTCCGAGTGGCCATTCCGCCGCGCGAAGAAGTCGTTCTGCATTTTCGAATACGTCTATTTCGCGCGTCCCGACAGCAACATCGACGACATGAACGTGAAGGAAATCCGCGTGCAGATGGGCCGCGAGCTAGCCCGGCTGCACCCCGTCGAGGCGGATGTCGTCGTGCCCGTGCCCGACTCGGGCATCTACGCCGCGCTCGGCTTCTCCGAGGAACTCGGCATTCCGTTCGACCTCGCCTTCGTGCGCAACCACTACATCGGCCGCACGTTCATCCAGCCCACGCAGCTCATCCGCGACTTCAACGTCCGCGTGAAGCTGAACCTCATCGGTGAGGCCGTGCGCGGCAAACGCGTCGTGGTCATCGACGATTCCATCGTGCGCGGAACCACCGCCCGCACCCGCGTCGTGAACCTCCGCGAAGCCGGCGCGAAGGAAGTGCACGTGCGCATCAGCTGTCCGCCGCACAAAAACGCCTGCTACTACGGAATCGATTTTCCCGACCCGGAAAAGCTTCTCGCGAACCAGATGACGAACGCCGAGATCTGCGAATACCTTGGCGCCGACAGCCTCGGCTACCTCGACGTCGATGCGATGGTGCGCGCCACCGGCCGCGAGAAGGCCGGCTTCTGCATGGCTTGCTTCGACGGAAATTACCCGCTGCCCTACGACGCGGAATTCGACAAATACGTGATGGAAAATCGCCGCGGCCGCGCCCGCCTGCTTCCGGGCGATGCCCAACCCGACCTCCTGCCCTTCGAGGCCGATTTCGCCCGCCTGAATTCATGAGCAAAAAAGCATACGCCGCCGCCGGCGTGGACGTGGACCTCGGCAACGCGGTCAAGAGCGGTATCCAGAAACTCGTGCGCGACACGCACGGCCCCGAGGTCCTCGGCAAGATCGGCGGCTTCGGCGGCCTCTTTCAGCCGAACTTCAAGGGCATGAAGGAGCCCGTGCTCGTCTCCAGCGTGGATGGCGTCGGCACGAAATTGAAAATCGCCTTCGCGACGGATCGGCACGACACGATCGGTCAGGATCTCGTCAATCATTGCATCAACGACATCGCCGTCGTCGGCGCGCGTCCGCTTTTCTTCCTCGACTACCTCGCCAGCGCCACGCTCGAGCCGAAGGTCTTCACGCAAATCCTCAAGGGCTTCGCGAAGGCCTGCAAGGCCGCTGGCTGCGCCCTCATCGGCGGCGAGACCGCGCAGATGCCGGGCATGTATCAACCCGGCGAATACGACCTCGCCGGCACCATCGTCGGCGTTGTGGATCGCGCGAAAATGCTCGACGGCTCCCGCGTCAAAAAGGGCGACGTGCTCATCGGCCTCGCCTCGAACGGCCTTCACACGAACGGCTACTCGCTCGCGCGCAGCGTGCTGTTCGATCAGCTCAAGCTCACCCCCGCGTCGAAGCTCGACGGCGTGAAGGGCACGCTCGGCGACGAACTTCTGCGCGTGCACAAGAACTACCAGCCGCTCATGGCCAGCCTGCCCGCGCGCGCATTGAAGGCGGCCGCGCACATTACCGGCGGCGGGTTGATCGACAACCTTCCCCGCGTGCTGCCGGCCGATTGCGACGCCGAGATTGCCACCGGTTCGTGGAAGGTGCCCGCGATCTTCGAGCACATCGGCCGCGCCGGCAAAGTGGACCGCGACGAGATGTATCAGGTCTTCAACATGGGCATCGGCATGGTGCTCATCGTGAGTGCGCAGAGCGCCCCGTCCGTGCTCGAGCAGACGCGCGGGTGCATGATCGGCCGCATCGTGCCGGGAGCGGGCGTAGTAAAATTGCGCTAAACAAATCGCGGCGCACACTTGCGCGCCGCCCAAATCTCGGCATGCTGGGCGAAGGTCTTAACGTGCTGAATTTTTGGAAAAAGAAGCCCGCGCTCGGCGTGGGCCTCGGTGTCGGGTTGCTCGGCGCCGTCGCGCTGGCCGTTCGCTATGGCTTGCAGCGCACGGTCCGCCAACCGTTGCCCGACATCATTTCTCCCGCGATTTTTGCGACGCGGGTCTGCCAGACGACGCACGGCGAAATCGTCTATCACACCTCGGGCGCGGGCGAGCCGCTCGTGTTCCTGCACGGCATTTATCCCGGCGCCTCGTCCTTCGAATGGTCGCGTGTCTATCCGCAGTTCGCCGTGGGGCGGCAGGTCTTTGCGGCTGATTTGGTGGGCTTCGGCGAGTCGGAGCGTCCGCGGCGCGGGCTCGATGCGGACGATCACGTTCGCGCGCTGGCCGATCTCTTTTTTACGGTCTGCGGCGGACAGCCGGCGACGATCGTGGCCTCAGGATTCGGCGCGGCGCTCGCGGTGAAGCTCGCTGTGCAGCACCCGGAACTCGTGCAGCGGCTCATCCTCTACGCGCCCGTTGGTCTTGATTCCTCGCTGCAGCGCATGCCCTTCGGCATGTCCACGCTGTCCCGCACGCCGGCGCTCAATCACTTCGTCTATCGCAATTATTTCGCCCGCCGGCCGTTCATTCGCGGCTGGCTCACGCGATTCGGCTACGGCGATCCCGACCGCATCGGCGAGGATGTGATCGAGGTGCTCACGAGTTTTGCCGGCCAATACGGCGCGGAGCACGCGATGCTCGCCTTCCTGCGCGGCCGCCTGCTCTACGACGTGAAATCCCAGCTCGGCCGCCTGCCGCAGCCCGTCACGATCCTCTGGCCCGATTTGCCGGACCGCTTTCCGCCCGCGCAATTGGAACGGCTCGCCGCGGCCATTCCGAGCTGTCGCACGGTCCTCGCCGGTCGCACTGGCATGCTCGGCGCGATGGAGGCGCCCGAGTTGATGCAGGGCTTGATCGACGACGAACTCCAGCGCGCCCAGTCGCTCCCCGGCGCGGCATGAACGGAAACCCGCGCCGCCCCGCCCTCGACCATTGCATTTTGATTCCAGCGCGCGCATAAATTCGCGCTCTACCGTGAACGTCTCCGATCTCCGGGAAATTCTCCAATACGTGCCCCGCTTCCGTGGCCGCACCTTCGTGGTTGCCGTCGATGGCGAAGTTGCGGCCTCGGCGAATTTTCAAAACATTCTTGTCGATCTCGCGGTGCTCCGTTCGCTGAGCATTCGCACCGTCGTCGTGCATGGTGCGAGCTGGCAGATCGAGCAACTGGCCCGCGACCGCGGCGTCGCGCTCTCGAATGCCGATGGCACGGGCGTGGCGGACGCGGCGACGCTCCAGGTCAGCATCGACGCGGCGATCCGGCTCACGAACGAGATCATGGAGGGTCTTTCCGCCGTCGATCTGCGCGCGGCTTATCTCAACGCGATTATCGCGCACCCCGCGGGCATTCTCGGCGGCACCGATTACCAATTCACCGGCAAGGTCGAGCGCGTCGATACGAAGGCGCTCAAGCTCCTGCTCGAGGAAGGCATCGTGCCCGTCATTCCGCCGCTCGGCTTCGACGGCGAAGGCCGGACGTATCGCGTGAATTCCGACAGCATTGCGGTGGAGGTGGCCGAGGCCCTACAGGCGGCGAAGATCATCTTCCTCGCGCCCGGCGCGACGTTTGCGAATACCGGCTGGCTGCCGCGGCTGCTCTCCATCAGCGAGGCCGAGGACCTGCTGCGCAAGCATCGGAGCGCCGCCGCGGTCGGCCTGCAATCGAAGCTCGAGGCCGGCGCCCGCGCCTGCCGGCAGGGCGTGCCGCGCGCCCACCTGCTCGACGGCGGCATCAACGAGGCGCTGCTCACCGAAATTTTCAGCCACGATGGCTTCGGCACGATGGTGTATTCCAACGAATACCAGCAGGTCCGCCGCATCTTCAAAAAAGACGTGCGGTCGGTGATGACGCTCATCCGCCAGTCCGTCCAGAGCGAGGAACTCGTGAACCGCACGCGCAACGATATCCTCGAACACATCGAGGATTACTGGGTGCTCGAGGTCGATCGCCAGCCGGTTGCCTGCGTCGCCCTGCACGTTTACGCCGCGGAAAAAGCGGGCGAACTCGCCTGCCTCTACGTCAGCAAGGCCCACGAAAACCAGGGTTACGGCCGCAAGCTCATGGCCTTCGTCGAAAACCTCGGAAAGGAAAAAGGCCTCACGCGGCTCTTCGCGTTGTCCACGCAGGCGTTCATGTTTCTCCAGCAAAAGGGCGGTTACGTCGAGGCCGCGGCGGAGACACTCCCGCCCAGCCGCCTCGAAAAATACGTGCAAAGCGGGCGCAACTCGCGCGTGCTCGTGAAGCATCTCACGCCGGGCGGGACGCATTGACGCGATGACGGGCGGACTGCTTGCCGACGGACTCGTCATCTTCGCGTATTTCGCGGTGGTCCTGAGCATCGGCCTCTACAAGGGGCGCGGCAGCAAATCGATCGAGAGCTTCGCGGTCGGCGATCGCAGCATCCCGTGGTGGGCCGTGCTGGCGTCGATCCTCGCGGCGGAGATCAGTGCGGCGACGTTTCTCGGCGCGCCCGGCGAAGGCTATGCGGAACGCAATTTCGCCTACGCACAACTCGCCATCGGCACGATCCTCGCGCGCTTCCTCATCGCCTACATTTTCATCAAGCCCTACTACGACTTCCGCGTCGTCTCGATCTACGAATACCTCTTCATCCGCTTCGGCCGCCGCACGAAGGACGCGGCCTCCGCGGTCTTCCTCGTCACGCGCGTGCTCGCGAGCGGCACGCGGCTCTACGTCGCAGCCATCGTGCTCGTGCTCGGCTATGAATACGTTGCCGGCGTCGAATTGCAGCCGCTCCAGCAGGTGCCGATCTACATCGGCGCGTTGATCGTCGTCACCGCGTTCACCGCGATTTACACCGCGCTCGGCGGCATCAAGGCCGTGGTCTGGACCGATTTGATCCAGGTCGTCGTCATGTTTGGCGCGCTCGGGTTCGCGATCTGGTCGATTCTCTCGCACATTCCGGGCGGCTTGAGCGAGGTCTTCGCCTCCGCGCATAAAGTCGTCATCGATCCTGTGCTCGTGGCACGCGAAGGCCAGGCCGCCGCGCAGGCCAGCGCGGAGAAACTCGCGAGCCACGCGCTGCAATTCTACGACAGCGGCATCACGCCGGGGCTGAGCCTCTGGCAGAACGTTCGCTCGATCCTCGAAAGCGAATACACGATCTGGGCTGCGCTTATCGGTTCGACCTTCACCACGCTCGCCACCCACGGCACGGATCAGGACATGGTGCAGCGCATGCTCACGGCGAAGAACCACACGAAAAGCCGTCTTTCCTTGATTCTATCGGGCTTGGCGGACCTTCCGCTCGTGCTCTGCTTCCTCTTCGTCGGGCTGCTGCTTTGGAGCTACTACAAGCAGCCCGGAATGACGGCGCCCTTCGCGCACTACATCGTTTACGAGATGCCGCCCGGCGTGCGCGGCCTACTCGTGGCGGGATTGTTCGCCACCGCGATGGGCTCGCTCAGCACCGCGCTCAACGCCCTCGCGACGAGTTTCGTCGAGGATTGGTATCGGCCCTACCTGCACCGCGAAGCCTCGCCGGCGCACATCGTGCGGGCCGCCCGGCGGGCGACGGTCGTGTTTTCGATCCTCCTCGTGATCGTGGGCGGCGTGACGGCCTACGCGGTGATCGTGCTGCATGCGCGCATCATTCCCGTCGTCCTCGGTATTTTCGGCTACACCTACGGCTCGTTGCTCGGCGTCTTCCTCGTGGGCCTGCTCACGCGCGGACGCGGCAGCGAACGGGGAAACCTCATCGCCATGGTCTGCGGCTTTGTCGTGGTGGCGCTGCTGAGCGGGCTGCACAACGACCTCTGGGCACTCCTGCATCCCGCCACACCGGACGTCATTTTGTGGAAACCCGAGTGGCTTCCGAAGATCGAATTCCCCTGGCGCGTCGCCTTCGGCAGCGTGGTCACTTTCCTCGTGGCGCTCGGTTTTCGCACCCCGGAGGAGCAAATCCTCACCGCGGCGGCGAAGCGTCGCGCGGGCGCCGAAGTGGGAGCAAATTTGGCGGTCGCCCGCAAGCCTTGAAACCATCGGGGGTTTCCCCGAGGTCAAGCCTTTTTGCCGCCCTTGCGAATGTTAAATTTGTCGTTTCCGTAACCTTTTTTCTTGAGGGTCCAACCGGACGTTTCTAGCCTCTCGGCAGTTGCGGCGAGCGAAGCTCCCAGCCCTGTGAATAACTTGTGAAATGTTCCTCTCGGTCCCGTGCGCGATGTTCCACGCGCGGATAATTTGGGGGAATACGAAGCAAGTCGGAGGGCCGGAGGATTCCCCCACAAGGACCGCGGCGCCATTTTTGTAATATGCAATATTTCAGGGAAATACAGAGAGAAATCGACCCGAAGGCGGGCCTGACGAGGCCGAAAGGCGATTTTTGGCGTCTGATCTCTGTGGGCTCGGTCTCGAACGGGCCATCACCTTCGAGCGTGAAGATCCGCTAGGTGGCGGATGTGCATAAGTAGCTTATGACGCAGGATTTTGGAACGACTTGGGGCGCGATTTCCGCGCTGATTGCGCCACGGGTGAGCGCGGACGGATTTCAGCGATGGTTCCGCGAAATCGAGGTCAGCGGCGATGACGGCAGCACGCTCACGCTGTCGGTGCCGAACCCCATTCATAAATTTTTTATCGAGAGCAATTACCTGCCTCTCGTGCAGGGCGCGGTGGCCGAGGTGTTCGACGCCAGTCGGACGATTCGGATCGTTGCCCGCCAGACCGACGATCTGGAATCCGCCTCCGATCTGACAACTCCGCCCGAGCCTGTGGAGCCTACCCGGTCCGCGCCGCGCGAACGCGGCGCCGCCGCCTTCTCGAGCGGGATGAACCCGCGCAACAATTTTGACGCGTTCGTCGTCGGCTCGAACAACCAGTTCGCCTACGCGGCCGCGCTCGCCGTTGCCCAGGCCCCGGCGAAGACCTACAACCCGTTTTTCGTCTATGGTGGCAGCGGATTGGGCAAGACGCACCTGCTCCAGGCCATCGGCCACCACGTGCTGGCCTCGCGCAAGGGCGCAAAGGTTTTCTACGTCTCCAGCGAGCAGTTCACAAACGAGTTCATCGACGCGATCCAGCACGGCACGCTGGTGAAGTTCCGCAAGAAATACCGGCAGGCCGACGTGCTGATGATCGACGACATCCAGTTCCTCGCCGGCAAGGAGCGTTCGCAGGAGGAATTTTTCCACACGTTCAATACCCTGCACGACGGCCACAAGCAGATCATCCTGTCGAGTGACCGTCCGGCCAGCGAGATCGAGAAGCTCGAGCAGCGCCTCGTCTCCCGCTTCGAGTGGGGCATGACGGCCGAGTTGCAGCCGCCGGACATGGAGACGCGCATCGCGATTCTCCAGAGCAAGGCCGAGACGCTCAAGATCAAGCTCGAGCAATGGGTCATCGAATTCCTGGCCGACAAGATTCGCAACAACGTCCGCCGGCTCGAGGGCGCGCTCATGCGCGTGGCCTCGTATGGCTCGCTGAGCGGCCGGCAGATCACTCGCGAGGACATCGAAACGCTGCTGCGCGACATCTTCCAGGAACAGGCGCGCCGCGCGGTGACGATCGACCAGATCCAGCGCAAGGTCGCGGAGACGTTCGACCTGCGCATCGCGGACATGACGAGCAAGCGCCGTCTGGCGAGCATCGCCTACCCGCGCCAGATCGCGATGTTCCTGTCGCGCGAGCTTACGAACTCGACGCTCACGGAGATCGGCGATTTGTTCGGCGGCAAGGACCACGGCACCGTCATCCACGCGGTGAAGCTCATCAAGCGCCGCATGGAGGAGGACGAGCGCACGCGCCACATGATCCGCTCCATCGAGACGCAATTGCAGCGGTAGTTGATGGGTGAGAGTCGATCGTTGATCGGGAAATGCCTCGTGGTCGGCCGCCTTTCACTCCAATCAACCATCAACTCTCAACTATAAACTTGCCGCGCGCCGTTGCGGCCCGCTACAGACCTCTGATTGCCCGCGCGGCACGCATTCCATGAAGTTCAGCGTCACCAAAGAAAACCTCCTCGAAGGCCTCCAGAAAACCCAGAACGTCGTCAGCAATCGCACCACGCTTCCCGTGTTGTCGAACGTGCTCGTCGAGACGACCGATACCGGCATCCGCCTCAGCACGACGGACATGGAAGTCGCCCTGCGCTGCGACGTGCCCGCCGTGGTCGAGAAGCCCGGCGCGACCACGCTGCCGGCCCGCCGCCTGCTGAGCGTCGTGCGCGAACTCCCCTCGAGCGAGATCCAGATCGAGACCGACGCGAAGAGCATCTCCAGCATCCGCAGCGGTCAGAGCTTCTTCAAAATTTTCGGCCTCGCCCGCGAGGAATTCCCCGCGTTCCCTTCCTCGAAGGACGCCCGCAGCCTTTCGCTCAAGCAGAGCGTGCTCAAGGACGGCCTCCGCAAGACCAGCTACGCGATCTCGATGGACGAGACGCGCTACGTGCTGAACGGCATCCTTTTCTCGTTCAAGGAAAACACCCTCAAGCTCGTCGCGACCGACGGCCGCCGCCTTGCGCTCTTCGAGGAGACGATCGACGCGGAACTCGCCGGCAAGCTCGACCTCGACTTCATTGTCCCGACCAAGGCGATCAACGAACTTCAGCGTCTGCTCAACGATGACGGCGATCTCACGCTTTCCGTGAGCGACAACCTCGTTTCCTTCGAGCTCAACGGCTCCCTGCTCGTCTCGAAGCTCGTGGACGGCAATTACCCGAACTACAAGCAGGTCATCCCCTCCAGCGAGGACGTGAAGGAAGTCGTCACGCTCGAGCGCGAGACGTTCCACACCTGCGTGCGCCGCGTCTCGTTGCTCAGCAACGACAAGACCAGCTCGATCCGCCTGAATTTCACGAAGAACAATATCGAGGTGACCTCGAACACGCCGGAAGTCGGCGAGGCGAAGGAATCCCTCGCTGTCGCCTACCGCGGCCGCGATTTCTCGATCGCGTTCAATCCCGAGTATTTGATGGACCCGCTCAAGGCGCTCCCGAACGACGAGGTGAATCTCCACCTCATCGACGAAATGAGCCCCGGCGTGCTCAAGATCAACTCCGGCTTCCTCTACGTGATCATGCCGATGCGGGTCTCCGCGTAGGCGCATTTTTTCGTGTCAGCGGAACCATAACGTGGCCGATTTGGCCGCATTGTGCTTCCAAAGGATTTGCGGCCATTTTGTGCTTCCAAAGACATCAACGAAGTCATTTGAGTTCTTCGAGTAGAGCGACGATCTGGGGGTAGGAGCGGACAAAGCCAAGGTTCCGGGCTGCAACGCTTCGAGGGAGACGACCGAGTCGCACTTTGTCTGCGCTGATTCGATTTCGCAGTCGGATAAGGGTTCTCACGCCCCGGGTCTTGCAATGGAACTGGTGCGACGCCTTCACTTCATGGAAAAGTTCGGGGCAGTGGATTGCAAGCGTTGTGCGAGCAACATTGAGCCGCGCAGCGTGCTTTCGGATGGAACGAGGTTCAAGATCGAGTTCCATTTGCTGGGATAGAGAAGCCTGAAGTTTCGTGCTCGAATGACGGAGTCGTCGGGTAAACGTCGGGTTGGCGACGGGAGAATTCCAGCAGGGCCGAAGATCCTCATCGGAAGTGAAGAGAAGTTGAGCGAGCGATAGGCCGCTTCCCAATGCCAGACGACACAGGTTCTCGAGAGTCGTTCTTTTGATATGGCGAGTTTGGAAAAGGTAATTCTCGCGAAACCCAAAATACGCGCCGGCGGCTGATGTTGTTGCGAATGGGGCGAGCGCCAGCTTCTCGACGAGGGTGAACCAGTCAAGTGCTCGAGGTTGACCTGCGTGGCAGGCAACGAGCTTACCGATCTCGAATGCGACCGCCAAGGGCCAGTGGGAGACGGATCGTTTTCGTGTCGACCGACCCGAGCGCAAATCGTGGCCGCACGAGCAGTGGGGAAGACGAGCTTCGGCGACGGTTGAAGGCGAACGTCGGTGACACTTGGGACAAATGCTTTCGAGCCATTCGGCATGGATCGGACAAACCACGGCGTCGCGCAGTGACCACAGCAGTGGCGCATATGGCGTCTGCGCTTGTTGTAAGCAAGTCCGGCACCACGCCCCATGGTGGCGAAAGAGTTTAATTGGAGTAACGAGGTGATGCCATTTGCACGGTGTCAACTCGTGTAGGTCGACGCGTGTGGTCGCACGCTCGAGAATTCGCGCAAGGCGGGTGTAGTCGCCGAGCCAATTGGCGACGAGGGCTGGCTGCCCATCTCGGCGCCGTAACTCTGGAGCAATTTCAAAGAGGAGTCGGCGCACTGAGAGTCGATGCTGACCGGCCAGGCGCTGCAGATAGTTAATCAGCGATTCGAGTTGAGATGTATACCGGCCAAGAGGAGCGAGATTGAAAACCTGCGACCGGCCCGCCCCGTTCGGTTTTCCCGTCGGGAATTCAAAGCCACCAGCGTCATGTCTAGGCCAAGCCATCTAGCTGGCTCCTCTCCTCGCCAGGACGCCAACGAGACATTCGCGGGCGAGTTTAATCATTTGACTGCGCTGGAATGCGACGGCGCCACCGCCGTCAACATCGCCCTTCGCCCCGACGGTTCCCTCGACCCCGGCAGCGTCACCCAGCTCCAGGCCGTCGGAAATTGGATGAACATCAACAGCGCGGGCATCTACGGCAGCCGCGCCTGGGTCAAATACGGTGAAGGCACCAACGTCCTGCCCACCGGCGCCCTCGGCAGCGCGCAGGCCAACAAGACCTTCACGACCTCCGACTTCCGCTACACCGTGGGGGCTGACGGTTTTCTCTACGCCTATTGCATGACCGTGCCCGCCGCCGGAGCCCAGCTCACGCTTCCCTCCCTCGGCACGAGCGACAACAATCTGGCCGCACCGATCACCTCCGTCCAACTGCTCGGAAGCAACGCCACGCTCACCTGGAGCCAGACCGCGACGGATCTGAATATCACCTGCCCGGCGAGCATGCCGTTCCAGACCTCGGTGTGTTTCAAGATTGGGCCGGCCTCGATCGTGCGTCCGCCGACGCCGACAGATGTTTACGCGCATTCCACGACGAATGGCGTGGCGCTCCAGTGGTCGTCCCAGCTGATCTCGGCCACGTTCGCGGTGAAGCGCGCCACCGATCCCGCCGGCCCTTTTACCTCCATCGCGAGCGGCCTTGCCGGGCAGACTTACACCGACACGACCGCGCAGGCCGGCAACATCTACTACTACGTCGTCACGGCGACGCAGGGCTCGGCGGCTTCGCCCGACTCGATGGTGGTGCCCGGCATCCTTGCCGGCTCGTCGAGCTGGCAGGGGCAGGACGTCGGCGCGGTTGGCAAAAACGGTGAGTTCGCCAAATCGGGCAACCGGATCGTCATCAGCGGCTCCGGCGCGGATATTTGGGGCACGGCGGACGAGTTTTATTACGCCTTCCGGAAGCTGAACGGCAACGGCTCGATCACGGCGCGCATCCGACCCAGCAAAACACGGCGGCCTGGGCAAAGGCGGGCCTCATGATTCGCGAGTCGCTGAACGCGAATTCGACGTTCGTGATCAATTACATGTCGCCGACTCAGGGCATCGCCTTCCAGCGGCGCGCGTCCACGGGCGGCTCGGCGGCGGGCGTCGCAAATCCCACCGGCCTCACCCCTCCCTACTGGCTAAGGCTCACGCGCAGCGGCAACACCTTCACCGCCGATCGATCCGTCGATGGCACGACGTGGACGACCCTTGGCACGACGACCGTGACCATGGCCTCCAGCGTCTATGTGGGGCTCGTCGCATGCAGCATGAGCGATGGAAACCTCATGCAGGCGGCGTTCGACCAGGTGTCCGTCACCGGTCAGACGAGCCCGGAAGCCCCGGATTCCCTCACGGCTACGGCGGGCGATGGCAAGGTGGATTTGAGCTGGCCGGCCTCGAGCGGCGCGGCGAGCTACACCGTGCAGCGCGCCACCAACAGCGGCGGACCTTACGCGAATGTGGCCGCGGGGCTGACCGGCACGACTTACTCGGACACGTCCGTCACGAATGGAACGACCTACTACTATGTGGTGACGGCGACGAACTCCGTGGGCACAAGCGGGGCGTCGATCGAGGCGAAGGCGCTCCCCGTGGACCCGCGGCAGGCCTGGCGGCTCGCGCATTTCGGGCAGGTGGCGAATACCGGCAACGCGGCAAACACGGCGGATCCTGATCGCGACGGGCGCAGCAACCTTCTGGAATACGCAATTGGATCGGATCCAAGTCAATCCGATGACGCGGACGCGGGGGCGCTCGGTCATACCGCGGACGGTCTTCACCTGACCTTCACGTTCTCTCGCATCGCGGCCCCGGCACTCACCTATACCGTGGAGGCTGCCGACTCGCCGGATCAAGCTGCCTGGTCGGCGGTCTGGACGAGCACGGGGGCGTCCAACACCGCAGGCTCGGTGACGGTCCCCGACCCGGAGCTGATCGGCGCTCATTCCAAGCGCTTTCTTCGGCTGAAAGTCACGCTCTGACGTGCGCCGCACCTCCGAAAGTCGTTCCCGCCGAGCGTGAAAGACAAAACACTTTCAAGCGAGCTGTCGGGTTTCGTGGCGGATCTTCGCCCTTATTGATGTGCCCTTCTGTGTGGAAGGGCGCGTTCCCCAACTTAACCGAACTCTCCCCAGATCGCGATCACTCAGCCCAAGGCTGGTTTTGGCGCTTCCGGGTGGACGTTTCCCCAATCCCCTCAAATGAAAAAACTCGTTGTATTCACGGCTGTCGCGCTTTTTGGCGCAACGGCTATTCCCGCGCGTGCCTTCACGCATCCATGTATTCCATCCTCCCTCAGTGATTTGGCTTTCATCAAGGCAAACCTGAATCGGCAACCTTGGAAAGCCGGCTACGCCGGGCTCGCGAGCGCCAGTACTTCTCAGCTCAGCTGGCCTCAGGAAGGACCCTTCACAAATGTCAGCCGCACTCCTGACGTAAACCTCACGCATTGGAAGAATGACATGAGTGCCGTCTATAATCTGGCACGGATGTGGTATTTCACCGGCAATAACGCTTACGCCCAGAAAGCCCACGATATTCTGCTCTCGTGGGCGACTACGCAGACGAGTTTCTCCGGTCAGGAGATGGATCTTTCACTGGGCGACTACGCCGTCGTTTACGTTGGGGGTGCCGATATCCTGCGCGCCACCTGGCCCGGGTGGACGGACGCCGACACGACCACCGTCAAAAACTATTTCCTGAATGTGACGTGGCCCGCAACGGTTGCTGGATTCAATACCACTGGCCCAGCCAACAAAGGCATGCTCTATCTCGAAGCCGGTATCGCCGTCGCTGCTTTTTGCGACGACGTGGACAAGTTCAATCACTGTATCGACGTGTATCGCACATCTCCGGCCTCTGGCCTGTTCAACACTTTGCCTACCGGCGAGATGGGTGAGACCGGCCGCGACGAGGGACACGCCTATGGCACTCTGTCTGGCATGACCGTTATTTCCGAAATCGCTTGGAAACAGGGCATCGACCTCTACTCCGAGCAGGACAACCGGCTGCTGGCCTGCGGTGAATACTACGCCCGCAATTCACTGGTTCTCGATTCTCCTTTCGTTCCTTTCGGAACCATTGATTACACCTACTACGCCAATTCTGCCTATTATAACACGGCTGATCGCTCGGCTTTTGCGATCATTCAGAACGCTTACAAAACCCGCAAGGGGATGCCCACGCCTTGGATCGACGTGAAACTCCAGCAACAGTCGGCGGGTGGCGACATGATGTTTACCCGGACGGCAGACTTCAGCACCGCCACTCCGTCGGCGGCCATTGTTCGCCCGGCGGTTTCCCTGGCGTCAAGCGGCCTGACGTTGACCACCCTTGGCAACAATTCCGGAGGACGCAGCCTTTCTTACGCGAACAATGTGTGGACGTTGACCGGAGCTGGAACCGATGTCTGGAACGATGTCACTGACGACTGCCAGTTTGCTTACGTAACGATGACCGGCGACTGCGCTCTTATTGCTCAGGTCACCTCGATCCAATATCAGGGCGGTTCCACCAAGGCAGGGTTGATGATTCGCGACAATCTCTCCCCCACCGTTTCACAGCGCGCCTGGATCGCGATTAATCCCACAACCACCACCCCGAACGTGCAATCCCGCCAGAAGGGTTGGACTGAAAACTGGGGAGGGAGCAACTGGGCGGTCCGTTCGAATTCCCTTCCCCCCGGAATGCCTTACTGGCTCAAAGTTGAACGCAGAGGCAACCTGGTGACCACCTACACTTCAGCAGATGGCACCAGTTGGGCGGCTATTACCAGTTCCTATTACGGCAATCTTCCGTCTACCGTTTATATCGGCATGTATGTGACCGGATCGGGGACGACGACTACCACCACTGCCACCTTCGCGAACGCGGCGTTCACCGGCGGCGCCGGCGGCCTCGTGACGACTCCGGCCGCGCCGGCCGCGCTCCTCGCCTCCGGCTCAACCAAGGCCATCACCGTGCGCTGGCTGCCCTCCTTCGGCGCCACCAGCTACGACTTGCTCCGCTCCACCACCTCGGGCTCCGGCTACACCGCTCTCGCCAGCAACCTGGCCGCCGACAAGACCAGCTACGTGGACACGACACCGGCCGCAGGCACGACTTACTACTATGTGGTCCGGGCGAAAAACTCCGCCGGCACCAGCGGCAACTCGCCGCAGTTCTACGGCGCGCTGTTGCCAACGCCGATGGTCAACCTCGCCTTCGGCGGCACGACGTCGGCATTTGCCAACAGCGGTCCTCAAGTGGGAGGCTCCGACGATGCGTTTAACGGCGACCCGGGCTCCAAGTGGTATGGCTATACCGCGCCGACGGGTTGGCTGCAATATGACTTCGGTTCGGGCAACGAGCAGTTGATCAAACGCTATACGATCAACAGCGCTGACGTGCCCGCGCGCGATCCGAAGGACTGGCAGTTCCAAGGCTCGCAAGACGGCTCCACTTGGACAACCCTTGATACACAGAGCGGCCAGACCTTCATCGCTCCGATGGCGCAGAATACGTATAACATCGGCAACACCACCGCCTACCGATACTGTCGGATCAATATCACCGCCAACAATGGAGCTACTGGCGTGGCAATTGGCGACCTCGGGCTGTGGGGCGACACTGGGCGCACCATTCCTGACGGCCGCTACACCCTGGCCGATCGGCTGTGCAACAAGGTTATCGGGCTCGTGAACGGCGGCACCGCCGACGGCACCGATGCCAACCAGTGGAGCTGGAACGGCGGCACCGACCAGAAGTGGGACGTCGCGTATCTCGGCAACGGCCAGTATAAGCTGACCGGCGTGGCCAGCGGCAAGTTGCTCGAAATCTCGGGTGCCTCCACGGCAAACGGCGGAGTCGTCCAGATCTGGCCCTCGAACAATAATAATTGCCAGAAGTGGATCATCATGCCCACGGCCGACGGCTTCTTCAAGGTCTTGAACGTCAACAGTGGCAAGTCGCTCGACGTCCAGAACAACTCGACCGCCGATGGAACCGCCATCCTCCAGTATACCGACATCGGAGCCAGCAATCAGCAATGGCTGATGCCCGTCATGCCCTGACGCGTTCCCGGCTGATCGCCCTTGAAACACAACCGCGCCGCGCCCTCTCCGGGCGCGGCGTTTTTGCGATTACGGTGTTCCGGACTCATTCGTGGCCACAATGAACCGCCGATTTGAAGGCAAGATCACCGAGTGGCCAGGAGGCGGGTGACCGAAAATATCTACCTCTCTGGTGGAATGAACGGAATGTAATGGAATGATTTTCGCCGCATCCCGAACTGCGCGGCTGCACTCAAGGACGAAGCGCGGTTGCAAGCAGTTGGGCTCGGTCAGCGGCTTGACCAAGCCATCTCCAGTGGAGGCCGGATTCTGGTCGCCACGCATACCTGTCCGTGGAGCGAACTCAATGGGCACCCGCTCGGGCGAAATGAACTCGATATCCTTGCCGCATATTCCGGAAATTCGCTGGTCGGGAAAATTCTGGAGAGCCGCGCCGCGGCGATCGAACTGGCCATGGAACATTGAAAAGCTCGTAACCTTCGCAGTGGTATTGAACACTCTCGGAACCGACGGAATAGAGTAAAACAGATCCTCGGACACCATATGCTTCCATTTTGGATTTGCGGCCAGGATATGCTTCTCCACGCCGGATCGACCATGAGACATCACCTCTGTCGTCACGGACACGTTATGGTTCCAAGAGCGGCCAGGATATTTTCCTGATGACATTTCGCGACTGGAAACGAGACGAACTCGCCCTCGATTTGACGGGCCGGGAAGTCGCTCTATGTTTTAGGCAATAAGAAAGGACGACCTGGCGACCGCCTGGGTTTGTCTGCGCAAGAGCAAACGAGCCGGGCACGCCGCCGCCGAGAGTGAGCGGTATGAAATTCCCCCGAAAAGTCTGGTGGTTCCAACGTCGGAACGGCCGTCGCGGGGATGCTGTGGATCACGTCCGGGCCGGACAAACCCTGAGCAATGGCTCGCCGGTATCGCTTATTCTCAAGGGACGTTGTGCCCTGCCCCAGCCGGATGCCGTTCTGCGGCCCGGCGATACGATTAGGGAAAGACGCGCGAATGGCGATGGCGGTCGCAGCGCCATTCGCGCGATGGTTGACAGCGCCGTCCTGCGTCTTTCGCGGGATACGCTGCGGCGTTTAAGCGACCGTTGGTCGGTCGGGGCCCTCGCCACGCACCGGCGCCCGGGCCCCGGGATCGTGCGCCGCGTGGACGAGGAAACTCACGGCGGCAAAATCGTTTGCCTGATGCCGTTGTCGGAGGGCCTGCCATGCGCCGACTTTGCGCGGAGCCTGGCCGCGACCATTGCGGAGGAAACTTCCCAGTCGGTTTTATGCCTGCAGGTCGAGGGCGCGGATGTCGCGAAGAACGGTTCGCCGGCTGCGGTGCCAGGCCATGCGGGCGTATTCCGCCAGCTGGTTGGCGGGGGCGGCCGGGACGACCGGTGGGTGGAAAACCTGGCGCGAAAATTGGAGCGCGGGCGGGAGCAATTCCCCCACGTGATCGTCGAGGTGGCGCGGGCGGCCAACGTGGAGGCGTTTCGCGAGGTTTTGCACCGATGCGCGGCGGCTTATCCGATGTTGCGCCAGAATGGTGAGAGTTTGTTCGAGTTGAATCTTCTGGTTCGCGAGGCGGTGGCGCAGGGGCTGGAAACGATTCCGATCAAGCCGCTGGTCTATCTCGAGCCGGGCGAGAATGCACACGGACTCGGCCGTTACATCGAGACGACGGTGAAACGCCCGGTCCATTTCTATTTACGTGCGGCCGGAGAGGGTAACGACGCGCGGTTGCGGGCGAATCTGCGGCGGCTGGGGCGCGAAATTTGCGGGCGGCAGGTCGGCCTCGCCCTCTCCTCGGGGGCGGCGCGGGGGCTGGCGCACATTGGAGTGATCCAGGTGCTGGAGGAAAACGGCATCGAGGTGGACTTCGTCGCCGGCTCAAGCATGGGCGCATATATCGCGGCGGTCTGGGGCACGGGACACGATGGCCGCGAGATGGAGAAATTCGCGCGGGAACTCGAGGGCTATCGTGGGATCTGGCGCCTGATGGACCTGGCGATCCTTCCGCAGCGGGGATTTCTGCTCACGAAGCGCGTGCGCCGGCGGCTGGCGCAGACCATCGGCGAGGTGCATTTCTCCGATCTCGTGCGGCCGGTGCGCGTCGTCGCCACGCGGCTCGACACGCTCGAGCGAGTGATTTTTTCCGGCGGGAGCGTGGTCGATGCCGTGCTGGCCAGCATTGCGATTCCCGGTGTGTGCGTGCCGGTGACGCTCGATGGGGTCACCTATTTCGACGGTGGCATTTGCGATCCTCTGCCGGTCGATGTGCTCACCGGGATGGGCATCCGAAAAATCATTGCGGTCAATACCATCGCCACGCCCGAGACGCTTCGCGCCTGCAAGATGGAAATGGCCGAGCTGGAGCGGAGACGGCGCCAGCGCCTGGGTGGGCGGGTCAACTCGGCGGTCAACCTCTTTGCCGTGGGCAATGCCTTCGACACGCTCATGCGCAGCCTCCACGCCGCGCAGACGCGGCTGGCCGAGATTTCGTGCGGCAAGGCGGACGTCATTCTGCGGCCCTACACGTGCGAGAGCCGCTGGCACGATTTCGGCAATCCACTGCGCTACATCCGGCTCGGCCGCGAGGAAGCCGAGGCGCAAATGTCCGCCATCCGCGCGCTCATCGATTCCCCCCATCATGAAAACCAACCGACTCACCACGTCCTGGCACACGCTGCCTAGGGAAGAAATTCGCACGCTCCAGGCGGCGAAGCTGCGCGCGTATTTGCGCGATGTCGTGCAGCCGTTTCATCCGCACTATCGCGAAGTCCTGGACGAACTCGGCGTGAGCTGGCGCGACTTTCGTTCGCTGGACGATTTGCGGCATCTCCCGTTCAGCTCGAAGGCCGATCTCGCCGGCAGCCCCGAGCAGGTGAAGCGTTTCGTCATCACGCCGGATCCGCACCAGCTGTCCCGCCGGCCTTCCACGATCGCGCGGGGAATCTTCCGCGGTCCCAGGCGTGTGAAACGCGAGCTCGAGGCGGAATTCCGCCCGATCCTCATGACCAGCACCACCGGCCGCTCCGCCGAGTCGGTGCCCTTTCTTTACACCGCCCATGACATCACGCGGCTGCGAACGGCGGGCGTGCGCATGATGGAACTCGCCGGTGCGCGGCGCACCGACCGGCTGCTCAGCATGTTTCCCTTCGCGCCGCATCTCGCCTTCTGGCAGGCGCACTATGCGGGCACGGAATTTGGCGTGTTCCTGCTCAGCTCGGGCGGCGGACGCACGGTCGGCACCGACGGCAACATTCGCATGCTCCGCAAGCTGCAGCCGGACGTGCTCATCGGCATGCCGACCTTCATCTATCACGTCCTGCACGAGGCGGCGCTCGACGGCGTGCGCTGCGAAAATCTCCGCTCGCTCGTGCTCGGTGGCGAGAAAGTGCCGCCCGGATTGCGCCGCAAGCTCCAGGCGCTCGCCGCGGAGCTTGGCGCGCCCGCGGTGAACGTCATTTCCACCTACGGATTCACCGAGGCGAAGTTTGCCTGGTGCGAATGTCTCTTCCCGCTGGACGCCGAGTCGGGCGGCTATCACCTCTACCCGGATCTCGGCATCGTCGAGGTCGTCGATCCGCACACGGGCATCGTGCAAAGCGACGGCGAGCCGGGCGAAATCGTCTTCACTTCGCTCGACGCCCGCGGCTCGTGCGTGCTGCGCTACCGCACGGGCGACATGATCGCAGGCGGCTTGATCTACGAGGCCTGTCCGCACTGCGGACGCTCCGTGCCGCGCCTGGTCGGCAAGATCTCGCGGTGTTCGGACCGGCGCGAGATGCAGCTCGATAAAATCAAAGGCACCATCGTCGATTTCAACGAACTCGAGCATGTGCTCGACGACATGACGGATATCGGGTCCTGGCAAATCGAGCTGCGTAAAGCCCACGACGACCCGCACGAGGTGGACGAACTTGTCCTCCATCTTTGCGCGAACGACGGCGCGAACGAGGCCGCGCTCGCCCGCAACGTCGAGCGCCGATTGTCCGAACGGGCGGAGCTTCATCCCAACCGCATCGAGTTTCACGCTCCCGCGGAGATTCGCCGACTTCAGGGCGTCGGCGAGTTGCTCAAGGAACAAAAGGTCGTCGATCACCGCCCGCGAACCACCAGCCCCGCCACTCCTCTCCCCACATGAATGCGAAACCCATCTTTGTCCTCGCGGGTGCGCGCACGCCCTTCGCCAAGGTCGGAACGGACCTTGCCGGCCTTGGCGCCGCGGACCTCGGGCGCGCCGCCGTTCAGAGTGTGCTCATTCGTTCGGGAGTCGATCCCGCGTTGCTCGACGAAGTGATTCTCGGCTGCGTCGCGCAGCCCCCCGAGGCGCTGAATCTCGCGCGCGTTGTGGCGCTGCGATCCGGCATTCCCCAGCACGTGCCCGCCATGACCGTGCAGCGCAATTGTGCCTCGGGATTGGAAGCAATCACGCAGGCCTGCCTGCGCATCCAGGCCGGCGAAGGGGAACTCTACCTCGTGGGCGGCGTCGAAAGCATGTCGGGCACGCCGATGCTCTTCCCGCGTCGTGCCGCGAAAAAATTCGCCGCAGTGGCCGGGAGTAAATCCACCGTGAAAAAAATTCGCGCGCTGGCGACGTTGCGACCGTCGGACTTTCTGCCCACGCCCGGCCTCAAGCTCGGACTCACCGATCCCGTGAGCGGTTTGAGCATGGGCGAGACCGCGGAAATTCTGGCGCGCGAATATGCGATCAGCCGCGAGGCTCAGGACACCTTTGCGCTGCGCTCTCACCAACGGGCCGCGGCGGCGGGAAGCCGGCTCGCGGAGGAAATCGTGCCGGCCTACGACGTCGTGCGCGGCACCGCCGCCACGCGCGACAACGGCGTGCGCCCGCATCAATCCCTCGAAATGCTTGCAAAGCTGCGGCCGGTTTTTGAGCCGGAAACCGGCACCGTGACGGCGGGAAATTCCTCGCAGATCACCGACGGCGCGGTGGCGCTGTTGATTGGGACTGAAGCCATGGCCGCGCGTCTCGGCCTCGAGCCGCTCGGGATCATTCGCGGCTTTGCCTACGCCGGCTGCGATCCCGATCGCATGGGGCTCGGCCCGGCCTTCGCCATCGAGCATCTGCTCGAGCGGCTGCATCTCACCATCGAGGACGCCGACCTCGTCGAGATCAACGAAGCCTTCGCCGCGCAGGTGCTTGCCGTGCTCCGTAAGATGAAGGCCGACGGCATCGGCGACATCCCCGACGACCGCTTGAACGTCAATGGCGGCGCCATCGCGCTCGGGCATCCGGTCGGCGCCAGCGGTGCGCGGCTCGTGCTCACGGCGCTGAAGGAACTCCGCCGTCGAAATGCCCGGCAGGCGGTCGTCAGCCTATGCGTGGGAGGCGGACAGGGCGGCGCGCTCTGGCTGGAAAACTTATGAATGCAACCATCCCCAAGTCCCCGACCACATTGGTCCGACGGCCGGAGCCGCCCAAACCCGCGATCCGCCTGGACCTCGCCGAAGACAACCTTGCAACCGTCACGTTCGATCGACCCGGCAGCTCCGCCAACATCCTCGACTCGCTCACGCTCTGCGCGCTGGAGCGCATGCTCGACCGCCTCGCTGCGAATAAATCCCTGCGCGGCGTTGTATTCCTCAGCGCCAAGCCCGCGGTCTTCATCGCCGGCGCGGATTTGAAGGAACTGGCCGCGGCGCGAAACCGGGAGGAATTGATCGAACTCGGCCAGCGGACATTTTCCAAAATCGCGGCGCTGCCGTGCGTGACGGTGGCCGCCATTCACGGGGCCTGCGTGGGAGGCGGGCTCGAACTCTCGCTGGCCTGCGATTACCGCGTCGCCAGTCGTGATCGGGCGACGCGCATCGGGCTGCCGGAGGTGAATCTCGGCCTCCTTCCCGGATGGGGCGGCTCGACCCGCCTGCCGCGCCTCATTGGTCTGTCGCGCGCACTGCAGGTGATTCTACGCGGGGATTTGATGGTCGCCGCCAAGGCGAAAAAACTTGGGATCATCGACGCGCTGGCTCCGCGCGAGCGACTCAGCGAGCTGGCGCGCAAATACGTCGAAAAGGGAAAGCCAGCCGCGCGACCGGTGCGGGATTTCGTGCAATCCCTGGCGGCGCCCGTGATTGCCGCGCTGGCCCGGCGGACCGCCCAGAAAAAGACGCATGGCCATTATCCGGCCCCGCGCGCGGCCATCAAGGTCGTGGCCAAGGCGCTCTCGCGCGGCATTCCGCAGTCCCTGGCCGCGGAACGCGACGCCATCCTCCAGCTCGCGGGAACGGACGTCAGCCGGAATCTTATTCGTGCCTTCTTCCTGCAGGATCGCGCGAAGCACCGGCCGGCCCTGCAGGCCGCTCCCGTGCGCCAGACGGCGGTGATCGGCGCTGGCGTGATGGGCGCCGGCATCGCGCAGTGGATGGCGGCGCGCGGCTTCAACGTGGTGCTGCGTGACATCGACGCGAAGCAGGTGGCGGGCGGATTGCGCCGGGCGGAGGCCCTGTTTTCCGAGGCGCGGCGTCGCGGTTTGATGTCCGCTGCGGAAGCGCAAGGGGGCATGGATCGGCTCGCGCCGGCGGACGTCCCCGTGCCGATGCAGTCGGTTGATCTCGTCATCGAAGCAGCGGTGGAGCAGCTGGATGCGAAGCGAAAAATTTTTGCCGACCTCGAGTCGCGGACGCGTCCCGATGCGGTGCTGGCCACGAATACTTCGGCGCTCCCGCTCGCCAAAATCGGCCGCGCGCTCCGGCATCCGCAACGGTTGGTCGGGCTGCATTTCTTCAATCCCGTGCATCGGCTGCCGCTCGTGGAGGTCGTGCGCAGCGACGTGGCCTCCGACGCGGCGATCGATACCGCGGTGGCATTTGTCCAGCGCATCGGCAAGCTCCCGGTCGTCGTGCGGGATCGGCCGGGGTTTTTGGTGAACCGCATTCTGCTTCCGTATCTGCTCGAGGCGACCTGTCTTTTCGAGGAGGGCGCGCGAATCGAAGCGCTCGACGCGAGCATGCTCGACTTCGGGATGCCGATGGGTCCGATGCGCCTGCTCGATGAAATCGGGCTCGATGTCGCCGCCGACGTGGCGGAGACGCTCTGCGCCGCCTTTCCCGATCGCCTCCGGCTGCCCGCGTATTTTCCCCGGATGTTGAAGGCGGGAATCAAAGGGCGGAAGAGCGGTCACGGATTTTACGAATACCGCAAGGGCCACTCGGCGGGGATCAATCGGGCGGTTCTGAAATTCCAGCAATCGTCGGTTCGGGCGGCGCTGACCCGCGACGAACTCCAGCAGCGCATGGTGCTGCTCATGATCAACGAAGCCGCGCGCTGCCTCGAGGAGGGCGTCGTCGAGACGCCGGCGGATGTCGATTTCGCGATGATCATGGGCACCGGCTTTGCGCCGTTCCGGGGTGGCCCGCTGCGCCATGCTGATGCGCTCGGAATCGAGAAAATCACCGGGGCGCTGCGCGTGCTGGCGGATTCGGGCGAGCGTTGCTTCGCGCCTTGCGCGCGGCTGCTCGCAATGAGTGCGGAACATCGGAGGTTTTATGACGACTGAGGAATCCACCATCGACACGTCACGAATGGCCGCGGGCGAACGCGCGGCGCTGGAAGCCACCGAGGCCGCGCGTGAGACCGCGACAATGGAACGCACCTTCGCGGGCGGGCTGTTCCTTGGGCGGCTCGATCTCGAGCGTATCATGCCATTTCCCGAACAAACCACCGAGGATCGCGATCAGGGCGACGCCTTTCTCGTGCGGCTCGAAAACTTTCTCCGCGAGCAGGTCGATCCCGACGAAATCGACGCGAGCGGGGAGATTCCCGATGCGGTGATCGACGGACTCGCGAAGCTCGGCGCGTTTGGCATCAAGATTCCGACGAAGTATGGCGGGCTGGGGCTCTCGCAGACGAACTACTGCCGTGCGGCAATGCGGCTCGGCGCGACGTGCGGGAATCTCACGGCGTTGCTGAGCGCGCACCAGTCGATCGGCGTGCCGCAACCGCTGCTGCTTTTCGGCACCGAGGAGCAGCGCCAAAAATATCTGCCGCGGGTGGCGCGCGGGGAGATCTCGGCCTTTGCGCTCACCGAGAGCGGCGTGGGATCGGACCCCGCGCGAATGGAAACGCACGCGGAACCGGACGGCGACGACTTCATCCTCAACGGTCGCAAAATGTGGTGCACGAACGGCACGCGGGCCGGCGTGATCGTCGTCATGGCGAAGACGCCGCCGAAGATGGTCAACGGACGGTCGAAGGATCAGATCACGGCCTTCATCGTGGAGACGGACTGGCCCGGAGTGAAGGTCGTGCAGCGGTGCCGGTTCATGGGGTTGCGGGCGCTCTACAACGCGGTGATCGATTTTCACGACGTGCGCGTGCCGCGCGAAAACATTCTGCTGGCGGAGGGCAAGGGCCTGCGCGTGGCGCTCAGCACCTTGAACACGGGCCGTCTCACGCTGCCGGCGGCGTGCGTGGGGCTCGCGAAGCGCGGGCTGGAAATCAGCACCCGCTGGGCAAGGGAGCGCGTGCAATGGGGTCGGTCCATTGGCGAACACGCCGCCATTGCGGGCAAGATTGCCGACATGGCGGCGGACACGTTTGCGATGGAATCCATGACGCTGCTCACGGCGGCGATGGTCGATCGCGCGAAGGCGGACTTCCGGCTCGAATCCGCGATCTGCAAAATGCTGGCCAGCGAGTGGGCGTGGCGCATTGCCAACGACACGATGCAGATTCGTGGCGGTCGCGGCTACGAGACGGCGGCTTCCCTGCGGCAGCGCGGCGAGTCACCCGATCCGGTCGAGCGGATGGTGCGCGACAGCCGCATCAATCTCATCTTCGAGGGGTCGAGCGAGATCATGCGGTTGTTCATTGCGCGCGAGGCGCTCGATCCGCACCTCAAGATCGGCGGGCCGGTGCTCGACCGGCGCGTGCCAGCGGCGGCGCGCGGCGTGGCGGCGTTGCGGGCGGCGGGATTTTACAGCCGCTGGTATCCGGCGACGTTTTTGTCGCGTCGGGGGCCGGAAAAATTTGACCGCCGGTTACGACCGCATGTGCGCTGGTGTGAGGCAGCATCGCGGCGGCTGGCGCGCCGGCTTTTTCAGAAAATGCTCCGTCACGGCCCGGCGCTCGAAAAGCAGCAGCTCCTGCTCGCGCGCTTCGTGGACATTGGCGCGGAACTCTTCGCGATGGCCGCTACGCTGGCCCGGGCGCAGGCGATGCTCGACCGTTCCGACGGAGCGGAGGCGTTGGGCCTCGCTGATTATTTTTGCCGCGCCGCCCGTCTCCGCATCGAGGAACGATTCCGGGCGATTTCGAACAATGCGGACCGCGCCGGCTATCGTCTCGCCAAGGCGACGATGGGCGACGTCACGTCAGCTCGATGAGCGTGGCGTCGTAGGCGTCGAGGAAGGTGAGAGCGTGGTGGAAGCCGCTCAGGCGAATGGTTTCGCGCACGTCTTCCCGCGGGGCGACGGCGTAGATGCGGACCTTCGGTCCCATCTTCTGCTTGCCGAAGAGGATGACGCGCAGTCCCGCGCTCGACATGTATTCCAGCTCGGCGAGCAGCAGCACGAGCGCGACGGGCGGCAGCGCGGCGGCCTGCTCGAGAGCGCGTTGAAATTCGGGTGCGTTGGCGGCATTGAGATGGCCGGTGAGCGTGATGGTGACGATGCCGTGCTCGGAGGTTTCGGTGGTGAGGGACAGGTTCATGACGGTTTGGCGATGAGGATGAGAACGCTGCGGCCATCAAGGCCGATGTGGTGCTGGTCGGCAAGCGGGGGCTCGGCGCCGGGTTCCCAGCAGTCCTCGGGCGTCGGCGCGGCGGTGTTCGCGAAAACATGCCAGCGGGTGCCGGCGGGTGGCGAGGGCAATTCGAAACCGAGCCATTGCCAGTGCATGTTGAAGGCGACGTAGATCGTCTGGTCCTCCGGCGTGCCGGGATCGGTATGGCGACCGCAGAGCATGAAGGCGAGCACGCGCGAGCCGGCGGACCAATCGGCCTGCCAGGCGCGCGTGCCGTGCCACGAAATATCGGGCAGACCGCTGCCAACGGAGTCGGCGTTGCGAAAATGGCGGCCGCTGCGGAGGACCGGATGTGCGCGGCGGAAGGCCAGGCACCGCTGCGCGAATCGCTGGATGTCGTCCGCCTCGGCGTCGGACGACCAGTCGAGCCAGTTCAAGGCGTTATCGTGGCAGTAGGTGTTGTTATTGCCATGCTGGGTGCGGCCGCGTTCGTCGCCCATGAGGAGCATCGGCGTGCCGCGGCTGACGAAGAGCAGCGCGAGAGCGTTCTTGACGAGACGCTGGCGCAGGGCGCGGATCGCGGGATCGTCGGTCGTGCCCTCGTGGCCGCAATTCCAGCTCTCGTTGTCGTTGGCGCCGTCCTGGTTGTTCTCGCCGTTCGCGAGGTTGTGCTTGTGGTTGTAGGAATACAGGTCGCGCAACGTGAAGCCGTCGTGCGCGGTGATGAAGTTCACCGAAATCGCGGCGCCGCGCCCGGCGGCGGCATAGAGATCGGGCGAGCCCTGCACGCGCTGGGCCATTTCGCCGACGAGGCCGGGTTCGCCCTTGAGGAACTTGCGCGCGGCATCGCGATATTTTCCGTTCCACTCGGCCCAGCGGCCATAGGCGGGAAAACTGCCGACCTGGTAGAGGCCGCCGGGATCCCACGCCTCGGCGACGAGCTTGCAGCGGCCGAGCACGGGGTCGAACGCGAGTTGCTCGATGAGCGGCGGGTTACTCATCGGCGCGCCCCACGGATCGCGGCCGAGAATCGAGGCGAGGTCGAAGCGGAAGCCGTCGATGTGATACTCCGCCGCCCAGTAGCGCAGGCAATCGAGCACGAGCCCACGGACGACGGGGTTGTTGCAGTTCACCGTGTTCCCGCAGCCGCTGAAGTTCAGGTAATACCCGCCGGGCGCGAGCATGTAGTAGGTCTGGTTATCGAGTCCGCGGAAGGAGATCGACGGGCCGCGCTCGTTGCCCTCGGCGGTGTGATTGAAGACGACGTCGAGCATCACCTCGATGCCGTGGCGGTGGAACTCGCGCACCATCGTCTTGAATTCGTCGGCTTCCATGCCGAAGGCACCGGTGCGCGCGTAGCCGGCCTTCGGGGCGAAAAATCCCACCGTGCTGTAGCCCCAGTAATTGAGCAGCAGCTCGCCGCTCTGCGGCTCCACGCGGCTGTTCTCGAATTCGTCGAATTCGAAGATCGGCATCAGTTCGACGCAGTTCACCCCGAGCGCCTTGAGATAGGGAATTTTTTCGACGAGGCCGGCGTAGGTGCCGGGGGCGTTCACGCCGGCCGAGGCATGCGCCGTGAAGCTGCGCACGTGCATCTCGTAGATCACGAGTTCTTCGAGCGGGCGCTCGAGCGGATGGTCGTCGCCCCAATCGAAGTCGTCGAACGCGAGCCGTCCGCGGTGTTGAAACGGATCGGTCCAGTCGGGCGTTCGGCGCCAGATGTCGCGGCCGCCGATGGCTTTCGCGTAAGGATCGAGCAGGATTTTCGAGCGATCGAAGCGGTGGCCGGCCACGGGGTCGTTCGGGCCGTCCATGCGGTAGCCATATTCCGTTTCCTCGCGGTCGAGGCCGAAGACGATCATGGCATAGACGTGGCCGATGCGGAATTCGCGCGGGAAGGGAATCTCGGCGAACGGCTCGCGCTCGCCGCGACGAAACAGGACGAGCGTGCAGGCGGTCGCGTGCCGAGAGAAGACGGAAAAATTCACCGCGCCGCCGGGCAGCACCGTCGCGCCGAAGGGAAGCGCCTGGCCGACACGGATCGCGCGGCCGGCCACTTCGTGGGTGGGCTGGAGGTCGATGCGCGTATCCATGGGAGTTCCCGCCGGCCTAGATTTTCAGCGCCTCGGCGAGGGTGCCGGCTTCGGTGAAGTTGCGCAGGAAGCCGGTGACGTGCATGACCTCGCGGACCTCCGGCATGAGGCCGGCGAGGATCAATCGCGCTCCGGTTGCGGCGCCGGTGCGTTGGAGTTGCAACAGCAGTCGCAGGCCCGCGCTCGAGATGTATTCCAACCGGCTGGCGTCGAGCACAACGGTGCCGCCGGCCTCGAGGAGCGGCAGCAGGGTGACGGCAGCCTCCGGGGCGTTGGCCGCATTGATGGAGCCGATCAGGGTCGCGACGACAGCCTCCGGCGGGTGGGTGACGACGATTTCGAGCTTCATTCGACCGGCGCGATGACGACGCGCACGCGCACGTCCACATCCGATTCGGGGAGCGTGACCGTGCAGGACTCCGCGTCGAAGTGCGGGTAGGGCTTGTCGTCGAGATAGCATTCCGCGAGGCGGACGCTGCCGGGCGGGAGCAGGTCAGGCGCGACGCGCAGGAGGCGGTCGGGGAAGCCGTTCGGGCGCGGCTTGAAATAGAGCGTGAGCGGCTTCTTGTGGATGAGCAGGTTGCCATACACGGTGGCGAGGTAGCACAGCTCGAACGAGTGATAGCCGCTCATCGAGTGGCTGCCCTTGAAGCGCTCGTTGCCGAGCAGGTAAGGCGTGCCATTTGCGAGGACGTTGAAGTAGATCGCGCCATCCTCGTGATCGAGGAAGAAGGCGCTGTAGAACGCGGACGATTCCCTCGCAAGGCGCAGGTATTCCGGTTTGCCGAGCATGCCGGCCAGGATGAGGTAGGCAAGGATGCCCTGCTCCTGCTGCCACCAGGCCTTGCGGTCGTGCCAGGCGAAGCGGTGGAAGCGTTCGCCGGGTGCGACGAGCCGTTCGACGACGTCATACCAGCCGCCGCGCTGCTGATCGCCGCCGGCCTCCGGCATCAGCTCGGCGATGCGCTCGGCGAGGGCGACGTATTTGGGATTCTCGCGCAGGTTCTGGATGCGCATGAGATTCCACGCGATCTTGAGGTTGTGGCCAATCACGCCGCGGTTCTGCTGCCAGCCCCAGGTGATGTCGGGGCTCCAGTCCTCGAGAAATTTCTCCAGAACGAACGGGGAGTTTTCGTAATCGGGGAAGCGGGCTTCGATCGTCTCCGCGGTCTCGATGAGGAAGTCCTCGAAACGCTTCTCGCCCGTGGCGAGCACGAGATTGATGAGGTAGGCCGGCGCATGGTCGCCCACCGAGTTCCAGTTTTTCTTGGCGCGGTTCTGGCCGAGGCTTTCGCTGCGTGGATCGAGCGTGATCGGATCGACGTGCGAGAAATAGCCGCCGTTCTGCGTGTCGCGGAAGAATTTCTGGAACAGCGTGCAGGTCATTTCCGCGTCCTGGTAGATGCGCGGATCGCCGGTGACGCGGTAGGTCTGCACCGGTCCGGCGAGGGCATAGATCTGCTCGTAGGCGGGGATGGCGTAGTAATCGTCGCCGAACTCCGAGGCGAAGATCTTCTCCTCGGTGTCGCCGGAGACGTCGATACCGTGATACCAATACACGATGCCTTCATCGATGTCGTAGAAGCGCATGTGTTCGCGGAGGTATTCGGTGCCCTTCTCCGCGCCCTCGAGATAGACCTCGCGGCCGGTGAGCATGTAGGCGGTGGCGAAGCCGTAAACGAGGCGTGAGATGGTATCCGTCTCCTGCCGGAACTCCTCGGTCTTCAAGCCCGCGAGGCTCAACTTCGTCCGGTAGTTGCGGTAATCGATCGGGCCGGTGCCGAATTGCGCCTTGATGTAGAAGGCGCCGAGTTCGTCGATCTGGCGGATCCACCAGTCGGGTTTCTCGAACAAGTAATCCTCCGCGCGGCCGTGGAAAATCACGTGTTTCGCCTCGAATTTCACCGCGTCCGCTTCCGGATAGAAGACGCCATAGACGTGCAGGTAGCGCCCGGGCGTGAGCATCGTGCGCAGGTGGCTGGTGGCGTCCTGAAAAGCCTCTCCGAGATTGCGGACGAGTTCCGCGTAAACATTCGCGCCCAGCTTGACCTCGTAAATGCGGCCGTCCGAAGTGCGGAGCGTGAAGAGTTCCGTCGCTGGCTCCCACGTTTCCACGTAGCCGGCGATGAGGTCGGAAAACGGAAAATTCAGGGTGTTCATGAGGGCGCCGGATTCGAGTCTTGCAGGGTGGAGAACGTCCCGGCTAAGTCAACCCGAATCCCGGAGGCTCCCGCCTGTGACCATTCGTTTTGAAAACAACCTCGCGGAACTCAATCGGCTGGCCGACGCGGTGCATGCGTTTGCCGGTGAAAACCATCTCTCCGCCACGGCCGGACACGACATCCTCCTCGCCCTGGACGAGCTCCTCACGAACGTCTTCACCCACGGCATGGCCGGCTGTGCGGACCCGATCATCGAAGTCGATCTCGCGCTGCGGGATGGCGAAATCGCCGCGGAGTTGCGGGACAACGGGCCGGCTTTCGATCCGACCGCCGCGGCCAGCCCGGACGTGGACGCGCCGCTCGAGGAACGGGAATTCGGCGGACTCGGCATTTTTCTCGCCCGGGCGCGGGTGGACCGCCTCGATTACCGCCGCGACGGCGGCTGGAACGTCGTGAACCTTCGCCGCCGATGCTGAAATTCCTCCGCCGCCCGAGCCTGCGCCGCCGCATGCTGCTTTGGATCCTGGGCAGCGTCTCGCTGTTGCTCACGGCGATGATTGTTTTCGTCTATATCCTCGGCAGCGACATCGCCCGGGCGCAGATGCACATTCGCGCCAAGTATCACTCGGTCGAAATTGCGCAGGCGCTGAATCTCGGCACGTTCTTCGAGCGCGCGGCGACGATCGGGCGCATGCTCGAGGCGCAACTCGACGAGGAGCCGTTCCCGCTGGATGGCGACCGGATCAAGGGACGTCTCGAGAGCGTGCTGCGAACATTTCCGCGCATCACCGGCTGCGGATATTTTTTCGAGCCCGACGCGGTCGACCCCGCGACGAAGGCGGTCTGGTTTTACAAATATCGTCTTGGCGGTCGCATTCGCAACGACGACCCCGTGGACGACTACCTCCGCGAGACCTGGTATCGCGAGGGAGTGCGGAATCCCCAGCCGACGTGGTCGCAACCCTACATCGACACCGGTGACACCGAGGAGCTGATGGTGACGTATTGTGTGCCTCTCGTGCGGGGCGGAAAAACCATCGGGGTCGCGGCCGTGGACGTGTCGATCACGGCGATCAAGGAGCAACTGCGCGCGATGCAGCTGCCCGGCACCTCGTATTATTTTCTTCTCGCGCCCGATGGCCGGTTTCTCGCCATCCCGGGATCGCCCCTCGAGGGAACCGGAACGACCCTGGCGGATATCGATCCCCAGCTCTCGGACTCCATCCTGAACGGCAGCATCCGCATGGCGGAGGAAATGGACCCCGTCCATCGCGAGGCCTCGTGGATCAGCTCCTATCCAATGGCCGAACCGGACCTGACGCTGGCGTTCGTCACGCCGATGAAAGCGTTGCTCACGCAGACGCGGCAGTTGCAGCATCTTCTCATCGTCGCGGGATTGCTGGGGCTCGTCGGATTGTTTTTCGTCACGCGGTTCGTGGCGCGCTCCGTCTCGCGACCGGTCGAGGAGTTGACCGAAACCGTGCGCCGCATTTCCGCCGGCGATCTCAGCGCCCGCCTCGCGCCGGCCGCGCGCGGCGATGAAATCGGCGAGCTGACCACGGCGTTCAACCAGATGACCGAGGACATTCGCGCCTACATCGCGCAATCCGAGGCGACCGCCGCCGCGAATGCCCGCCTCGAGCAGGATCTCCACATTTCGCGGGAGATTCAGATGGGCCTGCTGCCGAAGACGTTCCCGGCCTTTCCCGGTCGCACGGATTTCGACCTCCATGCGATCATCGAACCCGCACGCGAAGTCGGCGGCGATTTCTACGATTACTTCCTGCTCGCGGAGAACAAGCTCGCCTTTGTCATCGGCGACGTGTCGGACAAGGGCATTCCCGCCGCGCTGCTCATGGCGGTGACGAAGACGCTCATCGAGGCCACGGTGCGACGCAACGAGGATCCTCGCCGCACGGCGGAACTCGTGAACGAGGCGCTCTACCAGCGCAACGAGGCGATGATGTTCGTGACGCTCTTCCTCGGCATTCTCGATCTGGAAACCGGCCGCGTCGTCTATTGCAACGCGGGCCACAATCCGCCGCTGCTGCGGCGCGCGAGCGGCGAGGTGGAAACGCTGCCGCTCACCGAGGGCGCGGCGCTCGGGGCGTTGAACGACGTCGTTTTTGCCGAGGCGTCGGTGACCATGGGCGCCGGCGACGTGTTGCTGCTCTACACGGACGGCGTGACCGAGGCGATGAGCCCGGCCGAGCATCCCTATCGCGTGGGGCAACTCACGGAATTGCTCGCCGCCCGTGGAGATTTGCCGACGGGCGAACTCACGCGGGTCGTGTTCGATGCGGTGCGCGCCCACGCAGCGGGCGCGCCGCAGAGCGACGACATCGCCATTCTCGCGATCCGCACACTGGCGCGAGCGTAGCGAGCGGAGGTCAGGGCAACTCGCCGGCGTGCGCGCGCAAGGCGTGCAGCCGGTTCACCACGGCGAAAAAGTAGCCGGTGGACAGGCCGCACATGAGGATGCCGGTGAGGGCTTCGACTCCCGCCAGCAAGCGCCAATCCGGGCCGAGGACGATATCGCCGTAGCCGACGGTCGTGTAGGTGATGACCGAAAAATAGAGCGCGCTCTCGAACGTCGGCAGGCAGTGCTGCCACCAGTAAAAGGCCGCCCATCCGGCGATCGCCAGGGCGTGAATGGCCACCACGCACGCAGCCAGGCGGATGAGCAGCCACGCCGGCGGCCAGAAATGCGGATCCGCGGCACCCTTCGCGACTCGCATCCGGCGCATGACGAGGATCAGGCCGACCGCATTGACGAGCACGGTGAGGCACAGAAGGAAGAAGGCCGCCGTAAACTTGAAGACCATGATGGAGGCGCCAGGCGCGGTGGTTCCGGGCCTCAGCGCAAATAGAACGCGATGGGAATGCCGAACAGCAGCAGGAGCGCCGCGCAGAGGGCGATCCCGACGATCCGAATCGGCTTCTCCGCGATTTTCCCGCGAAGCGCGGTCCCGACGGCCGCGTAGAGAATGGGCACGAGAAAAAGCCAGAGGACGTGCTGCGCGAGGAACTGGATCGGACTCTCGGTGGCGCCGGGCCGCTCGTTGGAGGGCTGAATCTTGACCAGCAAATGGAGGAGAGGAGCTCCCAGACCGACGATGAGAAGTTGGGTAAGGGCAAGAATTCGCGGCATGGACGGGGGCTTTGAACAACGACTATTCCTTACAGTTTTTTAAGCAACTCCTTGCTTCGGGGAAGAGGCTTCCGGGCAATATCCTCGTGCTTTCGGGCAAAGCAGGGTAGGTTCTTGGTCGAAGGGCGGATTATCCATTCGATATGAACATGGACGAAATCACGGATGCCCGGCGCAAGGCCGTCGCGGAGTCGATTCACTCGATTGACTTCGAGGAGGTGAAGGCGCTCGGCGAAAAACTTTTCCCGTCTTACGACGATCCGTGGCGGGAGGCGTTCTTCGACTTCCTCGCGCAAAATCCCCACGAGACCTTTTATCACGCGACGACCCACGACGGCATCGAGGTTCTTTACTGCCACGCGCGGAGTCGCGGCATTTGGTTCGTGCCCCACAGCGGGCTGGGTCCCTTGCAGCCGAAGGGACTGAAAATTCTGGGCGAGGTCGTTTCCGGCGGCTGAACCCTGCGTGCCGCCATCCTTCCCCCATGAAAAAAAGCAAAGTCATCGAAGCCGCCCATCGTCTTTCCAAACCCTACCGCGTCACGAACGGGAAAAAGTTTCGCCTCTCGGATGTCGATCCCGGCGACACGGGCGAGCTGAAATCGGAGGACAAGTCGCGGGCGAAGGAGGCCTTGCGAACGGGCATCGAAACGCTCGCGGAGCTGCAGGACGTGCTTTACGCGCAGGACCGCTGGTCGCTCCTGCTCATCTTCCAGGCGATGGATGCGGCGGGCAAGGACGGCACGATCAAACATGTGATGTCGGGCGTGAATCCGCAGGGCTGCCAGGTCTCGTCGTTCAAGAGTCCGTCGAGCCTGGACCTCGATCACGACTATCTCTGGCGCTGCGTGAGGGCGCTGCCGGAGCGCGGGAGGATCGGCATTTTCAACCGCAGCTATTACGAGGAGACGCTCGTCGTGCGCGTCCATCCGGAATTTCTCAAGGGGCAGAAGCTGCCGGAGGAATGCGTGACGAAGAACATCTGGAACGAGCGGTTTCAGGACATCCGCGGCTTCGAGCGCTATCTGCATCGCAACGGCACCATCGTTCGCAAATTCTTTCTCCACGTCTCGCGGGAGGAGCAGCAGCGGCGGTTCCTCGCGCGGCTCGACCTGCCGGAGAAGAACTGGAAGTTCTCCGCCAACGACGCGAAGGAACGCGGGTATTGGGACGACTACATGAAGGCGTATGAGGAGATGATTCGCGCGACGGCGACGAAGGATTCGCCGTGGTATGTGGTGCCGGCGGACAACAAATGGTTCACGCGGGTGATCGTTGCGGCGGCGGTGATCGATGCGTTGGAATCGCTCAACCTGCGTTATCCCAAGGTTAGCGCGGCGAAGAGAAAGGAACTGGCCGAGGCGCGGGAACTTCTCATCTCCAGCAAATGACCGCGGCGGCGGGCTCGCGCTGGCACGGCATTCTTCCCGCTGCGCGTTGGCTGCGGAGCTACGATCCGACGTGGCTGCGCGGCGACGTGGCGGCGGGCGTGACGCTCGCCGCGTATCTGCTGCCCGCGGCGCTCGGCGACGCGTCGCTTGCGGGACTGCCGGCGGAGGCGGGCCTTTACGCGTGCCTGTTCGGCGGGCTGGTGTTCTGGCTGTTTTGCAGTTCGCAGCACACGGCGGTCAGCGTCACATCGGCGATTTCGCTGCTGGTCGGCTCGTCGCTTGGCGGCCTGGCGGGCGGCGACCCGTCGCGCTACGGAGCGCTGGCCGCATGCACGGCATTGCTCGTGGCAGCCATCGCGTTTCTCGCGTGGCTGGCGCGTGCGGGCGCGGCGGTGAACTTCATTTCGGAAAGCGTGATGACCGGTTTCAAGGCCGGCGTGGCGCTCCATCTCGCGAGCACGCAATTGCCGAAGCTCTTCGGCGTGACGGGCGGTCACGGCGATTTTTGGGAGCGCATGCACGTCTTTCTCCGGCACGTCGGCGAGACGAATCCCGCGTCGCTCCTGCTTGGCGGCGCTGCGCTTGCGCTGCTCATCCTTGGGAAAAAATTCCTGCCGCACAAACCCGTTGCGCTCTTCGTGGTGATCGCCGGCATCGTCGCGGCGACTTTCATCGACGTCGGCGCGCACGGCGTGAAGCTGCTCGGCGCGGTGCCACGAGGCGTGCCGATGCCGTCGCTGCCCGCGGTGCACTACGAGGATCTGCCGGACCTGCTCCCGCTCGCGCTGGCGTGCTTCCTTATAGGCGCGGTCGAAACGGCGGCCATTGGCCGAATGTTCGCCGAGAAGCACGGCCTGCGCCTCGACAGCAATCAGGAGTTCCTCGCGCTGGCCGGAGCGAACCTCGCGGCGGGCCTCGGTCGGGGGTTCCCGATCAGCGGCGGCATGTCGCAATCGCTCGTGAACGAAAGCGGCGGCGCGCGCACGCCGCTCTCCGGGTTGATCGCCTCGGCCCTCATCCTGCTCGTTGCCCTCTTTTTCACCGACCTGCTGCACAACCTGCCGCAGCCGGTGCTTGCAGCCGTGGTGCTGATGGCCGTCGCGAGTCTCGTGAAGGTGCGGGTGCTCAAACGGCTCTGGCAGGTGCATCGCGGCGAATTCCTCGTCGCCGCGACCGCGCTGCTCGGCGTGCTGGGTGCCGGATTGCTGAAGGGCGTGCTCGTCGGCGCGGCAATTTCCATCGTGCTGCTCATTCGGCGGGCCTCGGCGCCGCACATTGCCTTCCTTGGCCGTATTCCCGGGACGCGTCGCTACTCGGATCGCGACCGTCACCCCAGCAACGAACCCACTCCGGGCGTGCTCGCTTTTCGGGTGGAATCCAGCGTCGTCTATTTCAACGCCGAGCACGTTTTCGACACCGTCCTTGCGCGCCTCGACGCGGCCGCCGAGCCGATCCGCCTCGTCATTGGCGATCTTTCCACTTCTCCGCAGGTCGATATGGCCGGTGCGCGCATGTTCCTCGCGCTGCATGCGGAGCTGCTGAAGCGCGGCATTGCTTTTCGCCTCGTCGAGGCGCATTCCGCCGTGCGCGACATGCTGCGGGTCGAGGGCATCGAGGAAAAGGTCGGTCCGATCGACCGAATCACGATGCTCGCCGATGCGATCGAGAATTTCCAAAATACAGTGACGAAAACATCACGGGCCGAATAGTCTCGCCCGACTCCCCAATGCGCAGCACACACATTATCTCATGGACGGCCTAAGCTATTTCGCCCTCGCGATTCTCTTCTTCGTCGTGCTGATCCTTGCCTACGGGATGATCGCGATTCACGACATTCCCTACCTGATTGCCAAGGCGCGGAATCATCCCCACCAGGACGCCATCCACGCCGGCGGCTGGGTGAGCCTGTTCACGCTTCACGCGATCTGGCCATTTCTCTGGCTTTGGGCCACGGCCTACCATCCCGAGCACGGCTACGCCGGAAAGCCCCGTCCGGACGGCGCGAAACCCGCCCCGGGCGAAGCCCCCGCCACCGCTGCGCTCGAAAAACGCATCGCCGAATTGGAAGCCGAGCTGGCTCGCTCAAAGGCCTCGAAATCCGAATAGCCATGGATCTCCTGCTCATCCTCACCTACGCCGCCTTTGCCTACGCCGCCTTCCGAATCTTCCGGATTCCGGTCAACGGCTTCACCCTCCTCACCGCGGCTCTCGGGGGCATCGCGCTCCTCGGCGCGCTTCTGCTCGGGATGAATTACAACCATCCCTTCACGAGCCAGGCGCGATTTTACTTCACAACCACGCCGATCATTCCCGGCGTGAGCGGCGTGGTGACCGAGGTGCCCGTCCAGCCGAACACACCCTTGAAGGCGGGAGACGTCCTCTTCCGCATCGATCCGGAACCATTCGAAAACGCGGTGAAAGCAAAGGAAGCCTCGCTCGCCGACGCCGAGCAGGCGACCAGCCAGTTGCAGGCCGCGGCGAATCGCGCGCAACGACAGTTCGAGTCCGCCCAGGCGGCGCGCAACGGCGCGAAGGACGTCTTCGACCGCGCCACGAAACTTATTGCCAGCGGCGCGATTTCGCAGGCGCAGTTCGAGAAGGCGAAGAACGACTACCAGGCCGCCGACGGCACCGCCCAGGCCGCGAAAGCCGAGGCCGAGCGCGCGCGACTCGAGGCCGAGGCCGTGCTGCGCGGCGTCAATACGGAGGTCGCGCGTCTCCAGGCCGAACTCGACACCGCGAAGTTCAACCTCGAGCAGACGGTCGTCCGCGCCCCGACGAACGGCACGGTGGCGCAGATGTTCCTGCGACGCGGCATGTATGCCGCCGCCATGCCGCTGCGCCCGGTGATGATCTTCATGCCGGACGAACCGCCAATCTTCGCCGCGGCGTTTTTGCAGAACAGCGCACAGCGCATCGAGGAGGATTCGGAGGCGGAGGTCATCCTGCCCGCGGTGCCGGGCCGGTTCTTCAAGGGCAAGGTCATCACCGTCGGCTCCTACATTCCCCAGGGCCAGCTCCAGCCCAGCGGCAACCTCGTCGATCCCGAGCAAATCAAGGGCCAGGGGCGCATGCTCGTCGAAATCAAATTCACCGAGGACCTCTCGAAATACCAGATCGTGCCCGGCAGCACCGGCGAGGTCGCCATCTACACGCACCACATGCACCACCTCGCCATCATGCGAAGGGTGCTCCTGCGGATGAAGTCGTGGACGAACTACATTTTCGGCGACGGGCATTGATTCCACACGACGTCCTCGGACCACCTGGAATCGTTCTCCTGTGAGCACGCCCTGATGGTGGCTTGCGCTGCGAGCTTGACCGCGCGAGCGCAGCGAGGAAGCTTATCTCGCAATTTCGCCGGCATAGCACAGTGGTAGTGCAACGGTTTTGTAAACACGCAACATTCTTAAGTGTCGCGCTCATTTATAAGGCTTTACGAAAACAAAATGTTTTAAGCTGCCGATTTAGTTACATGCTATCTCGGGAGCATCAGCAGATTATTTCGAGATTTTTTTGATCGCCAGATACTGATTTTCATCGAGATACACGGCTTGGCTCCAATCACTTCCGCCTGCGAAATTATACCCCCAGCCGGCATTCCAGCCTCCGCTCGTCCCGGAAAATCTTGAGCGGCTGGAAACCTTTATTAAGGCGTCGGCATCACGCGCTTTTGCGACCCTCACAGCTGCATGGTCCCCGCCCTCAATGGACATTGCCCGGTCGCTTGTCTTGATGCCGCCGATTACCACCCACGGCCACGGCGGCGCACCTTCATAAATCGGCATTCCATAGTCGTAATTTGCAAATGAAGAATTTGCCGCTGGCCCCACCAGCGCTCTGCCTTCGACGGGCTTGTATTCAACCTCCGAGCAAGAGGTGAAAACAATTGTGACGACTACCAAAAATGCCGTTTTCACGGCATTTAGCGGTGAATTCCTTCCAGCCTTGCGTCAAGGCTTTTGGCTAGATGTTTGCTTGCTGAGAATTGATCCCATTTCTTCCACCGAACGGATGTCAGCAGCTCGCGCCCATTCCGGATCCAGATATCGCACCGTTTCGACGATGTAATTCGCGAAATCGAGATCACGGCGACACATTTGCACGAGATGGTCAATCGCATCGCTTACATCGCGGCGAAGACCATGAGAGACGCGATAGATGGTTGGTTGCTCCGATAACCTCGTATTGCTCTCTTTTGGGATTTCAATCTCGACTAAGTGAGAGCACCCAGCGGGCACAGAATCCTGTAGGAACGCGGCCAACAGGGTAGCGGCTTCCGCGTCGGGCAGCGCGATACAGAGCTTGCGAAGAGTCTCTACATCCGGCGGATTCTTCCCGTTTTGCAGCCGCGAAATGGTTGTTTGCGGAACGCCGGAGGCTGCGGCTAGCGCGGTCTGTTTGCCGTCCAGCGATTTCACGACGTTTGCAAATGCGTGAGCGAATGAACCCATTCCTACCGTTTCGCAAATATATTCACCGCGTGCAAGAATTTTGGTTGACGTTCAACCATAGCGTGAATAAATGCAGATTATGGTTATCGAGTTTTCCAAGGACGACGACCCGAAGGTGCTGGAGGCCCTGCGCATGCACGCCCGGCAGCTTCGCCGCAAACAAGACGCGGCCGGCGCGATCACGGCCGGCAAAATCGAATTGGCCTTCTCCAAGGCATTGGATGAACGCAAAACTTCAGACGAGGCGAGCGCGGCGACGGCCGAGCGCGAGTGATAGATGGTCGCGCTAAATCGCGGAAAGTATCCGATGTCGCGGCCGAGTGAGCATAGACTCGCTCATTGCCTTTGCACCTTGTCTCCATGTGACGAGGAAGTTCTCTCTACTCTAGCTCAGCTCTGCCGCCTCACCGGAAAGAATGGCGGAGATCCCGCCCGCGCAGAAAGACTTGAGACGCTCATTTTAGAGTTACGCGCCTATGCGTGCTTTCCGACGGATGCGCGCAATCTACCGACTCCGGTCGTTCAAAAATCGGAATACGAGGCACCGGAAGAGGGTGCTGTGACAGCAGTGGAACTGCGGGCACTTCGGATTTTTGGCCGCAAGGGACTGAAACTCTCAGACTTGAAGGGCGAG
>Ga0207649_10000202_pt1 | contig 49803 bp, 55 predicted proteins | sample KBSC43metaG_FD_184317 | JGI IMG/M metagenome (GOLD analysis project Ga0207649, IMG submission 184317) | Corn rhizosphere microbial communities from Kellogg Biological Station, Michigan, USA - KBS C4-3 metaG (SPAdes) (version 2) | ecosystem: Host-associated > Plants > Roots > Rhizosphere > Soil ... | reverse complement strand
TAAGCACCGAACCCAGATATTCGTCGGGTACGAAAATGGTGGCTTTGATCCACGGCTCTTCGATGAATTTTATGCGTGTGACATCGGGCATGTCGGCCGGGTTGTGCAACTCCTTCATCGTGCCGTCGTTCATGTGCAGACGGTAAATGACGCTGGGCGCCGTGGTGATAAGGTCGAGATTGAATTCGCGTTCCAGCCGTTCGCGGATGATCTCCAGATGCAGAAGGCCCAGGAAGCCGCAGCGAAAGCCGAAGCCCAAGGCCGCAGAGGATTCGGTTTCGTAGGTGAAACTCGCATCGTTCAGATGCAGCTTTGATAGGGCTTCTCGCAAATCTTCGAACTGCGCGGCATCGACAGGGAAGAGACCGCAGAACACTACCTGCTGCGCCGGCTTGAAGCCGGGAAGCGGGATTTCGGTGCCCTTGCGTTCGTCCGTAATGGTGTCGCCCACTTGCGTGTCGGCAACTTCCTTGATCGCGGCGGTGAAGAATCCGACTTCGCCGGGGCCGAGCTTTTCCACCATCACCTGTTTGGGCGTGAACACGCCGACGCGCTCGAGCTGATAGACGGCGTTGGACGCCATCATGCGAATCTTCTGTCCGCGCTTCAGTTCGCCATCGACGATGCGCACCAGCACGACGACGCCGAGATAGGTGTCGTACCAGCTATCGACCAACAGGGCTTTCAGTGGCGCCGCCGCATCGCCTTTCGGCGCGGGCAGGCGTGTCACGATGGCTTCGAGTACGCCTTCGATGTTGAGCCCGGTCTTGGCGGAAATCGGAATGGCTTCGGAGGCGTCGATGCCGATCACGTCTTCGATCTGCTGGCGCACGCGGTCGGGCTCGGCGGCGGGAAGGTCCACCTTGTTGAGCACGGGCACGATCTCGAGATTGGCGTCGATCGCCTGATAGACATTGGCGAGGGTCTGGGCTTCTACGCCCTGGCTCGCATCGACCACCAGCAGCGCGCCCTCGCAGGCTGCCAAACAGCGCGAGACTTCATAGGCGAAGTCCACATGTCCCGGCGTGTCCATCAGGTTGAGGACGTAAGTCTCGCCGTCGTGTGCCTTGTATTCGAGACGCACGGTTTGGGCCTTGATGGTGATGCCGCGTTCGCGCTCGATATCCATGGAATCGAGCACCTGCTCCTTCATCTCGCGGCTCGACAGCCCGCCCGTTACCTGGATCAGGCGGTCGGCGAGCGTCGATTTTCCATGGTCGATATGAGCGACAATGGAAAAATTGCGGATTTTGGCCAGATCGGTCATGGGCGCGGGTACATAGCGGCGGGAGTCAGCCCCGTCCAGCCGCAGACCCCTGCAACGACCGCAATGCGCCAAAGAGCGGCAAAAACGCCGCGATTTCCGCCGCAACAGACACGATCACAAGCGACGGAATCGAAAGATCGTAGAGCGCGCCCTGCGCCGCGCTCCCGACGAACCAGGCAATTCCGAAAATGGCGGTGAAAATGCCATAGGCCCTCGGCCGATCCTGTTCCGCCACCATCCTGGCCACTGCAGCGGACATCACCGCCTCATGCACGCCGAGCGACAGACCCCAGAGAAGCGCGCCTGCCAGTCCCATCCAGAAACCGCCGAGGAAACCGAACGGGACCACAAGAATCCCAAGCAGCATGCCCGGGATCAGGACCGAAAGTCCGCGTGCGTCGAACCAACGCCCGAACAGCAGCGAACCCAAACCGGCGGCGCCCATCGCTGCCGCGTAGAAGAGGGGAATGAAGCTTTCCGGAACGATACCGGCCTTCTCGAAGTGGAAGGCGATCAATGGAAAATCCGCGAAGCCGAAACCGACCAGAGCGGTCGCGACCGCATAGAGCCAGAACGCGCGCGACAAGCTGCCGCCTGGTGCGATTTTCTGTGCCTCGCTGACGTGGCCAGCGAACCCGAACCGGATGCGCACGATGAACAGGCTGAACAAGGTGAGCGCCGCCGGAACGCCGAGCCAGGCGAACGCCGCGCGATAGTCGTGGTGCAGCCACAAGACGAGGGCTGCGATCAATGGCCCGGCTATCGCGCCCGTCTGATCGAGCGCTTCGTGCAGACCGAAGGCCCAGCCATGGCCGATCTGGTCGCCCGCGCGCGCCAGCATCACGTCGCGGGGCGGATTGCGCATCGCCTTGCCCGCGCGCTCGATGACGATCAGCAGCGCTGCCATCCACCACGAACCGGCCAAGGCCAGCAGCGGCACCGCCGCCATCTGGATGACATAACCGAACAGTGTGATGGTCCAGTAGGCGCGGGTCTTTTGCGCCAGCGCGCCGGAGAACAGCCGCAACAGATAACCGGCAAGTTCGCCCGCGCCAGCGATGATGCCGACAGCCGTGCCGCTCGCACCTAGGGTTGCGAGAAATGGCCCCGAAATACCGCGCATGCCTTCATAGGCCGCGTCGGCAAAGAGGCTCACGACGCCGAACGCGACGACGAAGGCGAGGCCGGATTTCCTGTCGAAACGCCCTTCAGCCATCGCGATCCTCTAAGCTCGTAAGGTTGCTCCGGTCGCCTTGGTTACCGCCGCCACGATCTTTTGCGCGATGGCTTCGATCTCGGCGTCGGTCAACGTCTTGTCCTTCGGTTGCAGGCGCAGCGCGATGGCGAGCGACTTCTTGCCTTCGGGCACGCCCTTGCCCTCGTAGAGATCGAAGACGGAAGCGGTTTCGATCAGGTTGCGGTCCACGCCTTTCGCGGCCCTCAACACGTCTTCTGCGGCGATATTTGCATCCACCACGAACGCGAAATCGCGTTCGACGGGTTGATAGGGCGATGGCGAGAACTGCGTGCGGGCTTTTCCTTTCGCCTTGGGTTCGGGGATTGCATCGAGATTCACCTCAAACGCAACGACCGGGCCTTTGAGATCGAAAGCCGCGAGGATCTTCGGATGGATTTCGCCGAATGCCGCGAGCGCCTTGGGACCTAGCGCCAGCGTTCCCGAACGGCCGGGATGATACCAGGCGGCTACGCCCGGTTTCACGGGCGCGGTCATCGCCGCACCCATCGCAGTTTCGAGAACGACGAGCATGTCGGCCTTGGCGTCGAACGCATCGACGGCATGGGACGATTTCATCCAGTCGCGCACGCCCGCGCCCGCTCGGATGCCTGCGGCTATGGCAGTCTGCCCGCCGGCCGCACCGTTTTCGAATTGCGCGCCGATTTCGAACAGCATCTGGTCGGCGAAGCCACGCGCCTGATTGCGCGCGGCCGCTGCGAGCAGCGACGGCAGCACGCTGGGGCGCAGCGCGTCCATATCCGAGGCGATGGGGTTTTCAATCTGGCGCGCATCGTCGCCGCCGCCGAACAGTTTGGCGTGGGCACGGGGAATGAAAGAATAGGAAATGGTTTCATTGAAACCACGCGCGGCGAGCGCCCGGCGGATGGCGCGCGTGCGGCGTTGCGCGGGTGTGAGCGTGGCGCGCGCCACCGCATGCGGGCGCGACATGGGCGCGGATGGCACCTTGTTGAGGCCGTAGATGCGCACGACCTCTTCGACAAGATCGGCGGGCCCGATGACGTCGCTACGCCATGACGGCGTGGTGACCTTCATCGGATTTTCGTCTTCGATCTCGAAACCGAGATTGGAGAGGATGGTAACGATCTCCGCCCGCGGAACGTCGAGGCCGCCGAGACGTTTCACCGTGTCAGGTGCGAATGCGATGGTCCTGCGGATATCGGGCGGGCTGCCCGCCACGACGATCTCCGCCGGTTCGCCGCCGCAGAATTCGAGGATCAGTCTGGTCGCGAGTTCGAGGCCCGGCAGAACGAAATCGGGATCGACGCCGCGTTCAAAGCGGTAACGCGCATCCGACACAATGCCGAGCTTGCGTCCGGTGGCGGCGGTGCGCACGGGATCGAACCACGCCGATTCCACGAAGACATTGGTGGTGCTTTCGGTACAGCCCGTGTCTTCGCCGCCCATCACACCTGCGATACCGCGCGCAACGTGATCGTCGGCGATCACCGTCACGGTGGAATCGAGCGTGTAGCTCTTGCCGTCGAGCGCCTGCATCTGCTCGCCGTCCTTGGCGAGGCGCGCCTGCATGTTGCCCTGCAGCTTGTCGGCATCGAAGACATGAAGCGGGCGGCCGCGATCATGCGCGATCAGGTTGGTCACGTCGACAAGCGCCGAGATCGGACGCAGACCCACGGCCTTCAGCTTGTCCTGCACCCATTTGGGCGAAGGGCCGTTCTTCACGTTGCGGATGTAACGGCCTGCGAACACCGGACACGCATCGGCGGTATCGGGCGTGAAGTTCAGCGTCACCGACTTGGGGCTTTTGAACCTGCCTTCGATGATCTCTACGCGCCCGTCTTTCAACGTGCCGAGGCCGGACGCCGCCAGATCGCGCGCTACGCCGAACGCGCTTGTCGCGTCGCCGCGATTGGGGGTGATGGCGATGTCGATCACCGGATCGGTGAGGCCGAGCGCTGCGGCGGCAGGCGCGCCCACCTTGGCGCCTTCGGGAAGTTCGATGATGCCGTTGTGTTCATCGGACAGAAGAAGCTCGCGTTCCGAACACAGCATGCCACGCGATTCCACGCCGCGAATGGTGCCGACCTTGAGCACCTCGTTGTTGGCCGGGATGACAGTGCCGGGCCGCGCGAACACCCCTTTCATGCCGGTGTGCGCGTTGGGTGCGCCACAGACGACCTGAACAGGCGCGCCTTCGCCGACATCCACCATGCAGAGCTTCAACTTGTCGGCATTGGGATGTTTTTCGGCGGAGACGACATAGCCGACGACGAAATCCTTCAGCCGTGCGCCCGCGTCTTCCACTGATTCCACTTCGAGGCCGATGCTCGTCAGTTTGTCTGCGACCGTTACCGCATCGGCATCGGTGTCGAGATGGTCCTTGATCCAGGAGAGCGTGAATTTCATGGGCTGCCCTCCAAGGATGGCACGCGGAGGCGCGGAGGCGCGCAGCGCAGTACCCTCCGCGTTCTCCACGCCTCTGCGTGGGATTCTTCCATTGCGTTCCGCGCGCTCATCGTGACAGCCCCCCATCAAGCGTGGGGATGTCGAGCGCGGCAAAGCCGTAATGGCGCAGCCAGCGCAGGTCGGATTCGAACATCGGACGAAGATCGGGAATGCCGTATTTCAGCATGGCGAGCCGGTCGAGGCCTCCGCCGAACGCATAGCCCTGATAGACATTCGGATCGAGCCCGCACATTTCGAGCACACGCGGGTGCACCATGCCGGAGCCTGCGAATTCCAGCCAGTCATTGCCAGTGCCGAATTTGATCTGCCCGCCGGAACGGTCGCAGCGAATGTCCCATTCGACGCTGGGTTCGGTGAAGGGAAAGAAGCTCGGCCGCGCGCGCATCTCGACGTTATCGACTTCGAAGAACGCCTTGGCGAATTCCTCCATCACCCATTTCAGATGGCCCAGATGGGTTTCCCGGTCGATCACCAGACCTTCGAATTGATGGAACATCGGGGTATGCGTGGCGTCGGAATCGACGCGATAGGTACGGCCCGGGGCGACGATGCGGATGGGCGGCTTCTGCTTGAGCATGGTGCGCACCTGCACCGGCGAGGTGTGCGTGCGCAGCACATGGCGAACGCCGTCGGCCTGCGGGGCGACATAGAACGTATCGTGCATCTCGCGCGCGGGATGTCCGGGCGGCATGTTGAGTTTGGTGAAATTGTTGTCGTCGAGTTCGACGTCCGGCCCTTCGGCGATGGCAAAACCGAGATCGGCGAAGATCGCGGTGATCTCGTCGAGCACCTGTGAGACGGGGTGGATGCTGCCGCGCGGTTCGGGGCGCGGCGGCAAGGTGATGTCGATGCGTTCGCTAGAGAGTTTTGCGTTCAACGCCTCGTCGCCAAGCGCGGATTTGCGCGTGGCGATGGCTTCGCTCACGCGGTCGCGCAAGCCGTTGATCAGCGGACCTTGCGTTTTGCGCTCGTCGGGCGACATCGCGCCGAGCGTTTTCAGAAGTTCGCTGACGCTGCCCTTCTTGCCGAGCGCGCCCACGCGCACCTGCTCAAGGGCGGCTTCGTCGCGCGCGGCTTCGATGGCGCCGAGAATGTCGCGCTCAAGACTCTGAATATCGCTCATGGAATCAACCCCGGTCGGAACGGCTTGAAATCAGGCCTTGCGCGATTTGCCAAGACCCGCTGCTCCGATGGAGAGGATGTACCGTTAGGCGGAAGCCTGATCCACCAGAGCCTTGAAGGCGGCGGGCTCATGAATGGCGAGGTCCGACAGCACCTTGCGGTCGATGTCGATACCTGCCTTCTGAAGCCCGCTGATAAATCGGCTGTAGGTGACGCCATGCTCGCGGCAGGCCGCATTGATCCGCTGGATCCAAAGGGCGCGGAAATTCCGCTTCTTCAGCTTGCGGCCGATATAGTTGTGCTGCAGCGAACGGTCGACCGCGGCGTTGGCCGAGGTGATGTTGTTCTTGCGGCGGCCATAGAAGCCCTTGGCCTGCTTGAAGACTTTCTTGCGGCGGGCGTGACTTGGTACGGCGCGGGGTGCTCTGGACATCTATCTCTCCGTCAACCGTAGGGCATCCAGCGCTTCACGCGCTGGGTTTCGGAGGCGCTCATCGTCGAGGTTCCCCGGAGTTCCCGGATCTGCTCGTTGGAACGCTTGATCATGCCATGGCGCTTGCCTGCCTGACCGTGCTTGATCTTGCCATTGGCCGTGAATTTGAAGCGTTTCTTGGCGCTCGACTTGGTCTTCATCTTGGGCATTTTGCGGATCTCCTTATTGGCGCCACGGTTGCCGGTGAGGCTGTCGGACGTCTGTTCGCATTGAGGGTCGCCACGGCATGCCCAGCCGGGCGGCCCAAAAGAGGCGGGGTCATATACGGGGCTTAAGCGCTTTTCAAGCCAGTGTTGCCATACCCATAAGATCCAAGAAGGCCCACATGACCCCAAAAAGCGAGAAAAACCTGACCCATCTGGCCATGGCGCTGTTCTGGGGTTTTTTGGCCCTCGTGGCTTGGGGGGAATTGGGCCCAGGCACTGTGGGGTTCGATGTCTGGGACAAGTTGCAGCATTTCGGGGCTTACGCCCTTCTGGCCGGGCTGATCACGGTGGCGCTGGAAGCCCGGCGTTGGTGGCTGGGGGGTCTTGTGGGGCTGGTGGCGTTCGGGGGCGGGCTGGAGATTCTCCAGGGTATGGTGGGCCGCGACATGAGTTTCAGGGACGAGATAGCCAATACGCTGGGTGTGATCGCCGGCGGGTCCGCGGGCTGGGCCCTGTGCGCAATGCTGCGCGCCTGGGTTGTTGAAGTCCCCGCCGGAGATTAGCTTTTTCCGGCAAACAGGCTTGGGGTTTGGCAATGTTCGACGAATTCAAGAAATTCGCGATGCGCGGCAATGTCATCGACCTCGCGGTCGGTGTGATCATCGGCGCGTCGTTCACCGGCATCGTCAATTCGGTGGTGAAGGACATCATCAATCCGCCGCTCGGCATTCTTCTGGGCGGTCTCGACTTTTCCAATTTCTTCGTCACGCTCAAGGGCCCGCATACGGACTCTCTTGCCGAAGCGGCCAAGGCCGGCGCGGTGACGCTCAACTATGGCAACTTCATCAACGCGATGATCAATTTCCTCATCGTGGCGCTCGTGCTGTTCCTGCTGATCCGTCAGATCAACAAGCTCACCTCGCCGAAGGAAGCCCCGCCAGCTGTCATTCCGGAAGACGTGTCCTTGCTGCGCGAGATTCGCGACATCATGAAAAGCAGAGGCTGATGCACACAGCCCGATCCGGACGCTGAACCATGGGCATTGCCGGTGAAATTGCGGCCGTGCGTCCTGGCGACGGCCCCACGCATCAGGAAAATCTCCTCTCGCCGCAATCGCGCCGCCATATCGAGATGCGTGTGGCTGTGCTGAAGGCCCATCCCGAAGCGGCGAATCTGGCCGGTGCGGATTGGCGGGGGCTGATCGGCGCGATTTTGCTTCTCGCCATACATTGGACGGCAATCTGGCTGGTCTCGCGCACCAATATCTTTGTGGTGTTCTTCGCGGCGTTCTTCTTCGGTCAGCTTGTGTTGCATTCCGTGGGATCGCTGATCCACGAAACCGCGCATCGTCTGGTCTTTCGCGAGCGCCGCGCGAAACTCGCCTTCGATCTGCTGCTGGAAGTCATCACCACGTCATTCGGACGCCAGCTCACCTATCAGCACGAGCATGTGTCGAGCCATCATCCGCATCTGGGCAATTACGAACGCGACTACGAACATGAGGATCTGTGCCGGTTCCTCGCGCGGCGCGCGCATCGTGCAAAAAATCCGAATCTGCAGCATTGGCTGACATTGGCAGAGCTGATCGTGCAGGCGATGCCGCTCGGCTTCATGATCTCCAACAAGATCTTCAATCCGTTCTATCGAAAGCGCACGGGGCAGGCGACGAAAGACCGCCAGCGCCGCATCGGTGCGACGAAAGCCCCCGAGACCGAACGCCGGATATTCATCGGCGTCTCCATCGCGACGAATATTGTTCTCTTTGCAGCCTTCGGATTTCTCGGCTGGCTCTATCACATCTGGAGTCTGTCTTTGTTTCTGGGCAAATGCGGCGTCACAAACCTCGGACAATCGCTTGCCGAACACCCCGGCGACGATGCGCTCGCGCCCACACGCTCAACCTATTCGCCGCTCAATTTCATCCTCTTCAACACCGGTTATCACAACGAACACCACACCTTTCCCAATGTGGCGTGGACACGGCTTCCCAAGCTCAGGAAACTTGCACCGGCTGTTTTCGGGCCAGGTACCGAGAAATCCTATGCCGGATTCTGGTGGGCGCATGTACGCGCCGATTTCAGCCCGTCGCGGCGCACGCCCCTGCACGATCAGGATCAATCACTCCGTTGCAGCAAGGTGCCGATCTGATACGGCGGTTCCTGCCGGAACTTAGGTTGCGTCCGGAACGCCTTTTTCGCCGACCCGTTAATCGCCGGTGGAGGCGGCTGAAACGGGAGAGTCTGTTATGAAAACAGCTTTGAAACTTGCGGCAGCCGCGGCCCTGAGCGCCGGGCTTTTGGGTGTGAGCACCACGGGCGCATCCGCCGCTATCGTCTGCAATCGCGATGGTGATTGCTGGCATGTGCGCCACCACTACGACTACCGGCCTGAATTCGGCGTGACGGTTTATCCTGATAGTTGGCGTTGGCGCGCCCATGAGCATTACCGCTGGCGCGAACATCACGGCCGCGGCTATTGGCGCAGCGGTGTCTGGATTTCGTTCTGATGATCGGCGCGAAAGACGGAGGCTTCGGCCTCCGTCTTTGTGTCCGCGGTATTTACAAGTCGATTATGGTTAATTTTGAAATGTCACCTTGAACAATGGCTTACCGGATTGGCTTGCAAATTGCTTGTCCTGGGGAAGTTGCGTTCAACTTCTTTGGTGAGATCGATGGCAAACAAGAAAATCTGGGCAGGCGTGATCGTAGGGCTGACGTTGTGCGCGGGCTCGGCGCAGGCCGTCCCGAACTATGTGCAGAACGGCAGTTTCGAAGACGGTCTGAACAACTGGGCCATTTCGGGCGGCGGCGCGTATCCCGTGTCGGTGATCGTGACGGACGGAAGCACTGGCTCTGCATTCGGCGAAGCCGTGCCGGCCGATAATGCCGCGGGCCCGAGCCCGGACGCTGCCGGTACGCATGGCGCCTATTTCGTGGACGACATCGCTCATCAGACGCTGACACAGACCATCCATCTCCTGGCCGGCAACTACGAAATCGGCTTCGATGCCTATGCGCCGCTGAACGGCTTCAACAACCAGTTCGACGCGTATTTCTCCGGCACGATCGCAAGCGTGACGCTGGCGAGCTATTCGGTGCATGGCCAGAACGACCCGCAAGCTTGGCTGCATTATCAAGGCTTCGCCAATGTGCTGGCCGAAGGCGACTATATCGTCACCTTCGATTTCCAGCCGCAGGGCGCACCGGCCTCCGACGTCGTGGTCGACAAAGTCTACATCATCGCGAGCGACCAGGGCGGCGGTACGCCGATCGGCGATGTGCCGGAGCCGCTTACGCTCTCGCTTGTCGGTGCCGGCCTCGCCGGTATGGGCGCCATGCGCCGTCGCAAGGCCCGCAAGGCCTAAGCGGTACAATCGCTTGACGGAAACGGCGCCTTCGGGCGCCGTTTTCATTTGCGCGATTTCATCTGCGCGATCACGCTTCGATCAGGCGTTTGAGGCTGGCGCACCCGACAGGATTCGAACCTGTGACCTCCGCCTTCGGAGGGCGGCACTCTATCCAGCTGAGCTACGGGTGCGGATGGGCGTTGCTATAGCGCGGAAGGCGTTCACGCCGCAAACCGTTCAGGCAAGCGAGGCAAGCGCCGGATCGAGCGTCTCGACCGCGTGCTCCCATACGTCGTCTTTCCACTTTTCGGTGTCGGGATAGAAGGCGGCGCGGATTTCGCCCTTGATCGCTTCCCAGCGGGAACGGTCGGGCTTCTTCTGCAGATGCAGCCAGTTGTCCTTCCGCAGCGCGTTGAATACATCGCGCATCGGCGCGGTGCCTACTTCGAGGGCCGCGAAGGTCAGTTCGGCTTTGACCATGAATTTGGCCATCGCCTTGTCGATGGTGCCGGTCAGCGGTGCGGAAACGGATTCGCCCGCCTCGCTCGATTTGATGCGTTCGCCCCAGATCGTCTTCTGCCGCGTATAGGCCGATGAGCCCGGCAGATCCTCGGTGATCATCTCGGCGCTGCCGCAATCGCCCAGGCCGGTGTGATAGTCGATGACGACGAGCTTGGTGATGCCGCGAAGATGCTCGACGATCACGTCCTTCAGCATCGCCGCCGACCAGCTTTCGCGCTGTCCGCCGAAATAAACTCCGTCTGCATGGGTGTATTGACCGGCGCTTATCGCGGTTTGCAGCGCGAAGGGGCCATGCTGGCCCGCATATTCGCCGAGCTTGCGGTTGGCCTCCTTCATCGTGTCGTCGGAAATATCCTTCGGCGCGATCCACGGAGCCAGCGCATCGTAGGCCGGATTGGCGGGAAGCTTCCTGTAATCGACGAAATTGCGGTTGATGTCCGCGTTGTCTTCGTTGACGCGACGGTCCCAGGCGAAGCCGAACGGGTTCAGCGCGTGCAGCACGACGAGCTTCACACCTTTGGGGATGCGCTTGGCGAGACCATCGCGCAGCAGGCCCGTCTGCACGCCGGACCCGAAATAACCCTCGACGCCGTGGGTGCCGGAGATCAGCAGCAGCGCCCGCTTGGCCGCGCGATCGCCCGCGCAGGCCACGTCCATGAACAGCGGCCGGCCGCGCGGGCCCTTGGCGGCGGGATGGACGCGGGTGGTGATGTCCATGCCCTGTTTGTCGGCCACCTTGATGAAAGCTGCCCTGCCCTCGCGGTAATTGGCCGGAAAATAGCTGGCGACGCTCATGGCCCGTCTTCAATTTCGTCCGCGCATCTTATACTCGATTTGCCCCGCACACGGCGAGACATGACACCCTTCGGCCTCCTGGAATATCTGCGACGCCGCCCGATTCCGGACCAGGCGCAACTGCGTTCGGTAAAGGCGGGCTTTCGCGCCCATCCCCTTGATCGGGCATCCGATGTTTTCGGCGAGCCGCTTGCCGATGCGCGCGCGAGCGGGATCGCCGGCGAGAATTTTTACCATAGCCGGCGAAACCCGCCCTATTGGCGGCGCATCGACGGGTCGATCCCCGAACTGTTCCTGCGCAAGGGCGTGGTTGTGAAACTTTTGCGGGTAAATGCGCGGCTGTCGGTCGCCGGTCTTGAGATCTTCTTGCTTGACGCCTGGCGGCCAAAGGCTGTGCAGGCCTATTTCCACGATGTCTGGATGCCTGCCGAACTTAAGGCGCGCAGGCCGGAACTTTCAGATGCCGAACGTCTTCGCGAAGTCGAAAATTATTGGGCCGCGCCCACGACCGATGAGAATTCGCCCGCCCCGCATGAGACGGGTGCCGCTACCGATCTCACCCTGCGCTGGAAAAACGGCGAACAACTCTGGATGGGTTCGCTGTTCGACGATGTGACGAAGATCGCCCATCGCGATCATTTCGAACGCGATCTCGAAATGTGTTTTTCCGATGAGGAAGCGCGCGCCAACCGCCGGCTGCTCCATTGGGTGATGGCGGAAGAAGGTTTCGCCGGCCATCCGGATGAATGGTGGCACTTCTCTTTTGGCGACCAGCTATGGGCGAAGCTCGAAGGACGTCCCGTAGCGCTTTACGGCCTCAGCTCGCCTGCCTGAGCGGTTCGCGCAGATCGCGGCGGCGATAGAGTTCGTAGAGTTTGGCACTCGCGCCCGACAGATGGCTTGCCTGCGCGATGAGTGTGGCCGCTTCCTTTTGATCGTGGGCGTCAAGTGCTGCGAAGATACGGTCGTGATAGGTCGCAAGCGCGCGGAACGTGGGGCTGGCGCGCACGCCCGGATCTCCCATCAGCGCATGGATCGCAGAGGTCTCGTCGGTCCCGCGCGCGGGGCGGTCGATCTCCAGAAGCGCGAATTGTTGCGCCTGTGCAGCGGTTTCCGCATCGGCAAGCGCGGTGAAGCCATATTCCGCACACGCCGCGCGCAATTCCTCCGCGCGCGGCACGCAGGCGCCCGAAACCGAATAGACGCCGCCGAACAATCCGGCGGCCGCCGGCCCCGTCGCCAATCCGATGGCGAGTTGCATGGGGGGCGCTGCAATTTCGTGGCGCACCACCGTCATTGCGTTCTGCGTGCGGATCACCCGCATCATGCGCACGGCGGCGGCAACTGCATGGGCCGCATGCTCGGAATCGTCGAGTGGTGCGTTCCAATAGGCGGCGAAGCCTGCGGAGCCGAAGCGTTCCACCGTGCCGCCATGGGCGAGCACCGCTTCATAGAGCGCGCCCAATCGCTTCTCGAACAGTCGGATGAGTTGGGCGGGACGGGTCCGGAATGCCTGTTCGATCTCCGGCGCGTTGGCGATGCGGCAGGAAAGATAGGTGATGGTCCGCGTTTCGCCGCCAAGTTTCAGCAGCGCCGGCTTGCGGATCAGTGCGTTACGCGACGTGCGCGGGAGGGCGAGAAAAAGCCGGGACAGTTTTCCGCTGCGCTGGATATAGACCGCAAGGCTCACCGCCGTTCCCACGGCGATCGCGATCAGCGCGTAAAGGGCGAAAAGCGGCACGCGAATCCCTCGACTCGATTCGTTATTTTATCACGCGCGCCGCGCGCATTCCTCGCAAAGGCCGATCAGCTCGACATATTCCTGTTCCACCCGGAACCGCCCCGCTGCATCGTCGAGTGCATCTTCGAGATTTCTGTTCGCCATTTCGCCCGCCTGACCGCAGGCCCGGCAGATCAGCAGGTGCGTCCTGTGCCGGGCTCCCGGCATGAAGCAGGCGACATAGGCGTTCTTCGACGCCACACGATGCGCGAAGCCCTGCTCCAGCAGGAATTCGAGCGCGCGATAAACCGTGGGCGGCGAAGGACGGGCAGGCGAGTCCTCGCGGGCCAGCGCCCCCAGCACGTCGTAAGCACCTACCGGCCTGTGGCTCGCGAGCAGCATCTCGAGGACATAGTGGCGCAGCGGCGTGAACCGCAGGCCTCGTGAAGCCGCCGCCTTCTCCGCATCCGCCAACGCTTTTGCTGCACATGCGTCGTGATCGTGGGCCGCAGGAGGAAAGGGTTTTTGCATTGCGGATGCTCGAATCCCGAACGAGTAAGAATGTTATAACATTACATTTTGACAGCCAAATCACGCTTTAATGACGGCCCCGTCATTTTCCTTGCGAGGTCTTGGAACGAGGCGCATAATTCCTACCTGACGAAAGGTCACTGGAGAGCGCGCCATGGAAAACATCACCAAGGATCCTGCCTACAACGCCGTCGATCCCGACGATTTCCCCGCGATGCTGGAAGTGGACCGTTACGGTCAGCGCTCCACCGCGTTCGACAAGATCATCTCGGCGACCCACGACCATTTCTGGGACCCGCTGGACACGAAATACATCGACTTCTCCGAGAAGTTCGACATCGAAAACGAATATATGGTCGATCCCCAGTTGAACGCGGACCTGCGCACCGCGATCGGCGAAAAGCTCGACGAACGTCAGAAGATCAAGCTGGTCAATCTCGACACGCTGTGGAGCTTCTCCTCCATCCTGCACGGCGAACAGGGGGCGCTTTCGCTCTCCGCTTCGCTCTGCCACATCCTTCGCGATCCGGGCGCGCAGGAATACGCCGCCAATCAGACGCGCGAAGAAGCCCGTCACGTCACGGGCTTTTCGAAATTCATCCATGCGCGTTGGGGTAAGCCCGTTCAGGTCGGCCCGGCACTCGGCAACATCCTCAACGAACTCGTCTCCTCCAAGCTCGTCTGGAAGAAGCTCGTCGGCATGCAGATGCTGATCGAGGGTCTCGCCATGGGCGCGTTTGCGACCTTCTATCAGTTCGGCCGCGATCCCCTGATGGTGAAGCTCTGCCAGCTCGTGATGACGGACGAAGCCTTCCACCACAAATTCGGAAAGATCTGGGCCGACCGCACGATCCCCAACCTCTCCAAGTCCGAACACGAGATGATCGAGGACTGGGCCTGGGAAGTGTTCATGGTGCTGCTGTTCAACCTCGGCTCGCCGAACCAGAAGGAATGGATCTATCGCGAAGTGGGCCTCGACCCGGTGTGGTGCCAGGGCGCGTTCATGGAAGCGATGACGGACGTGAACATCCGCGAGGAGATGAAGCAGACAAGCAACATCTTCCGCGTGCTTATCAAGACGTTGCTCAAGGCGGGCATCATCACCGACCGCACGCGCAACAACTATGCCGCTTATATCGACATGGCCGAGTTGCACAACGAAGGCGACAAGATGATCGGCGACGAGATCGCCGAAGAAGGCATCAAATATCTCATCCAGTTGAATGGCGGCAAAATGATCATGCCGACCTCGCTGGCCGCGGAGTAACACGCGCAAAGGAGGATAAGGTGGACCGGAATATCACCAAGGATCCGGCTTACGACGCAGCCGATCCGCACGATTTCCCCGCGATGCTCGAAGTGGAGCGTTACGGCAAAAGGTCCACCGCCTTCGACAAGATCATCTCGGCGACCCACGATCATTTCTGGGACCCGCTCGACACCAAATACATCGACTTCACGGCGCCATGGGATCTCGACCGCGAGTATCTCATGCCGCCGCACATGAACCTCGAACTGCAAACAGCGATTGCCGACAAGCTGGACGAGCAGCAGAAGATCCGCTGGGTCAATGACAGCGTGCTATTCTCGATGTCGTCGATCCTGCACGGCGAACAGGGCGCGCTCGCGCTGTCCGCCTCGCTCTGCCATATCCTCAAAGACCCAGGCGCACAGGAATACGCCGCCAACCAGACCCGCGAGGAAGCCCGCCACGTCACGGCGTTCTCGAAATACATCCAGGCCCGCTGGGGCAAGCCGATCCCGGTCGGCCCCGCGCTCGGCAATCTGCTGGTCGAGATGGTGGGTTCGCCTTACGTCTGGAAGAAGCTCGTCGGCATGCAGATGCTGGTCGAAGGGCTTGCCATGGGCGCGTTCGCGACCTTCTACACCTATACCAACGATCCGCTGCTGAAGCGGCTCTGCCAGCTTGTGATGACCGACGAGGCCTTCCACCACAAATTCGGGAAGATCTGGGCCGACCGCACGATCCCCAAACTGTCGCAGGAAGAACGCGACAAGATCGAGGATTGGGCGGCGCAGGTGTTCTCAGGCTTGCTGCGCAATCTCGGCAGCCCCGACCAGAAGACCAAACAGTTCATCAAATTCGGCATCGACCCGGCATGGGCGCAGGCAGCCTTCATGGAAGCCTTCACGGATGCGAAGATCAGGAAGCGGCTGGAGGATTCCACTTCGATCTTCCGCGTCCTCATCAAGACGCTGCTGAAAGCCGGGATCATCACCGACCGCACGCGCGCGACCTATGCCGCCTTCGTCGACATGGCAGAGCTGCATAGCGAAAGCGACCGCATGGTCGGCGACGACATCGCCGAGGAAGGCATCAAATATTTGATGCAGCTCAACGGCGGGCGCACCCTCGTTACGCCGACAACGCTGGCGGCGGAATAAGGGTAGGTCAGGCGGGTTTTGCGCGTTTGGCAGATGCCAGCGCCAGAAAACCTGCACCGATCACGAGCGAAATCCACGCGAACACATCGCCAACGCGCGCATACAGCGTGTGTCCGGCACCCTCTCCCACTGGCAAATCACCAACGAGCGTCATCGTCGCATCGCTCATGCTCGCTCTGCGATTGACGAGGCGGCCGTAGGGATCGGTCAGTGTCAGAAGCCCTCGCCGCGCCGAGCGCGCGACGGCCACGCCATTCTCGATGCCGCGCATGATCGCCACGCGGGCGTGGCCGTAGGCGTCTTCCTCGAAATCCCAGGCCGGCACGGCCAGCACGCGCGGCTGCAGGGTGGAATCGGCGCGCAGCATCTGTTCGAAATCCATGTCCTTGCAGATTTCGATGCCGATGCCGTTCTTGAGAACAAGCGGACCCGTGCCCGCGGCGACACCGTCTTCCAATCCCAGCACCAGCTTGCGCTTCACATAGGTCGCCGGCGCGTCGCCGTCCGGCGGAAAGGCCAATGCGATGTTGCGTTTCCCATTTGGCGTGATGTCGGCGAAGCCTGCCACAACGGTCGCATTCGCCGCCTTGGCCGCTTCCGACATCTTCTTCAGCACAAGCGCTCGCCACTGGGGCTTCAGCACCGTGAACCGTTCCGGCAGCACCACCAGTTCGGGGTTGCGCTCCGCCAACGAGCCGATCAGCGAGGCATAGTCATCCACCGCCGCAACGGCGTCTTTGGCGTTGTCCGCGAAGGCCGCATCGCTCATCTCTTCGGAAGCGATCAGCGCCACCCGCATGGTCTTCGCGCTGTCCCTGATATGCCAATGGCCGTAGAGCGCATTACCCGCGAACACACAGAGAGATAGCAACAGCGGCAGCGCCGCATGTGTCCGATAGAACAGTGCCAAGCCCGCGGGCACGAAACACAGGATGAAGGTGACGCTCCAGATGCCGAACAAGGATGCCGTCTGCGCCATCACGGGCACGCCGGCCAGCGCATAGGCGATGGAGGCGACCGAACCGTTCGGCCCGAACGCAGAGAGATATTCGAAACCGGTCCACAACGCGGCGAACGCGATCATTGCCGCAATGCCGCTGATACGCCGCTGCACCAGCCGCGCGGCAAGCACACATCCCGCGAAGGCGAGCGCGGAAACGACGATCCCGATGCCGAACGGCACCATCGGAAGCACGTCGTAATAGGCGGGCAGGAGATTGGTGTTGCCGATCGCGAAGGCTGCGAAAGCGGCGGTCGCCACCGTCCGTCCGCGGGTCTCTCCAAATGCCAGCCACAGCACGGGGGCGGATGCCAGCCAGGCCAGCGGCCAGATCACCCCAAGCCCTGTCGAAGCAAAAAAGGCCAGCCCGCTCAGCGCCGCGCAAAGGGCTGCAATCATTGGAAGAAATCCCGGTCCCGTCCCATCCCGGGCGGACCATGGCCGAGTTCTTGGCCCGATGCCAGCGGGGCCTTGTGCAGCCGTTAATATCCAGATATGAATGAACATTCATTCATTCCTTGCGACGATGATCTCTGCCGCCCGAAAATCCGCCGAACCCGACGACAAGCGAGAGCGCCTGCTCGACGCAGCACTCGAACTGTTCGAACTGCGGGGCTTCGACGGCGTGGCGGTACCGGAAATCGCGCAGATGGCGAACGTCGCGACCGGAACGATCTATCGCTATTTCGAAACCAAGGAAGCTCTCGTCAACGCGCTCTACCGGCGCTGGAAAGAAGCCTACAACGCAGCCGTGCTTGCGCCGCTCGAAGGCGCGCATTCTCCGCGCGAGATGTTCGGCATCTATTGGCGGCGCATGGCGGGATTTGCGCGCGCCCATCCCCGCGCGATGCGCTTTCTCGATCTGCATCATCACGCAGCCTATCTCGATGCCGAAAGCTGCCGTGCGCACAACGCCTATCGCGATGCGGCGGCACATTTCATCGCGGCGGGGCGCGAAGCGGGCGCCATCCGCACCTTGCATCCGGCATTGGTGGTGGCGCTGATGTGGGGCGCGTCGGCCGGTCTTGTGAAATTCGCCCATGAGGGCGTGCTGCGATTCGACGAACGTGCAGGCGAAGAAATGGAAGAGATGCTCTGGCGCGCTATCGCCAGCGATGAAGGAGGGCAGGATGGCAAACGCAAGAAAAGGTGACGGACAGACCGCGCTCATCACCGGCGCATCGACCGGCATCGGTCTCGGTCTCGCCGAATGTTTCGCTCGTGACGGGTACAACGTGATTATCGCCGCGCGTTCCGAAGGCGCGCTAAAGGAGATCGCCGGAAGGCTTTCGCGCGAGAACAACATCCAGGCCACGCCCATTGCCATCGACCTCGGCGTTCCCGGCGGCGGCGACAAGCTCGCAGCGGAAATCCGCGCGCGCGGGCTCGATGTCGATGTGCTGGTGAACAATGCGGGCTTCGGCATCGCGGGTGCATTCGACGCGCAAGACGAGGAAGGCCAGATCGGCATGATCGACCTGAACAATCGCGCGCTGGTCGAACTCACACACCAATTCTGGCCCGGCATGTTGAAGAAGAAGCGTGGAGGCGTGCTCAATGTCGCGTCCACCGCTGCCTTCCAGCCCGGCCCTTACATGGCGATCTATTGCGCGACCAAAGCCTTCGTCATGTCGTTCTCGGAATCGCTCTGGATCGAAGGCCGCGGGAAGGGCGTAGCGGTGACGTGTCTCTGTCCCGGTCTCACATCCAGCAAATTCCACGAACGCGCCGGCACCGGAGGCTTGCGGCTGCACACGCTGGGGTCTTCGATGACGCCTGAGAAGGTGGCCGAACAAGGCTATCGCGCCTTCCAGCGCAACAAGCGCGTGTTCGTGACCGGCTTCGACAATCGCTTTCTCGCCAAGCTCGTGCCGTTCATGCCGCGCCGCGCGGTCTTGAATCTCGCAAGCTTCGTTCTGAGAGCCGCGTAACATGGCACGCAGGGGGGAAGGACAAACCGTGCTTGTCACCGGCGCGTCCGCCGGTATCGGCGTCGAACTCGCCGAATGTTTCGCCAAGGATGGCTATGATGTGATCGTCACCGCGCGGTCCGAAGGCCCGTTGAAAGAATTGGCCGGACGATTGGCGCGCCAGCACAATGTGCAGGCCGTGGCGATCGCCGCCGACATCGGCCAGCCCGGCAGCGGCGCGAAACTCGCAAGCGAAATCAAATCGCGCGGGTTGAACGTCGACGTGCTGGTGAACAATGCGGGCTATGGCATGTCGGGCGGGTTTGACGATCTCAGCGCCGAAAGCCAGCTTGGCATGATCGATCTCAATGTGCGCGCGTTGGTCGAACTCACGCATATGTTCTTCCCGGACATGCTGAAGAAGAAGCGCGGCGGTGTGCTGAACGTGGCCTCGACGGCGGCGTTCCAGCCTGGCCCGTTCATGACGGTCTATTACGCCACCAAGGCCTTCGTGCTGTCGTTCTCCGAGGCTTTGTCGGAAGAAGCGCGCGGGACCGGCGTGAAAGTCACGGCACTTTGTCCCGGCCCGACCGAAAGCAAATTCCACGATCGGGCGGGCACCACGAAAGTCCGCGCCAGCAAGATCGCGGGCATGATGACGTCCAAGGCTGTGGCAGAGATCGGCTACAAGGCGTTCCAATCCGGCCGCCGTGTGGCGATTTCGGGCAGGATGAACGCGGTCATGGCGCGGATGGTGCCGTTCTTCCCGCGCGGCATGACTTTGGGACTCGTGCGCTCGCTCAATACACGCTATTCCGACAGGGCATGAAGCTCGGCAATTTCCTGACCATCGAAAAGGAAGGCGGCGTCGCCACCGTCACGATGGATCGTGGCGATGGCAGAAATGCGCTCAGCCGCGAACTGATCCTCGATCTCACCGCGGCTGCCAGAAGTTTCGTCGACGATCTCGAAACCCAGGCCGTGATCCTCACGAGCAAAGGCGCGTTCACCGCCGGTGCCGATCTGAAAGACCCCGGTATGGATCGCAGGCGTGCGAACGGTCTGCTTGAACGCCGTCACATGGTGCGCATCGGTCCCGATCTCTGTGATGCGTGGGAGAAGGTCGAGCAGGTCACGATCTGCGCCATCGAGAAATATTGCATCGGCGGGGGAGCGGCGCTGGCGGCAGCGTGCGATTTTCGCATCATGGGTAAATCGGCAACGATGCGGCTTCCCGAAATCCCGCTTGGCATGAACATGAGCTGGCATGCCGTACCGCGCCTTGTCTCGCTCATCGGGCCGGCGCGCGCCAAGCGTTTCATCATCTATGGCGAGGATATCGGCGCGGACGATGCGCTTGCCTGGGGCCTTGCAGACGAAGTCGTGGCCGACGGCGAAGCGCTTGCCGCGGCGCGCGCATGGGGCGAGCGAACCGCCAAGCTGCCGCCCAACGCCGTGCGCATGTCCAAGCAGTCGGTCAACGCGGCGGCGAATGCGCTCCATCACGCCACGACCTTCATGGATCTCGACCAATACGCGCTGGCCACCACCAGCGAGGATTATCGCGAGGCCATCAAGGCCTTCCTCGAAAAACGCGAGCCCAAATTCACCGGTCGCTAGTGGCCTTGCGGGCGTAAGCACGATGCGCGACTGTTTCCCATCGATATCAGGGAGAAAACCATGACAGGTCGTGTCGAAGGAAAAATCGCGCTCATCACCGGCGGCGCGCAAGGTTTGGGCGAAGCCGCCGCCCGCATGCTGGCGCGTGAAGGTGCGAAAGTCGTCATCACCGATGTGAACGCGAAGGGTGCCGCGGCCATCGCGGAGTCGATCAACGCGCAACGCAAGGGTGCCGCCATCGCGGTCGCCCATGACGTGACGCAGGAAGATCAATGGAAAGCCGCCGTCGCGGAAGCCGAAAAGGCCTTCGGCGGGCTGCACGTTCTCGTCAACAATGCAGGCATCGGGTTGACCAAGGATCTGCTCGACATTTCGCTGGAGGAATGGCGCAAGGTCCACGCCATCGATCTCGACGGCGTGTTCATGGGCTGCAAGGCGGCGATCCCGCTGATGGCCAAGACCGTGAAAAATACCGGGTTGGGCGGCTCCATCGTCAACATTTCCTCGATCTCGGGCATCATCGCCGGCCACAACATGGCGGCTTACAATTCGGCCAAGGCGGCCGTGCGGCATCTGTCGAAATCGGTGGCGCTTTATTGCGCCAAGCGCGAGATGAACATCCGCAGCAATTCGGTGCATCCCGTTTTCATCGCCACGCCCATTCTCGACGGCCTGGTGCAGCGCTTCGGCAAGGAAGAGGCTTACGCCAAGCTCGGCCGCCAGGTGCCGCTTGGCAAGATCGGCGAGCCTGACGACATCGCCTACGCCATTCTTTATCTCGCGTCGGACGAATCCAAATTCGTCACCGGCGCGGAATTGAAAGTGGATGGTGGAATTTCGGCAATGTAGCGGAAACCCGTTTGTTTCTGGCAGAAGTTTCGCGAACGCGAAAATTCCTGCCCGACTTGTCGCAAGAGTGTCGCGGGTAATCTCTCGCTAACATCGTTTTTCGAGGGCGTCCGTTCTGGGCGTCCGGCACGCGGCATGCTTTGCGTCGTGCGCCGTCCGCATATCGCGGACAGCTCAATCAAGGAGACTCCCATGTCGATTGGCGGCATAGGGGCGTCAGGCGCAACCAATCCGCTTCTGTCGCCCCTTCTGTCTTTCACAAACACGTCCGCCGCCTCTCCCGCAGATGACGGCGATTTCAGCCCCGATGCCGCGAGCGCGCCCAACAACGCGCTTACCGGCACCACGCAAAATCCGTTGAGCAGCAACGTGCTCGACATGCTGATGGGCACGCAGCAAACTCAGACCGGCAAGGCTCATCGCGGCGGGCACCACCATCACGGCGCATCGGGCGGCAGTGCCGATCAACTGCTCCAGGCGCTCGATTCCGACGACAGCGCGAACACGGTGGATCAGGATTTTCTCACACAAGGTGACAGCACGGCCAATCCGGCCGACATCCTGTCCGCTATCCAGAAATATCAGACGGGCGCAACAGGCGGCTCGACACAGGCAACGGTTTGATCAGCGCGAAATCCGCATCGCGACCTGGGCGAGCAGAACGCGCGCCCCTTTCTTCTTCAAGGCACGATCGGTCAGCCGCTGCAGGCGTTCGGAAATCACCTCGACGCTCGGCTGCTGCCACGGCCGCACGGCGGTCGCGGTGAACGAGAGCAGGTTGCGCACATAGGCGTCGCGCAGCACTGGCTGGGAGCGCGTGGTCTCCTCGCGCAATTCCTCGTTGGGGATGTCGAGACCGAAATGTACCATCAGCAACCCGCAAGGCCGGCCTGCATCCACGATGGTGGCATAGATCGGCTCGAACGCGACATAGGTTTCGGATTGCGTGACCTTGTGCTTGGGCGCAGCCGCTTCCTCCTCGGCCAGCGCGGGCGCGGCAAGAAAGGCGGCGAGAAAGAGGGCGATGGGAACCCGCATACGGCGGTTTTAAGCTGCCGGCGGTAAACCTCCGGTTGACGGATCGAACGGGAAAGGCAGCGCCTTGACACCTTCGGCCCGGCCTCCCTACAACCCGCGCCTGTTTCCGGCGCCCCATTCCCATTTCCGGGCGCCAACCCTTTCAGGGGCTGTAGCTCAGTTGGGAGAGCGCCTCGTTCGCAATGAGGAGGTCAGCGGTTCGATCCCGCTCAGCTCCACCAGGCTTCGCTGCACAGCAGCGGAGCCTGCCGCGGCGTAGCCCGCAGGGCGAAGCCGGGCTGTTACTAGGTTCGCGCCGCTATGCCCTGGCAAGCCTCGAGATACTTCGAGAATTCGTTTGCTGCACTACACCCTTTTCACCTTGCCCCTGCGGAACCCGCGCCGCTAAAACGTCTGCGTCTTCCGGAAAGGCCGCACATGCTCAATCCGATTGCCTGGATCATCGTCGAGATCATCGACATCTATGTTTGGGTCGTGATCGCGGCCGTGGTGGTGAGCTGGCTGATCGCATTTGGCGTCATCAATCTCTACAACCAGACCGCGCGTCAGATCGTGCACATCCTCGAAGTGCTGACCGAGCCGTTCCTGCGCCGCATCCGCCGTATCGTGCCGCCCATCGGCGGCCTCGATCTCTCGCCGCTGATCCTGATCCTGCTGCTCTATTTCATTCGTTACGCGATCTTCTGGGCTTCCGTGCGGTTCGGCATCTGATGACGGCGAAGATCATCGACGGAAAGGCGTTCGCGGCAAGCTTGCGCGCGCGCATCGGCGAGCAGGCGGCAAAGCTTAAATCGGAACACGGTCTCGTGCCGGGATTGGCGACTGTTCTCGTCGGCAGCGATCCGGCGAGCGAAGTCTATGTCCGCAACAAGGGCAAGGCAGCCGAAGCACTGGGCTTTCATTCCGCGCATGTTTCGCTGCCGGAAGATGCCGGCGAAGACGCGGTGTTGCGCGAAGTGCGCCGCTTCAACGACGACAGGCAAGTGCATGGCATCCTCGTGCAATTGCCGTTGCCAAAACAAGTGCGCGAAGCAGCCGTCTTGGACACGCTCGATCCGAAAAAGGACGTCGATGCGCTGACGCCTTACAATGCGGGCCTTTTGCTTAGTGGGCGCGCGAAGTTGGTATCGTGCACGCCGACGGGCGTGATGCTGATGCTGAAGGAAACATTGGGTGACATCACGGGCATGAATGCGCTTGTGATCGGCCGTTCGCTGCTGTTCGGAAAGCCCGCGGCGCAGCTCCTGCTCGCGGCCAACGCCACCGTCACCATGGCGCACTCCAAGACACGGGATCTGCCTGCGGTCGCGCGTGGGGCGGATATTCTGGTCGCCGCCATCGGCAAACCCGAATTCGTCAAGCGCGACTGGATCAAGCCGGGCGCCACCGTGATCGATGTCGGCATCAATCGCGTGGCCTCGGGCGACGGCAAATACAAGATCGTGGGCGATGTGGCCTATGACGAAGCGGTTGAAGTCGCCGGCGCCATCACACCCGTTCCCGGCGGCGTCGGTGCCACCACCATCGTCTGCCTGATGCGCAACACGCTGATCGCCGCCTGCGATCAGGCGGGATTGCCGGTGCCCGCGATCTGATCCTTGAGCTTGACCGCCAAGGCGTCGGGGCCGATGGCTTCGTCGTAATGTGTCAGGAATTTTCCGTTCGGCCCCATCAGATAGATCGTGTTCGAATGGGTCATAGCGTAGCCGCCGCCTTGTAGAGGCTCTTTGGCGGCATAGACGGCATATTCGCGGCTGATCTTGGCGATGGCGTCGGCGCTTCCGGTGAGGCCCACGAAACGCGGCCCGAAACTTTTGAGATAGGCTTTGAGTACCTTCGGCGTATCGCGCGCCGGATCGACGGTGACGAAAACCGGCGTCACGCGCTCGGACAACGGACCGAGCTTTTCCATGGCGTCGCCCATCACGCTCAACGTGGTCGGACAGACATCGGGGCAGAATGTGTAGCCGAAATAGATCAGCAGATATTGGCCGCGAAAATCCTTGTCGGTACGCGGGGCGCCGTTCTGGTCGGCCAGCGCGAACGGCCCGCCGATGGCGGCCGTGCCTTGCGAAGCGCCGACGGACCGGTCCCCGGCATAGGACAAAAGCCCGCCGATGACTGCGGCCAGCGCGATCAGATAGGGGACAAGGGCAAGCGGCGTGCGGATCACGGGCAGTTGTGGAAAGACGGCCCTCTATTGATATGCTTGGCCGGTCCGGCTCCAAAGCGGCGAAAGGCCGCTTGGGCATGGAGGGGGCGAGCGTTGGAACTGACCACACAAGAACTGGCGGCAAAGGAACCTGCGGAAAACGGGCGACCGGCCGAAACACCGCGTTTCTGGCAGCAGCAGGTGGGATCGCGCACCGCGCGCGGGCGGGTGCGGCTGCGTACCCTGTCGAATTTGCGCTGGCTCGCCATCGCGGGCCAGTCGATTGCGCTGTTCCTCGTCTATTTCGGCTTCGGCTATCACCTGCCGCTGGTCAAATGCATCGCCGCCATCGCGACGAGCGCGTTCCTCAATCTGGCGCTCACCTTGCGCTATCCGGCGGCGCACCGCCTCACCAGCCGCGATGCCACGATCTATCTCGGCTACGACATCCTGCAGCTTGCGGCGCTGCTCTATCTGACGGGCGGCATCTCCAATCCGTTCGCCCTGATGTTCATCGCGCCGGTCGTGATCGCGGCAGGTACGCTGGATCTCGGCAACACATTGATGCTTGCGGCGCTGGCGTTTCTTTCGATCTGCGCCATTGCGGTGTGGCACGCGCCGCTTCCTTGGTCGCCCAGCGAGCACATGGAATTGCCGCCGCTCTATCAGGCGGGCATCTGGTCGTCGCTGGTGATCGGCATCGGATTCACTTCGATCTATGCCTGGCGCATCGCAAGCGAGAATGCGCGCATGTCGGCCGGTCTTGCCGCCACGCAGCTGGCACTCGAACGCGAGCATCGCCTGTCGGCCATCGGGGCGCTGGCGACGGCCGCCGCCCACGAACTCGGCACGCCGCTCGGCACCATCGCCGTGGTGGCGCGCGAACTCGAACGCGCGCTGCCCCAGGGCTCGCCGGAATATGACGATGCGCGGCTGTTGCGCGAACAGGCTGAACGCTGCCGGGCCATCCTCACCAAGCTGTCGCGGCCCGAAGAGGCGATGCTGGACGAAGCCCAGCGCCTGCCGCTTGGCGCGCTTCTCGACGACATCGCAGCGCCCTATCGCGGCGAGGATGTGGAGATCGCCATCGAACTCTCCGAAGACAATCCGCCGCCCGAACCCCAGGTCTGGCGCGTTCCCGAGCTGATGCACGGGCTCGGCAACATCATAGAGAATGCGGCCGACTTCGCCCGCACCAAGGTCTCGGTCCATCTGCGCTGGGACGAGAACTGGCTGCGGGTCTCGGTGGAGGACGACGGGCCGGGCTTCTCGCCGGAGATATTCGAGCGGATCGGCGAGCCCTACACCACCTCGCGCCCCGGCCATCATGCCGTCGCCGAGACCGAAATCGCCCCCGAGGACGACCTCGCCAAGCACGAAGGCATGGGGCTGGGATTCTTCATCGCCAAGACCCTGATCGAACGCATGGGCGGCAGCCTGACCGCGGGAAATCTGGAATCCGGCGGGGCTCGGGTGAGCGCGGTGTGGCCGCGCGGGGCCATCGACGGCGAGGCGCCCGTCCGCCTCGGTTCACCATAAGCAGCAACAGGCTTGCATTCGACGCCTCAGCCGCTTTAAGGAGGCCCCCTCATGGCCACGCGCGACACCCCCATCCCGGAAGAGAAGACACTTTTGATCGTCGAGGACGACCGTCCTCTGCGCGAACGTCTGGCCCGGGCGATGGAAGCTCGGGGTTTCGCCGTGACCATCGCCGAAAGCGTGGCCCAAGGTATGGCCCGCGCCAAGGAAGCGCCGCCCGCCTTTGCCGTGGTGGATCTGAAGCTCGATGACGGTAACGGCCTCGATGTGGTGGAAGTCCTCCATCGCACCCGCCCCGAAGCGCGCGTCGTTGTGCTAACCGGTTTCGGAAATATCGCCACCGCGGTTGCGGCCGTGAAATACGGCGCCATCGATTATCTGCCGAAGCCCGCCGATGCCGACGATATTCTCGCGGCTTTGCTGGCTGCTCCCGGCACAAAGCCGAAGCCACCGGAAAATCCAATGTCGGCGGATCGGGTGCGCTGGGAGCATATCCAGCGCGTCTATGAACTCTGCGGTCACAACGTCTCGGAAACCGCGCGCCGCCTCAACATGCACCGCCGCACGTTGCAGCGTATCCTCGCCAAGCGCTCGCCACGCTAACGCGTTTTCTTCTTCTTTTTCGGGCTTTTCTTCGCCGCCGGCTTTTGCTCGACGGGCTTCAACAGTTTCTTTGGTGCGATGGCGCGAAAGCGGCGTTCCAGCATCGCGCGCAATTCCTCCTTCGTTATGTGCGACAGGCGCACCAGAAGCATCGGATAATCTTTGTAGTGATCGGTGATGAAATAGGTCTCGGGATCGAGTTCGAGCATCATGTCGCGCTGCTCCATCCCGCCTTCGACGCCCATCACCAGGGAAGCGTCTTCGCTGCGCACGCGGGTGAAGAATTTCTTGGCGACGAAAAAAGCGGGCCTGCCGTAAGACGGCTTCTCATGCGCCTCGGGAAAAGACAGCGCGATCTTCTTCACGTCGGCGGCGTTGACGCCTTTGCCTTTGGGAGATGTTTTCTTCTTCATTCGGGTAACACCGTTGCTCCTCTGGGGTCGGCGGCCAGTTCGATGACGGTCGCAAGCCGTTCCGCCGCGACTTTGGCGAAGCGCAAGGTAACCGCCTTCCTGCGGCTCGCATGGATTTGGGCGACAGGCGAGGGCCGCACGATGGCCCCGCCATAACGATCCGCCACGATCAATCCGGTCCCGGAGGGTACGAACTCATCGGGAAAATCAGGTGGAATCGCGAAATAGAAAAGCTCGCAGAATTCCAGATATTCGGGCCATTTGAGATCGCCCTTGAGGTCGCCCAGCGCCACCTTGATCTCGACGCCCACCACCGTTCCATCCGTTCCGAGTGCGGCCACATCGAGCCTGCGTCCGTTGGCGAGCGTGAATTCCAGGATGGGGCTGAACCCCTCCTGCATCAAAACCCTGCTGACCCCGCGCGCGACTTGTTGTGCCGTCTCCATGACGGCATTGGAACATTTCGGGAACGCAAGATCAATGCGACGGCTTTTCCGGACGGCGCAGCGTCATGCGCGCGGTATTGCCTTCGCGGGACAGGTTCACGAATTCGAATCCCTCCTGATGGCACATATGCGGCATGTCGATCGGGGCCATGGGATCGTCTGTCATCACCACCAGCGTTTCGCCGGGACGCGCACGTTCGAGCGCGCGCCGGGCAAGCAGCGCAGGCATGGGACATTTCAATCCCCTCAAATCGAGCATCGATGGCCACCTGCGGCTATTGACAGTCTTGACGATACGTAGCCGCGCTTCAATTCTCGGTCAAAATCGAGCGGGTGGAAACCGATGAGCCTCTTCGCGGGCATCGAGCGCGAATACAGTTATATTTCCAGCATCGCCCGCACCTTCTATCGGATGCGGCATGTGAAGCCGGATTCGACGCGCATCATCACCACCATCATCGCCGAACAGGCGGCCAAGACGCCCAACGCCATCGCCATCGTCTGTCCCCAGCGCACCTACACCTATCGCGAATTGAATGAAGGTACGAACCGCCACGCCCATTGGGCGAAGGCGCAAGGCGTGCGCAAGGGCGACGTGGTGGCGCTTCTGATGGAGAACCGGGCGGAATATCTGATGGCCTGGATGGGCGTGGTGAAGCTGGGCGGCATCATGGCGCTCATCAACACCAATCTGCGCGGCACGCCGCTCGCCCATTCGATCAACATCTCCAACGTGAAGCATGTGATCGTGGGCCAGGAGCTGGCACCCAATTACATCGAAGTCGCGAACCTGATCGAGAACAAGCCGCGTGCTTGGAGCGCGGGCGGTCCGGCGGAAGGATGCGAAGACCTAGACGCGGTGACGAACACGCTTCCCGGCACGCCGCCCAGCATCGACGAGAAGGTCACCTGCAAGGACCGCGTGTTCTACATCTTCACGTCGGGCACCACGGGTTTGCCGAAAGCCGCCAACATCAGCCACACACGCATGCTTTTCATGATGCACGGCTTCTCGGGCGCGCTGAACGCGACAGCCTCCGACCGCATGTACAATTGCCTGCCGATGTATCATTCGGTGGGCGGCATGTGCGCGCTGGGCCCTGCCTTCCTCACCGGCGGCTCGGTCGTCATCAAGCGCAAATTCTCCGTCTCCGAATTCTGGGACGACATCCACAAATACGAACCCACTTTGTTCCAGTATATCGGCGAGCTCTGCCGCTATCTGCTGAACGCGCCGCCGTCGGCGCATGAGCGCGATCACAAGATCCGCGCCATCACCGGCAATGGCCTGCGGCCCGAAATCTGGCCCGCTTTCCAGAAGCGCTTTGCGATCCCGAAGATCGTCGAGTTCTACGGCGCCACCGAAGGCAACGTCTCGATGATCAATTACGACGGCCATGTGGGATCCGTCGGGCGCATTCCAAGCTACATGCGCAACATCATCGTCTGCCGCATCATCAAGTTCGACGTCGAAAGCGAAATGCCGGTGCGCGGACCTGACGGGCGTTGCATCGAGTGCGCCGCAGGCGAAGCGGGCGAGGCCATCGGCAAGATCGTCGACGAGCCGGGCCGCAGCTTCGAAGGCTACACGCAGGAAAAAGACACCAAGAAGAAGGTCCTCGACGACGTGTTCGAGAAGGGCGACAGCTGGTTTCGCACCGGCGACCTGATGCGCAAGGACGAGCACGGCTATTTCTATTTTGTCGATCGCATTGGCGATACCTTCCGCTGGAAAGGCGAGAACGTCGCCACCAGCGAAGTCACCGAAGTCCTCGGTGTCATCCCCGGCATCCTCGATGTAAACGTCTATGGCGTGCAGATCCCCGGGCAGGACGGGCGCGCGGGCATGGCCTCGCTGTCGGTCAGTCCCGAATTCGAACTGGGTGCGCTCGGCGAACAGATGAAGGCCAATCTGCCCGCTTATGCACGGCCGATCTTCATCCGCATCCAGCCCGAGCAGGAAATCACCGGCACCTTCAAGCTGCGCAAGGTCGATCTGGTGAAAGAGGGCTTCAATCCCGAAACGATCAAAGACCCTCTCTTCGTGTTGGACCCCATCACCTGCCGCTACGAGGCGCTCGACAAGGAAGGCTATGAAGCCATCGTGTCGGGACGGGTGAGGCTCTAGTCTCTTGGTCTTGGGCCGCCGTCTCCCCATATGGTTGTTGCAGCCATGGAAGGGACGCAGCGATGCCCGACCGTTCCCGCAAATTCGGTGTTGGCGATAGCGTCAGCCCGCGCAGGTTTGAGAGCATCTCCGGCGAAGACGTCGGCATCCCCGATCCTTCCGGGCTTGTTCATTTGCAATTTCGCCGGTTCGCGGGCTGCCCCGTGTGCAATCTGCATCTTCACTCGATGATGCGTCGTCAGGATGAGATCGCGGCGGCTGGCATTCGCGAAATCGTATTCTTTCATTCTTCCGCCGAAGATCTGCGCGAACACGCCGCCACGTTTCCTTTCGCTGTGGTCGCCGATCCCGACAAAAAGGTCTATGCTGCGTTCGGTGTGGAAAGCGGCGCGCGCGCACTGCTCGATCCGCGCGGCTGGGGTGCAATCGCGAGCGGGCTTGCGCGTAGCATTCCCGCCGTCGTTGCCGGACGTGAAGCCGCGCCAAGCCTCAATCCGCACGGCGGACGTTACGGCTTGCCGGCGGATTTCCTCATCGCGCCGGATGGACGCGTGATCGCCAGCAAATATGGCGAGTATGTCGATGACCAATGGTCCGTCGACGAACTTCTGGCCCTTGCGCGGGCGGCCTAGAGGCTACTCCGCCGCTTTCGGCGCCTTCTTCGCCTCATCCTCGTAATGCTTCTGGATCGTCTGCATGGCGGCGGTCACGGCGGCTCCGACGAAGCGCTCCTTGTTGTCCCTCGCCCAGTCGAGCGCGGTTTCGCGCGCGGTGTTGGCACCGTGGATCGCGGGCGTCACGTAACGCTGCCACAGCTCGTAGGATTTCTTGGTATTGTCGAAATCCGCCCAATTGTGTGCGAGCTGCAGGAAGCAGCCGAATTCGCCTTGCTTCTTTTGCAGCCGCTGGATCTGGGCGATCGCGTCGTCCGGCGTGCCGACCACGGCCACACCTTCTTCCACCAGCGATTCCAGCGGGCGGTTCTCTGTCGCCTCGCGGCCCGCGACCGCGCTGATGCCGGAGAAATAGTTGCGCCACTGTTCGAAGCCGAATTTGCAGTTCTCGAACGCCTTCTCGCGCGTCTCCGCGATGTGCACCGGCCCCACGAGGCGCAGGCGTTCGGGGTCCATCGTGCGGCCGTGTTCGGCGGCAGTCTTGTTCGCCACGTCCCAGTTCACGGCGAGCGCGTCGTAACCGCCCGCCTGCGTGGCGGCTACGCACAACATGCCGAAGCCATGTTTGCCGGCCAGCTTGCCGCCCGAGGGCGTGACGCTCGACGCCACGCAGATTTCCGGATGCGGCCAGGAATAGGGTTTCAACTGGCAGGTCGCATCCTGCAGCGTGAACCATTCGGATTTGTGGGTGACGCGCTCGCCCTTGAACAGGCGCAGGATCACTTCGATGGATTCCACCATGCGGTCGCGCTGCGTGGAAGGTTCGATGCCCATCGAGAACGCATCCGACGGCAGAAGGCCGGGACCCACGCCGAACATCACGCGGCCGCGCGTCTGATGGTCCAACTGGATGATGCGGTTCGCCGCCATCAGCGGCTGGTGATAAGGAAGCGAAACGACACCGGTGCCAAGCTTGATACGCTTGGTGCGTTCGGCAACCGCGGCAATGAAAAGCTCTGGCGAGGGAATGATTTCGAAACCCGCCGAATGATGCTCGCCGATCCAGGCTTCTTCGTAACCCAGCCTGTCCAGATGCTCGATCAACTCCATGTCGCGCTGAATGCAGAGCGTCGGGTCTTCGTTCACCGGATGAAAAGGCGCAAGGAAGATGCCGTTGCGAAGCCGGATGGTCATGGTCGGTCCCTCTGTGGCGATAGCTTTGGTGACATATTGTCAGCCCCGCAGCAGGCCTGTCAAAAGGCCCTCAAATCGGTGGAGGCGAGAAGCCACCCAGCCCTTCTTCAACCGCTTGGGCCAAATCGAACAATCGGTCTTCACCGTTCCAGCGTCCGACAAGCTGCACACCCACCGGCAGGCCCGACGCGGTTTGCCCCGCCTGCACCGCAAGTGCTGGCGCATGGAGCGAGGTGGCAAGCGCGATCCAATTGAGAAGGCTCGCATAAGGTTCTTCGCACCCGTCCACATCCATCACGCGATTGGCAAAGCTGCCCTTCTGATTGTGGGGAAACGCCACGACCGGCGTGACGGGCATCAGCACCGCTTCATAACCTTCGTCGAAGAAGCGTTCGAGCGCATCCTTCTGTTTCTGGCGGGCTACCACAGCGCGCGCGACATCGCGATAGCTCGCCGTGTTGGCAAGGCGGAACGCAGCCGCACGCGCATCCGGCCCGCCTTGCGCTACGGATTTCAGATCCTGTTCGCGCATGGAGGCGAATGCGTTGTAAACGTCGTCGGGCAATCCGGCGCTCAACACGGCCGAGAGGATCTGAAGATAAGGCTGCATCAACATTTCGCCGGAGACGGGCGGTTTGGCATTGCCGACCACCGCACCTGCTCCCGACAGCGCGGAAGCCGCGCGGGCGACCGCGCTCTGCACGTCTTTCGCGAGTGGGAAGCCGGCCTCTTCATCCCACACCGCAATGCGCGCGCCCTTCACGGATTTGGCAGCCGCGCCTTCACTGCCGCGCAGCACATTCCACAGCAGGCGCAGATCGTCCACATTGCGTGCCATCGGGCCTACGACACCGAGATCGGTTTCGGCGAATTCATCGGGCGCGGGCGGAACATGACCGCGCAAAGGAAGGATGCCCCACGTCGGCTTGAGGGAAACGACACCGCAGAAATTCGCCGGATGCCGAAGCGAGCCGCCGATGTCGGAGCCGATTTCCAGCGGCGTGATGCCGGTGGCGAGTGCCGCCGCCGCACCGCCCGAAGAACCGCCCGGCGTGCGCGTCACGTCATACGGATTGTTCGTGGTGCCGTAGATTTCGTTGTAGCTCTGGATGTCGCCCAACATGTAAGGCACGTTGGTCTTGCCCCAGATCACCGCGCCTGCGCGCCGCGCGGCAGCCACCACATCGGCATCGGTGCAATCCTTGGCGCGGCCATGAAAGCCCCTCGCACCGGCGGTGGCAGGCATGTTCTCGACGTCGAACCCGTCCTTGATGGTCATCGGAAGGCCCGCGAGCGCGCCGAGTTTCGCACCCTTGGCACGCGCGTTGTCGATCGCTTCGGCATCTTTCATGGCGCGGGGAATGTCGGTCTCGATGACCGCATTCAATTTTTTGTGCAGCGCGTCGTTCTTCGCCAGATGCGCGTCCAGCAATTCGCGCGCGGAAATCTTCTTCGCCTGAAGATCGGACAGCATTTCACGGGCCGTTCTGTAGGTGTCGATGGTCATCGTCTTTCCCGGTTTCTTCCCGCGCGAAGGATGCCATAATGGCGAAAGCTGTCAAAAGAAGGGAATGAAACGTCATGCGCGCCGCCGTCTTTCAGGAAATGTCCAAACCGCTTGCGATTTCGGCAATAGCCGATCCGGTTGCCGGGCCGAACGATCTGATCCTCAAGGTGAAGAATTGCGGCATCTGCGGATCGGACCTGCACATGACCGAACCCACATCGATCATGCCGCTCGCGCTCGGTTCGGTGATGGGACATGAATTTTCCGGCGAGGTGGTAGAGGTCGGCAGTGCAGTCAAACATCTGTGGAAGCCGGGTGATCGATTGGCGGGCTTTCCCTACATGTGCTGCGGCGAATTCGGTCCGTGCGCGAATTTCGGCGGACGCGGCGTTTGCGGCAAAGGTATCAGCATCGGTCTGGGGCAAAGCCCTGGCGCCTATGCGGAATATGTGAAGATCAACGCCTGGGGCGGTCATCGTCTGCCGGAGAGTGTTTCGTTCCGCGAAGGCGCCTTGATCGAACCGCTTGCCGTTGGGCTTCACGCCGTCGACATGGCGAAGATGCAACGTGGTGCGACGGTGTTGGTGATCGGCGCAGGCCCGGTGGGATTGGCCGTAATGTTGTGGGCGAATTTCCTTGGCGCGCGCCATGTGATCGTGAGCGAACGCGCCGAAGTACGCCGCGCGATGGCCGCGAAATTCGGCGCGACCGATTCCATCGATCCGAACCAGCCGCTGACGCCGCAGGTGGAGAAGATCGCAGGCCACGGCCCCGACATTATCTTCGAATGTGTGGGTGCGCCCGGCTTGATCAATTCCGCGATGATGGATGCGCCGCGCGGCAGCCGCATCGTGATCGCGGGCGTGTGCCAGCAGCCCGACACCATCATGCCGCTGATGGGCATCATGAAGGAACTGGAACTGCAATTCGTGCTCGGCTACAAACCCGCCGATTTCGACTATGTGATCGAGATGATCGCGTCGGATCGCATCGACGTCTCGCACATGATCACCGATGTGGTCGATCTCAACGCATTGCCGGGTGCCTTCGAGGCGCTGCGCAAACCGACCCATCAATGCAAGGTGATGCTGGAGAACTAAGTCGGTATCACCGTGAATCCCGCGCGCGGGAAATGCACCACAACCTCGCCAACCTCCGGGTCGTTGCGGCGGATGGCGATTTCATGGGCGTTGGAGAACACGATCTCCCCCGCAATCGGATCGCGGCCATAATCGTCCGCCGCCACCTTCACCTTGTCTCCCGGCCTGCGGCCGTTGGGATCGTGCGGATCGGCAACTTCCTTCGCTTCTGATGTCGCAGCTTTGGCAATGGCAAGCGCATCTTTCGCGTCCATCGGCGTGAAGGTGCCGTGGCCGATGGCGTTCATGCGGGCGTACCACGCATTCACTTTCGGAAATTCCGCGACGATCGGATCGGCCGCCTGCGGCACGAAGCTTTTGGCGAACCACAGATTGAGATGGCAATGAAGATCGGCTGCCGTGGGAAGCGCGCCCTGCACGAAATCGCGCCCATCGGCCAGTTGCTCGGCGACGAAGGCGGTGTGGGCGCGATATTGATCCTTCGAGAAAGGAGCCGCGGCTTTCAGCGCTTCCACCGAAAAGGCGTTGCCGGACATTGCCGTGCGATCCTTGCGGAAATCTTCTGGCGTTAGATGGCCGATCTCGCCGAACACAATGCCGACGGCAGGCATGAAGAAGGCGCGATCCGACCAGAAGGCCAATCCGTACGGCAATCCTTTGCCGTGCGGAAATAGACTCGGTTCCGGGAAGCGGCGTTCGAGTTCCCGCAGAATGATCTGCGTGTCGCAGAAGATGTCGGCGCCGATCTGCATCACCGGCGTTTTGCGATAGCCACCGGTGAGCGGCAGCAGATCAGGCTTGGGCATCATGTTTGGGATTTCGACCGAACGCCACGAAAGCTTCTTGATACCGAAAGCAAGCCGCACCTTCTCGGAAAACGGCGAGGTCCAGTAGTGATGGAAGATGATTTCATGCGTCATGGTCAGCTCAATTCGTTGGAGAAGCGGATATTGTTCGCGGCCAGTCCTTCCAGCACCACTTCCATGCCGCCGGAGCGGATCATCCATTCCAGGCGATGATCGCGATATTCGCGCTTGAACAGCCCGCTTTTCACCGCCGCATCGACATTGGCCATGCCCGCGATGGAATCGGCGGCAGCTTTCGCGGCCTTCATCACCGATGGCCTTTCATTGGCGCGCGCGATCCATTTGCCGAGCGCGGAGTCGACATCGGGACCGATGCCAAGCCCGCGTGCGCCGTTTAGATAGGGCACGACCGAAAGATCGCCCCAGCCGAACGTATCCCCGTTGAACCATTGCCTGTCGCCCAGCTGCCGCGTCAGCCATTCATAGAGGCCTCGGGCCTGTGCAGACGCGCGCGCTTCGATGGCACGCGCGCGCTGGCCTTCGGCCCGCTTGAACCAACGGATTTCGCCCATGCCCCAGTTGATCGGCTCGAACGAGGTATCCATCACTTCTTCGATGGTGCGGGCCTGCGCACGCTCGGCGGGCGTCTTCGGCAACAGCGGCGGAGTCGGCCATTTGTCCTCGATATATTCGAGGATGATGGTGGAATCGAACACGCTCACATCGCCGTCGATCAGCGCCGGTACTTCGCCGCGCGGATTGGCTTTCAGAAAGGTGAGATCGGGTTGACCCGAACCAATGGCGACGGGCAGTTGCGATTTGTATTCGATGCCTTTCTCGTCCAGCGCGATCTTCACTTTTTGCGCATAAGGCGAGAGCGGGTGCTCATACACGGTCAAATTAGATTGGGGCAAACTCATTTGCGGTCCTTCCAAAGTTGCGCCATCCAGCCGAACAGCACGCCCGCATCGGCAGGGGCGTTCGTGTCTCCGAATTCGCGGTAAAGCGTGGCGACGTTGACGGCAATGCGTTCGGCATCGCCCCAACTCGCGAAATCGTCGAGCGCGATGGACCGCGCGGCTTCCAGTGCCCCCATCCCGGCATCGTGACGTTTCTTCGCTTCATCGCGGATATAGACGAGGTAGTCGCGCACGCGCTCGACGCCATGCGCATCGGTCACCGGGCCATGACCGGGCACGATTATCTCGGCCTTTAGCGACAGGATCATGTCGCAGGCCGCGATCCAGTTCCCTATGGGGCCGGCCCAGACAATCGGATGACCATTGATAAAAAGAATATCGCCCGTGAACACCGCGCGATCATCCGGCACATGCACAATGGCATCGCCACCGGTGTGCGCAGGTCCGACTTCGATCAGATCGACGCGCTTGGAGCCAACCGTTCGCGACATCCGGCCGTTGAACGTGGTGTCCGGCAATTTGGGTGAGGCGTGCTCGAAATCGTAACGACCGAAACAATGGACGAGATATTCGCCGGTCAGGCCAAGCTGCGGCGCCGCCTTCATCATCATGGCCAACCGTTCGGGGCCTTCGCGCTTCATGTCATGGGCGGCGCGACCCGTGGCGATGATTTCCGCCCCCTCAACCAGCGCATTGCCGAACCAGTGATCGCCATTCTGATGCGTGTTGACGAGCGTGCGGATCTTCGCGTCCGTGGTGCGCGCGAAACCGTCCAGCATCGCGCGGGTGTGCTGGGTGTCGAACAGCGTGTCGATCAGAAGCGCGTCATTGCCATCGGTCACAAGCCCGGCATTGGAAAGTCCCCACCCACCGTCGGGCTGGAGCCAGGCAAAACAGCCATTGCCGAAATCATTGATGTGGGCGTCCGTTCTCATTTCACAATCCCGCCAATCCGCCATCCACCGCCAATATCTGTCCGGTGATGTAGGCGCTCTCGTCCGACAACAGAAATAGGGCGGCATAAGCCGTTTCCCACCCGGTACCTTGCCGGCCGAGCGGCACGGGCGTCGTCGCGCGATTGGGGCGGCCGCGAGACGCGAGCCTTCCGATCGAGGTGTCCATCAAACCGGGCGCGATCACATTGGCGCGGATAGCGCGGCGTGCGCCTTCGAACGCGACATGTCGGCAGAGGCCGGAAAGCGCCGCCTTGGTGGAATCGTAGGCGGGCAATCTGCTCCCCGCCGTCATGCCGGCGATGGAGGAAATGAAAACAATCGACGCCGCGTTCGCCAGATGCGGCATCGCATATTTCACCGTCAGCATGTGGCTGGTGAGATTGACCGCCACCACCTTGTTCCAGCTTTCGAGCGAAGTGCCTTCGAGCCACGCCCCACCTGCGCCCATACCAACATTGAGCGCGATGCCGTCGAGATCGCCCAACCCCTTCACCGTCTCCTCGATCATGCGGCGCACATCGTCTTCCCTCGTCACGTCGGCGGCGATGGCGAAGGCATTGTTGTTTTCCTTTTCGATCAGCGAAACGGTGGCGGCCGCGCTCTCCTCGCTGCGGTCGGCGACAGCAACGGCAGCCCCTTCGCGGGCGAACAACACACTCATGGCGCGCCCGTTGCCGATGGGCGTATCGGCCTCGCCGATATCCATCTGGCCGCCGCCCACCACGAGAATCCGCCGGCCTTTCAGCCTTCCGCACGCTGGTGCTTGGCCTTGCGATTCCGGCGGCAGATGGGTGATGCGTTCGCTCATGGCAGTTTCCAATTCTTTGCTTGACGCATCCTGCGCGCACCTGCTTGTTCTGGGCAAGGACATTGGAGGCACAAGTGATAGAGGCTGTCATTTTCGATTTCGGCGGGGTGTTCACCTCCTCGCCGTTCGAGGCGTTCGCGAAATATGAGCGGGATCGGGGTCTGCCCACCGACATCATCCGCAACATCAACGCCACCAACCACCAGAACAACGCCTGGGCGTTGTTCGAGCGCGCGGAGCTGGACCTCGACGGTTTCGACAAGGCGTTTGCGGCGGAAGCAAAGGCTCTGGGGCACGACATTCCCGGCCGCGATATCATCCCCATTCTCGCGGGGGCCTTCCGCCCTGAAATGATCGAAGCGCTGAAACGCATCAAGACCAAATTCAAGACGGGTTGCATCACCAACAACGTGCCGGCCAATCGCGTGGGCGAAACCGATGAGGGGCGCAAATTCTACGCGACCGAAGTGATGGCGCTGTTCGATCATGTGATCGAATCGTCGAAGGTCGGCATCCGCAAACCCGACCCGCGCATCTATCAGATGATGTGCGAGACGTTGAAGGTCGATCCGAAGACGTGCGTCTATCTCGACGACCTGGGCATCAATCTGAAACCGGCCCGCGCCATGGGCATGCACACGATCAAGGTCGAGAGCGGTTCGCAGGCGGTAGCAGCGCTGGAACACGCGACGGGAATGAATTTGAGCTGAGAACTCACCTCCCCACAAGGAGGAGGTGAGGTTTATGCAAAATCCTTCGCCAGTTCCGCGCGCACAGCGGGCGGCACGATGGCTATGTGGCCGTAGGCGGGGTGATTGACCGCGATCATCGCGCGGCCTTCGGCGCTTTTGAATTTGGCGATCTGTTCCGGCGTGAAGGCGAAACGCACCCAGTGGACCGATGAGGTCTTGCCGTCGGGGGTGGTGCGATCTTCATATTCGGTGGGCGTGGCCTTGATGATATCGCCGTCGAGTTCGAGGGACACGCTTTCCTCAATCCCCGCGAGGCGAAACAGCATGGTCTCGCGGCGCTTGGGATCGTCGATCTCCAGCAACAGGGTGGCGATCAGTTCGCGGCCTTGCGGGATTAGCGGATTGTACGCTTCGAGTTCGCCCGCGATCTGTTGGGCGCCGCCCTTCTCGATGCGCAGCATCTCCTGCACCTGCAGCCACATCGTCTGGTAGTTTTCGAAATAGAAGGTCGCGACCGGACCCACCTCGACGCGGCGGTTCTTTTTCGTCGCGATGGCCTCGGCGCGAAGTTCCTTGCGGCGCGCGGCGTAATCCGCATCCGGCAGGATGTCGGAAGGTGTGATCTTGCGCTGGGCTGCGCTCATGGCAAATGCTCCGTCAATCCGAAGGCGCGCGCCAGGATTTCGATGGGATGCTCGGCTTTCGCAGCAACGGTCTTGCCATCCCTGGCGGCGAGCGCCTTGGAATTCTCCACAATATGCAAACCCGCGAGCGGGCAATCCGATGCCACGTGGCCGCGGGCCTGTTGGACCACCTGGCGGTAAACAGGGCGGCCGACCTTCACCGCCACGTCATGTGTCGGCTTTACGACGCCAAAGGTCCCACCGTGACCGGAGCACCGTTCGATCACATCGACCGGTGTCTCGGGGATCAGGCGCAGCATCTCGGCCGCCTTCGGTCCCATGTTCTGCGCGCGCGCATGGCAGGGAATGTGAACCGTCACGCCTTCTGGGAGCGATGCGAGCGGCGGCAGGCCTTCGTTCTTCGCCACGTCCACCACATATTCGTCGATGTCGTAGACGTTTTCGGCGAGCCGTTTCACGTCTTCGTTTTCAGGCAGGATCAAGGCCCATTCGAATTTGAGCATCAAGCCGCAGGATGCCGTGGGCGTGACGATGTCGTAACCCTCGTCGATCAGTTTCACAAGATCGGCCGAGACTTTCTTCGCCTGTTCTGCGACGCGCGCGATGTCGGCCTGTTCCAGGAACGGCATCCCGCAGCAGCCAGGATAGGCCGCGCGCGTTTCGACACCGATGTGGTTGAGCACGTCGCGCGCCGCCATGCCGGTGGAGGGCTTGTTGTAGTTCACGAAACAGGTGGCGAAGATCGCGGCCTTGCGCTTGCCGTAAGCCGGCGCGTTCGCGTTGGGCGAAATCGGATCGCTGCGATCCTGCGCCATGAAGGTGCGGGTGTGGAATTTCGGCAGCACCCCATCGCGATCGATATGGGCGACCTTTTCCATCAAGGGGCGGGTGAGGCCGTTACCCTTCGATGACGCCCAATTGACGATGGGCGAGGCGATGGCGGCCAGACGCCCGTTGCGGTCCATCTCGGCAAGCTGGCCTTGCGTGAAATCCTTCTTGCCGTTCTTTGCTTCAACCGCGCGATACCGCAGCATCAGGTGCGGGAAGTCGAGATTGAAGGCATGCGGCGGAACGTAGGGGCACTTCGTCATGAAGCACATGTCGCACAGCGTGCAAGCTTCCACGACGGCGGAAAATTCCTTGCTCTCCACACCATCGAGTTCTTCCGTTGGGCTGGCGTCGATCAGGTCGAACAGGCGCGGGAAGGAATCGCAGAGATTGAAGCAGCGGCGGCAGCCATGACAGATGTCGAAGACGCGGCGCGTTTCCGCTTCCAGCTTCTCCGCATCGTAGAAATCGGGATCGCGCCACGCGATAGGCTCGCGCGTCGGCGCTTCGAGGCTGCCTTCTTTGCTCATGGGCGAATGGTGGGTGGTGAGTAGCGAATAGGGGAAAAATAGGAGTGGCGAACAGCTACTCGCTATTCGCCACTCGCTATTCGCAAACTTACTTGCCGAGCGTGTCGAGCGCTTTCTGAAAGCGGCCGGCGTGACTCTTTTCGGCTTTGGCGAGGGTCTCGAACCAGTCGGCAATCTCGTCGAAGCCTTCGTCGCGCGCGGTGCGCGCCATGCCCGGATACATGTCGGTGTATTCGTGGGTCTCGCCTGCGATGGCCGACAGGAGGTTCTTGTCGGTCGGGCCGATGGGCTGGTCCGTCGCCGGGTCGCCGACCGGTTCCATGTATTCGAGATGGCCGTGTGCATGGCCCGTTTCGCCTTCCGCGGTGGAGCGGAACACGGCGGCGACATCGTTGTAGCCTTCGACGTCGGCCTTTTGTGCGAAATAGAGATAGCGGCGGTTGGCCTGGCTTTCGCCCGCGAACGCGGCTTTCAGGTTGTCGTGGGTCTTGGAGTTCTTCAGGGACGCCATTTGGTCCTCCTTGCTTTGAAAAATCCTCGGGCGGCGCCGGACATCCGGCGTCCGCCACTGCCGCCAAGGATGCCGCCTGGGAAACCCCAAGTCAACAATTTAGAATCGTTCTAAAGAGAATTTCAGTTCCGCCGGAGGCGAACAACGACATCCACGCGGTCGATCGCCATGCCTTTGGGCGCGGCCGGAACGCCGGCAACTTCTATGGCGGCACCCGGAATGTCGATCAGCATCCCGTCGTCTTGCACATAAAAGTGCTGGTGCTCGTGGACATTGGTGTCGAAGTAGGACCGCCCCGCCTCGACCGCGACCTGTTTCAGCAGGTGCGCCTCGGTAAACTGGTGCAGCGTGTTGTAGATGGTGGCAAGCGACACCCTGACACCCGCCTTGTGCGCCTCCTCGTGGAGGGTTTCAGCGGTCAGGTGGCGGTCCTCGTCCTTGAACAGGAGGTGGGCAAGAGCGACGCGCTGCTTGGTCGGGCGCAAGCCCGCGGCCCGCAGGCGCTCTGCGGCCTTCCTATCCCCCTGTCTGGCGGCTGGGCGCGAACCACGCATCTCTCTGAACCGTATGCCTTTCCGAAACCATTGGCGGCTGACACTTTATCGTCAAGCCTGCTAAGGTGCAGCTGACGATGCTTCGTTAGAATGCTTCTAAGTAACAGATAAGTGGCAAAAAAGCCAGCCTTTTGAAAAGGCGGGATTTCGGGACAGGGACATGCAGGTAAGAAGATCGAGTTTCGACCTCCAGGGGCTGTTGTCGTGCGCCCGGGGGGAACTTTTCGGCCCCGGCAACCCGCAGCTTCCCATGCCCCCGATGCTGATGTTCGACCGCATCACGCGCATCACCGAAAACGGCGGTTCCGTCGACAAGGGCGAGATCGAAGCCGAGCTCGATGTGAAGCCGGACCTCTGGTTCTTCAAATGCCATTTCATCAACGATCCCGTGATGCCGGGTTGCCTCGGCCTCGACGCGATGTGGCAGCTGGTGGGCTTCTTCCTCGGCTGGCTTGGCGGTCTGGGACATGGCCGCGCGCTCGGCGTGGGCGAAGTGAAATTCTCCGGCATGGTTCTGCCGGAGGCCAAGAAGATCAGCTACCACATCGATCTGAAGCGCGTGATCATGCGCAAGCTCGTGGTGGGCATCGCCGACGGCATCATGAAGGTCGACGGCAAGGTGGCCTATGAAGCCAAGGATTTGCGCGTCGGTCTGTTCAGCGATGCACCGAAGCCCGCGCTTATGGCGGCAACCGCTTAAGTTTCTTTGATTACGGAGGAAGCCCCATGAGGCGCGTCGTCGTCACCGGCATGGGCATTGTTTCGTCCATCGGCAACAACACACAGGAAGTCGTGGCGTCGTTGCGCGAGGCGAAATCGGGCATCACCGCTGCATCAACCTATCGCGACATGGGCTTTCGCAGCCAGGTCGAAGGCAGTCTGAAGATCAATCTCGACGCAGCAGTCGATCGCCGCGCGCGCCGCTTCATGGGCGATGGCGCGGCCTATTGCTGGGTCGCGATGAATCAGGCGATTGCGGATTCCGGCCTCGAACAGAGCGACGTCTCCAACGAACGCACGGGATTGATCGTGGGGTCTGGCGGGCCCTCGACCAAGGCGATTGTCGCGGCCGCCGATGCGGCGCGCGATCCGGCGAAAGGCGTGAAGCGCATCGGGCCGTTCGCGGTGCCGAAGGCGATGTCGTCTACCTGCTCGGCCAATCTTTCGACCTGGTTCAAGACCAAGGGCGTGAACTATTCGATTTCGAGCGCATGTTCGACGAGCGCCAACTGCATCGGCAATGCCGCCGAGATGATCCAGTGGGGCAAGCAGGACATCATGTTCGCGGGCGGCGGCGAAGAGCTGGACTGGACGCTCTCCGAATTGTTCGACGCGATGGGCGCCATGTCGTCGAAATACAATGCGACGCCGGAAAAAGCTTCACGCGCTTACGACAAGCACCGCGACGGTTTCGTGATCTCCGGCGGCGGCGGCATTCTTGTTCTGGAAGAACTGGAACACGCGCATGCACGCGGCGCGAAGATCTATGCCGAACTCGTCGGTTATGGCGCGACGGCCGACGGCGCGGATATGGTGGCGCCGTCGGGCGAAGGCGCGGTGCGCTGCATGCGCATGGCGATCGAGCGCGTGAAGGCACCCATCGACTATATCAACCCGCACGCCACTTCGACGCCGGTGGGCGACATCCCGGAGATCAACGCGATCCGCGAAGTCTTCGGCGAGAACATGCCGCCGATCAGCGCCACCAAATCTTTGACGGGTCACAGTCAGGGTGCGGCCGGCGTGCATGAGGCGATCTATACGCTGTTGATGATGCAGAACGGGTTCATCTGCGAAAGCGCGAACATCGAAGAGATCGACCCGGAAGTGGCAAGCGCCAATATCGTGCGCAAGCGCATCGACAACGCGAATATCCGCACGGCCGTCTCCAACAGTTTCGGCTTCGGCGGCACCAACGCCAGCCTCGTTTTCCAGAAACCCGACGCGTAGAAATCGGCACACATCTCTGTACCAGAACGGCACAAAAGCGAGGACAGAATGGCAGAAGCCACAGGACTGATGCGCGGCAAACGCGGCCTCGTGATGGGGGTCGCCAACGATCATTCGATTGCCTGGGGTATCGCGCGCACGCTCGCCGCCAATGGTGCGGAAGTGGCGTTTACGTATCAGGGCGACGCGCAGGCCAAGCGGCTGAAGCCGCTCGCGGCCTCCATCGGCGCCCAGCTCGTGATGCCTGGTGACGTCGAAAACGACGAAGACCTCGACACGGTTTTTGACACTTTAAAAAAGGAATGGGGCAAGCTCGACTTCCTCGTGCATGCCATCGCCCATTCCGACCGCAACGAACTGAAAGGCCGCTACGTCGATACCACGCGCGCCAATTTCAGCCGTACGCTCAGCATTTCCTGCTATTCCTTCACCGCCGTCGCACAGCGCGCCGCGCGGCTGATGTCGACCGATACGGGTCATGAAGGCGGCGCGATGATCACGCTCAGCTATATCGGCGCCACGCGCGTGACCCCCAATTACAACGTGATGGGCGTGGCGAAAGCCGCGCTAGAAGCGAGCGTGCGCTATCTCGCGGCAGATCTGGGGCGCGACGGCATAAGGGTTAATGCGATTTCGGCGGGGCCGATGCGCACTCTGGCCGGTGCCGCCGTCGGCGACGCGCGCATGGTGTTCAAGTGGAACAAGGCGCATGCGCCGCTCAAAAAGAACATCGAGCTCGATCATGTGGGCGGCTCGGCACTCTATTTGCTTAGCGATCTGTCGGCAGGCGTGACGGGCGAGATTCACTTTGTCGACGCCGGCTTCAACGTCGTCGGCATGCCGCCGACGACGGATCTGAAAGGCTGGGTCGCGCCCGAGAACGGTTCCGAACCGGGCGAGGGAGACGGAAATGGGCAAGGGTCCGCTTCTTGAGCTTGCCGCGGCGCTGATTATCTGCGCCACACCGGCCTTTGCCGCCTGGCAGAATCGCGCCTCGCCTTACGACGCCGAACGCCTCTCACATCTGGATGAAGCCCGCGCCAACGCTATGCAGGACGCGCAAGGGGCCTCCGAAAAAGATCTCGCTGCCGCGCGTGCCGTGCTCAACCGCAATTCACACGCCGTTCCGATCGCCTCGTTGAAAGGCACATGGCGCTGCCGCACCATCAAGCTCGGCGGCATGGCGCCGGTGGTGGTCTATTCGTGGTTCACCTGCCGCATCGGCGAAGAACACGGCCATCCCTATTTCGAAAAGCAGACGGGCACGCAGCATTTCGGCGGCTCGCTCTACCCGCATGAGTCGGGCGGCTTTGTTTTCCTCGGCGGCATGAACTGGTCGAAGGACAAACGGGCGCTCTATTCGAGCGGTCGCGCTTCGCTCGGAGCCGAAACAACGCCTAGCGATGCGGTGGGCTTGCTTTCGTCCATAGGTCCAAACGTGGCGCGGATCGAATTTCCGTACCCAGCACAGGAATCGACGTTCGACGTAATCGAGCTTCGGCGCTAAACTTAGCGCATGCGCCTCAATCAAGTCACCGTTCCGGCCCTCGATGTCGAACGCTCGATTGCGTTCTATCAGACGCTGGGTCTCAAGCTGATCGTCAAAAGCCCGCACTATGCGCGGTTTGAATTGCCCGACGGCGAATCCACTTTCTCATTGCATCTGACCGACAATGTGGAAGGCGTCGAGCGCGGGCCGCATGTCTATTTCGAGTGCGAAGACCTCGATGCGCGTGTGGCAACGCTGAAAGCCAAAGGGATCGTGTTCGATAGCGATCCAGTCGATCAAAGCTGGCTGTGGCGCGAAGCCTGGCTCACCGATCCGGCGGGCGTGAAGCTGTGTCTCTACTATGCGGGCGAAAACCGTCTCAATCCGCCATGGCGGCTGAACGATCAGCCCGCGTAAGCCTTCGCCGCCTTCGAGAAGCGTTCGAACAGATAGTGGCTATCCATCGGGCCGGGCGAGGCTTCGGGGTGGTATTGCACGCTGAACACCGGCTTGCCGTCCACGCGCAATCCGCAATTGGTGCCGTCGAACAGCGAGACATGAGTCTCTTTCACGCCTTTTGGAAGGCTGTCGCGGTCCACCGTGAAGCCGTGGTTCATCGATACGATCTCGACCTTGCCGGTTTCGAGATCCTTCACCGGATGGTTCGCGCCGTGATGGCCTTGGCTCATCTTCTTGGTTTGTCCCCCGAGCGCGAGCCCCAGCATTTGATGGCCGAGACAGATGCCGAACACCGGCACGCCCGATTCAACGAGGCCTTTGATCACCGGAATGGCGTATTCGCCGGTCGCCGCCGGATCGCCGGGTCCGTTCGACAGCAACACGCCATGCGGCCGGTGACGCAGAACGTCTTCGAGCGAGGTGCTGGCAGGCACGACCGTGATGTCCGCACCTTGTCCGGCAAGCAGGCGCAAGATGTTGCGTTTCACGCCGTAATCGAGAACCACGCAGCGCCAGGTGGGCGAACTTTCCGTGCCATAGCCCTTGTTCCAGGCCCAGGGCGTCTCATCCCATTTGTAGCTCTGGCGCGCGGTCACATCCTTGGCGAGATCAAGGCCCACCAATCCCGGAAAGCCGCGGGCCTGCTTGGTCAGCGCATCCACATCGAATTTTCCGTTTGGCGAATGCGCCACCACGCCATGCGGCATGCCTTTTTCGCGGATCACGCTCGTCAGCCTGCGCGTGTCGATACCCGCAATCGCCGCGATGTTGTGCGACTTGAGCCAGCGGTCGAGCGCAGAGATGGCGCGATAATTCGACGGATGTTCGGCATCGGCGCGCACGATCATCCCGCGCACGGCAGGCGTCAGCGATTCCACGTCTTCGTTGTTGGTGCCCACAATGCCGATATGCGGGAAGGTGAAAGCCACGATCTGGCCCGCATAGGACGGATCGGTGAGGATCTCCTCATACCCCGTCATCGCGGTGTTGAAGCAGACTTCGCCCACACTCGCGGTTTCCGCACCGAAACCCTGTCCCTCGAACACGGTTCCATCGGTCAGTACCAGCAAAGCGGTCGGTTTGCCGCGCGAAAACGTCGCCGCCGGCTTTGCGGCGGTGGGGGCAGGGGCGTCGGTCATGGGGGCCTCGAATTTCGCGGAAAATAGGAATGTGACCGGGTGGGGTCAAGCCGCGATTCTGCGGCAGATTTCCTATGCTTGTGGAGCGTTTGGAAAGTGCGGCCGCCTCGCCTAAATTCGCCGCCCCAAACGGCAAAAGAGGCAAATCATGGGCCTGCGCGAGCAATTCAACGACCAGATGAAAACCGCCATGAAGGCGGCCGACAAGAAGCGCGTGGCCACCTTGCGGCTTGTGCTCGCGGCGCTGAAGGACCGCGACATCGCCAACCGCACTGAAGACAGCCGCGAGCTTTTGGGCGACGACGAGATTCTTTCGCTGCTCGCCAAGATGATCAAGCAACGCGAGGAATCGGCGGAAACCTATGACAAGGGCAACCGCCCGGAACTGGCGGCCTCGGAGCGCGAGGAAATCGCGATCATCCGGGAATTCATGCCCAAGCAGATGGACGAGGCCGAAGCTAGGTCTGCCGCCCAGAAGGTCATCGCCGAAGTAGGCGCCGCCTCGATGAAGGACATGGGCAAGGTGATGGCGGCGCTGAAGGAGCGCTATGCCGGCCAGATGGATTTCGCCAAGGCGAGCGGCCTGGTGAAGGGCCTGCTGTCCGGGCAATGACAAATACACCTGTCATCCCCGGCGAAGCGCGCGAAGCGTGCTGAGGGAAGGGGACCCAGGTGCTCAACACCGATCAAACTTCGATGCCTGGGTTCCCTTCCCCTCACGCCGCGTTGCGGCGCTCGGCCGGGAATGACAAGGAGAGGTGAATGTCCGCGTTTGAGATCAAAACAGCAGAAGCAGAAAACGACATTCGCCACTGTTTTCCCGTGATGCAGGTATTACGGCCGCATCTGAAGGATGCCGACGAATTCCTCACGCGTGCGCGCCGCCAGCAGGCGCAATCTGGCTGGAAGCTGATCTATGTCGAGGACGGGGGTGTGCCGGTTGCATGCTCGGGCTTCCGTATTTCCGAATGGCTCTCCTGGGGCAAGTCGCTCTATGTGGACGACCTGATCTGCCTCGAGAGCCATCGGGGCCAAGGTTTTGCCGAAGCCCTGATGCAATGGATGGAAATCCATGCCCGCGAACAGGGCTGTCAGGAATTCCACCTCGATTCGGGCACATTCCGGCTGCCGGCGCATCGTTTCTATCATCGGCTGAAACTGGGCATCACGGCGTTCCATTTCGCCAAGAAAATCGGGCCTAAATAGACGATTCACAGGAATCGCGGCGAAAAGCTCCACATTTCGGGTTGGCGGCGTCGTAAGATCAGCGGATGCGCTACGGCCAGGGTCTTCTCGACGAAATCCTCAGGCGGACGGATATCGTCCAGCTTGTGGGACGGCGGGTGAAGCTCGTCCGCAAGGGCCGTGTCATGTGGGGCTGTTGCCCGTTCCACAAGGAGAAATCGCCGTCCTTCAAGGTCGAGAACGAGCGGCGCACCTACAAATGCTTTGGCTGCGGCAAGGGCGGCGACGCTTTCAAATGGCTGATGGAAACCGAAGGGCTGAGCTTCCCTGAATCGGTGGAGCGGCTCGCAGCCGAAGCCGGCGTCGAACTTCCCAAATGGACTCAGGAAGACGAAGACCGCGAGCAGCAGAAGAAATCGCTCTACGACATCATCGAAGCCGCATGCGTGTTCTTCGAGGATCAGTTGCGCGCGCCCACTGCCAACGCCGCGCGCGAATATCTCGTTTCGCGCGGATTGAACGGCGAAGCGGCGAAGCAATTCCGTCTGGGCTATGCGCCGAACGGCAACGCGCTGAAGGATCATCTCACCGGCAAGAACGTGCCGCTCGACGACATGATCGCGGCTGGATTGGTCAGGCCTGCCGATGGCGAACGCGGGGCACGCGATTTCTTCTACGACCGCATCATGTTTCCGATCACCGATCCGCGCGGCCGCGTGGTGGCGTTCGGCGGGCGCGGATTGTCGCCCGATGCCAAGCCCAAATACGTCAACACCGGCGAAACAAGCCTCTTTTCCAAGGGGCATATGCTCTACAATTTCGCGAAAGCACGGCCCGCAGCGATCAAGGATCAGAACATCGTCGTCGCCGAAGGCTATATGGATGTGATCGCGCTGGTGCGTGCGGGCTTTGAAGCAGCGGTCGCACCGCTTGGTACAGCACTCACCGAAGATCAGTTGCATTTGCTCTGGCGCGTCGCCGCCGAACCGACCATGGCGTTCGATGGCGATGAAGCGGGATTGCGCGCGGCCCATCGCGCGGCGCATCTCGCGTTGCCGCATCTGAAGGCGGGCTATTCGTTGCGCTTTGCGTTTCTCCCGTCGGGTGAAGATCCCGACAGTTTCATCCGCGCATCGGGTCCCGCCGGCATGCGCAAAATTCTCGACACAGCCGAACCGCTGGGGCAGGTGCTGTGGCGCGCGGAATTCGAAGGCAAGGATTTCTCGACGCCGGAACGCCGCGCAGGGCTAGAACGCGCACTTGCCGAAATCACTCAGGCGATTGGCGACGGCAAGATCGCGGATTACTACCGGCGCGATTTCGACTCTCGCGTGTTTGAAGCCTTCAAGCGCCGCAAGTTCGAGCCCCGCTCGCAGAAGAACACCTTCCAACCCCGCAAGGGGGGCAAGTCGTTCCCGCCCCGGCCGGGAGCGCTGGGTTCCGGGCCGGCTGTTTCGGCTGAGGTGAAGAACAGCATGATCGCCCGAGGGGGCAAGGGTGCCTCCCGCCGGATCAAGGAAATGGAACTCGCGGCCCTGCTCTGGGAAAAGCCCGACCTGGCGGCCCTTCACGGGGAGATTCTGGCGGCGCTGCCCTTTGCCGACCGCTCGCTTGACAGGCTCCGCCACGAACTTTTAAACCTCGCCGCCTCCGGCGGCAGGCTTGAAACCAGGGCGCTGGAGAACCATCTCGTTCGCGTAGGGCTGACCGAGCTTGCCGAGCATTTGGCCCGGCGCGCCTCCGGCGAAATTGCCTCCGCAAGCGGGAGGGACGACGCCGATAGGGGACTCGCCGATGCCGAAGACGTTGAGGCCCGGTGGCTTCGCGCCGCTCACCAGCTCCGGGAAATCGCGGAACTGGACCCCGAAAGGGCCCGTGCGGTGGAGCGTTTCCGCAACGAGGCGAGCGAGGATAGCTGGCGCGACGTCCAGGTGCTCCTGGAACGCCGCACCATCCAGGGCGAGTGATCTGCGTTCTACACACATAGGATAGGAGACATGCTGATCGCGGGGGTGCTTTCCGCGGTTCAGCGCTTTTGAGAACGGACCGACCCCCAAGTGGTGACCAAGACAGCTTCCAAGAAGAAACCGGTGAAGGCGGCGGCGAAGCCCGCCCACAAGCCCGCGCCCAAAAAGGCAGCCGCGCCTGCCAAGAAGCCCACGCCCAAAAAGCCGGAACCCAAGAAACCG
>Ga0207649_10000194_pt1 | contig 50112 bp, 67 predicted proteins | sample KBSC43metaG_FD_184317 | JGI IMG/M metagenome (GOLD analysis project Ga0207649, IMG submission 184317) | Corn rhizosphere microbial communities from Kellogg Biological Station, Michigan, USA - KBS C4-3 metaG (SPAdes) (version 2) | ecosystem: Host-associated > Plants > Roots > Rhizosphere > Soil ... | reverse complement strand
GAAGGCACCGAGATGGTGATGCCGGGCGACAACGTGTCGGTCGAGGTCGAACTGATCGTGCCGATCGCGATGGAAGAAAAGCTGCGCTTCGCCATCCGCGAAGGCGGCCGTACCGTCGGCGCAGGCGTCGTCGCGAAGATCTTGAAGTAAGCGAAAAGCGGTATCGAAGGAATAATAAGATGCAGAGTCAAAACATCCGGATCAGGCTGAAAGCCTTCGATCACCGCATTCTCGACAACTCGACGCGGGAAATCGTCAACACGGCAAAGCGCACGGGCGCGCAAGTGCGCGGTCCGATTCCGTTGCCGACGGATATCGAGCGCTTCACCGTGAACCGTTCGCCCCACGTCGACAAGAAGAGCCGCGAACAGTTCGAAATCCGCACGCACAAGCGTGTTCTCGACATCGTCGAACCTACCCCGCAGACGGTCGATGCTTTGATGAAGCTCGACCTGGCGGCTGGCGTCGACGTCGAGATCAAGCTGAATTAAGGAGCGCTTCTCTTGCGCACAGGTGTTCTCACACAGAAGGTCGGCATGACCCGCCTCTTTTTAGAGGATGGCCGGCATGTGCCCGTTACGGTCCTGAAGCTTGATGGCTGTCAGGTTGTCGGACGCCGCACGGAAGAAACCGATGGCTACACCGCTGTTCAGCTCGGTTCGGGTTTCGCCAAGGCGAAGCGCCTGACCAAGGCCGATCGCGGCAACTTCGCGAAGGCGGAAGTGGAGCCGAAGAAGAAGCTCATGGAATTCCGCGTCGATGCGGCGAACCTGCTCGATGTGGGTGACGTGCTGCAGGCCGACCACTTCGTTCCGGGCCAAAAGGTCGACGTCACGGGGGTCACCATCGGCCGCGGTTTCACGGGTGCGATGAAGCGCTGGAATTTCCGCGGGTTGGAAGCCTCTCACGGCGTGTCGATCTCGCACCGCTCGCTCGGTGGTACGGGCGGCCGTCAGGATCCGGGCAAGACCTTCAAGAACAAGAAGATGCACGGCCATTACGGCGTGGATCGCGTGACGACGCAGAATCTCGAAGTCGCCAAAGTCGATGTCGAGCGCGGCCTCATCATGATCCGCGGCGCGGTGCCGGGTTCCAAGGGCGGCTGGGTGATGGTGCGCGACGCCGTCAAGCACGCGCTTCCGAAGGAAGCCCCGATGCCCGCATCGGTGAAGAAGTCCGCCAAGGCTGCAGCACCTGCGGCCGAACAAGCGGCGCCTGAAGCCGGAATGGGGGCGTAAGATGAAAACGAAAGTCCTCACGCTCGGCTCCGACAAGACGACCGACATCGAACTGAAAGATTCCGTGTTCGGTCTCGAACCGCGCGCCGATCTCATTCAGCGCGTCGTCGTGTGGCAGCTCGCGAAGCGCCGGTCAGGCCAGCACAAGGTTCTGACGCGCGCCGAAGTGAACCGCACGAAGAAGAAGCTCTACAAGCAGAAGGGCACGGGCCAGGCCCGTCACGGCGCGCGTTCCGCGCCGTTGTTCGTCGGCGGCGCCAAGGCCATGGGCCCGGTCGCGCACAGCCACGAATTCGATCTGCCGAAGAAGGTCCGTGCCCTCGGCCTGCGCCATGCGCTCTCGGCCAAGGCGAAGGAAGGTTCCATCGTCGTGATCGCGGACGCGAAGTCCGATGCGATCAAGACCAAGGTGCTCGCCGAACGCTTCGGCAAGCACGGCATCGAAAGCGCGCTGATCGTGGACGGCGAGTTCGACGACAATTTCCGCCTGTCGGCCCGCAACATCGCCCACATCGAATTGCTGCCGACCAAGGGCCTCAACGTTTACGACATCATGCGCCGCAAGCAGCTTGTGCTGACCGAGGCCGCGGTGAAAGCCATCGAGGAGCGCCTGGCATGAGCACGAGCCATGATGTGATCCTTTCGCCGGTCATCACCGAAAAGGCCACGCGCCTGACGGAAGTGAACCAGGTCGTCTTCCGCGTCACGCTCGACGCGACGAAGCCTGCCATCGCGAAAGCGGTCGAAGAACTGTTCAAGGTCAAGGTGACGGCGGTCAACACGATACGCATCAAGGGCAAGCCCAAGGCGTTCCGTGGCAAGCCGTACCAGAGAAGCGATTACAAGAAAGCGATCGTGACGCTCCGTGAGGGCGACCAGATCGACATCACGACGGGATTGTAAGATGGCGCTCAAACAATATCGCCCGACGACTCCCGGTCAGCGCCAATTGGTGCTGATCGACCGTACGGGCTTGCACAAAGGCGATCCGGTCAAGTCGCTCACCGAAGGCCAGACGAAGAACGGCGGGCGCAACAACACCGGCCGCGTCACCGTGCGCTGGCAGGGCGGCGGTCACAAGCAGCGTTATCGCCTCGTCGATTTCAAGCGCCGCAAGTTCGACATGCCTGCGAAAGTCGAGCGCCTCGAATACGATCCCAATCGCACGTCCTTCATCGCGCTCATCAAATACAAGGACGGCGAACTCGCTTACATCCTGGCCCCGCAACGCCTCGCCGTCGGCGACACCGTGATCTCGGGCGACAAGGTCGACGTGAAGCCGGGCAATGCGATGCCGCTGGGCGCGATGCCGGTCGGCACCATCGTCCACAACATCGAAATGAAGCCGGGCAAGGGCGGTCAGATCGCACGTTCCGCCGGCACCTACGCGCAATATCTCGGCCGCGACCAGGGTTACGCCACGCTGCGCCTGAACTCGACCGAAGTGCGCCGCGTTTCGCTCACCTGCATGGCCACGGTCGGCGCGGTGTCGAACCCGGACCACATGAACGAAGTCATCGGCAAAGCCGGCCGCAACGTGTGGAAGGGCAAGCGTCCTTCCGTTCGCGGCACCGCGATGAACCCGATCGACCATCCGCACGGCGGCGGCGAAGGCCGCACCAAGGGCGGCCGTCATCCGGTCACCCCGTGGGGCAAAGGCACGAAGGGTAACAAGACCCGCAAGAACAAGCGCACGACGAAATTCATCGTCCGTTCGCGCCACGGCAAGACGCAAGGGTAATTGAATGACTCGCTCTGTTTGGAAAGGCCCGTTCGTCGACGGTTTTCTGCTCAAGAAGGCGGAAACCACGCGCGGCAGCGGCCGTAAGGAAGTGATCAAGACCTGGTCGCGGCGCTCGACGATCCTGCCGCAATTCGTGGGTCTGACGTTCGGCGTCTACAACGGCAAGAAGCACATTCCGGTGCTCGTGACGGAAGACATGGTCGGCCACAAGCTCGGCGAATTCTCGCCGACCCGCACATTCCACGGCCACAGCTCCGGCGGCGACAAGAAGGCGAAGAGGGATTAATGAGCAAGCCCGCTCTCCAGCGCGTCCTTGCGGACAATCAGGCCCAGGCTATCGGGCGCAACATCCGCACGTCTCCGCGCAAGCTTAACCTGGTGGCGCAAGCGATCCGCGGCCAGAAAGCCGAAGCAGCCCTCAACACGCTCACCTTCTCGCCCAAGCGCGTCGCGAAGGTGGTGAAGAAGGTGCTGCAATCGGCCATCGCCAACGCCGAAAACAATCACGACCTGTCGGTCGACGATCTCGTCGTCAGCGAGGCCAGCGTCGGCAAGAACATGGTGCTGAAGCGGTTCCACGCGCGTGCGCGCGGCCGCGGCGCCCGCGTGGAAAAGCCGTTCGCGCAGATCACCATCGTGGTCACCGAACGCGCCGAAGAGAAGAAAGCGAAGAAGAAGCCTGTGAAGAAATCCGGATCTAAGTCGAGCGCCAAAGCGCCGGCGAAGCGCACCAAGAAGGAAGCCGCCTGATGGGTCAGAAGGTCAATCCGAACGGGCTTCGCCTCGGCGTCAACCGTACCTGGGACTCGCGTTGGTACGCGGGCAAGAAGGAATACGGAAAGCTGCTGCAGGAAGACATCAAGATCCGCAGCCACCTGAGCGAACGGCTGAAGCAGGCCGGCGTCAGCCGCGTGATCATCGAGCGCCCGCACAAGAAGTGCCGCGTCACCATCCACTCGGCGCGTCCGGGCGTGGTGATCGGCAAGAAGGGCGCGGACATCGAAAAGCTGAAGGCCGACGTCCAGCGCTTCACGAAAGACGAAGTGCACCTGAACATCGTCGAAATCCGCAAGCCGGAAATCGATGCGAAGCTCGTGGCCGAAAACATCGCGCAGCAGCTCGAACGCCGCGTCGCGTTCCGCCGCGTGATGAAGCGGGCCGTGCAATCGGCGATGCGCCTCGGCGCTCTCGGCATCCGCATCAATTGCGGCGGCCGTCTGGGCGGCGCGGAAATCGCGCGCATGGAGTGGTATCGCGAAGGCCGCGTGCCGCTGCACACGCTGCGCGCCGACATCGACTACGGCGTCGCAACCGCCAAGACGACCTATGGCACTTGCGGCGTGAAGGTCTGGATCTTCAAGGGCGAGATCATGGAACACGATCCGTTCGCCGTCGAAAAGCGTCAGGCCGAAAACACCGACCAGGGCAGTGGCAATCGCGAGCGCGGCGAACGCGGTGACCGCGACCGCCGTCCGCCAGCGGCCCAGTAAGAGAACAAAGCCATGCTTCAACCCAAACGCACAAAGTTCAGAAAGCAGCACAAGGGCCGCATCCACGGCGCCGCCAAAGGCGGCACGCTGCTCAACTTCGGCGAATACGGCCTGAAGGCCACCGAGCCGGAGCGCATCACCGCGCGCGAGATCGAAGCCGCGCGCCGCGCCATCACGCGCCACATGAAGCGTGCGGGCCGCGTGTGGATCCGCGTGTTCCCGGACGTGCCGGTGTCGAAGAAGCCCGCCGAAGTGCGCATGGGCTCCGGCAAGGGCGCGCCCGAATATTGGGTGGCCAAGATCAAGCCGGGCCGCATCCTTTTCGAAGTCGACGGCGTGGACGTCGAGACGGCGAAGGAAGCGATGCGTCTGGGCGCGGCCAAACTTTCCATCGCAACGCGCTTTGTCGCGCGCATGCACGGGTGATCGCCATGGCCAAGAAAAGCAAGAGCACCGCCGAAGACCTGCGCACCAAGAGCGCGGACGAACTTTCCGATCAGCTCGTCAAGCTGAAGAAGGAACAGTTCAACCTGCGTTTCCAGCGCGCCAACGGCCAGCTTGAAAAGACCAACCGTATCGGCGCCGTCCGCAAGGGCATCGCTCGCATCGAGACCGTGATGTCGGAAAACCGCATCAAGTCCGCTCAACAGGACAGGAAGTAAGCCATGCCCAAACGCATCCTGCAGGGCGTCGTGGTCAGCGACAAGAACGCCAAGACCGTGGTGGTGAAGGTGGAACGCCGCTTCACCCATCCGGTGATGGGCAAGACCGTGCGCCGTTCGAAGAAGTACCACGCGCATGACGAGAACAAGGAATTCAAGGTGGGCGATACCGTCCGCATCCGTGAAACTAGGCCGATCTCCAAGCTGAAAAGCTGGGAAGTCCTCGGCCGCGACGCGAAGGAATAAGGCGCGAGATAAGCGTCTGGAGCGAAAACCATGATCCAAATGTCCACCGAGCTTGACGTCGCCGACAATTCCGGCGCCCGTCGCGTTATGTGCATCAAGGTGCTCGGCGGTTCGAAGCGCCGCTACGCCGACGTGGGCGACATCATCGTCGTCAGCGTGAAGGAAGCCATTCCGCGCGGTCGCGTGAAGAAGGGCGAAGTGCTGAAGGCCGTCGTCGTGCGCACCGCCAAGGGCGTGCGCCGTCCCGACGGAAGTCTGATCCGTTTCGACAACAACGCCGCCGTGCTGATCAACGCGCAGGGCGAGCCCGTCGGAACCCGCATCTTCGGACCGGTCACCCGCGAACTGCGGGCGAAGAATCAGATGAAGATCATTTCGCTCGCGCCGGAGGTGCTGTGATGGCTGCGAAAATCAAAAAAGGCGACCGCGTGATCGTCACCACGGGCCGCGACAAGGGCAAGAAGGGCGAAGTGCTCAAGGTTTTCCCGACGGAAAACCGCGTCCTCGTCACCGGCGTCAACGTGGTCAAGCGCCATCAGCGCCAGACGGCGAAGCTGCAGGGCGGCATCGTGAGCAAGGAGTCGCCGATCCACGTTTCCAACGTCGCCCATCTCGACCCGACTTCGGGCAAGGCGACGAAGGTCGGTTTCAAGACGGTGGGCGACCAGCGGGTGCGTTTCGCCAAGAAGTCCGGTGAGGTCTTAGATGTCTGAGCAAGGCGCAAAAGCGGAAAAGAAGCCGCGCGCGAAAAAGGAAGCGCCCGCGGGCAAAGGCAACAAGGGCACGGAAGTGGCCGTTGGCGAAACCGCGCACGATCCGAACTACGTGCCGCGCTTCAAGAAGCGCTACAACGAGGTCATCAAGGCCGAGTTGATGAAGGAATTCGGCTACACCAATCCGCTCCAGGTTCCGAAGATCAACAAGATCGTGCTGAACATCGGCGCGGGCGAGGGTGCGCAGGACGGCAAGAAGATCCAGCAGGCCCAGAACGACCTGACGGCCATCGCCGGCCAGAAGGCCATCGTGACCAAGGCGAAGAAGGCGATTGCGTCCTTCAAGATCACCGCCGGCCGTCCGATCGGCGTGAAGGTCACGCTGCGCAAGGATCGCATGTACGAATTCCTCGACCGCCTGATTACCACGGCGCTGCCCCGCGTGCGCGACTTCCGCGGCGTGAAGGGCAATTCGTTCGATGGCCAGGGCAACTACGCGATGGGCCTGAAAGAGCACATCGTTTTCGTCGAAATCGACTACGACAAGACGGAAATAGTCTGGGGTATGGACATCATCATCAACACCACTGCGAAGACCGACGAAGAAGCCAAGGCGCTTCTCAAGGGCTTCCAGTTCCCGTTCATGAATTGAGGACGAAATGGCAAAAACGAGCCAGATCAACCGGAACAAGAAGCGCGAAAAGATGGTCGCGCAATATGCTTCCAAGCGCGCCGCGCTGAAGGCGATTGCGGAAGACATGAAGGTTCCGCCGGAAGAACGCTTCAACGCGCGCCTCAAGCTCGCGAAGCTGCCGCGCAATTCCTCGAAGGTGCGTATCCACCATCGCTGCGAATTGTCCGGCCGTTCGAAGGGCTTCTACCGCAAGACCAAGCTGTCGCGTATCGCGCTGCGCGATCTGGCGAATTTCGGCCAGATCCCCGGCATGACCAAAGCGAGCTGGTGAGGAAGGAAGAGCAATGATAACCGATCCCATCGGCGATCTGTTGACCCGCATCCGCAACGGACAGTTGCGCGGGTTGTCGAAGATCCAGTCGCCCAATTCCAAGCTGCGCACCCGCCTGCTCGATGTGCTGGCCGCCGAAGGCTTCATCCGCGGTTATGCGGAAGTGGAGCACAAAGGTGGCAAGCGCGAGCTGGAAATCGAACTCAAATATCACGAGGGCCGCCCCGTGATCCGCGAGTTGAAGCGCGTCTCCACGCCCGGCCGTCGCGTTTACGCCGGCGTCGACGAATTGAAACCGCACCGCCAGGGTCTCGGCCTGTCGATCGTCTCCACGCCGCAGGGCGTGATGACGGACAACGACGCGCGCGAGAAGAACGTCGGCGGCGAAGTTCTCTGTCAGGTGTTCTGATGTCTCGTATCGGCAAAAATCCCGTCCGTCTTCCGAAGGGCGTCACCGCAAACGTCGCGGGCCAGACCGTAAAGGTCAAAGGTCCGAAGGGCGAATTGCAGGTCACGCTTCCCGCGGAAGTCGCGGTCGAAGTGGGCGAGAGTGGCGTGACCGTCACCCCGCACAGGGAAATGGAACGCGCCGCCGCCATGTGGGGCCTGTCGCGCACGCTGGTGAACAACCTCGTCGTCGGCGTGACGGAAGGCTTCTCGCAGAAGCTGGAAATCCAGGGCGTCGGCTATCGCGCGGCCGTGCAGGGCAAGAATCTGAACCTGCAGCTCGGCTTCAGCCATGACGTGGCCTATCCGATCCCGGCGGGCATCACGATCACGGCCGAAAAGCCGACCATGCTGACGGTCGCAGGCATCGACAAGCAGCTTGTTGGCCAGGTCGCCGCCGAAATCCGCGCCTATCGCAAGCCGGAGCCGTATAAGGGCAAGGGCGTGCGCTATGCCGACGAGTATGTGCGCCGCAAGGAAGGCAAGAAGAAATGACGACGAAACTGTTCAAGCGCCGCAAGTCGCGCACGCGCTACAGCATTTCGCAGAAGGCTGTTGGCCGTCCGCGTCTGTCGATCTTCCGTTCGGGCAAGCATATCTATGCCCAGGTGATCGACGACGTGGAAGGAACGACACTCGCGACTGCCTCGACGAACGAAAAAGAAGGCAAGCTCCCCAAGACCTACAACATCGAAGCGGCCGGTACGGTCGGCAAGAAGATCGCCGAACGCGCCATCGCAAAGGGTGTGAAGCAGGTCGTGTTCGACCGCGGGGGTTACATCTATCATGGGCGCGTGAAAGCGCTCGCCGATGCCGCGCGCGAAGCCGGCCTCGATTTCTGATCTGGATAAGGAAGTGACGCATGGCGCGTGAAGAAGGCAGACGTCGGGAACGCGGTGGCGATCGTGAAGAGCGCGACAACGAATTCATCGACAAGCTGGTTCACATCAATCGCGTGGCGAAGGTTGTGAAGGGCGGACGCCGGTTCGGCTTTGCCGCTCTCGTCGTCGTTGGCGATCAGCGCGGCCGCGTGGGCTTCGGCCACGGCAAGGCGCGTGAAGTGCCGGAAGCGATCCGCAAGGCGACCGACGAAGCCAAGAAGTCGCTGATCCGCGTGCCGCTGAAGGATGGCCGCACGCTGCATCACGAAACCCGCGGTCATCACGGCGCCGGCAAGGTGATCGTGCGTCCGGCGCCGGCCGGTACCGGCATCATCGCCGGCGGCCCGATGCGCGCAGTGTTCGAAGCGCTCGGCGTTGGCGATGTCGTGTCGAAGTCGCTCGGAACCTCAAACCCCTACAACATGGTGCGTGCCACCTTCGACGCCCTCAAGTCGCAGCAGTCTCCGCGCATGATTGCGCAGCGCCGCGGCCGCAGCGTCACCGAAATCCTTTCCCGCCGCGAAGGCGCGGGCAAGGGCGAACAGGCGCCCGCCAGCTAACCAGGAAACAAAGTCATGGCCGCCAAGAAAACAGTCACCGTGCGCCAGATCAAAAGCGCCAATCGCAAGCCGAAGGAACAGGCCGCGACGTTGCGTGGCCTCGGCCTCGGCAAGATCCGCCGCACGCGCACGCTCGAAGACACACCGTCGGTTCGCGGCATGATCAACGCGGTCAAGCATTTGGTCGAGATCGTCGAAAGCAAATAAGATGAAACTCAACGAAATCCGAAACAATCCCGGCGCCCACAAGCACAAGCACAAAGTGGGTCGCGGTTCGTCGTCCGGCCTCGGCAAAACGTCGGGTCGCGGCGTGAAGGGTGCGAAGGCACGCACCGGCACGAAGGTCTACGGCTTCGAAGGCGGCCAGATGCCGCTTTACATGCGTTTGCCCAAGCGCGGCTTCAACAACATCTTCGCGCTCGACTTCGCCGAAGTGTCGCTCGCCCGTCTGCAGCGCGCGATCGAAGCCAAGAAGTTCGACGTGAAGGCGAAGATCACCGAAGAGATCCTGCGCAAGGCCGGCGTCGCACGCGGCTCCAAGCATGGCGTCCGCCTGATCGGCAACACCGATTTGTCCGTGAAGCTCGATATCGAAGTCGCGGGCGCCAGCTCGGGCGCCAAGGCGGCGGTCGAAAAGGCCGGCGGCTCCGTCACGACGACCTTCGTGAAGAAGGTCTATATGAACAAGAAGGGCGAGCCCGGAAAACGTCAGCAGCGCCGGGTCGAATCCGCCAAGAAGCGGGAAGAGCGCCGGAATTCCGGAAAATCGGGCGCGACGGCCTGACCCTTCGCATTTCCCGGCGAACACCCCCATATTGGGCCGGGGTGGGGACCGGGTTCAGGAGTGAGGGATGCCCTCAGCGGCAGAACAGCTAGCTTCGAACTTTAATTTCAGCTCGTTCGCCAAGGCGAAGGAGCTGCGCCAGCGCGTTCTCTTCACGCTGGGCGCGCTGATCGTCTGCCGTCTCGGCACCTACATCCCGATGCCCGGCATCGACCCCACCGCGCTGGCTTCGATCCTGAACCAGCAGAAGGGCGGCATCCTCGACGTCTTCAACGTGCTCGCCGGCGGCGCCGTCGGCCGCATGGCGATCTTCGCGCTCGGCATCATGCCCTACATCTCCGCCTCCATCATCATCCAGCTGATGACGACGGTGTTTCCCGAACTGGAAGCGCTGAAGAAGGAAGGCGAGGCGGGCCGCAAGACCATCAACCAATACACGCGCTACGGAACAGTGGGGCTCGCCGCGCTGCAAGCGCTTGGCATCGCCATCGGCCTGGAAAACATGGGCCGCGTGGTGATCGATCCCGGCTTCTTCTTCCGTTTCACCACGATCATCACGCTGACGTCGGGCACGGTGCTGCTCATGTGGGTCGGCGAACAGATCACCTCGCGCGGTGTCGGCAACGGCATCTCGCTCATCATCTTTGCGGGTATCGTCGCGCGCTTTCCTACGACCATCGGCCAGATATTCGAATCCGGCCGCACGGGCGCGGTGCCGCTTCCCGAAATCGTCATCATCATCGGCGGCCTGATCGGCCTCATTCTGCTGATCGTGTTCATGGAGCGCGCGCAGCGGCGATTGCTGGTGCAATATCCGAAGCGACAAGTCGGCAACAAGATGTTCGGCGGCGAGTCTTCGCATCTGCCGCTTAAGATCAACGTCTCCGGCGTGATCCCGCCGATCTTCGCCTCGTCGATCCTCTTGATCCCCGCGACCATCGCGAACTTCAACGCCGCCAACACGCCCGGCTGGCTGCAGACGATGATGACCTATCTGGCTCCCGGACGCCCGGTCTATGAATCGTTTTATGCGTTGATGATCATCTTCTTCACGTTCTTCTACACTTCCATCATCTTCAATCCGGAAGAGACGGCGGACAACCTGAAGAAATATGGCGGCTTCATTCCCGGCATCCGTCCCGGCAAGAAGACGGCCGAATATATCGACTTCGTGCTCACGCGCATCACGGTGATCGGCGCGATCTATCTGACCTTCGTCTGTCTCGTGCCAGATTTCGCGCGGCAGGAGATCCAGCTCACGCTCGGCGGCACCTCCATCCTCATCATGGTCAGCGTGACGATGGACACTGTCGCCCAGATCCAGAGCCACCTGATCGCTCAACAATACGAAGGTCTGATCAAGAAATCGAAGTTGAGAGGATCGCGGCGGTGAATCTGGTCCTGTTCGGACCTCCGGGGGCGGGGAAGGGCACGCAGGCCAAAATACTGCAGACGGAACGCGGTCTTCCGCAGCTCTCCACTGGGGACATGCTACGCGCGGCAATCGCCGCCGGGACCCCGCTCGGTCGCCAGGTCGAAGACATCCTCGCCAAAGGCGATCTCGTGTCCGACGAGATTGTCATCAACATCATCGCCGAACGCTACGACCAGCCCGATTGCAAGAACGGCGCGGTGTTCGACGGTTTCCCCCGCACCATCGCACAAGCCCAAGCCCTCGATACGATGCTCGGCGCGCGGGCCAGGAAGATCGATCATGTCATCGAACTGAAAGTCGACGACAAGATTCTGCTCGATCGCGTCGAACAACGCATCAAGCAGGGCATCGCCCGCCCCGACGACAATCCCGAGACGCTGAAGAACCGTCTCGAAGTTTATTACAAGAATACCGCGCCGCTGCTCGATTTCTATAACAAGCAGGGCAAGGTCGTGACGCTCGACGGCATGGCGCCGATTGCCGACGTGACGGACGCGATTGCGAAAGTATTGGGCGCTTAAGCCCAACTGTATTCGGTCATCCCCTGGTCGCGCGTCTTGGCGCGATCCCATTCGCCGGGGCGCAGCTGCCTGGGTCTGGATGCCCGCACATTTGCTCGCGTGTTCTGTGACCACCAAGCATCTGTTGCGAGCTTTCCTGTTTTACCAAGCGGGTATTGTGGAATATTATGACCATATTAAGCAAACAGCCCGAGACGGGCGACAAGTCTGTAAATTATCCGTTCTGCCAATATTTGTTTCGGAAATTTCATATCTCTAGGCAGATATTGAAGTCTTCATAAACACTTCGCCGCTACATCACCGGACATCAACCGGCTTGATGTCCTTTTGGCCTGACCTTGGGGACGCTCAATCCATCCCGCAACGCCGATAGCCGGCGTTGCCCCAAGCAAAGGAGCCCTGAATGAAACGTCTCGGAATGATCGCGTCTCTCGCGGTAGCTGCCGCGCTGTCGGCTGGACTGTCCGTCCAGGCCGCGGAAAAGGTCGCCGTCCATTATAACGACCTCAACCTGGCCAATTCTGCCGACGCCCACACCCTGCTGAAGCGTTTCGAAGGCGCCTCCGAACAAGTCTGCGGCGGCCGTCCGCAAATGGGCAACCTCCATGCCCAGGGCATCCATGATGCCTGCGTGAAGGAAGCGATGGACCGTGCCGTCGCCTCGGTCCACGCGCCGCTGGTCGCCAGCCTCTACAACAAGGAAGCCGTGGCGTACCGCTTGGCCGGCCGCTAAATCCACAAAACGAAACTGTCGAAGGGCGCGCCCCATCAGGGCGCGCCCTTTGTTTTTGGCGCTTCGCGAGCCGAAAATCCCTTTCCTCGTCTTTTCATCGGCTTAGTCGGCATTTGGTCGGCGAAAGGTCGGCTGCGCGTCCTTTCGGGCACTCCTCGGCGGCGGCAAAACCCGCCCCGCGATGACGGCCGTCGTCGTCGCAACGTCGAAGGAGTCCCCCGCCATGAAAAAGCGCATCGGCAAAATCGTCTATTGGGTCGCCTGTTTCATCCTGACCAGCGGCCTTGCCACATACGCGGCCGAAAGCGGTCGCAGCGAGGTCGTGTCCTATAGCGACCTCAACCTTGCCCATGAGGACGGCGCGCGGACCCTGCTCACCCGTCTCGATCACGCCGCCACGCATGTCTGTGGCGGCCGTCCCGGTATCGCCGACCTCCGCGCCTGGGCGTCCTACGAAGTCTGCCGCAAGGCCGCGATGGATCGCGCGGTGGCAACGCTCAGCGCGCCCTTGGTGGCGAGCCTCTACGGCGCACCACAGCCGTCCACCCGTATCGCGGCCCGCTAGCCGCAAAGGTCTCCCCCCAACTTGGGGGCGCTTCCCGGGTTCGTCGGAAGCGCCCTCATCTTTTTGGGGACGAGGAGGGGAATCCCAGCGTTCTTCGGGATGCCCTTTCTGGAACGAATGTCACGAAAGCGAATTTGAATCGGTTCAAAAGGAGCGCGCCATGTTCCTGCTGCTCGATGCCTTCGGCTTGCTTCTCGCAGTCACGCTCGCCTTCGCGGTGTGGGGCCCGGACATCTGGCGCTGGGTCGCCTTGCATCTGGGCATCCGTCCGCCGGACGAACGCAGTCACAGCCATTTCGGATTGGACTGAGGGGGCTATTTCTTTGCCAGGCGCAGCAAGGCGATGTCGCTGTCGCTGAGATCGCGGATATAGACGGGTGTCGAATTGCGCGGATCGAGCGCCAGCACACCGCCCGCCACCGTCTGGCGCATTCCCGGCGCATCGACGACGCTGTCCTCGCCGCCGTTCAGCGGATGCAAAACGATCTTTATCTTCTTCGGATCTCTGAAATCGACATAGGCGAGCGTATCGCCCGCGATCGCCCAATCCGCCCAATAATCCGGCGAAAGATTATCGGTGATCTGTATGGGTGTATCGCCCAGTTTCCAGATGCCGGGTTTGTCGAAGCGCGTCGCGTAAATATCCCTGCCGTGGAAATGCGCCGAATACCAGCCGTAGCCGGGCAATGCTTCGGGTTTTCCCGAACCATCCGCCGCCACGCGCCACAGCCGCCAGCCATGTCCGTCATTGGCGGAGAAGAGCAGCGATTTGCCGTCCGCGCTCCAGACAGGCGCGGAAGCTTGCGCGTCCGCACGCATCGTCGCGACATTGATCCGCGCCGATCCGTCTGCGCGGATCACGCCGATCCTGGAAGTCTTTTCATCGCCCATCGCAAACGCGATGCGCGATCCGTCCGGCGACCAGTGTGGATTCAACAGCTGTTTGAACGACGCGATCTTGTCCGGTTCCTGGCCGGGCCGTTTCACCACCAGCGAAACACCGCCGGTCCGATACGCCACGAACACGATGCTGCCGTCCGCCGAGATGTCGGGATCGAGGATGTCGCTGTTCTGTTCGATCAGCGCCTGTCCGTTCGCCCCCACGATGCTCATTCGCGTGGTGTAGACTTCGACCGCGGCGATATTGTTGGGTCCGCCGACGACGCGTCCGAATTCCTGCTGGTTGAAGGTCAGGCGTTTCGGGGGCGTGCCGTCCAGATGATAAACCCACAACGCCGGTTCATCCGGCTGCAGCGTGCCGACGATCACAGCACTGCTGTCCGACGTCCAACCGCTTCCCCAGACCGACAATCCGTCCGGCGTCAGCCGCGTCTCGGTTCCGCTCGCCAGATCCAGCAGGAAGATTCCCGAATGCGGGTATTGGTCGCGATAGAACGCGAGTGTTTTTCCATCCGGGGAAAGCTGGGGTTCCTTGTCGTTGGCGATCAGCGGATTGGGATGGGTGGCGTCGCTGCGCTTGCCTGTCGTCAGATCGAATTTCACGATGCGGCTTGTTTCGTTGGCGGCGGGCGCATCGGCAAAATAGAGCGCGCCATCCTTACCCCAGATCACGCGCGAATTTTCGTTTGTCTTGCAATGCGTGATTTCGCGTTCGTTGCCCGCGGGCACCGGCTTGATCAGGATCGTGCAGGGCTTGCCCGGCGTCTCGCGCACGAATGCGATGCGGTCGCTCTGCGGCGACCAGGCGGGCGAGTATTCGTCGCGCGGATCGTCGGTCAGGCGAACGGCTTCACCCTCGGTGAGGTTGCGCAAATAAAGGCTGCGCGAATTCGGGCCCGAACCCGCCGCGTAAGCGATCATCGCTCCGTTGGGCGCAAGCGCGGGCTGATCTTCCAGCATCGGCGTCGAAACCAGCATCTGAAAGCGGTCGATGGTCCATTCGCGCGCCGGCTGCAGCACGAGCCACGTCACCGGAATCGAAAGCAGCGCAATGACGATCACCGCGATCCATATCCAGTTCGATTGCGCGCGCGGCGCGGGCAGGGCGGCAAGCGGCAACACGCCGGGCGCGGCGGATACGACCTGCGGCTGCCGGGCATCGCGTGCCTCGGGCGGCGGTGTCAGGCTTTCGATGGTTGCGGCCTTAAGGTGGGACAGCCGGTAGCCCACCCGCGTCACGGTCTCGATGGCGAAGGATTCGTTGCCGTCTAGTTCCGCCACCCGGCGGACCTTGGCGATGCAGCGGTTGATGGCGTCCTCGCCCACGATCCGCCCGCCCCAGCACCGTTCGATGAGCTGGTCCCGCGACACAACCGCCCCATCGGCACGGCTCAACAGCACCAGAACCTGCATCACCCTGGGTTCCAGGGTCTCTGCCCGGCCACCCAGCCGGATCTCCCGGAGCGAGGGCCGCACTTGCAGCCGCCCCAGCAGGAAGTCCGGCTCCCGGGCAAGGTCGATTTCCCCCTTTTCGCTCATGACAGGCGGTCTATAGCCAGCGATAGGCGCACGGCAGGGCCCTTTTGAGGGGTGGCGTTGAGTCCGCCGCGACCTTATAGGGAGACAGGTTTCCCGGCGATTGGTAAATGAACGGGCCGGTGAACCTCCGGTTGCGGGGGCCTTTAAAAGGGTCCCGGAAACATTATGTTAGCCCAGTTGACGTGGGGGCCGCGATTTCTATAATCCGCGCCCTCGCGGCAATTTAAGCCCTGAAAATTCAATGTTTTAGGTCCATCGAGAGTCGGACCCGACGCTGGAACGCGCCGCAAAGGCAAAGAATTTCAAGAGCTTGGAAAGGATAATCTCGTGGCGCGTATCGCTGGCGTCAATATTCCCACGCAGAAGCGCGTTGAAATCGCGCTGCGTTATATTCATGGAATCGGTCCGAAACACGCAAAAGATATTTGCGAAAAAGTCGGCATCGCGCCCGACCGTCGCGTGTCCGAGTTGTCGGATTCCGAAGTCATCCAGATTCGCGAAACGATCGACCGCGACTATCTCGTCGAAGGCGATCTGCGCCGCGAAGTGGCAATGAACATCAAGCGGCTGATGGATCTCGGCTGCTATCGCGGCTTGCGTCACCGTAAGGGACTTCCCGTCCGCGGTCAGCGCACGCACACCAATGCCCGCACACGCAAAGGCCCCGCGAAGGCCATCGCCGGCAAGAAGAAAGTGACGAAGTAAGATATGGCTGCCGAGAAGAAAGGCGCGGGTCGTCCGCGCAAGAAGGAAAAGAAGAACGTCGTTGTCGGCGTCGCGCATGTCGCCGCGACCTTCAACAACACGATCGTCACCATCACCGACGTCGCCGGCAACACGGTTTCGTGGTCGAGCGCCGGCATGATGGGCTTCAAGGGTTCGCGCAAATCGACACCGTATGCCGCCCAGGTCGCTGCCGAAGATGCGGGCAAGAAAGCCGTCGAACACGGCATGCGCACGCTGGAAGTGGAAGTCTCCGGACCTGGTTCGGGCCGTGAGTCTGCACTTCGCGCGCTGCAGGCCGTGGGTCTGACGGTAACGTCGATCCGCGACGTGACGCCGATCCCGCACAACGGTTGCAAGCCGCCGAAGAGGCGCCGCGTTTAATAGCGTTTCGGAAATTGGACTAACCCGTCGAACGCAATGGGCGTGATCCGACACGTCCGGGAAACGATGAGGACAAAATGTTTCAGAAGAACTGGCAAGAACTGATCAAACCGCAAAAGCTCAAGGTCGATGGCGGCCATGAGCCGGGCCGCTCGGCCACGATCACGGCGGAACCGCTGGAGCGGGGCTTCGGCCTCACGCTCGGCAACGCGCTGCGTCGCGTGCTGTTGTCGTCGCTGCAAGGCGCGGCCATCACGTCGATCCAGATCGACGGCGTGCTGCACGAATTCTCGTCCATCGCGGGCGTCCGCGAAGACGTGACCGACATCGTGCTGAACGTGAAGCAGATCGCGCTGCGCATGCACGCCGAAGGCCCCAAGCGTTTGACGCTCAAGGCGCAAGGCCCCGGCGAAGTGAAGGCCGGCATGATCGTGCAGACCGCCGATGTGGAAATCCTCAATCCCGATCTCGTCATCTGCACCATCGACGAGAAGGTCGAATTCCGCATGGAACTGACGGTCGCCACCGGCAAGGGCTATGTCCCCGCCGACCGCAACCGCCCGGAAGACGCGCCCATCGGCCTGATCCCGGTCGACAGCCTGTTCTCGCCGGTGAAGAAGGTCTCGTACAAAGTCGAGAATACCCGCGAAGGCCAGATCCTCGACTACGACAAGCTCACGCTCACGGTCGAAACCAACGGCGCGGTCACGCCGGACAACGCGGTGGCCTATGCCGCGCGCATCCTGCAGGATCAGCTTCAGGTCTTCATCAACTTCGAAGAGCCGCGCGAGCGCGTCACCGAAGAAGCCAAGCCCGATCTCGCCTTCAATCCGGTGTTGCTCAAGAAGGTCGACGAACTCGAACTCTCGGTGCGTTCGGCCAACTGTCTCAAGAACGACAACATCGTCTATATCGGCGACCTCATCCAGAAGTCGGAAGGCGAAATGCTGCGCACGCCGAACTTCGGCCGCAAGTCGCTCAACGAGATCAAGGCGGTGCTCGCCGAAATGGGTCTGCATCTCGGCATGGAAGTGCCGGGCTGGCCGCCGGAGAACATCGAAGACCTCGCGAAGCGTTACGAGGACCAGTACTAAGAAATGGGTGGCCGGGTCGCGCTGACGCTGCCCGGCCATGACAAGGATTTGAAGAATGCGCCATCGCAATCAAGGCCGTAAACTCGGCAAGAAAGCCCAGCACCGCACCGCCATGTTCGCCAACATGGCTGCCGCGCTGATCAAGCACGAGCAGATCAAGACGACTCTTCCCAAGGCGAAGGAACTTCGCCCCGTGGTCGAGAAGCTGGTCACGCTGTCCCGCCGCAACAACCTGCATTCGCGCCGCCTGGCGCTCTCGCAGATCCGCGACGAGACCCAGGTGAAGAAGCTGTTCGACGTGATCGGCCCGCGCTACGCGGCCCGTCCGGGCGGCTACACCCGCGTGCTGAAAGCAGGCTTCCGCCACGGCGACAACGCCGCGATGGCCTTCATCGAATTCATCGACCGCGACGTGGACGCCAAGGGCCTCGACTCCGGCCCGGTGGAAATCGCGGACGAAGAGAACGAGACCGAAGAATAGGTTTCATGTTTCAGACGAAACGAAATCAAGGGCGGCTCGCAAGAGCCGCCCTTTTTCTTTATGTCTAGAGCCTTGAACTATAGTTCATAGTGTTATAATAAAAGGCCGGTGCGGATATTCAAAACCAGATGGTTCGTCCGGTACGCCAGGCGGCAACGCATCGAAGACGCTTTGCTCGTCGACGCGATCGAGCGGGCAGGGCGCGGGCTGATCGATGCCGATTTGGGCAGTCATGTGATCAAGCAGAGGATCGCGCGGCAGGGAAAGGGCCGTTCGGGCGGTTATCGACGTTGGTCGCTTTTCGATCCGGTGCGAGAGCCGTGTTCCTCTATGGTTTTGCCAAAAGCGAGCGCGAGAATATCGACGTGAGCGAACTGGCGACGTTGAAAGAAATCGCAGCTGCGTGGATGGCCGCGGATGAAGCGAAAATTGCGAAGGCAATCGCAGAAGGTCTTTTGCAGGAGTTGGAACAATGAAAAAAACGAAGAAAACCCGTTTGACGGAAGCCTTGCTCGAAACCGCGGAGGATATGCGTCGTGCGGGCATTCTGTCGAAGCCGGCTCACGCAAAGATAACCAAACGCCATTTGGGAGCCGCCGGCGCTACCTCCCTTCGCGCGTTGTCGGCCGATGAAATTCGAAACCTCCGGCAACGCTCGAAGATGAGCCAGGCCGTATTCGCCCATTACCTGAATGTCACAACCGGCTATGTCTCACAATTGGAGCGCGGCGCGAAACGCCCCACCGGCGCCGCTCTCGCGCTGTTAAACGTCATTCGACGCAAGGGCATCGAGGCGATACTTTAGGCCCAGCATCCGTCTCGAACAGGTCAATTTCAGTAAGGAAACATCCATGCGCAACTGGATTATCGGCTTGTCATTGCTCATCGCGGCACCCGCCCTCGCCGCATCGCCCGCCCCCCAGAAGGCCCTTCCCAAGCCCGAAATCCCGCAATCCCTGATGCAGGTGCAGCTTTCCTTCGCGCCCGTCGTCAAGCGTGTCGCTCCCGCCGTGGTCAACGTCTACGCCCGCACGGTGGTGCAGCAGCAGGTCAATCCGCTGTTCAACGATCCGCTGTTCCAGCGGTTCTTCGGCGTCACGCCCGAAATGCGCCAGCGCGTGCAGCAATCGCTGGGCTCCGGCGTCATCGTGCGGTCCGACGGAACGATCCTCACCAACAATCACGTCGTGCAGGGCGGCCAGAACATCGTCGTGGTGCTCTCCGACAAGCGCGAGTTCAAGGCGAAAGTCGTGCTCGCGGACTCGCGCACCGACCTCGCCGTACTGAAGATCGACACCAAGGGCGAAAAGCTCCCCACCATTCCCTTCGGCGACAGCGACAAGCTCTCCGTCGGCGATCTCGTTCTCGCCATCGGCGATCCGTTCGGCGTCGGCCAGACGGTCACCATGGGCATCGTGTCCGCGCTCGCGCGCACCGGCGTCGGCGCCAGTGACTATCAGTTCTTCATTCAAACCGACGCCGCGGTGAACCCCGGCAATTCCGGCGGCGCGCTGGTGACGACCGACGGCAAGCTCGCGGGCATCAACACGGCCATCGTCTCGCGCACCGGCCAATATGCGGGCATCGGTTTCGCGATCCCGGCCAATCTGGTGCGCCGCGTGCTGGAAGGCGCGTCGACCGGCGGCGTGAAACTGCCGTGGATCGGCGCCGACGGCCAGGCGGTGACGTCGAGCCTTGCCTCCACCGTGGGCCTTTCGCGCCCCGGCGGCGTGCTCCTCAAAAGCGTCTATGGTCCCGGCCCGGTGGGCAGGGCGGGCCTCAAGACCGGCGACGTGATTTTGTCCGTAGACGGAACACCCGTCGACGACATGCAATCCCTCAACTATCGCATCGCCACGCACAAACCCGGCGACACGGTGAAACTGCACGTCTGGTCCAACGGCAAGGCGCGCGACGTTCAGGCAAAGCTGATGCTCGCCCCCGAGGATCCGCCGCGGCAGACCACCACGATCTCCGGCCGCAACCCCATGACCGGCGCGAAGATCGAAAACCTCTCGCCCGCCACGGCGGACGATTTCGGTTTCGGCACCGATACGAAGGGCGTCGTGGTCGTCTCCACCGCGCCCGGCACGCCCGCCGACGGCTATGGCTTTCAGCGCGGCGATATTGTTGTTGAAGTCAACGGTGCAAAGATCAATCGTGTCGGCGATCTCACCCGCGCTCTTGATTCAGGTCAAGGCGAGTGGTCGATGATTGTGGATAGAGGTGGGCGGCAAATGCAACTCAGTGTTCGTGGGTAGATAAAAAGGAATGCCCGACGGTTCCGCCACCGCTCATCTCTACCGGCCGAAGCTCCTCACGATACTTCGTGAAGGATACAGCATCGTCGCGGGATGCGTGCTGGCCGCCCTGTTCGCCGCCCTGCGCCGGGCGATACCCGAAGAAGGCGCCTAGCGGCTCTCGTCGTCTTTCGTTACCGCTTGCGCCGCTTCGTCATGCCGTAAACCCCGAACAGGCCCGCTCCGAAGATCGTCAGCGTCAGCGGTTCCGGCGTCACGATGTCGAAACCGAACACGGTCGCCTGTCCCGTATAGTTGGGAACGCTCAGGCTGCCGTAGCCGTCGGTGTTTTCGCCATCGGCGAAGTTCAGGATTTGTCCGATTGTGAATGTGCCTGGCACCCAGAGATTGTCATTGAGGAAACCCGACAGATCGATTTCGAAGAACACGTCGAAGAATGAATCGCCTTGCCGGATGAGCGGAAAATACATCCCGTCATGGAGCTTCGGCAGGATGGGATCGTTGATCGGATCGAGGATCGCGACGATGGGAATACGGTTCCCTCCCACGATCTTGAAATATTCGATGTTGTCGTAAGGCGCGTTCGGCTTCTGAAAACTCACCTTGCCGTCGTCGCCCACCACGTCTTGGGCGCAGGGGATGGAAGGGTTGCCGTTTTTGAAGGTGTAATCGCAGCCAATTTTGTCGCCAGGCGTAAGCCCCGTCAGCGTATCGATCTTGGCGAAAGCGCCTGTGGAAGCCACCGATCCCGCAACAACGCAGCACAGCGCGAACAGGAAATTGCGCATGACCACACCTCCCTGGTTGAAAGACGTGCGGAAGGAAACCGCTTTGGAATCCCAAGCAAAAGCCGTTCCATATGGTTAACGTCTTGATAAGGCTGCCTATGCCCGATGGAGAGATTCCCTGTTGTTAACATCGATTACATTAGGCATTCGTTTAACCGCTTCCGCATCGCCGAAGGGCAGGCGAGCGGCTAGGTTGGCTGCATGACCGATCTATTCGAAGCAGGCGGGTTGCCCGAGGGCAGCGCAGGCAACGCGCCGCGCCCGCTGGCCGATCGCCTGCGCCCCAAATCGCTGCCCGAGGTCGTGGGCCAGGATCACTTGCTCGGCCCCGAAGGCCCGATCAGCCGCATGGTAGCCCAGGGCCGTCCGCATTCGATCATCCTCTGGGGCCCGCCCGGCACCGGCAAAACCACCATCGCGCGATTGCTTTCGACCGCGTTCAAACTTCACTTCGAACAACTCTCGGCGGTTTTCTCCGGCGTTGCAGATTTGAAGAAAGCGTTCGACGCCGCGCGCATGCGCAGGCGGATGGGGCAGGGCACGCTTCTGTTCGTCGACGAAATCCACCGCTTCAACAGAAGCCAGCAGGACAGCTTCCTTCCCGTGATGGAAGACGGAACCGTAACGCTCGTCGGCGCAACCACCGAAAACCCGTCTTTTGAACTAAACGGCGCGCTCCTCTCGCGCGCACAGGTGCTGGTCCTGCGCCGTCTCGATGACGCCGCCCTCGAAGCCCTGCTGCAACGCGCCGAAGCGCATTACGGCGAAACACTTCCGCTCACCGAAGACGCGCGCGCATCTCTGCGCGCCATGGCCGATGGCGACGGCCGGTACATGCTCAATCTCGCCGAAGAACTCGCCGCGCTGAAAACGGTGAAGCCGCTGGATTCGGCAGGATTGGTCGCCGCCGTCCAACGCCGCGCGCCGCTCTACGACAAGTCGCGCGAGGAGCACTACAACATCATTTCCGCGCTTCACAAATCCATTCGCGGCTCCGATCCCGATGCAGCCCTCTATTGGCTCGCGCGGATGCTCGCGGGCGGCGAACAACCGCTCTACATCGCCCGCCGCCTTGTGCGCGCCAGCGTCGAAGACATCGGATTGGCCGACCCGCAAGCGGTGGTGCAGGCGCTCGCGGCAAAAGACGTCTACGACTTCCTCGGAAGCCCCGAAGGCGAAATTGCGCTCGCCCAATGCGTGATCTATCTGGCGACCGCGCCCAAATCGAACGCCGTCTATGTCGCGTTGGGCGATGCCAAACGCGCCGCCGCCGAACACGGCTCGCTCATGCCGCCCGCCCACATCCTCAACGCCGCCACCAAGCTGATGAAGAACCTCGGTTACGGCAAAGGCTACGAATACGATCACGAAGCCGAGGAAGGTTTCTCCGGCCAGAACTATTTCCCCGACAGCATGGACCGCCAGCAATTCTACGAACCGAAGGAAACCGGCTTCGAACGCGAAATCGCCAAACGGCTGGAATATTGGGCGAAGCTGCGCGCCAAAAAGGAGCGGGGTTGAATCCTGAAATTGCCGCAGACTCGCGCGCGAAAGGATATTTCCCTCACGTAATGTAATCCTCATTAACAATGTTAGCGCGCGAAATATTCGGTCCGTTGAAACCGCTCGATTATCCCGTTTGGCACGAGAAATGCGTAAAGGTCGGACGGGTAATGGGTGGAGATCATCATGCGCAACTTCAGATCGCTGCTGGGTGCGGTGGGCATTTTGGCTGCCTCAGGAATGGCCGCACACGCTGACGTTATTGTTGCAGCTAACAGCGCGGCATTTGGAAATGGGCCTATCGGTGCATTCAACTTTACCACTGGCTCGCCGGTGAACTCATTCGTTCCGGACGGTGCGTTTGACAGCAACAATGGCCGCGGTCTCGCCATGACGCTCGACCGTTATTTTTACACCGAGCTCCTGGGTGGATTTGGCGCGACGGACATGATCCGCATCGCGCCATACAACAACGGCCTTGGTGGCGCCGACATCGGCTCGTTCGCGAACCCGGCACCCGGCCAGGGCGTTCAGGCATTGGCCTTCGGCGCCGCTGGTCTTTATGTGCTGACAGGCTATCCGAATTCGACTCCCACCGTATGGGTTCTTAATGGCGTAACTGGCGCGCTCGTGGGCGGTCCAATCACTTTGCAGGGCGCCGATCCGGGGATGGATGGCTTCACCGTGCTTCCCGACGGTTCATTCCTTGGCAATTTGGGCGACGCCCTGAATCAATACACGCATTGGGATGCCACCGGCACCAACACGGGCAACAACTTCTCAGTTCCGAACTGCGGTGGGGCCACTGGCGTGGACATCGCGCCTGACGGCGGCTCGCTCTATTTCATGTGCGACTTCGGTTCGTTCGTACAAACAGACTTCTTGGGCAACTTTATCGCGAAGATAGACGCCCCTGGCGGAGCCTGGGAAGATATCGCGATCCAGCAACAATTCGTGTGCACGGATCCAAACGGTTGTGTTCCGGACGATGGCGGAGTGCCCGAGCCGGTAACTCTTTCGCTGTTCGGAGCGGGCTTGGCGGGAATTTCCGCAATCCGCAGGCGCCGCCGGTCGAAAAGCTGAACACGCCACAGAGCAAACCGTTTTAACGGCGGCCCCGGCGGGCCGCCGTTTTTTCTTGAACGGGAAAATGCCAAATGGCGGGACTACTGGGCGAAGCCGAGAGCGAAGAATCCCAGTCAGAAGAATGAGCACTACTCCCTCGCCCCCGGAGGGGGAGAGGGTCGGGGTGAGGGGGCGAATGCTTCAACACGCGCGATGCCTGACGGCTATCAAATAAGCTGCGACATCACCCCCTCACCCCAGCCCTCTCCCCCAAGGGGGAGAGGGAGGATATGCGGAAATGAATCTGCTATAGCTCCCGCCAGCACATCGATGGTCGACACATGCAATGGGGAGTTCTTGCCGCCGTGGCACTCGGTGGCGCAGTCGGGTCTTTGCTTCGGTATTTCGCGGCGGGCGCCATCCAGCCCGTGAACGCCGCCTTTCCATGGGGCATTTTTGTCGTCAACATCACGGGCGGACTGGCGATGGGCATGATCGTCGAACTCGGCGCCCTCAAGCTCAATTTCACGCCGGAGATGCGCGCGTTCCTGACCGTCGGCATCCTTGGCGGCTACACCACATTTTCCACCTTCTCGCTCGACAGCGCGTTGCTGATCGAACGCGGCGCTTACACGCTTGCCGCGTCGTACATGATCGGGTCCGTCGTCCTGTCGGTCGCGGCGCTGTTCGCGGGAATGTTCCTGATCCGCGCGATCTGATGGCCGAAACCGCCCACATCGCCGACGATGACGACGGCATTCGCCTCGACCGCTGGTTCAAGCGCCACTACCCGACATTGACGCACGGCCATCTCGAAAAGCTGTTGCGCACAGGCCAGGTGCGCATCGACGGCAAGCGCGCCAAATCGAACGAACGCCTGCAACGCGGCCAGACCCTGCGCCTGCCGCCGCAACTGGCGAACGCGAAAGCGGAGTACAAACCGCCGCCCCGCGAACACGCCGAAAAACGCGCGGATGCCGACCGCATCAAGGAGTTCGTCATCTATCAGGACGATCTCGTGATCGTGCTGAACAAACCGTCGGGCCTCGCCACGCAGGGCGGCTCCGGCCTCACGCAGCACATCGACGGCATGCTCGACGCCTTGTCGTTCGGCAAGAAACAACGCCCGCGCCTGGTGCATCGCCTCGACCGCGATACCTCCGGCGTACTCGTGATCGCGCGCACCGTTCCCGCAGCGGCGGCGCTCGCGGAGTCGCTGCGCCGTCGCGACGCCTCGAAAATCTATTGGGCGCTCACCAAAGGCGTGCCGGAGAAAAAGCAGGGCACCATCAAATTCGCGCTCGCCAAGGAAGCCGGTCATGGCAAACACGGCCGCGACGAACGCATGGTCGCGAGCGAGAAGGGCGATGACGCCAAACACGCCATCACCGACTACGCCGTGATCGACCGGGCGGGCGCCGATTTCGCATGGGTCGCCGCCAAGCCCGTGACGGGCCGCACCCATCAGATCCGCGTACATCTGGCGGAACTCGGCCATCCCATCATCGGCGATTTCAAATATGGCGGAACCGAAGCCCGCCCGCGCGGCGCCATCGAAGACAAGCTCCACTTACATGCCCGTTCCATCGACATCGCGCACCCTTCCGGTGGCCGCCTCACCGTGACGGCTCCGCTTCCGCCGCATATGATGAAGACGTGGAAACTTCTGGGCTTCGATCCCAACGCGAACATCGATCCGTTCGCGCACGGAAAACGCAAATGAAGAAACGCCCCGCCTTCATCAGGCATTGGAAAGAAGTTGAATCCACCGAACAGGCGCGTCCGCCCGTGATGGACGAACCGTTCGGCTACGTCGCGGAACTCGCGCCCGCCACCGGACTGTCGCATTTGCGCGCCGCGCATATCCGCCTGCCGCCCGGCGTGCGCTCGCATCCGCCCATCGCCTCGCGTGATGAAGATGTGTTCTTCTTCGTGCTCGAAGGCGCGCCCGATCTCTGGGCCGACGGCGATCTCTACGCGCTGAAAGAGGGCGACGGCATTTCCTTCCCCGCGCGCACCGGCATCGCGCATAGCATCCTCAACAACACGCCCAACGACGTGCGCCTGTTCGTGGTGGCGGAAGCCATGCGCTATCTCTCCAAATTCGCCCACCCCGTCGATGCGGCGGCGGGCGAGAATTTGCAGAAGATGGGCAAGCTCTGGACCGATGCGCCTGCGCGCAAGCTCGGCCCTCATGACGGCCAGACCGATGCCAACCGCAAATCCCCATCGCCGCCGCGCAAGAAGAAGCGCCCCGATTTCGTCGCCCACTGGCGCGACATTCTGGAGAAGAAGGCATCCACCTATCCCAACAGCACGGAACTTCAAGGCATCGACGCGCTGTTCGGCCGCCGCGCACGCTTCTCGCGCATCGGCGTCCACGTCGAACTCCTCAAACCCGGACGCCGCACCTCATGGCCGCACGCCGAACGCGACGAGGAAGAATTCGTCTACGTCGTGTCTGGCCAGATCGACGCCTGGAATGACGGCCACATCTCGAAGATGTCCGAAGGCGACTTCATCGGATGGGAATCGGGAACCGGCATCACGCATGTCCTCATCAACAACTCCGATGAAGACGTCATCCTGATCGCCGGCGGCGAGGCCAGCCGCGTTCGCAATCAGTTCTGGTATCCATTCCATCCCAAGCGCAACAAGGAAGTCGGCGATCTCTATTGGGCCGATCATCCAAAAGTAAAACTCGGGCCCCACGACGGAATGCCTGATGCGTTGCGCGCGCCGAAGAAAAAGAAACGCTCCAAACGCCGCTGATGGTCAAACGATTTTACAAAGACGTGAGCGTCGGCGCAGACAACACCGTTCAGCTCGACAACCGCACGATGAAAACGCCGAAAGGCGCGCCGTTCGTCCTGCCCACGCGCGAACTCGCCGAAGCCATCGCCGAGGAATGGCGCGCGCAGGAAGGCGACATCAAACCGGAAACGATGCCGCTCACCAGACTCGCCCATGCCGCGATCGACGGCGCATCCGAAAGCGCGCTCATCGCCGAACAGGCCGCGGCCTATGCGAAGTCCGATCTGCTCTGTTACCGCGCCGAACATCCCGACGAACTCGTCATTCGGCAGGCCCGCCAATGGGGCCCGCTCCTCGATTGGCTCGCCGAAACCCATGGCGCGCGCCTGAAGCACGCCACCGGCATCGGCTTCGTTGAACAACCGCCGGAAGCACTCGCCCGCCTGTCCGAACGGGTAGGGCGGCTCGATCCTTTCGCGCTGGTCGCCCTGCACACCGCCACGTCGATCACCGGCTCGCTGGCGCTGGGCCTCGCGCTGGCGGAAGCCCGCCTGACCGCCCGCGAAGCTTTCGCGCTCTCCCAGCTCGACGAAGCCTTCCAGGCCGAGAAATGGGGCCGGGACGCCGAGGCCGAAGCCCGCGCCACCCGTCTCCAGGCCGATCTGGAAGCGACGGAGAAATTTCTCAGATTGAGCCGCTAATCCACCTCCCCCTTGTGGGGAGGTCGAAAAATCCAAAGGATTTTTCGGGTGGGGGACCGACTGCGAACTCGGCCCCCCACCCGAAATTCTTTCCGCTGCGCTCCAAGAATTTCGACCTCCCCACAAGGGGGAGGTAGGTCGGATAATGGGGGAGGTAAAAACGTCAACTTGACCGCATCTGTCCGCTATGACACCCCATTTCCCAGCAAATCCGCCGGAACCTTCCCCATGAAAAACGTCCTTGTCGAACTCGAAGAACGCCGCGCCGCCGCCAAGCTCGGCGGTGGCCAGAAGCGCATCGACGCCCAGCACGCCCGCGGCAAGCTCACCGCGCGCGAGCGCCTCGAACTCCTCCTCGATCCCGGCTCGTTCGAGGAGTTCGACATGTTCGTCGAACATCGCAACACCGATTTCGGCGCGGAGAAGAACCGCATCCCAGGCGATGGCGTGGTCACCGGCTGGGGCACCATCAACGGCCGCATGGTCTATGTCTTCGCGAAGGACTTCACCGTCTTCGGCGGCTCGCTGTCCGAAACGCACGCCCAGAAGATCTGCAAGGTGCAGGACATGGCGCTGCAGAACGGCGCGCCGGTCATCGGCCTGTTCGATGCGGGCGGCGCGCGCATTCAGGAAGGCGTCGGTTCGCTCGCGGGTTACGGCGAAGTCTTCAAGCGCAACGTGATGGGCTCCGGCGTGATCCCGCAGATCTCCGTCATCATGGGCCCGTGCGCGGGCGGCGACGTCTATTCGCCCGCCATGACCGATTTCATCTTCATGGTGCGCGATACCAGCTACATGTTCATCACCGGCCCTGACGTGGTGAAGACGGTCACGCACGAAGACGTGACGGCGGAAGAACTTGGCGGCGCGAAGGTGCATTCGAGCAAGTCCAGCGTCTCCGACGGCGCCTATGAGAACGACGTCATCTGCATCGAGGAGATGCGCCGCCTCTACGATTTCCTGCCGCTCAACAACCGCGACAAGGTGCCGAGCTGGCCGACCGACGATCCGGCGACGCGCGAAGAACCCTCGCTCGACACGCTGATCCCCGAAAACCCCAACAAGCCCTACGACATGAAGGAGCTGATCCACAAAATCGCCGACGAAGGCGATTTCTTCGAGATCGGCGAGAACTTCGCCAAGAACATCATCACGGGCTTCGGCCGCATCGAAGGCAAGACGGTCGGCTTCGTCGCCAACCAGCCGATGGTGCTGGCGGGCGTGCTCGACAACGACGCATCCCGCAAGGGCGCGCGCTTCGTGCGCTTCTGCGATTGCTTCAACATTCCCATCGTGACGTTTGTCGACGTACCCGGCTTCCTCCCCGGCATCAGCCAGGAACACAACGGCATCATCAAACACGGCGCAAAACTTCTGTTCGCCTACACCGAAGCGACAAGCCCGAAGGTGACCGTCATCACCCGCAAGGCATATGGCGGCGCCTACGACGTCATGGCCTCCAAACACATGCGCGCCGACGTGAACTACGCCTGGCCCACCGCCCAGATCGCCGTGATGGGCGCGAAAGGCGCCGTCGAAATCATCTTCCGCCAGGACATCGGTGACAAAGACGCCATCGCCGAACGCACCAAGGAATACGAAGATCGTTTCTTGAACCCGTTCGTGGCCGCCAGCCGCGGCTACATCGACGAAGTCATCATGCCCCACTCAACCCGCTGGCGCATCGCCCGCGCACTGCGGATGCTGCAGAACAAGCAGGTGCCGCACATCTGGAAGAAGCACGACAATATTCCGTTGTAAGCAGCACGAGACCAAATACCTCAGCCCCGGTTTCGGCCCGATGTCCTATCCTGCGGCTCGCATCGCAGGCCGGAGTCCTTCATGCGTGCTGAAACACTTATCGCCATAAGTGCGTTTATCGTGTTCGCCATGGGCACGGGCCATCTTCTTCTCACTTTCCTTACAGACCGAATGGACCCGCGCGACCCGGCCCTGTCGGCGCGGATGAAGGAAGTCTCCCCGCGCCTGTCACCGCGCCTGACCATGTGGAACACCCATATCGGCTTCAACGCAAGCCACAGCTACGGCCCGATGATCTTCGGCGCGATTTACGCCTATCTCGCGCTGATCCATCCGTCTTTCTTGCTGCAATCCGATTTCCTGCTCGTCTTCGGCGCGGTTGTTTTCGCCGGCTATTTGTTTCTGGCCATCCGCTACTGGTTCTGGGTACCGCTGACGGGGCTGTCGATCGCGACCGCTTTCTATGTGGTGGGAATCGCACTCACTCATTTGCAGTTTTGAGTGGCTTAAACCGACGGTCAATCTTACCTCCCCCTCGCGGGGAGGTCGGCGCGCGCCAGCGCGACGGGTGGGGGGACGCGCAACGAATTCGGTGCAACAGAATAGACATGCGCTTCGAGCGGGAAGTCTATCTTACGTACACCGTCTTCGCAGCGCGTCCCCCCACCCGCCGCTGCTTCGCAGCGTCGACCGCCCCGCGAGGGGGCGGTGAGTCAGTAAGCAACGGTCATGGAGGGTTTGGCTGACGTCCCCAAATCCGTGCTAAAGTTTCCGTCGTCAAATTTCGCTGGGGAAACACAATGTCCGTCACCGCATTCGTCGTAACGCCGGAATCCCGTCCGCGCGCGCTCAGCGTCGTGGGCGAAAAGCTCACCGTGCTCGCCTCGGGCAAACAAACGCACGGCTACGAAATCTTCCTCCAGCAAGGCGAGGTGGGGCAGGGGCCTCCGCCGCACTCGCATGACTGGGATGAATCCTTCTACGTCATCTCCGGCGAGATCGAATTCGGCTACGGCGACAAGGCGATGCTCGCCAAGCCCGGCACGCTGGTTCACCTGCCCGCCGGCACCACGCATTGGTTCCGCTTCGCCACCAAAGGCGAAATGGTGTCGATGACCTCGCGCGAAGGCGCGTCCGCCTTCTTCACCGATGTGGATGCAAAGGTTCCGCACGGCGCCGTGCCGGACCTCGCCATTCTGGGCAACGTCGCGGCCGGTCACGGGCTCAAGATCGGAAGTTAGCCTCGTAAACCTGGAACTTGGAGCTAACGGCGAAATTTTTTCCCGTTGCATGTCACACTGGCCGATCCTGTCTCGTCATGGTGTCGTACCAACGAAAAGGAAACCGCCATGACTGCCAGACTTGATCCCTTTGCCGCCGCCCCCGCGCTGATGAGGGAATGGCACCGCTCATCGCTCGCCATCGACTCCAGCCTCGATCGTACCGTCGCCGAGCTTGTGAAAATCCGCGCCTCCCAGATCAACGGCTGCGCCAACTGCATCAATCTTCATACGACCTTCGCGCGCGATAGCGGCGAAACCGAACAGCGCATCTACCTGCTGTCGGCATGGCGCGAAGCGCCGTGCTATTCGGATCGCGAACGCGCGGCGCTCGGCTGGACCGAGGCGCTCACACGTCTCTCCGAAGGCCACGCGCTTGACGACGCTTACGACACGCTGAAAGCGCACTTCACGGAAGAAGAACAAGTGAAGCTCACCCTGCTGATCAACATCATAAATGGGTGGAACCGGATCGCGGTCGGCTTCCGCGGCTGGGCCGATCCGGCGGCCGTGAAGGCCACAGCGAAGGCGGCTGCTTGACGACGAGCACGACATCGACGGACGCAGCGGCGGAATTCCAGCCGCTGCGTCCGAAGCTCATGCGCGTCGCCTATCGTATGCTCGGCTCCGTGGCCGATGCCGAAGACGTGCTGCAGGAGGCCTTCATCCGCTGGATGAGGGCCGACCGCGGCGAGGTGCGCGAACCGGAAGCGTTCCTGCGCCGCACGGTCACGCGGCTCTGTCTGGACCAGCTCAAATCCGCGCGGCGTCAGCGCGAAACCTATATCGGCCCGTGGCTTCCCGATCCCGTCGTGGAGGAGAAGGAAGAAGAGGACGTCGCCCTTCCGCTGATGCTGGCGCTGGAACGTCTGTCTCCGCTCGAACGCGCGGCCTTTCTGCTGCACGATGTCTTTGGGCTTGGCTTCGAGGAGGTCGCGACCACCATCCAGCGCGATCCCGCGGCCTGTCGACGGCTCGCTGCGCGTGCGCGCACCCATGTCCGCGAAGCAAGGCCGCGCTTCCATGTCGAAAAGCAGCGCGGGCTGGCGCTTGCCGAGGCTTTCTTCGCCGCCTCGCGCAGCGGCGACATGAAAGCGCTCGGCGCATTGCTGGCATCCGATGTCAGCGTTCATGCCGATGGCGGTGGCAAGCGTCCTGCCGCCATCGAACCGATCTTCGGCTTCGATGCCGTCATGAAGGTTCACGAAACCCTGGCGGCGATCTTCCGGCAGAACATTTCAAAACTTGTCCGAACCTGCTTCGTCAACGGCTTGCCCGGTTTCATCACGCTTGAAGCCGACGGCGAATATTCCACGACCGCGCTCGACGTCGAAGACGGAAAGATCGCCGCGATCTATGTGGTGCGAAACCCCGACAAGCTCAGGCACCTGCACTGACGCAATCTCTTACCGCCCCCCACGCGGGGCGGTCGGCGGTTTTTCGCGCAGCGAAAAAGCGGCGGGTGGGGGGCTGTCTCAACACGAACCGCACCCCGATCATTAGCACCCTAAACATCCATTTCCCCCAGGCAAACCCTGGAAAAACACGATAGCCATCGAACACCTCCGGAACGGCCTTACAATCGGCCTCGAATTCAAGGAGGTGCGCCGGTGGAGCCGAGCGGACTGGCATGGGTGCAACGCTTCCCCGGCAGCGTGTCGCTCGACGATCTGGTGCCGGAGTTTCGCGATAAGGCGAACGCCTTTGTGCGCGCGCTAAGGGCGGGCGGCGCGAAGGTGCGCATCACCGCCACCTATCGTCCGCCCGAACGCGCGTGGCTGATGTATTGGTGCGCGCGCATCGCGATGAAGAAATTCGATCCCGCGAAAGTGCCCCATGTGAAGGGCATCGCCATCGACTGGCAGCACACCGTTCACGGCGCCCCCGATCCGGCGGCATCGCGCAACGCAGCACTGCAAATGCAAAACGCCTACAACATCCAATACCCGCCCGCACTCGTCAGCCGCCACACACAACGCCGCGCCATCGACATGACGATCGGCTGGAACAGCCACCTCTGCATCGAAGACGCCAACGGCAAAACCCACATGATCGTCACGCGCCCCTACACCGGCCAGAACTACAAGCTGATCGAAGTCGCCAAGACATTCGGCGTCATCAAACTTTTCAAGGATCCGCCGCACTGGTCGGACGACGGACGCTAGGGAGATATGCTAGTGTCCGTCCGCGTCAGTTTTGGGGAAGGGGATCGTGAGCGAAACCATCGCCGGCACACCGCCGCCGGATCGCCGTCCGGTGCGTTCCTCCACCACGTCGCTCGAAATCGTGGCCGAGAGTTTTTCCTTGCTGGGCCAATCGCTGACGACGCGATGGGATGTGTGGTTGCTCGCTGCGATATTCTTCACCAGCACGAATATCGTGGACATCGTGTTCGCGCCGCCGGGCAATCCGTTTCATTCGCCGTTGATGGTGGCGTCGTTGATTATCCGTGTTGTCGCCAATGTCTGGGCCGTGACGGCGGCGGCCCGCGTTCTGACGATGAGTGGAAGGGTTTGGGCAATCGATCTTCCATTGCTGCGTTGCACGGGGGCGTTCGTGGCGTTGATCGTATTGTCGCTCGTCCTGATGGTGATCGCAAAGCATGTCATCGTAAATCCTGTCATCGCGGCGATGACGCAAGTTACTCATGCGACGCACCGAGCATTGGTGGTGTTTACGGGCGTGTGGCTGATCGGATTTGCGATTGTAACGGTACGCCTGTCGGCGTGGCTGGTGGCGCTCGCCATCGGCGACCGCGCCATGGATTTTTCCGCGGCATGGCGCGGAATGCAGGGCGCAAATCTCGCGGCCATCGGCGCGCTGATCTGGACTTCACCTGTACCTATCGGGCATCTCGTGTTGACTTCACAGGCGCAGGATTTGCGAGGGCCTTTTCAGGTTGCGCTAACGGTGATCGACGGCCTCGTATCGGTTCTCCAAGTCATGCTCATGATGGCGATGGCCGCAGTGCTCTACCGGTTCGCGTCGAACAACAAACCCGCCCCTTGAGGGAAGGGCGTCGATCACTTCCCCGCGTAAGCCACGCACTCCAACTCCACCATCGCGCCAAGCGCCAGCCCGTTAACGCCAAACGCAGACCGCGCCGGCAACCGCTCCGGTTTGAAATATTCCACATAGACCTTGTTGAACGCGGGCCACAGTTTCATGTCGGCCAAAAACACGGTGCATTTGAAAACATCGTCGAACGAAAGCCCGTTCTGCTCCAGCGTGCGGGCGATGTTCTGCATCGTCTGGCGCGTTTCGGCCTCGATGCCGCCGGAAACGATTTCCATCTTCCCCGGCACATTGCCCAGCGCCCCGGACAGGTAGAGCAGGTCGCCCAGGCGCACCGCGTCGCTGAACGGAAGCCCCGCCGCCTTGTTGCCGTGGGAGCGGATGAATTCGAGCGCCATGGAAAAGACCTCCAATGATTGCGCTGGATCATAGCCAAATAGGCAGACCTGCGCGAAATGCGTATGATCCGCCTCGGCATGGGGAACGCACCGCTGGATACGCTTGCACATTATTCCGGTCTGGGCCTGGCGCTCGGCATTGGCCTTCTCGTCGGCATCGAACGCGGGTGGCAGGAGCGCGACCTGCAGACGGGCGCGCGCGTGGCCGGTATCCGCACTTTTGCCTTGATCGGTCTCTTGGGCGGCGTCTGGGGAGCGCTGTTTCCCATCGTCGGCGGGGTGGCCGTGGGCTTTGCCGCCTTCGCCTTCGCCATAGGACTGACCGTTTTCGAATGGCGCGAAAGCGTGAAGGACAATTCGCTCTCCGCCACCGATTTGATCGCGGGCCTGGTGACATTTGCGCTGGGCGTGCTCGCAGTCCTTGGCAACAAACCGGCGGCGGCAGCGGCGGGTGTGGTCGTCACCGGTCTTCTGGCTTTGCGCCATCCGCTGCATACATTCCTGCGTACCCTGACTTGGCCGGAACTGCGTTCGGCTTTGCTGTTGCTCGCAATGACCGTCGTGTTGTTGCCCGTCCTGCCGGATCGCAACATCGACCCGTGGGACACCATCAATCCCCATCGCATCTGGCTCATCACCGTCGCCATCGCGGCTTTGTCCTTCGTGGGTTATGTCGCCGTGCGCCTGGCAGGGGCACGCCGCGGGCTTCTGCTCGCGGGCGCTGCGGGCGCACTGGTTTCTTCGACGGCGGTCACGCTCACCTATTCCCGGCTCGCAAAAGCGGAACCGAAAGTCGCGCACGAAGCGGGTGTTGCGATTGCAGCATCCTGGATCGTTTCGCTGATACGCATGGCAACGGTTGCGGTGGTTCTCGCTCCCGTGTTGCTGAAATCTCTCCTTCCGGCCGTCGCAGCGGCGGTCCTGGTCTTGATTGCAGCGGCATTCGGTCTGGATCGCGCCGGCCAGCACGATGGCGCGCCGTCGAAACTGGATCTGGAAAATCCAGTCGAACTCGGCATGGCGATCCGCTTTGGCTTGCTGTTGGGACTGGTGACGGTCGTTTCCAAACTGTTTGCCGCGCAGATCGGCCAGCTCAGCCTGTTGCCGCTAGCGGCGGTCACGGGCTTGGCAGATGTGGACCCGATCACCTTGTCGGTCGCCCAGATGGTCCCTCATCAGGTCACCGTTGCGGTCGCCGCCATGGCCATCCTGATCGCCGCCGCCGCCAACGGGGTGACCAAACTTTCCCTGGCGTTCAGCTTCGCGCCGGGCCGGGTGAGCCAGGTCTTGGGAGGGGCTGGCGTGCTCGCAATCCTTGCGGGTGTGGCCGCCGCCATCTTTGTGCGGCTGCCCTAGTCAACGCGGCAAGAAAACCGTTTACCCCCTCAAACCAAGGCCCTAGAACGCTTGCCGATCAGGCCGATAGGCAGGCCAGGGGACGCTAAGTGTTCAAGAAAATCCTGATAGCAAATCGCGGTGAAATCGCTTGCCGGGTCATCAAGACCGCCCGGCGCATGGGCATCAAGACGGTCGCCGTCTATTCGGACGCCGACAAGGACGCCCTGCATGTGGAAATGGCCGACGAGGCCGTCCATATCGGCCCGCCGCCCTCGGCCCAGTCCTACCTCCAGATCGAGAAGATCGTTCAGGCCTGCAAGGACACCGGGGCCGAAGCCGTCCACCCCGGCTATGGTTTCCTCTCCGAACGCGAAGCCTTCCCCGAGGCACTGGCGAAGATCGGCGTCGCCTTCATCGGCCCGAACGTCAAAGCCATCGCCGCGATGGGCGACAAGATCGAATCGAAGAAGCTCGCCGTCGCCGCGAAGGTGAGCACGGTCCCCGGCTTCGTCGGCGAGATCAAGGACGCCGCCCACGCCAAGGCCATCGCCAAGGACATCGGCTATCCCGTGATGGTGAAGGCGTCGGCAGGCGGCGGCGGCAAGGGCCTCCGCATCGTCCACAAGGAAGACGAACTCGTTCAGGCGATTCAATCCTCGCAGAACGAAGCGCGCGCCAGCTTCGGCGACGACCGTCTGTTCGTGGAAAAATTCGTCACCGAACCGCGCCACATCGAAATCCAGCTGATCGGCGACAAGCACGGCAACGTGCTCTACCTGAACGAGCGCGAATGCTCGATCCAGCGCCGTCACCAGAAGGTGATCGAAGAAGCGCCGTCGCCGTTCCTTGACGAGAAGACGCGCAAGGCGATGGGCGAAGAAGCCGTAGCCCTTGCAAAAGCCGTCGGTTACGACAGCGCGGGCACCGTCGAATTCATCGTCGACAAGGATCGCAACTTCTACTTCCTAGAAATGAACACCCGCCTTCAGGTCGAACATCCGGTGACCGAACTCATCACCGGTCTCGATCTGGTCGAACTGATGATCCGTTCGGCTGCGGGCGAAAAACTGCCGCTCAAGCAGAGCGACGTGAAGCTGAACGGCTGGGCGGTCGAATCCCGCATCTACGCCGAAGACCCCTATCGCGGCTTCCTGCCGTCCACGGGACGTCTCTCGCGCTATCGCCCGCCGCACGAAGGCAAGACCGGCGACATCACCGTGCGCAACGATACCGGCGTCTATGAAGGCGGCGAGATCTCGATGTTCTACGATCCGATGATCGCCAAGCTCTGCACGCACGCGCCCACGCGCATCGCCGCCATCGACGCGATGGCCTCCGCGCTCGACGAATTCCGCGTCGAAGGCATCAACCACAACATCGATTTCCTCACCGCGATCATGCACAACCAGCGTTTCCGCGAGGGAAGGCTGACCACCGGCTTCATCGCCGAGGAATTCCCCGACGGCTTCCATGGCGCCCCGCTCGACAAGGCCGCCAAGCGCCGTCTCGCCGCCGCTGTCGTCGCCGCCGAACTTGCGCGCGAAAGCCGCGCGAGCGCGATTTCCGGCACGCTCAATGGCGCGCACAAAATTCAGGGCGGTGAGTTCATCGTCACCTTGAACGGTGAAACGCTGATCGAAGGCGCGCAACTCGAAGGCGGCAAGCTCCACGCCCGCATCGAAGGCGAACCCTACGAAACCGAATTCAAATGGAAGCTCGGCCAGCCGGTCATGCTCCTGAAGGATGCCAACGGTTCCTTCGCCGTCCAGATCTCGCGCCAGCAGGGAAGCTATCGCCTCAACCATGGCGGCGCGATGGTGAAGGCCACCGTCCGCCGTCCGCGCATGGCGGCACTCGCAGCACTCATGCCGGTCAAGAAACCGCCGGATACGTCCAAAATGCTCATCTGCCCGATGCCGGGCCTCGTGGTGTCGGTCAACGTCACCGAGGGCCAGCATGTGCAGGCGGGCGAAACGCTCGCCGTCGTCGAAGCGATGAAGATGGAAAACGTCCTCAAAGCCGAACGCGAAGGCACGGTGAAGAAGATCAACGCCGCCAAGGGCGACAGCCTCGCCCTCGACGACGTCATTCTCGAATTCGCCTGATCAGCTCTTTGACATTGTGAACACAACACGGTCCAGCGCCGGATCGCGCATCGCCGCATAGTCCGCGAAGGTGTAAGGCACCATTATGTCCGGCGCCCACGATTTGAGCTGCATCGGATAGTAATACATCACCCAGAAACATCCGGGCTCGCCGAAGCACGACTTGGTATAGTCGTGCAGCCCCGTCGCGAATTCGACGTCGAGCTTCGAATTCGGCAACACCATGTCGCCGCCTTCCGCCCAGATCCGCATCCGGTCGCCCACCGGCTCGCCGACGATGGTGACTTTGCTGCCGCCGTGGAATTTCGCCAGCGCCAGGCTCACATTGCCCGCCGAGAACGTCCACGCGCTCGTCAGCACATAGACGTGCTCCACATCGTCCGCGATATGTTTCATCAGGCTTGCGTTGCTCGTGAAATTGCCGCCCTGATCGAGACGCAGATCAAGAACGATGAATTTCGGCTTGTAGCCCGCGATCTCGTTCTTCACCCGATCGACAAACGCGCCAATCGGATGTCCGGGTTCATCGGCATTGTCGCGGAATTGGACGTAAAGAGTCTTCCGGTCTGCCCACCAGGCCGTCTGGAACGGATTGGCGTAGTCGCGCAGGAACAGCGGCAGCTTCGCGTCCTTCGGCAACAGCGGCTTCCAGTCTTTCTCTTCACCGTCGATGGGCGAGGGCGACAGATAGCTGTCGGAATAAACGTGGGGCGCGTTCGCATTGGGCTTTTCCGCAACGATGATCTCATCCCGCTCGCTGCCGTACTTCAACCGCACATGCAACGTCTCGCGGTCGGCCGCATCGGCAAATCCCGCCGCGTGCAAAACTTCCGGCGATTCCAAAAAGAACACGGCCTTGAATTGATCGTAGTGATTGCGCGGCCCGCGCGCGTACGGGAACATCCCGTCGACGATCTTATGGATCGGATGCCCGTCGATGCTGACGATCTTCGCCCCCAGCAAATCCGCGCAAGCAGGCCGCGCACGGATCACAAAGAATCCGTCCGCGAATTTATAGAACCGACAGGGCAGGCGATTGTGATGCCGCGAGAACGGCCCCATGAAGATCGTAGAATGCCCGTTATCGGCGAGTGCCACTATGCGTGAAATCGCCAGATCGAACGCCGCCGGAGAAAGCTCGCCCGCCTGGCTTCTATATTGCGCCAGCAATTTCTCCGCTTCGGCGCGCGATTGCTGCGAATACGCTTTGTTGTAGTCGAAGTAATTTCGGAAATAGTCGAAATCCTGCCGCTGCGCCTGCGCAAGATTGAGGGCCGGGGGATAATTCGGCTTCGGCGCGCTCGGATAGAACGTGGCGAAGAACGCATAGACAAACGCGCCGCCGGTCAGCAGCACCAGAACCACGACGCTCACGATCCACAGTGCTACTCTGGTGCGCTTTCGCATTATCTCCCCTCGGGCTGCGTTGTTTCGCCCGGTTTAACCCCTATCTGGGCATCGATGGCTTCAATTTCCAGTGTGCCGATGCTAACGGAACTTTCATGAGCGACGACAACGATCTCACCACGCTGCGCCTGCGCATCGAGGGTTTTGTACAAGCCGTAGGCTATCGGCACTTCGCCATCGAAGAAGCAAAGAAACTGGGCCTCGACGGCTGGATCAGGAATCGCAGCGACGGCACCGTCGAAGCCGTCATCTGCGGCCCGACCAAGCCGGTCGAACTGTTCGTGCAAGCCTGCATGCGCGGCCCCGCGGGGTCACGGGTGGCGAATGTCGAACTCGGTCCCGCGGAACCGCCGGAAGAAAAAGGTTTCCGCCGGCGGCCGTCGCTTTAGGCGCGGGCCCGCGTCAGCTCGCGAAACACGGAAACGAGAAACACGAGCAATCCGAGAATTGCGATGCCTCCCGCCATTCCCGCGAACGGCCCGTATTGCGCCGCTCCATCCGGTGCGGTCAAAACCAGATAGAGAAACGGGATCATCGCAAGAATGCCGGCAACGGACAGAACGAAATTTATCCAGGCCAGTCGCGGCGAATAGGTTTCTTTCGTCAGGGCATAGAACGTCCCGTAGAGCGCCAGCGTCACCCAGCCCAAAAGATTGATGTGTGCGTGCAGCGGCGCGAGCGCGAAATCTTCGTGAGCGCCCATATGTTCGCCAAGCAACATGCCGCACAGAAGCAGAAGTGCAGCAACAAGAAAAAATGCAGCGGAAACCCGTGGCATATGAATCCTCCCCAGCCAGTGGCGGGGAAGATACCCCATGGCGGCGATATTTCCAGCGATTCAGGTGTGCATATCTCCAAAAACCGCACGAAAAGCAGCTTTCAGGTTCACGTCGACGTCTGCCATCGAGGCGGTGATTCCCAGATCGGCAAGACTTGTCACCCCATGCTCGCGAATCCCGCAGGGAACGATTCCATCGAAGTGCGATATATCTGGATCGACGTTCAGCGACACACCGTGAAACGTCACCCAGCGCCGTACGCGCACCCCGATGGCGGCGATCTTGTCCTCGCGATTGCCACGCGCCACCCAGATGCCCACGCGCCCTTCGCGCCGTTCGCCCTTCACATTGAACAGCGCCAGCGTCTGGATCAGCCATTCCTCCAGATCGTGCACGAAGGCGCGCACGTCTTTCTTGCGCCGCGTGAGGTCCAGCATCACATAGCCCACGCGCTGCCCCGGCCCGTGATAGGTGTATTGCCCGCCGCGCCCCGTTGCGAAAACCGGAAAGCGTCTGTCCACCAGGTCTTCGTCTTTCGCGCTGGTGCCTGCGGTGTAGATCGGCGGATGCTCGACCAGCCACACCATTTCGTCGGCTTCGCCCGCGGCGATCTTCGCGGCGCGGTCTTCCATGAACGCCACCGCTTCGGGGTAGGGCAAAAGCCCCGGATTAACGATCCATTCGGGACTTCTTAACGCGCCCGAAACCGTAATCGTCGAAGACTGCGCCGGCTGTTCACTCATAGCAGGGGTCATGTCCTCCAATATCGAAGGCGTCAAGGTAGAGATTTCGGTCGTTCTGGGCCGTTCCGTCATTCCGATGCATCAGTTGCTGCGCATGGGCCGCGGCGCCGTCATCGAGCTGGATTCGCGCCAGGAGGACGCCGTCATCGTGCTGGCCAATGACCGGCCGGTGGCCAAAGGCGAAATCGTGATCCATGGTGACAAGATAGGGGTTTCGATCACCGAACTCCTGCGGACCTACCAATAACACATTTTCTGACTGTAGATAAATCTATTTCCCACCTGTTCCTTGCATTTTAGCTGGACGGTGCGTACTTCTTCTGTTGAACCCGGCAATCCAGCCGGGGCAGAAGGATTCCATGCTCCCGATTGTCCTTGATCCCGCAAAACTCGCCGTCGGACTGGCAGGCGCGGGGGAAGGCTTGGCCCGCAGGCGGGCGATGCTGGAGCAGGCGGGCGTAACCCCGCTCCCCGTGGCCCCCGACGCCTCGGAAAGCGCCCTGACGCCGCTCTCGGTACTGTTCGTGGCAGGCCTCGATCTGGACCGCTCGGCCCGCCTGGCCCAGCTCGCGCGCAACGCAGGCGTTCTGGTCAATGTCGAGGATGTTCCCGACCTCTGCGATTTCCATGTTCCCGCCGCCGTCCGCCGAGGCGACCTCGTCGTGACGGTTTCCACCGGCGGCAAGGCGCCCGGCCTGTCGCGCATCCTGCGCGAATGGCTGGAAGACCGCTTCAGCGGCGAATGGACCGCGCGTCTCGACGATCTCAGTGCCGCCCGCAACGGTTGGCGCGAAGACGGCCTGTCGCCAAACCAGGTTTCGCAGAACACGCGCGATCTCGTGGCGAAGAAAGGGTGGCTGTCGTGAGCGCCACCGTCACCGTCATCGACCGTTCCAAAAGCGTCATGCCGCGCGCGTTCGATCTCGCGCCCACCACGGCCAGCGATCCCGTCATCGCCGCAAAGCTCGCCTCGTTGCAGGCCGCAGCCAAAGGCCGAGATGCCAAGGGCATTCTCGAACTCGCGCTGAAAGCCGAATTCGCGGGCAAGACCGCCGTCGTATCCTCGTTCGGTTCGGAGTCGGTCGTGCTGCTGCACATGATCGCGCAGATCGATCCCACAACACCGGTGATCTTCCTCAACACCGGCAAACTGTTCGGCGAAACCCTGCGTTATCGCGACCTCCTGCAGGACGAATTGGGTCTTGTCGATGTGCGATCCATCGGCCCGCATCCCGCCGACCGCGCAGCACAAGATCCCAACGGCGAGTTGTGGGCGAAGAGCACCGACGCCTGCTGCAATTTCCGCAAGGTGATCCCGCTCAAGCGCGCGCTCGAAGGCTTCTCCGCCCAGATCACAGGCCGCAAGCGTTTCCAGACCAACGCGCGCTCGCAGATGGAACCCGTCGAATTCTTCGAAGGCCGTTTCCGCTTCAACCCGCTGACGGACTGGACGCTCGCCGACATCGAAGCCTACATGGCCAAGCACAATCTTCCCGCCCATCCGCTGGTCGAGGACGGCTATCCCTCCATCGGCTGCATGCCCTGCACCCGTCGCGTGCTTTCGGGAGAGGGCTACCGCGACGGTCGCTGGTCGGGCACCGACAAGGACGAATGCGGCATCCACACCGGCGTGGACGGCGAGGGCATCTGACCGTTAGAGCCGGTTGACCGGTACTTTCAGATAGATATTTCCATCATCTTCCGGCGGCGGCATATGGCCTGCGCGAACATTCACCTGCACCGACGGCAAGATCAGAACGGGCATCCCCAATGTCTTGTCGCGTGCTGTACGCATGGCGACGAATTCGTCTTCGCTCACGCCTTCGTGCACATGAATGTTCCTTGCACGCTCTTCACCAACCGTCGTTTTCCACACGAAGTTTTCGCGATTGGGCGCCTTGTAGTCGTGGCACATCCACAAGACCGTATCGTCCGGCAGTGAAAGAATGCGCTTGATGGAACGATAGAGGTTGCGTGCATCTCCGCCGGGAAAATCCGCCCGCGCGGTACCATAATCGGGCATGAACAAAGTATCGCCAACGAACACGTTGTCGCCAATCTTGTAGCTGATGCAGGCCGGCGTATGCCCCGGTGTGTGCAAGACTTCCACGGTCAATCCGCCGATCCGGAATGTCTCGCCATCCTTCAACAGCCGATCGAACGGCGTTCCATCGGTGTTGATGTCCTTGGCGTTGAATATCCCGCGGAACACCGCCTGAACCTGCTTGATGTGTTCGCCAATGGCGATTTTCGCGCCGGTTTTTTCCTTCAGATACGCGCCCGCAGAAAGATGGTCGGCGTGCGCATGCGTCTCCAGTATCCATTCGATCTCAAACCCGCGCTGCCGCGCATCAGCCAGTATGGCGTCGGCGGATTTGGTGCTGGTTCGACCCGATTTGGGATCGAAGTCGAGCACAGGGTCGATCACAGCCGCCTTGCGGGTCGCGGGATCGGCCACCAGATAGCTCGCCGTGAAGGTGGCGGGATCGAAAAAGGCTTTGATATCCGGGCTCATCGAAGAACTCTCCTGACGTCACTTGACATATATATTAGTAATATCTAATTTAGCAAGTACTAATGGAGACTGGAATGGACGCACGCGTAAAGGACCTGAAAACCATGCGGCGCAGGGCAGGGGAGGCGGCAGATCTCCTGCGGGCTCTGTCGCACGAGGCGCGCCTGCGCGTGCTGTGCGATCTCGTCGAAGATGAGAAGTCGGCGGGCGAACTTGTTGCGTCGTCGGGTCTCAGCCAGTCCGCGCTCTCGCAACATCTGGCGAAGCTGCGCGAGGAAGGCCTGGTCGCCACGCGGCGCGAGGGCCAGACCATCTACTACCGCCTGAAAGATGCCAATGCCGCGCGTGTGCTGAACACGCTCTACGAAATCTATTGCCCCAAGTGAGGACCCCCATGAGCATTCCCGCCATCACCGCAACCGAAGCCCGCAAACGCCTGGAAGACGGCACGGCTATCCTGGTCGACATCCGCGAACCGGCCGAACACGCGCGCGAGAAAATTCCCGGCGCGCAGTCCATGCCGCTTTCCAGCTTCGACGCCGCAAAACTTGCGGGCGGCAAAGCGGTGATCTTCCATTGTCAAAGCGGCAACCGCACGCGCACCAATGCGGATAAGCTCTGCATTGTCGAAGCGCCGGAGATGTTCGTCCTCGAAGGTGGGATCACCGGCTGGAGGTCCGCGGGCCAACCTACGAACCTCGACCGATCCAAACCCATTGAACTGCAGCGCCAGGTTCAGATCGCCGCCGGATCGCTGATCGTGCTCGGTCTGCTGCTGGCGTTTTTCATTTCGCCATGGTTCGCGCTCTTGAGCGCCTTCGTGGGTTGCGGCCTGATGTTCGCGGGCATCACCGGCTGGTGTGGCATGGCGCATCTTTTGGCGATCATGCCGTGGAACAGAGTGGCCGCGTAACGTGTCCACAGTCGACATCCTGACCGTCGGCTCCGGAAGTCTTGTGGGCTTCGCACTCGGCCTTTTGGGTGGGGGCGGATCGATCCTCGCCGTTCCGTTGCTCGTCTATGTCGTAGGCATGCGTTCGCCACACATGGCAATCGGCACCAGCGCGCTAGCTGTTTCCGCCAACGCCTTTGCCAATCTGATTTCGCATTCGCGTGCAGGCAATGTGAAATGGCCCTGCGCCGCCGTGTTTGCGATTTCCGGAATCGCAGGTGCGGCAGCTGGCGCCACTCTGGGCAAGATGGTCGATGGACAAAGGCTGTTGTTCCTGTTCGGCCTTGTGATGATCGCCGTTGCCGCCGCCATGCTGCGCCCCCGCCGGACAGAGGGCGATCCCTCCGTCCGCATCAATCCGTCCATCGCGATTCGTCTCGTTGTGACTGGCCTTATTGTCGGTCTGGTTTCCGGCTTCTTCGGAATCGGCGGCGGCTTTCTCATCGTGCCCGCGATCATGCTGGGCAGCGGCATGGCGACGCTCAACGCCGTGGGATCCTCGCTTCTTTCGGTGGGCGCCTTCGGCCTGACCACCGCCGTCTCGTATGCCAGTGCCGGTCTGGTAGATTGGCATGTGGCCGCTCTTTTCGTGGCCGGCGGGGTAGCTGGCGGACTTCTGGGAGTATTTCTGGCCGGGCGTCTGGCGGCCCAAAAATCGACCCTGACACGGATTTTCGCGGTGGCCGTTCTGGCCGTCGCGGCCTTCATTTTGTGGAAGTCCATGCCGGCGCTTTTTGCCTGATTTCCTACCCTTCCCACCCCGAAATTGATCTGCTAAACCCCCGCCTCCTCAGTCTGCGGTCGTGGCGGAATTGGTAGACGCACTACCTTGAGGTGGTAGCGCCGCAAGGCGTGGAAGTTCGAGTCTTCTCGACCGCACCAGTCTTTCTAAGCCATATAAATTTGGCGATCGTCAGCACCTGCTGGCCCTCCCGAGTCCTTATGGACGAACGCGGATGATCGTCTTTCCCTTGCGTCGTCCGGTCGGATTCAAGGCGGCGACGGCATCGTCAAGGGTCGCGACGTTGCCGATGTTCGTCCGCAGTCGTCCGTCCCGCACCCGCTGGACGATCTCGCTCAGTTGGGCGCGATCGGTTTCGACAACGAAGTCGACTGCCCGGCCGTCGTCGGGCCGCGGCACAGGTGGGCCGACGACCGATACCAGTGTTCCTCCGGCTCGAACGAGACGTGCGGACTGCTTGCCGATGTCGCCGCCGATGACGTCGAACACCAGATCGACACCGCCGACATCTTTCAGCGCATCCTTGTCGAGATCGACGAATTCGTTCGCGCCAAAGTCGAGTACTTTCTGACGGTCGGCTGCGCGTCCGGTGCCGATGACATACGCACCAGCCTCGCGCGCGAGTTGCGTCACCATCGAACCGACAGCGCCTGCCGCGCCGTGCGCTAGAACGCTCTGCCCCGCCTGAAGGTGGCCGTGCTGGAACAATCCCTGCCACGCCGTGAGGCCCGAGATCGGCAAGCTTGCGCCCACCGTGAAATCGACGTCGCCCGGGAGCGGTGCGAGGTTGCGCGCCTCAATGGCCACATATTCCGCCAGCGTGCCGTCGCGATGCCAGTCGGCGAGGCCGAACACGCGCTGTCCTACCGACAGGCCCGTCGTGCCATAACCGAGAGCGGTGACCACTCCAGCCAACTCGTGGCCGGGGATCGACGGTGTTCGGTCAAGGTTCCGGCGGTCGGTCCAGGTCGAGGGCCACTCCATCTCCGTTGGAACGAATCCCGACGCATGAATCTCAACGATGACGTCATTTATCGCGGCGGACGGTTCGGGGCGTTCGGTCAGCGTCATTCCGGCCAATCCCGCTGTCCGGTCTGTTACGATTATCGCTTTCATCTGCGACCTGCTTGGGTTGTGAAGTTCCGCCTTTCGGTGCGGCTGTTTTAGCGCACCACCTCCGTATCGTGCCACGATAAACGATGGTGCCGTCTCAGGCGTTCGTCTGGTCCGATGGAACGTTTTTGGGAAGTGTTGCGGCTCCGTGGCCTTGCTGGGAAGGCGGGGCATCCATGCCGACGCCGTAACACGTCATCGACAGCGATATGGCGGCTCGGGCCTCGGCTATCGGACATGTCATTGCGATGGAAAAGATCAGCCGCGGCTCCGCGAGCGTTGGCCTGTCTTACGGCGCGCATTACCAACAAAGTGGGCAGTCAGTCAGGCCGCCGGCTTATATGCCATTCGCAAGCTTATCTCAAAGAATCTGCGCAACCACAGTTTTGCTCTTTCGGTGAACAGTCCGAGCGGTACAATGGACGCCAACACAAGCAGAGCCAATGCGATCACCGATTTGCCGGTGAAAATCTTCCAAAATTCCATCAAAGGGTAGTGCAGCAAATAGATGGCAAATGTCAGCGCTGCGACCCATTTGACGATTGGACCGGTAAAGCCAAAGCGCAGCTCAGCGTAGTGCGCGGCAAAAAAGTTAACTGCTAGAATTAGCCCCAACACGGTATCCCCGACGAACCATTTTGAAGCCGCCAGATGTTTGTAGGTCCAACCAGAGGACAATCTGTTTATATTGTCATCGATCGGAAGTGTTAGATTGAAGGCAAAGCAGGATACAAGAAGTATTCCACTGACGAGCAGAATTGCCCTCGCTTCCCATACTCCGATTTTCATACGCCCATCGCTGTGTAGCCGGTAGATCGCGGTTCCAAGAATCCATATCGGAAACAACACCCATAGTTTCGGGCCCATAATTGCGAGCAGAATAGCTACGAGCACGATGCGGCGCCTTCCATCGAAATAAAAGGCAGCCGCGAACACGGCGTAATACAAGACTTCATATAGGAGTGACCAATACGGCACGTCCGAAAATGCCGGTATGTTCAGGAACCATAAGTCGCCGCCAAACGACAAACTAAAAGCCAGATACTTAACCGGTTGCATGATTTCGTAGACTGGCATGCGCGCCGTGATCGGCGAGGTAGGCGCTTCCTTCAATAAGAAGAGATCAACGGCGAGCGTCAACAAGAGTGCCGGCACTGCAACTGAATAGATCCTTGCGGCGCGGCTGACAGCAAATGCCCCTAATGAGTGTTCGCGCGTGTTGGCGACAAACGCGATGACATAGCCGGACAGCAGGAAGAAGATGATTACCGCATTATGTCCTATTTGGCCGGGCACATAAAACGAACCGAAGATTTTTGCGGATAAATGACCTGTCAAAACCAGTAGAGCCGCGGTCACGCGCACAAGGTCCAGATAAGTGGAGAAACCCTTGTTCATGACTAGTCATTATTTCTGAGCTTTACATCTGCACAGAATAAAGCCGTACCCATATGTTTCTTATAATAATATATTCCTACTTGCGGCATACCACTTGCAGACAAGTTCGAAGCTAAATCGTTGCCTCCACTTGGCAAATTCTGCGACCGGGTTACGGTTCCCCTTGAGTCGACCAATGGCTTGCCAGCTAATGATGGACGTCTCATAGGAAGTTGCCCTGCGAATAGATTGAATGATGATCCCGAACAGCTACCCCACGCTCGACCACGATCTCGGCGACACCGCGGACATGCTCCGCGATACGGCGCGCAGTTTCTCCTCGGATCGCATCGCGCCACGAGCTGACGAGATCGACAAGTCGAACCAGTTCCCGCGTGACCTCTGGCCCGAACTTGGCAAGCTCGGGCTGCTCGGCGTCACGGTCGAAGAAGAATATGGCGGCTCAGGCCTCGGCTATCTCGAACACGTCGTGGCGATGGAAGAGATCAGCCGCGGCTCCGCGAGCGTTGGTCTTTCCTACGGCGCGCATTCCAATCTCTGCGTCAACCAGATCCGCCGCAACGGCACCGAAGAACAGAAGCGCCGCTATCTGCCGAAACTGATTTCCGGCGAACATCTCGGCGCGCTCGCCATGAGCGAAACCGGCTCCGGTTCCGATGTCGTGTCGCTCAAACTCAAGGCCGAGAAGAAGGGCAGCCGATACGTTCTCAACGGCACCAAGATGTGGATCACCAACGGCCCGCAGGCCGACACGCTGGTGGTTTACGCCCGCACCGATCCCGCGCCCGGGCCGCGCGGCATCACCGCGTTCCTGATCGAGAAAGGCTTCAAGGGATTCTCAACCGCGCAAAAGCTCGACAAGCTCGGCATGCGCGGCAGCGATACCGGCGAACTCGTGTTCGAGGATTGCGAAGTCCCCGAAGAGAACATCCTCGGCCGCGAAGGCGGCGGGGCAGGGGTGCTGATGAGCGGCCTCGACTACGAACGCGCCGTTCTCGCAGCCGGCCCGCTCGGCATCATGCAGAACTGCCTCGACCTCGTTCTGCCTTACCTCCACGAACGCAAACAGTTCGGCCAGCCCATCGGCAGCTTCCAGCTCATGCAGGGCAAGCTCGCGGACATGTACGTCACGCTCTCGACCGCGCGCTCCTATGTCTACGCCGTGGCGCGCGCCTGCGACCGCGGCCAGACCACCCGCAAGGATGCGGCGGGTGCTATTCTCTACGCGGCAGAGAAAGCCACGTGGATGGCGCTGGAAGCGATCCAGTGCCTCGGCGGCAACGGCTACATCAACGACTATCCGACCGGCCGCCTGCTGCGCGACGCCAAGCTCTACGAAATCGGGGCGGGCACCAGCGAAATCCGCCGCTGGCTGATCGGCCGCGAACTGTTCGAGGAAACAAGCTGACGCTGCCTCGTCCTTCTTGTTAAGCTCCCGGCACAAGCTATTCAAAAACCGGGAGAAATACATTGATCGACCTGCACCATGTTGGCACCCCCAACGGGCACAAAGTCTCCATCGCGCTCGAGGAGATGGGCCTGCCGTATCGCGTGATCCCGTACAATCTGATGAAGGGCGAGCACTTCACGCCCGAGTTCCGCAAGATCAACCCGAACAACAAGCTGCCCGCCATCGTCGACACCGATCCGGCGGACGGGAAAGGCCCCTTCGCCGTCTTCGAGACCGGTGCGATCCTCGTCTACCTCGCGGAGAAATCCGGCAAGCTGCTCCCCCAAGATCTGCGCCGCCGCAGCCTCGCGATGCAGTGGCTGATGTGGCAGATGGCGGGCCTCGGCCCCATGCACGGCCAGGCCCATCACTTCGTCCGCTACGCCCCGGACGGCCAGCCCTATGCGGTGGACCGCTACATGAAAGAAGCCCGCCGCCTCCTTCACGTCCTCGAATACCGCCTCAACGAAGCCGAATACCTGGCCGAGGAATATTCCATCGCCGACATCGCCTGCTGGCCCTGGGTCCGCGCCACCCGCATGATCGACATCGACCTCGCCGAATTTCCCGCCACCCAGAAGTGGTGGAATAAGATCAACGAACGCCCCGCGATTCTGGCGGGCACCGGCAGCAAGGATTTGGCCACGCCTGCAAGTTACGGCCAAAAGCGCGCACAGCTCACGCCGGAACAATGGTCAAACCTGTTCGGCGACCGCATGCTCGCCGCATCAGAAGCGAGGTAGAGATGTCAGACCAGGTGGTGATCCTTTCCGGCGCCCGCACCCCGATGGGCGGCTTCCAGGGCGAACTCGCAAGCCTCACCGCCCCCCAACTCGGCGCTGCTGCCATCAAAGCGGCGGTCGAGCGCGCGGGCCTCGCACCAAACGACATCAACGAAACGCTCATGGGCAACGTGCTGTCGGCGGGCGTCGGACAGGCCCCCGCGCGTCAGGCATCTCTCGGCGCAGGCATTCCCAACACCACGCCGTGCACCACGATCTCGAAAGTTTGCGGCTCCGGCATGAAAGCGGTGATGATTGCGGCCGACGAACTCGCGCTCGGACGCGGCGATGGCTTCATCGTGGCAGGCGGCATGGAGTCGATGACCAACTCGCCCTATCTGCTGCCGAAAGCGAGAGGCGGCTATCGCCTCGGCCACGGCGAGATCAAAGACCATATGTTCCTCGACGGTCTCGAAGACGCCTATGAACACCGACTGATGGGCACTTATGCCGAAGACGCCGCGCGCCACTACCAATTCACCCGCGAAGCACAGGATGCCTACGCCACGGAATCCCTCAACCGCGCCAAACGCGCCCAAAGCGACGGCTCGTTCAAAAATGAAATCGCGGCGGTAAAAATAAGCGGGAAGGGCGGCGATACGGAAATCTCCACCGACGAACAACCCCGCAAAGCCGACCCCGCGAAAATCCCGACGCTGAAACCCGCCTTCGCGAAAGACGGCACCGTCACCGCCGCCAACTCCTCCTCGATCTCCGATGGCGCAGCCGCCTTGGTGCTCACGCGCGAAAGCGTTGCCGAAAAACGCGGCCTCAAACCCATCGCCCGCATCGTTTCGCAAGCCAGCAACGCCCACGAACCGCGCTGGTTCACCACCGCACCCGTCGGCGCCATCCAGAAAGCGCTGCAACGCGCAGGCTGGAAAACCGACGACGTAGACCTGTTCGAAATCAACGAAGCCTTCGCCAACGTTGCGATGATCGCGATGCGAGACCTCAACCTCGATCACGCCAAGGTGAACGTGAACGGCGGCGCCTGCGCACTGGGTCACCCCATCGGTGCCAGCGGCGCCCGCATCATCGTGACGTTGCTGAACGCATTGCAGAAGCGCGGAGGCAAACGCGGCATAGCCAGCCTCTGCATCGGCGGCGGCGAAGCGACAGCGGTTGCGGTAGAATTGTTGTGACGCATATCTTTT
>Ga0207649_10000192_pt1 | contig 50260 bp, 50 predicted proteins | sample KBSC43metaG_FD_184317 | JGI IMG/M metagenome (GOLD analysis project Ga0207649, IMG submission 184317) | Corn rhizosphere microbial communities from Kellogg Biological Station, Michigan, USA - KBS C4-3 metaG (SPAdes) (version 2) | ecosystem: Host-associated > Plants > Roots > Rhizosphere > Soil ... | reverse complement strand
TTTTGGGAAACAGATATTGCTAGAGGCGCTGTAGTCGGTCGGTCGTCAGCCCCGCGTCGCCCAGGATGCGCAAAGGCGGACTCTCCTATCAAGCCTGCGAGCAAATCCTCCGTCCGCCCCTGGCCGCCGCATCCGCGTTTGACGAGCCGGCCCCGCACCCGCATATTCCCCGCCTCGAATGAACGGAAACGGCAAGCGTGTGCTCGTTGGCATGAGCGGCGGGGTGGACTCTTCAGTCACCGCCTACCTGCTCAAGCGCGATGGGTGGGATGTCATCGGCGTGACCATGAAGGTCTGGCCGCAGGACTGCATTTCGCGCGCCGAGGACAAATGCTGCGGCCCCTCCGCCATCGCGGACGCCCGCGGTGTCGCCCACGCCCTTGGTGTCCCGCATTACGTGGTCGATGAGGCCGACCAGTTCGAGAAACTCGTCATCGACTACTTCTCCAGCGAATACCGTGCCGGCCGCACGCCGAACCCCTGCGTGATGTGCAACGAGAAGCTCAAGTTCGGCAATCTCTGGACCAAGGCCGCCGCCCTCGGCGCCGAATACATCGCCACCGGCCACTACGCCATCATCGAGCATCACGCCGACCGCGCCGTCCTCCGCCGCGGCCTCGACGACCGCAAGGATCAGTCGTATTTCCTCTTCTCGCTCCGCCAGCCGCAGCTTCAGCGCGCGCTCACCCCGCTCGGCGGCATGACGAAGCCGCAGATCCGCGACATCGCCCGCGAGCTCGGCCTCAAGGTCGCCGACAAGGTGGACAGCCAGGAAATCTGCTTCGTCCCCGGCAACGACTACAAGGCCTTCCTCCGCTCGCATCTCGGCGAGAGCGAGTTCCACCCCGGCGGCATCTACGACACCGCCGGCAAATACCTCGCGCCGCACGAGGGCATCGAAATGTTCACCATCGGCCAGCGCAAGGGCCTGCCCGGCGGTTCGCCGTATCCGCTCTACGTGATCGACATCGACGCCGAGAACTCCCGCGTGATCGTCGGCCGGGAGGAGGAACTCGTCCGCGAGGACTTCGAGATCGATAATGCGAACTGGCACATCGACGCGCCGGAAGCGCCGCTCGAAGTCACCGTCAAGATCCGCTACGCCCACCCCGGCGCGGCCGCGATCGTCCATCCCGCGAAAAATGGCCGCCACCGCGTGCAGCTCGTCGAGCCCCAGCGCGCCGTCACGCCCGGCCAGGCCGCCGTGCTTTACGTCGGCGACCAGGTTGTGGGCGGCGGCTGGATCGTCCGCCAGGCCGCCACCATCCGGCTCCATGACGCCGTCGCCGCCTGAGATTCGACTGCTCGTCACCTCGTTCGCCAAGGAAGCGGACGCCACCACCGCCGTCCGCACGCTTGTGCTCGAAAAGCTCGCCGCCTGCGGCACGATCATTCACCGCGCCCGCTCGATCTATATCTGGCAGGGCAAACTCGAAGACGCCGCGGAAATCGTGGTCTGGATCAAAACCTCCGCCCTGCGCGCCGAAGCCGCCGCCACGCGCCTCAAGGAAATCCACCCCTACGAATGCCCTGAGATCCTCGTCCTCGACGCCGAGAGCCTAAACCCCGCCTACACCGCCTGGGTGAAGGAATTAACCACGGAGGACACGGAGAGCATGGAGGGAAAAAATATTTAGAATTCTTCCGCATTTCTCCGTGTCCTCCGTTCTCCCCGTGGTTCAATCCTCATTCGTGACCTTTCTCGACCAAATCCTCGCCGACGTCGCGCACGAGCTTTCCTCGACGAAAGCCGCCCGCCCCGCCGCCGACATCCGCGCCCGCCTCGCCGACGCCCCGCCGCCGCGCGACTTCGCCGCCGCGCTCGCCACCGGGTTCGGCCTCATCGCCGAGATCAAGGAGCGCTCGCCCAGCGTCGGCCCGATGCGCGCCCAAAATGTGATCGATGCTCCCGCCGCCTACGAGGAGTCGTCCCTCGTCCGCTGCCTCTCAATCCTCACGAACGCGCACCACTTCGGCATGGACATCGCGCGTCTCGCCGCCATCCGCGCGCAGGTCACGAAACCCGTCCTTCGCAAGGATTTCATCGTGGACGAATACCAGATCCGCGAGGCCCGCGCATTCGGGGCGGACGCGATCCTGCTCATGGCCAACGTCCTCGACGCCCCGCGCCTCGCCGGCTTTTACGATCTCGCCCGCGAGCTCGGCCTGGCCGTGCTCTTCGAGGTCCACGTGGAGGAGGAAATCGCCCTCCTGCCCGCCGACGCCGCGATTGTCGGCATCAACAGCCGCAAATTCAAATCCACCAGCGGCTTCGTCGGCGCGACCGGCAACAGCGCGAGCGACTTCAGCCTCGCGTTCGACGCCTTCGACCTCGCGGACAAATTGCCCGCGAACGCCCTGCACGTCGCCGAGAGCGGCATCAGCCCCGACAATCTCGCGCTCGCCCGAGATCGTTTCGACGCCGTGTTGGTCGGCACTTCCCTCCTCCGCGACGAAAATGGCATCCGCGCCTGCCTCGGGAAATTCGAGGAGGCTTTGCGCCGCTCGGCATAGGACCTATAGGACGTATAAGACCTATGTCCGCCGAGCCCATCATCAGCGCCGAAGCGCCCGACACGCCGTTCGACATCTCGCTGCGCCCGCCGCTCTTCGAGGAATTTTCCGGCCAGGAAAAAACCGTCGAACGGCTCCAGCTCATGGTCGAGGCCGCGAAGATGCGCGACGACGTGCTCCAGCACATCCTCCTCAGCGGCCCGCCCGGCCTCGGCAAGACGACGCTCGCCTACATCATCGGCAACGCCGTCGGCGCGGAAGTTCGCACCACCAGCGGCCCGATGGTCGAAAAAGCCGGCGACCTCGCGGGATTGCTCACGAATCTCCAGCGCGGCGACGTGCTCTTCATCGACGAGATCCACCGCCTCGGCCCCGCCATCGAGGAATACCTCTACCCCGCGATGGAGGACTTCAAGGTGGACATTCTCATCGACCAGGGCCCGAGCGCGCGCAGCGTGCAGCTCCATCTCGCGAAGTTCACCCTCGTCGGCGCGACCACCCGCAGCGGCATGATCAGCGCGCCGCTCCGCTCGCGCTTCGGCATGAATTGCCGCCTCGATTACTACGACGCCGCGAACCTCGCCAAGATCGTCACGCGCAGCGCGGGCCTCATCGGCATCGAGATCGATCAAGCCGGCGCGCTGGAGATCGCCCGCCGCTCGCGCGGCACGCCCCGCATCGCGAACAATTACCTCCGCTGGGTGCGCGACTACGCGCAGGTCCGCGCCGCCGGCAGGATCGACCAACCCATCGCCGCCGCCGCTCTCACCATGCTCGACGTGGACGAGGATGGCTTCGACGAAATGGACAAACGCATCATCGAGAGTCTCATCCTCAAGTTCGACGGCGGCCCCGCCGGCGTGAACGCGATCGCCGTTGCCGCGGGCGAGGAGCCCGGCACGCTCGAGGAAGTTCACGAGCCCTATCTCATCATGCAGGGCTATATCAAACGCACCCCGCAGGGCCGCGTCGCCCTCACCCGCGCCTACCGCAAGCTCGGCCTCGACGCCCCGAAAAAAGCCCAGCCCGATCTGCTGGAGTAAATCCACAAAAGGTCACGAAGATCACGAAGGGGATAGTTTTGATCGGCAGTTCTTCGTGTTCTTCGTGACCTTCTGTTTTCCTCCCCGTAACTTTCCCGGCCACTTCACATGGCACGCGCGATGCTCTTTAAGAGGTCCCGAGATGATTCACGCCAACTGTCGTGCTCGGTTTACGGCGGACGATTTCGATTTTATCGTCCGGTCTCTTGCCCATTCACCCAAGGACGCCGTTTCGCTCCAGCGGCTCCTCATCGACGCCGACGCGCGCGATGAAATCCTGGAACACGATGCCCTCGCCAGCGCGATTCTGGAATCCGCCGACTCGCTCCAGATTTCCACGTCGCTCTATTTCTACGTGCTCTGCCGGCGCGTCTTGAAAAATACCGCCGTCTCCAGCCGCGACGCCGCGGATTACATCGCCGCGATGCTCGACACCTTCACGCACACCGCGCGCATGCAGCGAATGGACCCTCGTCGCGACATCGAGCTGCGCTACGTCTCCGACATCCTCCTCGCCATCCGCGAGGCCGCGCCGTCCGAGGCCTTTCTGCTCCGCTCGCACCTCGCGAATTACTCGCTCTTTCTCAGCGGCCTCTTCTCCGAGAATATCGACAAACGCGCCCGCCGCGGCGCGCCGGATCTCTCGTTCTACGAGGATATCGGCCGCTCCAGCTACCGCGTCGCCGCCGAGCATCGCGACGCGAAACGCTTCGATCTCGCGGCGATCTACCACGAACTCGCCGACGGCTTCCGCGAGGCCCGTCTCGCGCTCAACGATCTCGCCGGCCGCCTCCTGCATCTGGAAACGCCCTCCGCGCTGCCGCAAATCGGATGAGCACCCTCTTCCGCGAGATCCAGACCCTCTTCGAGCGCACCTACGCCAGCGTCGGCATCAACCTCGAGGAATGCCTCGTCGATTCGCAGCGCAGCCGCCAGCTCGCGGCCCTTGCCGGCGCGCAGGCCGCGGAATTGGCGGAGACCGCCCGCACGTTTCTCCGCGCCGCGGACGGCCAGCTCCGCATCGGCATCTACTATTCGCAATGGCTCATCGAGCAGCTGGAGCGACACGATCCCCGCGCCGGGTTGAGCAACCACAACATTCGCGAACTCATCGCCTTCGTGGAGGAAATCAATCACGCCCTCCACGCCGCGCTCCAATTTCGCGCCGGCACCGCGCCAAGCCGCGACGAAGCCTATGCCCGCAATCTCGAGCTGCAGGCCGGCGTCGATACCTGGCTCGTGCTCACGTTTTTCATGGCCTTCTTCCGCCAGCCAAAGCCACTCACGAAGTTCGATCGTCGCTGGCTGCGCTTTCACCTTTTCCAGGCGCGAAATCCGAGCGCCTACCGCGATCCGCAAATCCGCGAACGCTACGCCGAGACCACGCGGCTCGCGAAAACCTACACTGCATTCCTCGAATCCCTCGCCGCCTCCCGCCGCGTGGAGGAAATCCGTCTCTTCCACGCCCTGCCCTACGACGCGAAGCGCCACCACATCCTCGCGCTGACGGATCGAACTAAACAGGATTTGTAGGATTAAGAGGATTTTCAGGAAGTTTCCGGATCCTGTGAATCCCTGAAATCCTGAGAATCCTGTTTAGTTCGATTCCACTGCATCGCCGCGCTGGAAGAACGCGATCCTGTCGAGCACGCCCTCCTGGAATTTTTCCATGTAGTAGAAGAACACGGGCGTGACGTAGAGCGTGAGCACCTGCGAGATCAGGAGGCCGCCGACGATCGCCACGCCGAGCGGTTGACGGCTCGCGCCGTCGGCGCCGAAGCCGAGCGCGATGGGGATCGCGCCGAACACCGCCGCGAACGTCGTCATGAGAATCGGGCGCAGACGTTCCTCGCAGGCTTCGACGATGGCATCGTCGAGCGCGCGGCCCTCGCGCTGCCGCTGGATCGCGAAGTCCACGACCATGATGCCGTTCTTCTTCACGATGCCGATGAGCAGGAACAGCCCGATGAAGCCATAGAGCGACAGGCTCATCCCAAACATCCAAAGCATCAGCAGGCCGCCCACGCTGGCCGTTGGCAACGAGCTGAGCACCGTGATCGGATGGATGTAGCTCTCGTAGAGAATGCCGAGGATCACATACATCGCGAAGATCGCGATGAAGAGAAAGACGACCATCCCGGCGACCGTCTGCTGAAATTGCTGCGCCTCGCCGGCGAGGCTGCCCTTGATGCCCGTCGGCAGTGTCGCCGCCGCGAGCGCGTCGAGGCGGTCAGTCGCCGTGCCGACGGGAAAATTCGGCTGGAGGTTGAAGAAGATCGTGACGGACGTGATCTGGTTGATGTGGTTGATCGTTTCCGGGCCGATCGTCGATTTCCAACTCGCGACGGATCGCAGCGGCACGAGTCCGTCGCTGCCGCGCACCCACAGGCGGTCGAGGCCTTTCGGAAACTGGCGAAACTCGTTCTGCAGCTCGACGATGACGTCGTATTGATTGAGCGGCGTCATGATCTGGGCCACGCGATTGCCGGAAAGGCCGAGCATGAGTGCCTGCTCGACCGTCGCGGCCGGCACGCCGTAGGTGTAAGCCTGATCGCGCATCACCTCGACATCGAGGTAGGGAACCTGATGCCGCATGTCGCTGGAGACCTGCAAAAATCCGGGCTCGGCCTGCAATTTCGCGAGCAGCTTTCCAGCGGCGGCGTAGAGCGAATCGGGATCCGCGCTCGTGAGCGTATAGGCGAATTCGCCCTGCTGGTTGGACGTCGCGCCGGCCGAGATTTGCAGCGTGGGAACCGGCCGGATGAGCGGCAGCACGCCGGGAACCTGCTCGTAGACCTGCCCGCTGATTTTCTGATACACGTCGTCGATGGGCGGGCGCTGACCCTCGGGCTTGAGTTCGCACCAGGCGAGGCCCATCGAGCTCGGCAGGCCGCTAAACTCCGTGACCGACACGCATTTTTCGAGATACGGGCTGGCCTCCAAAATTTTCATGATGCGGCGCTGATAGTCCTGCATCTGCGCGGGCGACGTGCCTTCGCGGGCGATGAACGGCCCGAGCAGGGTGCCGCTGTCGCCGACCGGCAGAAACGTCTTCGGCACCGCGAAATAAAGCAGGATCGTGCCCGCGAGCGTGATAACCCATGCGACCAGCGCGATCCATTTGTGGCGCAGCATCCATTGCAACGAGCGGCCGTAGCCGCGGTGGAGCGAGGCGAAGACAGCGTTCACCTTGCGTTCGATGGCGCTGGTGTCCGACGGAGCACGCTTTTTGAGCAGCCGCGCGCACATCATCGGCGAGAGGGTGATCGCAACGACGCCGGACATGAGGATCGCGAAGACGATGGTGAGCGCGAACTCGTGAAACATGCGCCCGAGCAGGCCGGGCATGAAGACGAGCGGGATGAACACGGCGGAGAGCGAGAGCGTCATCGAGAGCACGGTGAAGCTGATTTCCTTTGCGCCGTTGATCGCGGCCGTGAGCGGTGGCTCGCCCATTTCGAGATGCCGCACGGTGTTTTCCAGCACGACGATGGCGTCATCGACGAGAAAGCCGACCGCGAGCGTGAGCGCCATGAGCGAGAGGTTGTCGAGGCCGAAGCCGCAGACGCTCATCATCGCAAACGTCATGAAGAGGGCGATGGGCAGCGCGAAGCTCGGGATAAGCGTCTCGCGCAGGCGGCCGAGGAAGAGAAAGATGACGAGCACGACGAGCGTGAAGGCGAGCAAGATCGTAAACTTCACGTCCGAGATGGAATCGAGGATCTGCGTCGAGCGCTCGTAGATGACCGCGGTCTGAATGGACTTCGGCAGCGTGGGGCGAATCTCGTCGAGTGTCCTGCGCACGTCCGCGGCGACCTGCACGGCATTGCTCCCGGCGCCGGCGGTGATGGCGACGACGTTTGTCGAGGGCCGCTCGGGTTGCCCGCGAATCCACATGCTGAGCTTGAGGTATTCGCTGTCCTGCGCCTCCTCGGAAGTCGCGACGTCGCGCACGCGCACGGGCGCGCCATTCTCGTAGCGGATGATGATGTCCCGGTAGGCATCGGCCTTGAGGAGCTGGCCATTCGGATTGACCGTGAAGGCGCTGCGCGGACCGTTGAGCGAACCGGCGGGCTGGAAGACGTTCGCGTTCTGGATCGCGGTTGAGATGTCGCCGAGCGTAACGCCGCGCGCCGCGAGCGCGTTCGGGTCCGCCTTGATGCGCACCGCCCGCGGAGAGCCGTAAACTGAGGCCGACGAGACGCCGTGGATCATCGACATGCGCTGGGCGATGAGGTTGTTCGCGTAGTCGTAGAGCGGGCCTAGCGGGAGCGTGTCGCTGGAGACGCCGATGTAGGAGATCGGCTTGTCGTTCGGATTCGTGAGCTGGAACGAGGGCGGGGAAGGAAGCGCGGCAGGGAGATTGCCCATCGCGCGCTGGATGGCGGCCTGCACGTCGGTGGCGGCGGCCTCGAGGGGTTTATCGAGCGCGAACTGGAGCACGATCGTCGAGCTGCCGACCATGTTTTGCGACGTGACGAGCGTGAGGCCCTGGATCTGCATCATCTGCAGCTCGAGCGGCGTGGAAACGTTGTCCGCCATGATCTGCGGACTCGCGCCAGGGAAATTCGTCGTGACGGTGATGACGGGATACGCGGCGCTCGGGAGGTCGCTGTTCGGCAGCGTGAGAAACGCGGTGATGCCGAACGCCAGCGCGGAGAGCGCCGCGAGCGTGGTCATCACGGGACGCCGGACGAAGGGCGCGGAGAGATTCATTTCGCGGCCGGAGTGGATGCTGGCGTGGCGACGGGAGCGACTTTGGCGCCGGGAGCGAGCGCGATCTGCCCGGAGGTGACGACTTTTTCGCCGGGAGCCAGACCCTTCGCAATGATGACGTCGTCGCCCTCGCGCTGGCCTTTCGTCACCGGCCGGATGGCGACGGTGTTGTCGGCCTGCAGCACGAAGACGTAATCACCCGTCTGGCCAATGAGCAGCGCGGTGCCCGGCACGAGCACGGCGTTTTTCAACGTGGTGAGGATGAGGCGCACGTTCACGAACTGGCCCGGGCACAGGCGCAGGTCGGTATTCGGCAGCGTGGCACGCATCTCGAGCGTGCCCGTGGCGGAGGCGACCTGGTTGTTGATGAAGCGCAGCACGCCATGGCCGAGGTAATCGGGCGCGCCGGGAATGCGCACCTCGACGTCGAGGCCGTCGCCGTCGAGCCATTGGCGGAGCTTCGGGAGGTCGGACTCCGAGATTGCGTAGTCCACGTAGATCGGGCTCTGCGTCTGGATATTGACGAGCTGCGACGAGTTCGCGGTGACGAGGTTACCCGTGTTGATGAGATACGGGCCGGTGCGGCCGTCGATGGGCGACGTGATCGTGCAGTAGCCGAGATTGATCTGCGCGTTCTGCAACGCGGCCTGGCTGGAGAGGAGATTGCCTTGCGCGGCCTGCGCGGTGGCCTGGGCATTCTGGAAATCCTGCACGTCGTTGACCTTCGTCTCGTAGAGCTTCTGCTGGCGGGCGAGCTGTTCCTGCGCGTTGGTCAAATTGGCCTTCGCCGTTTCGAGATTGCCTTGCGCCTGGGTGACGGCGGCCTCGTAGGGGCGCGGGTCGATCTGGAAAATCACGTCTCCCTTTTTGACGGTCGCGCCCTCGGTGAATTTCGTATCGGCGAGGATGCCGGTGACCTGCGGCACGACGGTGACCGACGCAATCGTCACGCACGTGCCAAATGTCTCGAGGTAAAGCGGCACATCGCCCGTGCGAGCCTCGGCTGCGGTGACCGGCAAAGGCGGCGGAGCGGATGGCTTCGACTTTTGACAAGCGGTCGGCAGCGCCAGCAATGCGACGGCCAGGAACGTGCGATAGGCGCTCATAACACGGGACAGGACTTACAGGATTTTCAGGATTTGTTTCAGCGAAATCCCGCGAATCCTGTAAATCCTCTCAAAATGCAGTTTCTTGGCAGCCTGGCGGCGGTTTTTGGATTGGGCTTCGTCTATTTCCTTTCGGCGATTCCCGCCGGCGCGGCGCTCGGCCTGCCGCTCTGGCTCTCGGCGCTGGCGGCGTGGCTCGGCTACGCGGCGGGCGGCTTGCTCGCCTACGCGGGGGCTCCGATTCGCGACGCGCTGATGCGGCGGTTCAAAATCGAAGCGCGGCCGGCGAAGCCCACGCTCGTGCATCGGGCATGGGAACGCTTCGGTCTGCTCGCGCTGGGGCTGCTCGCGCCGGTCACGATTGGTCCGCAGATCGGCGCGCTGCTGGGCGTGGCGCTCGGTGCGCCGAAAGGGCGTCTGGTCCTCGCCATCGCGCTCGGAGCCCTGCCGTGGGCGATCACGTTTGCCGTGCTCGTCGGCTGCGGCGTAAAGCTCGTGAAATAACCGTTGGGATCGGGCGCTAGGGATTCGCAGCCTCTTCGGGCAGGTCGGCAAACTCAGCCTTGCAAGCGGCGAGCTTCGTCCGCAGAGCGCCGATATTCGACGCATCGGCGGACAACGAATAAACGCTCGTGGGCGAATACGAGTAGGCGTAACCGTAGGCGTCGTAGTCGTAGTGACGTCCGACCTGGCGGGATTGCTTGCCGGAGGCCTCCTTTTCGGCGGCGGCGATGCGGGCGGTAAGCTCGGTGATTTCGCTGGTAAGCCGTTCGCGCTTCTTTTTGGTCGCGACTTCCTTCTCGGCGAGGTAGCGCTTCTGTTTGGCTCCGGCCATCAGAGAAAAGATCGAGGCTTGCGGCGCTGGTGACGCTTCCGCAACCGGAGTCGGGGCGGCCTGCGATTGCGGTTTTGGCGGGGATGGCGGGGGCTGAATGCGAGCGATCGTGACGGTGCCGCCGCTGAAGGACGCGCGCGGGGCTTTGCCGGTGCGGATGCCATCCGTGACCGTGAGTTCATCTCCGTCCGCGCGCACCAAAGTGACGCGGGTGCCGACGGGAAAACCATAAATTCCGGAGTCGTCCGCGACGCTGAACGCCTTCGCCACGTAAAGGATTCCCTTTTGAGGAGGCGCGCTCGTGGATGGCGCCTGCGCGGCGGAAGCTTTCTTGTCCGCCGAGGTTTGAGCGACGGGCGAGGCGACTTGGGGCTTGCAATCAGCGAGAAAAAAGAGCGCAACAGCGGCCGGCAGATTTCGGACGGCGAAGAGGGAAAATGGGATCGCTGGTCGGAACCTCACGACGGTCGTTATTTCGGGAACGCCCTCGTTTCATCAAGGAGATTCGGCCCAGGGCGGCGAAAAGTGTGCCGAGCGCGAATTAATCCCGGTCGAAAAATTACGCGACTGGCTCGGACGGCGGGAGCGGTTTGGGCTCTTCGTGCGCGTGGCCTCCGCCGCTCCATTTTTCCACGACGTAGAACGTCACGGGGATGAGGAAGATTGCAATGAAGGTGGCCGCGAGCATGCCGCCAATGACGGCCGTGCCAAGGATGCGGCGGGAAACCGCGCCGGAGCCCGTGGCGATCGCGAGCGGCACGCAACCGAGGATGAAGGCGAAGGCCGTCATGAGAATCGGACGCAGGCGGAGCTTTGCGCCGGCGAGCGCGGCATCGACGATCGACTTGCCTTTTTCGTATTCGGCCTTGGCGAATTCGACGATGAGAATGGCGTTTTTGGCGGTGAGACCGATGAGCATCACGAGGCCGATCTGCGCGTAAACATCGTTCTCGTAGAAGTTGTTCTGGTAGCGCCGCAGGGTGAGCGCGACGAAGGCGCCGAAGACGGCGATGGGCGTGCCAAGGAGCACACTGAAGGGCAGCGACCAGCTCTCGTATTGGGCGGCGAGAATCAGGAAGACGAAGAGCAGCGAGAGGCCGAAAATAACGGTGGGCGAGACCCCCAGCGCGGCCTGCTGTTCCTGATAGGACATGCCGTAATAGTCGAAGCCCATTTCGGAGGGCATGGTTTCCTTGAACACTTCCTCGAGCGCGGCCATCCCCTGTCCGCTGCTGACGCCGGGAGCGGTGGAGGCGTTGATCATCGCGCTGCGATACATGTTGTAGCGCAGGGTGAACTCGGGGCCGTTGCGCGGCGCGATATCGACGACGGACGTGAGCGGGACGGATTGGCCTGTTTTATTACGCACGTAGAAGAGGCCCATCTGCTGGATCTCGGTGCGGAAATCCCCATCCGCGGCGAGATAGACCTGCCACTGGAGACCGAAGCGGTTGAAGTAGTTGATGAAGACACCGCCCAGGAACGCCTGCAACGTCTGGTAAACGTCGCTCACCTGCACGCCCTGCTTGAGCGACTTCTCGATGTTCACCGTCACGCCGATCTGCGGAACGGCAGGCAGCAACTGCGTGGAAATCCGATTGAACTCCGGGCGCTTCGCCACCGCCGCCATGAATGTCTGGGTCTGCTGCGCGAGGAATGGGACGGTGCCGCCGGAGCGGTCCTCGAGGATGAACGTGATGCCGCCGGCGGTGCCGATGCCCGGAATGGCGGGCGGCGGGAACGCGAACGCCATGCCTTCGGGCAGTTGCGAGAAACGCTGGTTGAGCGTTCGCAGGATGGCGGGCACCTGCGTGTCGCGCGTCTTGCGCTCCGACCAGTCCTTCAACCCGATGAAGAAGAACGAGCTGTAGGTCATCTGCACGCTGCTCAGCAGGTTGAGGCCAACGATGGTCGTGCAGTGATCCACCCCGGGGACGCCCTCGATGATTTTTTCCATCTGCTTGGCGACCTCGGAGGTGCGCTGGAGCGAGGAGGCCTGCGGAAGCTGGACGAGCGCGTAGAGGTAGCCTTGATCCTCCTCGGGAACGAAGCTGCTGGGCAGCCGGCCGGCGAGGACAACGCCCACGACCGCGAGGACAGCGAGGAAGAAGAGCGAAAAGGCGGACTTGCGAATGAGCGCGTGGCAGGTGCCGACGTAGCCGTTGGTTGCGCGGCCGAAGACGCGATTGAACCAGCCAAAGAAGGCGCCGAGCGGGCCGCGGGTTTCCGTCTTCGGCTTGAGCAGCAGCGCGGCGAGCGCGGGGCTGAGCGTGAGGGCGTTGAAGGCCGAGAGAATGACGGACACCGCGATGGTGATCGCGAACTGCTGGTAGAGCTGGCCCGTGATGCCGGGAATGAAGATCGTCGGCACGAAGACCGCCGTGAGAATGAGCGCAATGGCGATGACGGGCGACGAGACCTCGTCCATGGCCTTGTAGGCCGCGTCCTTCGGCGAAAGCCCCTGCTCGATGTGATGCTCGACCGCCTCGACGACGACGATGGCATCATCCACCACGAGACCGATGGCGAGCACGAGGCCGAACATCGAGAGCGTGTTGATCGAGAAGCCGAAGAGCGGAAACAGCGCGAAGACGCCGACCAGCGCGACCGGCACTGCGAGCAGCGGAATGAGCGTGGCGCGCCAGCCCTGCAGGAAAACGAAGACGACGATGATGACAAGGATGAGCGCCTCGACGAGCGTCTTGATAATCTCCTCCATGCCGGCGGTGACCGCGAGCGTGGTGTCGAGCGCGACTTCGTAGGTGAGCCCGGTCGGGAAGCGGCCGGAGAGTTTCGCCATCTCGGCGCGGAGCTGTTTGACGGTATCGAGCGCGTTCGAGCCGATCTGCTGGTTGACGACGATGACGGCGGACGGCTTGCCGTCGAAGCGGCCGATGAGGTTGTAGAATTGCTCACCGAGCTCGATGCGGGCGACGTCCCGCAACCGGATGATGGCGCCGTTGGAATCCTCACGAATGATGATGTCGCCGAATTCCTTCTCGGTAATGAGGCGCCCCTTGGCGATGACGCTGTAGGTGAACTCCTGGCCGTTCGGCACGGGCTGGCCGCCGATCTGGCCGGCGGGGTTGACCGTGTTCTGCGCGTTCACCGCGTTCACGATCTCGTTGACCGTCACGTTCAGCTTCGCGAGCTGGTCGGGACGCACCCAGAAACGCATCGCGTATTCGCCGGCGCCATAGACGTTCACCTGGCCGACGCCGTTGATGCGCGCGAGTTCGTTGCTGATGTTGATGTTCGCGTAGTTCGCGAGAAAGCTCGCGCCGAACTGGCCGGTGGGCGCGTAGAGCGCGAAGACGATGAGCGGCGAGGAGGCGGCCTGGTTGACCGTGATGCCGTAGTTGCGGACGTCGGTCGGCAACTGCGCCTGCGCCTGGCTCTGGCGCATCTGCATCAGGATCTGATCCGTCGTCGGCACGGTATTGATGCCGAAGATGCCGTTCAGCGTCATCGAGCCGTTGTTGGCGTTCACGGAATACATGTATTCCATGCCCTCGGTGCCGTTGACCTGCTGCTCGATGGGCGTGGCGACGGAGGATTCGACGGTGAGCGCGTCCGCGCCGACGTAGGTCGTCGCCACCTGGATCTGCGGCGGGACGATGTTTGGGAATTGGGCGACGGGCAGGCCGAGAATGCTGACGACGCCCACGATGACCATGAGAATCGCGATGACCATCGCGACAATCGGTCGATTGATGAAGAAGCGCGACATGGACGCTAGTTCTTCGGAGCCGGAGTGGCGGTGGGTGCCGTGTCGGGCGTGGCGATGGCGTCGGAGGCTTTTTCCGGTGCGTCTTCGACGTAGGGTTGTGGATTCACGACCGCGCCCCCTTTGACCTTTTGTACGCCTTCGACGACAACCTTGTCCCCGGCGTTCAGGCCCTGGGTGACAACCTGATCGCTCCCCAGCGTAGGACCGAGCGTCACCTTGCGCATTTCCACTTTGTTGCCCGCTCCCACGATCGCGAGTATCGTTTCGCCTTGCAGGTCGATCACCGCGCGCTGCGGAATGACGAACGCGCCGTCATTCGTGTGGGTGGTGGCGGTGACGAGACCGAACTGACCGGGGCGCAGCAGGCGGCCGGGATTCGGAAACTCGCCCTGCACTTCGATGGAGCCCGTGTCGATGCCGACGACGTTGTTCACGCTCGTGAGCGTGCCCTTCTGCGGATAGACCATGCCGTTCGAGAGCGTCAGTGAGAGTTCGACCGGCTTCTTGCGAGCCTCGCCGACGGGCGATTTCGTGGGATCCTTGAAATACTGGCCGATGAACTTCAGGTAGTCCTGCTCGGCGATCATGAACTGCACCTTGATCGGGTCCACCTTGATGACGGTCGCGAGCGTGCCGGTCGAGGGACCGACAAGATCACCGACCTGCGCGGTGGCGATGCTCGTGAGACCGTCCACCGGGGCGGTGATGCGCGTGAAGACAAGGTTGAGCTGCGCTTGCTCGACGGCGGCCTGGGCGGACTGCACCGAGGCGACGGCGGCCTGATAGGACTGCGTCTGGTCGTCGTATTGCTGCTGGCTGATGACCTTTTGCTGATAGAGCTGGGCGGAGCGCTTGTAATTCTGCTCCTGCGCGGTGAGCTGCGCCTGCGCCTGGGCGAGCGTGCCCTTGGCCTGGTCGAGCGCCGCCTGGAACGGCCGCGGATCGATCTGGAAAAGCACCGCGCCGGCCTCGACGTAATTGCCGTTCACGTAATTCTGCGATTGCAGGTAGCCCGAGACCTGCGCGCTGATGTTCGCATTCACGTCGCCGGTGAGCGTGGTCACCCACGTTTGCTGCACGGGCACGTCCTGCGGCTGCACCGTCATGATGTTCACGATCGGCGGCGGCGGCGCGGGAGCCTTCGGCTGCTCGCAGCTCGCAAGGAGCGCGGCGAGCCCGGCCGCGCACGGCGCAAACACCCGGAACGACCATGGAAGGCTGGGATTGGAAACGTCGCGCAGGGGCTCTCTCAATTTCACGGTTTGCGGAATATCAAGCGCCGCATCGTTCGGCGAATGAAAAACGTGCCCGCCGCCCAACGGCCGCGCCGATGCTGGTCTAAACGAATTTTCCGGGATTCAGGATGCCCGCGGGATCCAGCGCGTGCTTGATCGTCGCGTGCAGCGCACGGTTCTCCGCCGAGAGCGCGTCATTCCACCATCGCAATTTCGCGAGGCCGATGCCGTGCTCGCCGGTGATCGCGCCGCCCCATTCGAGGACCTTCGCAAACAGCCGGTCGAGCACGCCTTCCACCGCCGCATGCACAGCGGGATCGTCGTAATGGGCGGCCATCACGTTCACGTGAATGTTGCCGTCGCCCGCGTGGCCGAAGCACGCCACCGGAAAACCCGATTCCCGCTCCAGCCCGCGCGCGAACTCCACCAGATCGACGAGCCGACCGCGCGGCACGACGATGTCCTCGTTCAATTTTGTGAGGCCGGTCGCGCGCAGGGAATTGGAAAAGCTCCGCCGCAGATGCCAGAGCCGGTCACAGGCCGCGTCGTCCAGGGCGGAATCCACCCGCGTCGCTCCGGCGGCGCGCAGCACCTCCGCGAGCGCCTCCGTTTCCCCGCGCACGCTCGCCGCCTGCCCGTCGAGTTCGATCAGCACATGCGCGTCGCCCGGCGGAATGTCCGCGCCCGGCATCGCGCGCCGCCCAGCCTCGAGCGTGAAGCGATCCGCCACCTCGACGGCGGCCGGCAGATAGCCGTGACGAAAGACCGCCTGCACCGCGGCCGCGGCCTTGCGCATCGAGGGAAATCCCGCCGAGAGCGCCGCCCGTGCCGGCGGATGCGGCAGCAAACGCAGCGTGGCCTCCGTCACCACACCAAGCAGCCCCTCGGAGCCCACAAAAATGCCCACGAGATCGAAGCCCGTCTTGTTCTTGTGCGTGCGACCGCCGGTGCGAACGATCGTTCCGTCCGCCAGCACGACCTCCAGCCCGAGCACGTAGTTGCGCGTGACGCCGTATTTCAAACAGCGCGGCCCGCCGGCGTTCGTCGCGATGTTCCCGCCGATGCTGCAATCCTTCAGGCTGGCCGGGTCGGGCGGGTAGAGCAGCCCCTTCTTTTTCGCGCGGGCTTGAATGGCGCCGGTGAGCGCTCCCGGCTGCACGCGGGCGACGAAATCGCGCTCGTTGATTTCGAGAATGCGGTTCATCCGCTTCGTGCTGAGCACGATTCCGCCTGCCTGCGGCACGCAGCCCCCGACGTAGCCATAGCCCGCGCCGCGCGTCGTCACGGGCACGCCCGCCGCATGCGCCAGCTTCATCACCGCGCTCACTTCCTCGGTGGAGGTTGGGAAGACTGCAAGGTCCGGCCGCCGCGCGGCGAACCACTTGTCGCCGCCGAGCGCCTCGAGTTCCACCGCCCCGGTCACGACCGCTTCCGTCCCGAGTCGGACGCGAAGTTTTCGCGTCAGCGCGGAAAGAGCTTTTGCGTTCCGGGGAGTCTCCTTTTTTGCCGCCTTCTCGTTCTTCATCTTCGCCCAGATTCCGCTTTCCCGCGCGCCCCTTGCCACCAAAAACTACGAACGGACGCCGCGGCGACGCTCGCGCGAGCGGGCCAGCATGCGAAGCGTCACGTCGTAACCGAGCACGACCGCAAAGTAACACGCGACCGCCAGCATGGCTCCGACCACGATGCCGCCGAGCATCAGCACGCCCCAGATTCCGGGGGCTTCCCTGACCAGCTCCCAGAACGTGAGCCGGTCCCAGAGAGCCTGCATCTGCTCCGCCAGCGAGGGCCGGCCCAGCAGCAGCGAGCCAATCTTGAGCTGGGCGTAGATGAAGAACGCAAACGTAAAGGGATTCGTGATCCAGCAGCCGACGAGCGCGGCGGGGACGTTCACGCGAAACCACACGGCCATAAGCGCCGCGGGGATGCTTTGCAGCGGAAACGGCAGCACGGAAAAAAATGCGCCAATGGCCAGGCCCAGCGCCGTGCCGTGGCGGTCCCACCTCCACAGGCGCGGATCGAAGAACCGTTCGCCCAGGATGCGATGCAGAAAAGTGCCTCGCAGCTGCTTGATTCGCGGCACGTGGCGGAGGTAACGACCGGCCCACGAGCGCCTCCATTGGATTGGCTTCATCGGGGCTCGTGGAAGGATAACGATTTCAATTTACAAACTCGTCCGCGGCTTGCTTACTCCGAGGAACCGCAACAGCCAAGCAACGCATATATATGAAGAAAATCGAGGCGATCATTAAACCTTTCAAGATGGAAGACGTGAAGGAAGCGCTCGCAGAGGTCGGCATCGAAGGAATGACCGTGAGCGAAGTCAAGGGATTCGGCCGCCAGAAAGGCCACACGGAAATCTATCGCGGCAGCGAATACACCGTCGATTTTCTTCCGAAGGTGAAATTCGAGATCGTGGTGGCCGACAGCGCCGTCGAGAAGGCCATTGCCGCCATTTCCAAGTCCGCCAAGACCGGCAAGATCGGTGACGGCAAGATCTTCGTGCTCCCCGTCGAGAGCGCCATCCGCATTCGCACCGAAGAGACGAACGAAGACGCCATCTAGCGCGGTTCCCCACCTGCCGCTCGCCTTCCTCTTCCGATGCTGCCGGCCTGGCTGATCGTCGTCATCCTCGGCTTCATCGAGGGCCTCACGGAATTCATCCCCGTCTCCTCGACGGGGCATCTGCTCATCGCCGAGCACTGGCTCGGCGGACAGAAGTCCGACCTTTTCAACGTCGTCATCCAGGTCGGCGCGGTGATGGCCGTGCTGCCGCTGTTCCGCGAGCGCATCGCGATGATGTTGCGCTTCAACGAGGCTCCGAGCCGCCTGCTCACGCTCAAGGTTTTCGTGGCGTTTCTGATCACCTGCGCCGGCGGCCTCGTGCTGAAAAAGCTCGGCCTCAAGCTGCCCGAGACGTATCTGCCGGTCGCCCTCGCGCTGATCATCGGCGGCATCGTCTTCATCGTGGTCGAAGGCGCGTTGAAAGGGCGCAAAACCGCGAGCGACATCTCGTGGGCGGTCGTCTTCATCGTGGCTTTCGGCCAGCTCGTGGCGGCGGCCTTTCCCGGCGCGTCCCGCTCGGGCGCGACCATCATTTTTGCGATGGCGCTCGGCACCGGCCGCGTCGCCGCGACGGAATTCTCCTTCCTCGTCGGCATTCCCACCATGCTCGCCGCCGGCGTGCTGGAAATTCACAGCGGCCTCAAGGACGGTCACCATGAGCCGTGGACCCTCGTCGCGCTCGGCTTTGTCGTCGCGGCCGTCGTCTCCTTCATGGCCGTGAAATGGCTGCTCCGCTACGTGCAATCGCACACCTTCGTCAACTTCGGCATCTATCGCATCGCGCTCGGCCTGCTGCTGCTCGCGTTGTTTTTCTTCCATCTATGAGCGCCATTCTTCCCGACCTGCAGGCCAGCCTCCTCTGCGAGGATGTGCGCGCCGAAATCAGCGGCCAGCAGACGCTCGTCGGCGTCATCACGGCGATCCCCGCTCCGGTTATGCCGGTCGCGTTCTTCAAGCTCTGCCTCTGGACGCGCTGGTGCGGCGGCGAAGGCACCTTCACGCAGCGCTCGCTCATTCTCTCCTCGGACGACGAGCAAATCCTCGCCGAGTCGCGCGTGGAATTCACGCTCAACGAGCTCGATTCCCACGCCACGAACGTCCATGTCTTCGGCGGGGTGAAGTTCGAGCACTTCGGCGTGCATCAGATCGAAATCCACCTCGACGACGAGTTGCAACTCCGTTTTCCGCTGCCGGTCGTGCGGGTGAATCAGCCCGGTCACTCCGCGCAGTGAACTTGCGCCTCGGCAGGCTCCCGTTTAGCTTGGCCGGCTATGCGTAGGTTGCCGTTCTGGATCGCTCTCGGTGTCGTCGTGACGACATTGATCGCGGCCCCGGACAAGCAATTTGCCCGCACCCGCGTCGCCGACGGATTCGACTTCCCGGTCGGAAAACCCAACGCCGACGGTTACTACAAAGCCCGCGGTTTTCGCCCCAATGGTCACCTGGGCGAGGACTGGAACGGCATCCGCGGCGGCAATACCGATCTCGGCGCCCCCATCTACGCCACGGCGAACGGCCTCGTCGTCTTCGCTCGCGACGTCCGTCTCGGCTGGGGCAACGTCATCGTCATCCGCCACATTTTCCTCGAGGGCGGCGACCTCAAGACGGTCGATTCGCTCTACGGCCACCTCGACCGCATCACGGTGAAGGAAAATCAGCAGGTCTTGCGCGGGCAGCAAATCGGCACGATGGGAACGAACCGCGGCATGTATCCCGCCCACCTTCATTTCGAGATTCACAAGAACATCGTCATGGGCGTCACGCGCACCGGCTTCGCCCACGATTTCACGAACTATTACGACCCCACCAATTTCATCAACGTCCACCGCAAACTGTCCGGCGGCGGCCACAGTGCACTGGTCGCCATCAACACCTTCACCGATCCCCGCACCTTCAGCGCTCCCGCCAACGGCCGTGCCACCCTGAAAACGGAGCCCGTGAGCCGCACCGCCATTGCGGATTCCAACCGGGAGGCCGTGCAGGAGGCCGCGAAGAAGCCCCGCGCCCACACCTTCCGCGTGGATCGCTTCGGCAACTTCGACTCCTTTTAAGCACCGGCTTCCACCGATTTCCATGAGGCAACTCCTTCCCGCGCTCCTCTTCCTTTTCCTTCTTCCCGACGGTCTCCGCGCCGCCTCGCCGGAGCTCATCCGCCAATCGCTCGTCCGCATTCAGACGGTTTCGCAGGATCCCGACTACGTCACGCCGTGGAATACCGGCACCATCGGCCAGGGCATCGGCGCCGGCTTCGTCATCTCCGGCAACCGCATCCTCACGAACGCCCACGTCGTCAGCAACGCGCGCAAAATCTGGATCACCCGCGAGGGCGATCCCAACCGTTACGTCGCAAAAATTCTCCACATCGCCCACGACTCCGACCTCGCCGTCCTGCGCCCGCTGAACACGGAATTCTTCAAGGGCATGCGCGCCCTCGAGTTCAATGGGCTCCCCGAGATCGAATCGACGGTCATGGTTTACGGCTATCCCATTGGCGGCGACCGTGCGTCCGTCACCCGCGGCATCGTCTCCCGCGTGGATTTCCAGGAATACAGCCATTCCGGCGCCGACTCGCATCTCGTCATCCAGATCGATGCGGCCATCAATCCCGGCAATAGCGGCGGCCCCGTCGTGCAGGATGGCAAGGTCGTCGGCGTCGCCTTCCAGGGCTACAGCGGCGATGTCGCGCAAAACACCGGCTACATGATTCCCACGCCGGTCATCAAACGCTTCCTCAAGGACATCGAGGATGGCCACTACGATCACTACGTCGATCTCGCGATCACCACCTTCCCGCTCTACAACCCCGCCGCCCGGCATGCCCTCGGCCTGCCCGACGACGGCCAGGGCGTCATGGTCAGCAGCGTTTACGGCGGCGGGTCGTCCGACGGCATCGTAAAGCCGCGTGACGTCATTCTCTCCATCGACGGGCACGCGGTCGCGAGCGACGGCTCCGTGCAGATGGAAGGCAGCAACGTCGAGCTCGCCGAAATCATCGAGCGCAAATTCAAGGGCGACACCGCGAAGCTCGAGGTCATTCGCGACGGCAAGCCGCTCACCCTTTCCGTCCCGCTCACCTCGCCCTTCCCCTTCAACATTTATGCGAACGCCTACGACGTGAAGCCGCGCTACGTCGTCTTCGCCGGGCTCATCTTCCAGCCGCTCGATCAGAACTTCGTCACCGACAACCAGCTCGGGAACTCCCGCACGAGCTACACCTTCACCCATTTCCTCCAGGACGCGCTCTACAAGGATCGTCCGGAACTCGTCATTCTCAGCCGTATCCTCTCCGATCCGGTCAACGCCTACGCCGCCGAGTTTCAACAGGCGATGGTCGATACGATCAACGGTCGCAAGATCAACACCCTCGACGATGTCGCCCAGGCGTTCGCCGAGCCCGCGAAGACCTACGTCATCGAATTCGTCGGCGCTGGCCGGCCGCTTGTGCTCGAGGCCAAAGCCGTCGCCGCCGCCCGCGCCCGCATCCTCAGCCGCTACGGCGTGGGCCGCGAATCGAACTTGAAGCCATGATCGCCCGTCGCACCTTTCTTTTTCTCGCCCTCGCCGTCGGCCTCAGCAATCGACTTCCCGCCGAGAGCGCTCCAGCCGTCGCCGCCGATCCCGCAAAAGTCGCCGCCTCCCTGCCGATGGCCGATTCACTCGTGCGTGTGAATTCGACCGACCAGCCCTACAATTTCGACAAGCCGTGGAGCAAACGCCCGCCCTTCACCCGGCGCGGCATCGGCGTCGTCATCGACGGCGGCAAGATCCTCGTCTCGGCCGAACTCATTGCGAATCACTCCTACGTGGAACTCGAACGGCCGGCCAGTTCCGGGAAGATGGGCGCCGACGTCGAGCGCGTGGATTACGACTCGAACCTCGCGATCCTCCAGCCGCAGGACCCCGCCTTCCTCGCCGGCACCCGCCCGATCAAACTCGCCGCCAGCGTGCCCGTCGGCGCCAAGGTCAACGTCGTCCAGCTCGAGAGCAACGGCGCCGTCGCCCTCACACCCGGCGTCGTCACCACGGTCACCGTTTCCGGTTACCCGGCCGACGGCATCGCCCTGCTCGCCTACAAACTCAGCACGCCGCTCCAGTATCGCGACAACAGCTTCACGATGCCGGTCCTCTCCGGCGACAAACTTGCCGGCCTGCTCATGCGCTACGACACGCGCTCCCAGTCCGCCGAAGTCGTGCCCGGGCCCGTCATCCAGAATTTCCTCACCCGCGCCGCCCGGCAGCCTTATGTCGATTTTCCCCGCGCCGGCATTTCGTTCTCGCCCACGCGCGACCCGCAATTCCGCCACTACCTCGGCCTCGCGCCCGGCCAGAGCGGCGTTTACCTCGTCTCCGTCGCCCATGGCAGCGCCGCCGAAAAAGCCGGCTTGAAAAAAGGTGACGTCATTCTGCGCGTCGGCGACTCCGACATCGACGAGGACGGCAATTACCTCCACCCGGAATACGGCAAGATTCCCTTCAGCTATCTCATCTCCACGGCCGGCCTCCCGGGCGACAAGCTGCCGATCCGCGTCCTGCGCGGCGGCAAGGAAACCACCATCGACCTCCCGTTGGAACCGCGCGACCCCGCCTCCGTCGTGAGCGAATCCGCCATCCTCGACCGCGCCCCGCGCTACTACGTCCTGGGCGGACTCGTCTTTCAGGAACTCTCGCGCTCCTATCTGCGCGAATGGGGCGCCGATTGGCGGAGCAACGCCCCCGCCCGGCTCGTCTATCTCGACGAATTCCAGGACGAACTCCCGCCCGACCAGGGCAAGATCGTCTTCCTCAGCCAGGTGCTGCCGGCGGACACGACCCTCGGCTACGAGGACGTGGACCCCACCGTCGTCGAGAAAATCAACGACCGCCCGATCCACCGCCTCGAGGACATCGCCGAGGCGGTGCAGCATCCGCTCAAGGGATTCCACAAGGTCGAACTCGAATCCGACCCCGGCGTCCTCTACCTCAACGCCGACGACGTCGAAAAATCCTCGCAGGACCTTCGCGATTCCTACGGCCTGCCGGCGATTCAGAATCTCGACGATCCCGCAACCAAGTTCGCCCCCTAGTGCATCGCGTCGCCCTGCTCATCGGAAGCCTCATCCTCCTCGGCGCCTGCGTCGGTATCGATTTCACGCCGGCATCCTCCGAGACGCGCCTGCTCGACGCCATGTCCCGGCGGCTGGCGATTGCCCAGGAAGTCGCGTGGATCAAATACCTCGACGGCCTCCCCGTCCGCGATCCGCAGCGCGAGGCCACCATGCTCGCCACCGTCACCGCCCGGGCCGCCGCGCGGGGAATCGATCCCACCTTCGCGCAAAAATTTTTCGCAGCCCAGATCGCCGCCTCCTGCGCCCAGCAGGAACGCTGGATTCATCTCTGGAAACGCGGCGCGCCGCTGCCCTCCTACGCGCCCCGCGACCTGACCACCGGCGTGCGCGCGGACATCGATGCGACGAACACTGACCTCCTCGACGCGCTCGCGCGAACCCGTCTGCCGCGTCCCGGCCTGCGCGATTTCACGGAACGCGTCCTGCGCCGCGAGGGAATCAGCCCCCGCGCCGCCGCCCTGGCCGTCGCGCCCTTGTAGGCGTCGCCGTCAGCCCGCCATCGCCTCGAGCGATTCCCGGGTGATCGCATGGCGCGCCCCGCAACGCGGACAGCTCATCCGCAGCACCTCGTCGCCGGCGAAGAGCGCCTCGGGGTCCTGCCGAAAGGTCGGCAGCAGCACGCGCATCATGCGCTCGTGCGTGCAGCCGCACTCGAAGCGATACCCACGCTGCTCCAGCAGCGAGAGCGTCTCCGTCATGTCGAGCGCCTGCACCGCCGCGTTGTCGAGCCCTTCCAGCCACGCCTCGTCGCAATCGGGCTGCGCCGTGATCAGCACGTAATCGTCGCCACCGTAATGAAAGAACCGTCCCCGCCGCTGCTCGCTGTGGGCGTAGTAACGTTCCGCCGCCGCAAAGAAATCCGCGGAATGAAAATCGATCACGCTGCGGCGCGGAGCCTCCGCGCCGCGAATCGTATCCGCATAAAAAAGATTCTGCGTCCCTTCCTTTACGTTTTCCGTAAACACATTCGACACGATGGTTCCGGCCGGGCTGTCCCCGGCCGCGAAAACATTCAGCAAGGGATGCTGGAAATTGACCGTCCACGCCACCCGCTCGTTGCGCGGGCGCGAGGCGCAGTGCAGCGTCACCGCCGCCAGCGCCGACCGGGCGATCTCCGCCGCCTCGGGCGGCACGACGAGACCGTAGTCCGCCAGATGCAGATAGTAATCGACGTAGATCGCGGAGAAATCGGCGCGGGCGACCATCGCGTTGCGCCCCCGCACAAAATAAGTCCGCACTTCGGTGTTTCGATCCTCGATCAGTTTCTCTTCGCTCACGGGTTGCTCAAATGGAATCCCTACACTGCCTTCTCGGGCTCGAAGATCAACTGGAAGAACGCGCCGGCCTAGCCGAGCCGCTTCCGCAGCGCATCGAGTGCCGCCTGCGTTGCGAGATCCTTGAACGTCGCGCGGTCCGTCGGAAAAAACGCCCGCCATGCCAGCGTGGGCTGGTCGCGCTCCGCCAGCGCGAGCCAGACCGTGCCCACCGGCTTCTCCGGCATGCCCCCGCCCGGCCCGGCGATTCCCGTCGTCGCCAGCGCAAAATCCGATCCCGCTCGCTCGCGCGCGCCCTCGGCCATTTGTCGCACTACCGGTTCGCTCACTGCGCCGTGTTCCGCGAGTAACGCCGCATCCACGCCCAGTTGCCCGATCTTCATTTCGTTCGCGTAGGTCACCCAGCCCGCCCCGAAAATCTCCGAGGCGCCCGGCACGTTCGTCAGGCGGTGGGCCAGCAGGCCGCCGGTGCAGGATTCCGCCGTCGCGACGGAACGGCTCTGCTCCCGCAGCTTCCCGACAACGACCGACTCGATGGACTCGCCCGCGTGGGAGACGATGAAATCCCCCAGCTCCGCGAGCACCTGTGGCTCGAGTTCCGCGAGCAAGGACGGCGCACCGATCAGCCGGAAATCCACCTCGTTCGGCCGCGCGCAATAGCCGACCTCCAGCCCCGGAATCTCCGACAGGCGCAAACCAATCCGCGCTTCGACCATCGACTCCCCAATGCCCACGCAGCGATACACGCGCGCCTCCGCCACGGCCGAGCCGGCGACAAGTTCCCGCAATCGCGGCAGCACATGATTCTCGAACATCGGCCGCAACTCGCGCGGCGGTCCCGGCAAAAGAAAAATGTGCGGCGTGCGATCCGCCGGTCGCTCGACCGCCGGAAGATACAGGCCCGGCGCAGTGCCGTGATCGTTCGGCAGCACCGTCGCGCCCTCCGGCACCATCGTCTGTCGGCGCATTCGCTCCTGAAAGGCAAAGCCCCGCCGGTCGCATCGCGCCTGGATTGCACGAAGAACTTCGGGGTCCTCAACGAGCCGCCGTCCAAGCAACTCCGCCGCGAGCTCGCGCGTCACGTCGTCCGTCGTCGGGCCGAGCCCGCCAGTCACGAGCAGCACGTCACAGCGCGGAAACGCCTCGATAAAGGCGACCCGAATTGGCGCGCCATCCGGCACCGTTGTCTGCCGCGCCAGTCGCAGCCCGAGCGGAAACAACGCCCCGCCGAAGTAAGCCGCGTGGGTGTTCACGACGCTGCCGAGCAATAGCTCCGTGCCGGTGTTCAGGACTTCGACGATCAAGGGATCAACCGTTACGCCGCGTCGGCCGAAACCCTAGACGCACTCCGCCGTGAGCGCGCGAATCCACGCGTTCACCTTCTCGTGGCTGTCCGGCTCCTGCTTCAAATCGAAGACGTAGAGCAGATTCGCCAGCACGCGAATGAGAATCTGCCGGGCCGTCGCGTCCGACAGGTGTGCCTTTTGCAGGCTGAGGTTTTGCTTGGCGAGAATGGCCACGCAATCGCCCTTCGTGAGGATCCGTCCCCGGTGGAACGGATCGAAATACAGATCGCCGTGCCGCGCGATGAAATGCCCCGGCAGATTGATGCCCTCGACGCACATGCCCGCCCGCGCGGCGACCATCATGTAAAGCAACGTGAGCGTGATCGGGATGCCCATCCGCGTGTCGATCACGCAGGGCAACAGACAATTCCGTTCCGAGTAATAATCCTCGGTGTTGCCGCGGAAGCCGAGTTCCTCGGACATGAAATTCGCCAGCAGCAGCACGCGCTCGCGGCTGGAAACCGCCCCCGAACTCTTCAACAAAAATTGCCGCCCCCAGGAATTCACCTTCGTTTCGAACGGCGTCACCTCCAGGCCCGGCATCAGCGCCCGCGCCAGCATCCAATTCGCGCGCTCGAGGTCGTGATGATCGCCGAACAAATGGCAGAGCAGCGTGAACTCATCCTCCGCCTCGCGATCCGTGATGAGATCGAGCACCTCGCGGGCGTGGCGGGAAACATGCTCGTCCTCGAATGCCGCGAGCACCGCAAGGTCGCCGCGCATATCCTCGCCGGCCGCGGCGAGTTGCTCCTTCACCAGGCGAACCGTCTCGGGATCGTTGTCCTGCAAGAGCCGGGCAAGCGCTTCTTTCTGACCGAGAATCATCACGTTTAAGCGTTAATCCACAATCTCCCGACACGCAAGGGATCAGGCCGCAGCCACCCGCACCTCGACCACCGCACCCGGCTCGCTCCGCACCTGGATCGTCATCGGACGGCAGCACACCGCGCAATCCTCGATCATCTCCAGCGTCGGCTGCGTGGTCTCGACCTCGATCGTGAAAATTTCCCCGCACTGCGGGCACTCGATCTCGATCTCGTCAACGATGTCCATCAACGCTGCGTCGCCGCCGGCGCCGGCGCCGGCACGAAGGGAATCCGCGGCGCGTCGCCCCAGAGATCCTCGAGCAGGTAGAACGAACGGGCCTCCTGATGGAAAACGTGAACGATCACCTGCGCAAAATCGATGACCACCCAGCGGCTGGTCGGCGCGCCATCCTCGGAATACGCGCCGTGGCCGAATTCCTCGCGCACCCGGGCGCGAATCCCACTCGCGATCGCCTTGAGCTGCGGATCCGACAGGCCGCTGCACACGATGAAAAAATCCGTGAAGTCGGAAATCCCGCGCAGGTCGATGATCTGGATATCCTCCGCCTTCTTGTCCGCGGCGGCTTCCGCGCAGGCGATGGCGAGCCGCTCCGACTCGCTGGGCACGGGTTTACTCATTTCGATACAACCCGTTTCGAGAAATTATTTCGCATGCGTGTTCCGGGAGCAAATACCGGATGGATTCCCCCCGCGCAACGCGATTCCGCACCTCGGTGGACGACACGTCGATCTGCCGACACACGCGCGGGAACTCCCCAATCGGCCCGCCGACATCGCGATCCAGCACCACGAACCGCACCAGCCGCTTGAGTTCCTCGATCTCGAACCATGTGTCGAGCTTCGCGACGTTGTCCTCGCCGATGAACCAAAAGAACGCGTCGTCGGGATACCGCGCCCGCAGCGTCCGCACCGTCTCGACCGTGAACGACGGCCCCTCGCGCCGCAGCTCGCAATCATCCACCTCGAAACCCGGCTCCCCCGCCACCGCCGCGCGCACCATCGCCAGCCGCAGCTCCGCCGGGGCCGGCTCGCGGTCGAGCTTGTGCGGCGAAATCCCCGCCGGAATGAAAATCACGCGATCCAGCCCAAGCTGCTCCCGCGCCTCGCGGGCGAGAATGAGATGCCCGACGTGAATCGGATCGAAGCTCCCGCCAAAAAGTCCTGTCTTCTGCGCCACAGCCCGCATTCAATGCCCTCCAATCCAAAATCCAAAATCGAAAATCCAAAATCGATGCCCTCTCATCCCGGTCAACTCCTCCTCGTCGGTGTCCCCGGCGCGGAACTCGACGCCGCCACCGCCGCAAAATTCCGCGCCATCCAGCCCGGCGGCTACATCCTCTTCGGCCGCAACATTCAGACCCCGACGCAGCTTCGCCGGCTCATCGACGACCTCCGCGACCTCTCCGACGTCGAGCCCATCATCACCATCGACCAGGAAGGCGGCCGCGTCTCGCGTCTCAAGCTCCTCGGCCAGGAACCGCCGAACGCCCAGCAGCTCCGCCAGAAAAACGATCCCGAGCTCATCCGCTGGCACGGCGAGATCACCGGCCGCCTGCTTCGCCTCTTCGGCTTCAATCTCGATCTTTGCCCCGTGCTCGACATCTCCCACGACGACGAGGCCGACAACTCCCTGCGCGGCCGTTGCTACGGCCAGAGCGTCGCCGAGGTCATCTCAAAGGCGGGCACGTTCAACGACGCCCTGCGCGCGACCGGCATCCTCAGCTGCGGCAAGCATTTCCCCGGCTACACGCACGCCGGCCTCGATCCGCACCACGAGCTGCCCCGCCTTGCCCGCACCCGCGAGCAGATGGAGGCCGAGGAACTCGCCGTCTTCCGCTACTTCGCGCAAAAAAACACTGGCGTGGACAGCATGATGATCGGCCACATCGCCATCGACGGCCTCGACGCCAGCGGCCTGCCCGCCTCGCTCAGCCCCGCCATCACGCGCGACCTCCTGCGCGGCGACCTCGGCTTCGACGGCCTCGTCATGACCGACGACCTCGATATGGGCGCGATCCTGAATCACTACGGCTTCGCCGACACGATGCGCCTCGCCCTCGCCGCCGGCAACGACCTCCTCATGATCTGCCACCGCGTCGAAATGGCCGCGGAAGCCCTCGCCGCCATCGACGGATTGCCCGCCGAAAAACTCGATCCCGCCCTCGCCCGCGTCGCCACCTTCAAGACGAAGCTCGCGCCGCCCAGCCCGTTCAGTATCGGCGCGCACACCGCGCTCGACGACGAAGTCTGGCGCCTGCGCGTCGCCACGCTCGGCGAGGAACTCGCCGCCCAACGCAGCCCCGAGGACGGCAAACGCTCCCCGGTCGAGCTGTATTAGCGGACCTCTCCCGCCGCCAGCAAAGCCCGGAGATCCAGCGGCCGCGTGACCATCGCCAGGTCACCGTCCGGCGTGCGCGGCCACTCCGCAGCGGGCCGGTCCCAATACAGCTCGACCCCATTTTGATCGGGATCGCGCAAATAAAGCGCCTCGCTCACCCCGTGGTCGCTCGCGCCATCGAGCGCAATGCCCGCCTCGATGAGCCGCCGCAACGCATCCGCCAGCGCAGCCCGCGTTGGATAAAGAATCGCAACATGGAACAGCCCCGTGCTGCCCGGCGGCGGCGGCGAACCGCCCAGGCTCTCCCACGTATTGAGTCCGATATGATGGTGATACCCACCGGCGGAAACAAACGCCGCCCCGGCGCCATAGCGCTGCGTCACCTCGAACCCCAACACCCCGCAATAAAACCCCAGCGCCCGCTCGAGGTCCGCCACCTTGAGATGCACATGCCCGATGGTGACTTTCGGATCGATGGGAGGATTACTCATGATCGGCAGAGTCCTATTCGGATGATCAATCGCCCGGCTCGATGTGTGAGGTCACCTCTTGCGTGGATTTCAAAATCTTCGCCGTCCCCGCGCGGTCGAATCCCAGCACCACCGTGCGCGTGGCCGTGGCGAAGTTGTCGTTGCCGTCGAGGGTCGTCTCCATTTCCACCACGAGCGAACCATTCTTCAGCCAGCGCTCCGGCGTCTTCCAATCCATCACGTTAACGTGCCAGAAGTGCTCGCTGTCGTTCCCGAGCTTGTCCGGCAGAGTTGCCTCCGGCAGATCCGGCAGCTTGATCGGGCGAAACGTGTCGCCCTCCCGGAGATACACGGCGATGTCGTTCATGCGCCGGTTATGGAATGCCTCCGTCGCCGCGAACCGGGAGGAGTCGGCCGCCCACAGCACGTTTACGCTGAGTTCATTGCTGTCCTCCTCCGACTCCGCCACCCGCAGCAACACCTTGCCGGAGTCCTTTTCGATCAAATCGAACGTCCGCTGTTCGGGCCGATGCGTGGCCAGAAACGCGAACCGCCCATCCGGCGACGGCGCCTCCACCGCCGTGTCCGTCTCCACATCCTCTGCCCGCATCGGCGATAAAACCGACACGAGCACCAGAAGGGCGAACAGCGAATGGTGCGCACGCATGACGAAAGTTCCTCGCCCCACTTTACCGACCTACGCGGAGGTCGGTTAAAACGGCATGCCGGGGATGTTCAGGCCGGCGGTGAGCTTGCCCATTTCGCCGCTCGCCATTTTCTTGGCGTCTTCGATGGCCTGCTTCACGCCGCTGAGGACGAGGTCCTCGAGCATTTCGACGTCCTGGGGATCGACGACCTCCGGGGCGATCTTGATGGAGGTGACTTCGCCGGCGCCGTTGGCGATGACGATGACCTTGCCGCCGCCGACGCTGGCCTCGACGGTTTTCTCGGCGAGTTCGGCCTGGGTCTCGGCGAGTTTGGCCTGCATCTGCTGGGCCTGCTTGAGCATTTTTTGGATATTCATGTGGTCTGGATTTTTCCGTTGAAAATTTCGAGGGCGCGGCGGATGAGCGGGTCGTTCTTGAAGTCCTCCATCGGGTCGGTGGCGGGCGCGGCGGGAACCTCCTCCACCTCGGCGGTGGCCGCGGCGAGTTCCTCGGCGCTGGGTTCGGCGGTCTCCGCAATCTCGATGGTGAATTCACAGCCGAGCTCGACTTTTTCGCCGAGCTTCTCGGTGAGCAGGGCCTCGGTGTGCTTGCGGACGTCGTCCCAGAAGAGGGACTCGCTTTCGCCCTGATCGGACACGGGGAAGCGGACGCGAAACTTGCCGGGGGCGCTGCCGGCGAACTCGCCGCGCAGGAGCCAGGCGAAGCGGATGGGTGATTCGGCGTTCAGCGTGGCGGCGACTTCGCGCCAGATGGCCTCGCCGCCCGAGGCGGTGGGCACGACCGGAAGGGGCTCCTCCTCGGCGATGGCGGACTTCGGGGACTCGACGACTTTCGACGGCTCCACGGCCCACGGCGGGGCCTCGGCGGCCGGCTTGGGCGGCTCGACTTTCGGCGCGGGTGCGGGCTTTGACGGCTCCACCGCGGCCGGCGGGGCGACGGGCTCCGGGCGGGCGACCGGCGCCGGGGCGGGCGCGGCTTTCGGCAGCGGCGCGGGAGTGGGAACCGTGGCCTTCGGGCGCTCGGGCAGCGCGTGGCCACCGCCGATGGCCACGAGGGTGTCGATGACTTCGGTGAGGTTCGCCTCGTCGAGGAGGTGGACGGCCTTGATGACGGCGACGTCGAAATAGAGGCGTTTGTCGGTGGCCCAGCGGAGGCGGCCCTCGGCCTCGGAGAAGTGGTCGAGCAGCGTGAGCAGGCGCTCGCGCGGCACGGGGACGTCGGCGCCGGGCTGGACGGAGCGGACGAGGAGGTCGCGGAGGTGGGTGATCATGTCACCCATGAGGCGGGCGAGATCCTTGCCGGCGGCGGCTTGCTCGGCGACGAGCGCGAGGGCGGCGGCGGCGTCCTTGGCGAAGATCGCGGTGGCGAGGGACTCGACGGTTTCCGCCGAGGTGAAGCCGAAGACGGTGAAGACATCCTCGGCGGTGATCGTCTCGCCGCAGAAGGCCACGAGCTGGTCGAGCATGGACTCGGCGTCGCGCAGGCCGCCGTCGGCGCCTTTCGCCACGGCCTCGGCGGCGGCGGGCTCGAGGGCGACCTTTTCCTGCGTGGCGATGAACTGCAAATGCGCAGCGATGAGGTCGGCCGGGATGCGGCGGAGGTCGAAGCGCTGGCAGCGGCTGGTGATGGTCGCGGGAACCTTCTGCGCCTCGGTGGTGGCGAAGATGAACTTCACGTGCGGCGGCGGTTCCTCGAGCGTCTTGAGCAGGGCGTTGAAGGCGGCCGTGCTGAGCATGTGGACCTCATCCACGAGGTAGATTTTGTAGGGTCCGCGCGCCGGGGCGTAGGCGGCGTTTTCGCGAAGTTCGCGGACGTGTTCGACGGAGTTGTTGCTGGCGCCGTCGATCTCAAGGACGTCGAGGCTGTTGCCCTCGGCGATCTCGCGGCAGGCGTCGCACACGCCGCAGGGCGTGATCGTTGGGCCTTTCTGGCAGTTCAGCGCCTTGGCGAGAATGCGGGCGGTCGAGGTCTTCCCGATGCCGCGCGGACCGACGAAGAGATAGGCCTGCGCGAGGCGATTCTGCGCGATGGCGTTGGCAAGCGTGCGCGTGATGTGCCCCTGGCCGACGACTTCGTCGAAGGTCTGGGGACGATACTTGCGGGCAAAAACGCGGTAACTCACGGAGAGAGTATCAAGGGGTCATTGGTCATTGGTCAATCGTCATTGGGATGGGAGCGATCACCCCAACCAATGACCAATAACTATTGACCAATGACGACCTCCTTCGCCTCGCAGACTTCGCGCCAACCGGGAAAGTTCCACGCATTCGGGAAGCCCGCGCATTGATGCGGCTTCACGGACTGGATGACGCAGTGGTTGACGCCCTCGAGGAAGACGCATTCGCCGTTGGGCTTCTCGATGAGCGCGAGGCCGTCGCGCTTCGGTCGCAGGCGGGTGTAGTCCGCGATGAACTCGAGTTCCCCGATTCCGAGAAAACCGGCGATCGCCGTGATGTCCGCGTCGTTCAGCCGCACGAAGCCCGGCCACCGGCAGCAATTCCCGCAACGCTGGCAGGCGTAATACGGCGCGGTTGCCGGGAGCGCGTCGGGTCTGCTAGAACCGCCGCCATGCGACTCCTCGTCACCGGCGGCTGCGGCTTCATTGGCAGCAATTTCGTGCGTTTCGTTCTGGAACATTATCAGCCGGAATTCGTCACCAACGTGGATGCGCTTACCTACGCGGGCAATCCCGAAAACCTCGCCGGCGTCGCCGAGAAATACGCCGGCCGCTACGAATTCCACCGCGCCGACATCGCCGACCGCGCCGCGATGAACGCCATCTTCGCGCAGCACAAATATTTCGCGGTGATCAATTTTGCCGCCGAGTCGCACGTGGACCGCAGCATCGAGTCGCCCGAAAACTTCATCCACACGAACGTCGCCGGCACCGACGCACTGCTCACCCTCGCCCGCGAGCATGGCGTGAAACGCTTCATCCAGATCTCCACCGACGAGGTGTATGGCTCGCTCGGACCCGAGGGGCGCTTCATCGAGTCGTCGCCGCTGGACCCCAGCTCGCCCTACTCCGCCAGCAAGGCCGCCGCCGACCTGCTCGCCCTCGCCGCGCACCGCACCTACGGCCAGGAGGTCGTCATCACGCGCTGCTCGAACAACTACGGCCCGTTCCAGTTCCCCGAAAAACTCATCCCGCTCATGATCACACGCGCCCTGCGCGACGAACCGCTGCCCGTCTATGGCGACGGACTCAACGTGCGGGATTGGATTCACGTGGACGACCATTGCCGCGCGATCACCGCCGCGCTGCTCGAGGGCAAACCGGGCGAGGTTTACAACGTCGGCGCTGACTCCGAGCTGCGAAACATCGACGTGGTCGAACTCATCCTCGAGACGCTCGGCAAGCCCCGCTCGCTCATCGAATACGTCACCGACCGTCCCGGTCACGACCGCCGCTACGCCATCGATTCCGCCAAGCTGCGGCTCGCACTCGGCTGGCATCCGATCCACGCAGTGAAGGACGGCATTCGCGAGACGGTGCAGTGGTATCTGGAAAACCGCGCGTGGTGGGAGCCCCTCCTCAACCGATGAAAATCGCGATCCTCGGTTCCCGCGGCCGCCTCGGCGCCGCCCTCCTCAAGCGCTGGAGCGATCCCGCCACGGCCGGCCTGCTCGACGGCGCCACGTCGAAGATCCAGGGCTTTGCCCGGCCGGAGTTCGACTTGCTCGACCCCAAGACGATCGACCGCTGCCTCGACAAGAAAAAATCATTCAACTGGGTGATCAACTGCGCCGCGCAGACGAACGTCGATGCCTGCGAGCGCCAGCCCGAGGCCGCCCGCCTCGCGAATACCGTGGCCGCACGCGCCGTGGCCGAGCGCTGCGCGAAGATCGGCGCGCGCTTGATCCATATCAGCACCGACTACGTCTTCGACGGCCGCCAACGCGAGCCCTACGACGAGGACGCCAGCCCGAGCCCGCTCGGCATTTACGGCCAGTCGAAGGCCGACGGGGAGTTCGGCGTGCTCGCGGCGTTGCCCAAGGCTCTCGTCGTGCGCGTCTCGTGGGTCTTCGGCCCCCAAAAACCCAGCTTCATCGACATGCTGCTCAGCCGCGCGCTCGGGCACGATCAAATCGCCGCCGTGGCCGACAAATGGTCCACGCCCACCTACACCTCGGACCTCGCTGACTGGCTCGGCGCGCTCATCGCCGCCGACGCGCCGGGTGGGATTTATCACCTCTGCAACGCCGGTGCCTGCACCTGGCGCGAATACGGCGAGCACGCCCTCCGCACCGCCGACGCGCTGGGCATTCCCGTGAAAACGACCACCGTCGCCCCGCTCAAGCTCGCGGACATGGAGGCCTTCGTCGCCGAGCGTCCGGTCTATACGGTGATGTCCACGCAGCATTTCACCGCTGTCACGAAAATCGCGCCTCGTCCCTGGGAGGACGCCGTTCGCGACTACCTCCGCGACCATCCGCCGTGCTGAGAAATCAAGGTAGAGGCATCGCGCTGCGATGCCTGGGCGTCGCAGCGCGACGCCCCGTAAAGCGTCACACGAAATAGCTCACCACGAGCACGGCGAAGACAAACGTCGCAACGCCTGCATACAGCCGATCCCGCTGCGCCGCGTAACCCCACGCCGCCAGCGCCACACGCACGAGTGGATTCAGCAGCAGCAGCAGCACGCCGAGCTGGATGAAGCAGTCGTCGTTGCCCTGCAGCACGGCCTTGAAAATCGCCACGGGATGCCGCAAGTCCGCTGGCTCGCCGGTGAACTTCTTATCCCCCGGCGTCAGCCCGGCGTGATGCGCCAGAAAGATCGCGCCGCCCACGATCATCACCGCCGCCGCCAGCCCCACGCCCCACAACATGATGCGCGCAAGCCGCGCCCGCAGCCGATCCTCGTTCATCGGTGCGGAATTCCGTTGAGGATCATCTGGATGCCGATGGCCGTGATCGCGACGAGGAACACGACCTTCAAAATCTTCACCGGCACCACCGGCAACAGCTTCGCCCCGACGAATGCGCCGGCCAACACGCCGAGCGCCGCCGGAAACACCAGCACCGGATCGAGGTAGCCGTTCTTCAAATAAATTCCCACGCTCGCCGCCGCCGTCACCCCGATCATGAAATTGCTCGTCGCCGTGGTCACCTTGAAGGGCACGCGCATGATCTGGTCCATCCCGAGCACCTTGAACGCGCCGGAGCCAATCCCGAGCAACCCGGAAAGCACCCCCGCCACGACCATCACAAGAAAGCCCCAGCCCACCCGCTGCACGTGATACACCGGCCCGCCCGGCAACGCGTCGTCCAGCCGCAGCCGCGCCGCGATCGGATCGACCGGCAACGCGGCGTCCGTTCCCGGATTCCGGCGCAGCGAAAGCCCCGCCGTCGCGAGCAGAGCAACCCCGAAAATCAGCGAGAGCAGCCCCGCATCCGCCACCCCCGCCAGCATCGCGCCGCCCACCGCGCCGAGCGTCGTCGCCGTGCAAAGAAATAGGCCGATTCGCATATTGCTGATCCCGTCGCGTAGATAAGCAGCCGCCGCGCCGGACGATGTCGCGATCACCGAAACGAGTGCCGCCCCCATCGCGTAACGGATATCAACGCCAAACCCGAGCACAAGCAGCGGCGTAATGATGATCCCTCCACCGAGCCCGATCAACGCCCCGAGCGTCCCCGCCACAAAAGCCGCCGCAGCCACCGCGAGGTCGAAGCCGAGTTCGTTCACCCGCCCATTTCACCACAGCGCCCCCGAAGCGCACAGCCGATTTTCAAACGGGGCTCAACCGACTTCCCCACTTTACCGATTTTGTCACTGACACAACATGCGCTGCCGGATTATATGAACTCCATGAAACGCATCGCACTTGCCCTGCTGTCGATCGTCGCCGCCCTCTCGCTCGTTACGAACGCGAAGGCACTCACCTGCTACGGACTTACTGACACGAAGCATTTGCTCATCTTCGACTCGGCGACACCGGGCACGGTCACTGATCAGACGATTATGGGCCTCGGTGCCTTTGATCTGGTGGGAGTTGCCATGAGGACGACGACCCAAACCGTCGGTGCCGCAAATCCGGGCGTTGGTTCGCTCTGGGCGCTGGGTAACGACGGAACGAATTTCAAACTATTCATTATCTCGCCGAATACGACGCCGATCACAGCTACCGCGACGGCGATCAGTGGAAATCTGACTTCTATGGCACCGGCCATTGGGGGCGTAGGAATTGGTGGATGGGGATTCGCGTTCAACCCCGCACTCGATCGATTCCAAGCGGTCGGCGTATTTTACAATTATCAATTAGATCCGAATCTTCTCACTTCCACTCGAGGACCGAACGTTTTCACGGTTGATCCTGTAAACGGCGTCAACATGAATCCAGCCTTCAGCGGCGCAGCTTTCACGACCGCTTCCTTCGGAGGCACCTCGACCTTCTACATAGCGGATACCGGCGTCCATCGCCTCGCCCATTCGGCCAACATTACCGCTGGGGGCACCATCACTTCTGACGGTGCACTCAATTACAACGCAGCGTTGAATGGCGGCCAGTCCAATGGCTTGGCCATCGATCAAGGCCTCGCCCTATTCGCTCCGAGCACAAAGAACCTTTATAGCCTGAATCTCTCGACAGGAGTCGCTACCTCACCGGTCGCCATCGCGGGCAATCCCACGCTTCGCAGTCTAGTTATTCAGCCTGCCAGCTTCCCACCGGTCCTCTCCGTCACGGTCAAAATCAGCGGCAAGAAGAAGATCACGACCACCAAGACCTCGCTCAAAATCAAGGGCACGGCGGCCTGTGAAGCCGGCATCACCCTCGTTCAATACAAGATCGGCAAGGGCAAATTCAAAAACGCCAATGGCACGACGAGCTGGAGCTTCAAGGCCAAGTTCAAGCCCGGCCTAAACAAGATCACCGTCGTCGCCACCGGCGGCAATGCGGTGCAGTCCTCGCCCGCGACGATCAAGGTCAAGGTGACTCCATAGCACCCGCCTCGCCTCGACACCTTCCCGAGCCCCGGAGATTGAACGCTCCGGGGCTCGTTGCGTTTTGGGCTCCGCTCACCCGTAAATTCCGTCTCCCGACACAAGGTTCTGGAACTCGCGTTTGCTTCGGTCAGGAACGATGCAATCGTTTTACCAATCACCAATCACCATGAAGACGATTTTCTCCCCATTACTCGCCCTCGTCGCAGGGGTCTCGCTCGTCGCCAATGCCCAGGCGATCACCTGTTACGGCCTCACGGCCGCGCCCGCCACGAACCATCTGCTCGCCTTCGACTCCACCTCGCCGGGCACGGTGACGAATACGACCGTGACCGGAATGCCCGGCGGTTACAATCTCGTGGGGCTCGCCATGCGCATCACCACGCAGACGCTCAGCCCCGCCAATCCCGGCGTGGGTTCGCTGTGGGGCATCGCCACGAATGGCGGCAACTTCCGCCTCTTCGTCATCAACCCCGCCACCGGTGCGGCGACGCAAATCGGTGGGCCGCTCACGACGATCTCGAACACGGTGGGCGACAACCTCTGGGGCTTCGCCTTCAATCCCGGCACGGACCGCTTTCAACTCGTCGGGACGAATTTCAATTACACCATCGACCCGAACACCGCCACCGTGGTGACCGATCCCGACGTCCATACGGTCGGCTCGGCGAATCCGGCATTCAGCAGCGCGGCTTTCACGACGAATTCCTTCGGCGTGCCGAGTCAGTTTTACATCGTGAATGTCGGCGAGAATCACAACCTCTGCACCTCCACGAACATTGCGGCCGGCGGGTTGATCAGCGAGGCGGGTGCCACGAACTGGGGCGGCGTGGGGTCGTTCAGCAATCCCGACGGTCTCGCCATTTCCGACACTCTGACCTTTCTCGGCGCGAGCGACATGAATTTTTACAGCGTGAACCGCTCCAGCGGCGTGGCGGCCTTGGTCGGAGCTCTCCCTGCGGCGACGCAGATTCGCAGCCTGGCGATCCTGCCGGCCAGCTTCCCGCCGGTGCTGCCGGTCAAGGTCAAGATCAAGGGGCCGAAAAAAGTCACCACCACTTCGGCCACGCTGACCATCAAAGGGACCGCCTCGTGCGCTGCGGGCATCAAATTGGTCCGGTATAAGATCGGCCACAGCAAGTTCAAGACCGCCAAGGGCACGAAGAACTGGAAGTTCAAAGCCAGGCTCAAGCTCGGCCTGAACAAGATCATCGTGCGCGCGACCGGCGGAAACGACGTGGTCTCGCCCGCGGCGAAGGTGAAAGTGATCCGCGTGCTGGCGACGAATTGATCGTCCCGCCAGCGTCGCAGATCTCCGTGCGCTCCGTGGTTAAAGCATCTACCAGCTCAGCGCCTTGAACCGCCGGGCGACTTCCTCGACATTCGCCCGGCTGTTGAAGGCCGAGATGCGGAAGTAACCCTCGCCGCAGAGGCCGAAGCCGCTGCCGGGCGTGATCACGACATTCGCCTCGTTCAGAATCTTGTCGAACATTTCCCAGCTCGTGCGTCCCTCGGGTCCGCGCACCCAGATGTAGGGCGCGTTCTCGCCGCCGTAAACCGACAGCCCGCATTCCGTCGCCGCCGCGCGCAGGAGCGCGGCATTGCCCATGTAGAGCTCGACGAGCGCGGCGACCTGCGCCTTGCCCGCATCGGAATACAACGCCTCCGCGCCGCGTTGCGTGACGTAACTCACGCCGTTGAACTTCGTGCTGAACCGCCGGTTCCAGAGCGGGTGCAGCGGCTTGCGCTCGCCCGTGCTCGTCTTCGCCAGTAGTTCGTGCGGAATGATCGTGAACGCGCACCGCGTGCCGGTGAAGCCGCCGCTCTTGGAAAAGCTGCGGAACTCGATCGCGCACTTCCGCGCGCCGGGAATCTCGTAGATGGAATGCGGCACGTCCGCCGCCTGGATGTAGGCCTCGTAGGCCGCGTCGAAGAGGATGATCGCGTCGTGCTCCAGCGCGTAGGCGACCCACGTTTCGAGCTGCGCGCGCGTGGCCGTCGCGCCGGTCGGATTGTTCGGATAGCAGAGGTAGATGAGGTCCACCGGCTCGCTCGGCAGCGTCGGCACGAAGCCGTTCTCCGCGTTGCATTCGAGATAGACGAGGCCCGCGTAGCGCCCGTCCGCGTCGCCTTCGCCGGTGTGGCCGGCCATCACGTTCGTATCGACATAGACGGGATAAACGGGATCCGTCACCGCGATGCGATTGTCGTGGCCGAAGATATCGAGGATGTTGCCGCAATCGCACTTCGAGCCGTCGGAGACGAACACCTCGTCGTCCGCGACCTCGAGTCCCTTCGCGCGGTAATCGTTCTCCGCAATGGCGCGACGCAAAAACTCGTAGCCCTGCTCGGGCCCGTAGCCGTGGAAGCCCTCGCGGGTGCCCATCTCGTCAATTGCGGCATGCATGGCCTCGCGCACGGCGAGCGGAAGAGGCTCCGTCACGTCGCCAATGCCGCAGCGGATGAGCCGCTTCGCGGCGTCGGGATTCGCATCGGTGAAGGCTTTCACGCGGCGGCCGATCTCGGGAAAGAGATAGCCGGCCTTGAGTTTGAGATAGTTCGAGTTGAGCTGGGCCATGTGATGAGTCGGACAGAATTAACAGGATTCTCAGGACGGGGAAAAGCGAACTCCTCCAATCTTCGAAATCCTGCGAATCCGGTCTAAAAAGAAAAGGACGGGCGTAACCGCCCGTCCATTCCTCGTGAATATGATTCGCGAAATTACAGCGCGGCTTCGTAGTTCGCGCCGACCTTGTTCCAGTCGATGACGTTCCAGATCGCCTTGAGGTAATCGGGGCGGCGGTTCTGGTAGTTGAGGTAGTAGGCGTGCTCCCAGACGTCGATGCCGAGGACGGGCGTGCCGGGGCATTCGGCGATGCCTTTCATCAGCGGGCTGTCCTGATTCGGCGTCGAGCAGACGCAGAGTTCCTTGTCGGCATTCACGCAAAGCCACGCCCAGCCGCTGCCAAAGCGCGTCGCGCCCGCGGCCTCGATCTTGGCCTTGAATTCGTCGAAGCTGCCGAACTTCGCGGTGATCGCCTCGGCCAGCTTGCCGGTCGGCGCGCCGCCGCCGTCAGGGCTGAGGATCGTCCAGAAAAACGAGTGGTTCGCATGGCCGCCGCCGTTGTTGCGGACGGCGCCGCGAATCGCCTCGGGCACCGCGGAGAGATCCGCGATGAGTTCGTTGATTGGCTTCGTAGCCAGCTCGGGCGCGGATTCCAGCGCCTTGTTCAAATTCGTCACGTAAGCCTGGTGGTGCTTGCCGTGGTGGATCTCCATCGTCTTCGTGTCGATGTGGGGCTCGAGGGCATTCGTCGGATACGGCAGCGTGGGAAGTTCGTAGGCCATGATTTTTGTTGGGTTGATTCGCCCTCACGCTATGCCGCGCCGACCGGCGATCAAGCGCGGAGTTCATCGGGGCTTTCCCGGATTGCCCTTCCGGCGTTGGCGAGACAACCAGCCCGCATGTCAGGCGCGAACTTCTGCGGCGGAAGCTTCCCGCGCGCGTCCGATGAGAAAACTCGACGAAAATCTCTGGCTCCTTCCCTACCCGCTCAAAATGCTCGGCGCCGATCTCCGTCGCAACGTCACCATCGTCCGCCTGCGCTCCGGCGATCTCGTCATTCACTCGACGGCGCCGTTCGATCCTTCCGACGTCGCCAAAATCCGCGCCCTCGGCCGGCCGGCCTGGCTCGTCGAGGCCATGCGCTTCCACGACACGTTCTCGCGCCAGGGTCGCGATATTTTTCCCGACCTTCCCTTTCTGGCGCCCGAGGGTTTTTCCGACATCGTGCATTTTCCCACCCGGCCCCTGCTTCCTCCGCCGGCGATTTGGGGCGACGAACTTTTCATCCTCCCGATCCTGGGCAACGACGCCTACGGCGAGCACGTCTGCTTTCACGCGCCGTCCCGCACGCTCATCGTCGCCGATCTCGCCTTCAACTTCAGCCCGTCGGAGCCGCTCTGGACCGGACTCCTGCTGCGAGCGGCCGTCGGCTCCGAGCACCAGCCCGGCATGTCCCGCCCGTTTCGCGCCGCGATCAAGAATGAAGCGGCGTTCCGTCGTTCCATGGAGCAAATGTTTGCGTGGGATTTCGAGCGCGTGATCGTCGGCCACGGCGACGTGATCGAGACGCAGGGCCGTCAAAAACTCGCGCGAATGCTCGAACGGGCCGGCTTTCCGGACATCACCGGCTCGCCGGTTCCAGATGCACCACCGCATCCAGAATGCGCAGCCGTTGCTCGGCAATGAGCGCGTCCTTCACCTCGTGCCCGAGGCGGTGCCCCTCCGCGACCGTCATCTCGGGATCCACCCACACGTGGATCTCCACGAACATCCCGATCCCGCTCTTGCGCACGCGGCATTTCTCGATGCCCTCGACGCCCGCCACCGTCCGCGCGACGGCCACGACTTTTTCGGCGAACTCGTCCGCGACCCGACCATCCAGCACATCGTGCAGCGACGCGCGAATAATGAGGCCGCCATTGATCACGATCACCACGCACGCCGCCAGCGCGCCCCAGTCGTCCGCGCTCTCGTAGCCCTTGCCGCCGATCAACGCGATGGCGATGCCCGTCGCCGCCGCCGCGGAAGTGATCGCGTCCGACCGATGGTGCCAGGCGTCGCCCTGGATCGCCATGCTCTGCAACTCTTCCCCCGCCGCGAGCACCGTGCGCGAGAGCGTCTCCTTCACGATAATCACCGCCACCAGCACCGGCAGCGTGAACCACGCCGGCGCGTGATGCGGCGTGCGAATCTCCAGCACCGAGTGCCACGCGATGAACGCCGCCGCGAGCAGCAGACAGCCGCCGGAAAACATGCCCGCCAGCGATTCGATCTTTCCGTGACCGAAGGGGTGATCCTGATCCGCCGGCCGCAGCGAAAGCTTGAAGCCGGTCCACGTCACCAGCGACGTGAAGACATCGCTCGCGGACTCGATGCCATCGGCAATCAGCGCGTAGGAATTGCCGATCCAGCCGACGGCGATTTTGACCACCGTCAGCACGACGTTCACCACGAGGCTGATCACGCCGAGCCTCAGGACATCGTCAGGCGGTTGCATCCCGACCGAAGGTAGGCGACTCCGCTCCCCGTGCCAGACGGAAAATCGCGCGCCACCCTGCAACGGCGCTTCCCTCCGCCCTCCGCGCCTGCAACTCTGCCCGCCATGAACCTGCTTATTCCGCTAGTTCTCTTCTACCTGCTCGAGGCCGGCCTCATCTTCGCGCTGGTCAAAATCGACCGCCGCTCCGCCGAATACCTCATCGTGGCCCCCGGCCTCGATTTCGTCGTCAGCGCCCTTACGTGGATCCCGTGGGCGCTCGCGGTCATGCTGTTCGACTGGGCCGCCATCATTCCCTGCGTCCTTGGCCAGATCGGCGCGATGGAGACCTTCTGTTTCTGGCACGAAAAGAAAAACGGCGACCGCGGCTCCTCGATCCTGCGCACCCTCAACGGCCTCACCAGCCCCGTCGCGAACTACGTCGCCCTGCTCGCCACGCTGCCCGCGCTGCCCGCGTTCCTGCTCATCCGCTTCTCACAACTCACCACCTACCCGGTCCTCGTCCGCACCGTCCGCCTGCCGCCCTACAATCACGGCGAATGGGTGAGCGTCTCGCGCCAGAAATTCAGCGGTCTCGTCGGTCACGACCTCGTCTGGTGCCTCTACTGCGATTGGATGACCGGCATCTACGCGCTCGGCGGCGAAATGCTGCGCAACCTCGAGAGCTTCTGGTGCCCGATCCGTTTCTACCCCGGCAAGAAATGCGAGAACTGCAAACTCGATTTCCCCGACATCCCGAGCTGGGTGCCCGCTGACGGCACGATCGCCGACGTGGAAACGAAGCTCGTCGAAAAATACTCCGGCCGAAAATGGAACAGTTGGTGGGGCCACCCCGACCGCAAAACGGAGAAACCCGAGCCACCCGCCGCAAGCTAGGCCGGCCGCTTCATCTCGAAGCGGTCGCCCGTGCGGCAATACCAGTCCGGGCTCGCCATGCGGCCGATCGGCAAAAAGCGCTCCGTGCGGATGCGCAGCGTCTCCGCGTCGAGCAACTCGTCGCGCACATGCACGCGCTTCACGAGGCCGATGATCAAGCGGTTGCCGCCGATCTCCAGCGTCCCCCACTCCGCGCATTCCAGGCTCGCCGGCGCCTCCGCAATGCGCGGCGGCCGCACCAACGACGACGCGCATGCCGTCAGCCCGGCGTGCCGCAACTCATCCACGCCGTAGGGCAGCGACGCCGCGGTTTTGTCCATCGCCTCGGCGACGCCCTCGTCCACGAGATTCACGACGAACTCATGCGTCGCGCGAATATTGCGCGCGGTGTCCTTTGGTCCACCCTCGGGTCGGTCGCCCGGGCAAAAGCCCACGATGGGCGGATTCGCCCCCAGCACGTTGAAAAAACTGAACGGCGCCGCGTTCACCATGCCATCCGGACTGAGCGTCGTCACCCACGCAATCGGCCGCGGCGTCACGAGGGACGCGAGGAGAGGATACGCGCGGTCGGCATGTTCACCTTCGAGATCGAGTTCCATAATTTGGGAAAACGATAGCGCGACTTCATCACGAAGGCACTCGCACTTGTGGCTCGCTCCCGTCTCCTGTTACGACAGTTCACGTGGAAGGAACGGTGCATGCCATCAATGCCGAGCTGGGGCTCGTCGCCGTCGATACGCCCCATGGCTTCACCATCTTCGAGCAAACGGGGCCGGACTTCACGATCGACGATTTCGTGAGCTGGTCGCCCGAACGCCCGCTTGGAGCCTGCGAGATTCGCAATATTTCTCGAGGGAGAACCTCGCGCGGCTATTTCCAAAATCATGGCGTGCCCGGGACGTTTCTGAAGGTCAACCTCAAGCTCTGATCGGAAATCCGCGGCCGGACGAAATCTCCGCGCGCCCCCAACGGCACGTCCACGGGATTTCTCCGAAACGATCCTTGAGAGGACGAGAAAGGGACGGAGCCATGAAAATCTCCAATGCTCTGCTGGTCGGAAGCGCCACGCTTCTTTTGATCGGAGGATGCGCCACGGGAGATCGGCTCGCCGACTCGTCTCAGACACCGGACCCGGCCTTTGATCGAACCACTCCTGTGGAGCGCACTCCGGCGGATGCAATCCGGCCGCCCGAGCGGGTCACAGTCGGAACCGGGGACGAAAAATCCGGGGCAACGGATTCTTCGCAACTTGCCTCCGCCTCGGTGGCGGAACAGATCCAGAATGCCAAACCCCGACAGCCTCTCGCCGACCTGATGATCAAGGTCGCGGACTTCGGAACCGACGAGCCCATGACCCCGCGGGATTTTCACTCGCCGCCCGGCGCTCGGATTGCGCATGTGGAATTCTAGGGCGACGCAGACTTCTTCCGATCGCCACGAATTCGGTGTCTCACCTGAGGGCGACTGCGGCGCGCGTCCGGCCAACTGGCGGAGCAAAAGCGATCTCCCGGCGTGAAAACGTCGTCCGAAATCGCCGTCCCTTCCTCGCATTCTTCGGAGCAAAGCGGCCACGGGTTGGCGGTGGCCACCACCACCGTCGTGCTGCTCTCCGGGGTCTTCATCGCCGCCGCCGCGCTGCAAAGCCTCTACACGACTCTGGTCGCGCGGCAGGCCGTGGAAACCGCCATGACGACGACCGCCGCCCCGCTCCTGCTCTATCTGGCGTGGATGGGCGCGGCGCTCGGCCTTGCGGGGACGGTGCTTACCGTCTTCGTGCAGGGCTATCGTCCGCGCTGGTTCTGGCGCTGCCTCTGCATCGGCGCCGTGCTCTGGAGCGCCCTTGTTCCGTTGGGCACCGTCATCGGCGTGATCGTCCTGCTGCTCCTGCTGACGAGTCGGCGAAAATTTCCCGCGGATGGCTCGAGAGCGACCCCGGTCTGACGCTGGAGTGAGAAAGAAAAAGCCCAGGGAGAAGAACGCCAACGGCTTCTTCAAGGTGCTCGGCCCCGGCTTGATTACCGGCGCCGCCGACGACGATCCGAGCGGGATCGCGACCTATTCGCAGGTGGGCGCCCGGTTCGGTTTCGGCCTGCTGTGGACGCTCCTATTTTCGTTTCCGATGATGTTTGCGGTCCAGGAAATCGCGGCGCGCATCGGCCGAATCACCGGCAAGGGCCTGGCCGCGAACATGATCGCGCATTATCCCGGCCGCGTCACCTTTCCGCTCGTCGCGCTGCTCGTCGCGGCGAACATTTTCAATCTCGGCGCCGACATCGCCGCGATGGGCAGTGCGCTCCAGCTCATCGTCGGCGGCCCCGCGCTTCTCTTCGGAGTGCTCTTCGCGATTCTCTCGCTCGGGCTCCAGGTGTTTGTCCCCTACTCCGCATACTCGCGCTATTTGAAATGGCTGACGCTGGTGTTGCTCGCCTATGTCGCGACGGTTTTTGCGGTACATGTTCCTTGGGGGGAAGCCCTCCGTCACATGTTCCTCCCGAGTTTCCCCTGGAACAAGGAAGGCCTGGAAGCGATCGCCGCCGTGCTCGGCACGACGATCAGCCCCTACTTGTTTTTCTGGCAGGCCTCCACCGAGGTCGAGGATGTGCGCCGCCGCCCGACGGAAAAGCCCTTGAAAAAGGCGCCGCACCAGGCCGGAACGCAATTCCGCCGCATTCGTCTCGACACGCTCATCGGCATGGCCGCCTCGAATCTCGTCGCCTTCTTCATCATGCTCACCGCGGCGGTCACTCTCCATGCGCATGGCAAGACGGACATCGGTTCGGCCGCGGAGGCCGCGGAGGCGTTGCGCCCTGTCGCGGGGCCCTTCGCCTTCACGCTCTTCAGCATGGGAATCATCGGAACGGGATTGCTCGCCCTGCCGGTCCTGGCGGGATCCGCCGCCTACGCGGTGGGCGAAGCATTCCACTGGCCGACCGGCCTCCAGCAGAAGCCCTGGCAGGCAAAGCGGTTCTACGCGGTAATTGCCGCGGCCATGATTCTGAGCGTCGGCATCGTTTTTTCGGGACTCGATCCCATCAAGGCTCTCGTCCTTTCGGCGGCCATCAATGGCGTGGTGTCGGCGCCGATTTTGATCCTTCTCATGGTCATGAGCGGAAATCGCCGCCTCATGGGCGAATTCCGGATTTCGCGTCCGATGACCATTCTCGGCTGGATCACCACCGGATTTATGGGAGCCGTGGCTGTCGCGCTGTTCGCGAGCTTCCCCTGGTAATGCCGGCGAAACAAAGCGATGCGACGCCGGGAAAAATCCGACGTCGCACCACCCAGCCGCGCAGGGAACTCCGACGGCGACTTTACTTGGCCGTCACCGTCGCGCTCGTGCTCCCGTAAGAGCTGGTGCTCTGGACGTGCTCATGGGCGCATCCGGCGATGACCACGGTGACGGCGATGGCTGCAATCAAGGCGAGTGTTTTCATAACACCATTTGATCGCGTCAACGCCCGCCCGCGGATGGTTCGCCCCGCCATTTTTCATCCCGTCATCGATTTTTCCGGATAACGCGCAGATGCCGAAAAATCCTCGCTCCGCCCTCCCTGATCTCCGCCTCGGGGCGCGCTCTGACCGCCGCCCGTTCGCTCGCAAGCGTCTTTTTTGAGCTGTCTCCCGACCGTGCCCATCGCCCTTCCCGTCGGCGGCGGTCGGGCGCGCAGCGCAAACTCAAAATCCGATCTCCCAATGATGAACGCAGCAACCAAATGGGCCCCGCTCCCGCCGCACACGACGCCATGCGCATCGCGATGATCTCCACGCCCTTCGTATCGGTGCCGCCCATGAATTATGGCGGGACGGAACTCGTCGTTTACGAGCTCGTGCAAGGGCTTGTGGAAGGCGGCCATGAGGTCACGCTGTTCGCCACCGGCGACTCGCACACGCAGGGCGAGCTGCGGTCCCTCTATTCCCAGCCGCAGTGGCCGCCGGAGCCGTTGGCCGAGTTGAACCACGTCTCCTGGGCCATGGGCGAGATCGCCGCGGGCGACTTCGATTTGATCCACGCTCACTCCGCGCTGGCTCTCGCCATGACCCGACTGCTCCCGCTTCCCCCGCTGGTCTATACGATCCATCACACCCTCACCGCGGAATTTTCCGACCTCTACCGCTTCTTTCCGGAAGCGCAATACGTGGCGATCTCCCGGAACCAGAAGCAGCTCGAAATCCCGCTGCCCCGCTGCCAGGTCATCCCTCACGGCCTGGATCCGCGGCCGTTCCGATGCGGCGAGCCGGAGGACTACGTCTGCTTCATCGGTCGCTTTTCGGAGACCAAGGGGCCGCACGTTGCCATCGACGCCGCGCGGAAAGCGCGGGTGCCGATCCGACTCGGGGGCGGCGTCCATCCGCCCGATCGGGAATTCTTCCGGCGCGAAATGGAGCCACGGCTGAACTTGAGCCATGTCAGCTACCTGGGCTGCATCGGCCTGGCGCAGAAAGTTCCCTTGCTGATGCGGGCCCGGGCGCTGCTCTCGCCCATCGACTGGGAGGAGCCGTTCGGCCTCGTCATGCTCGAGGCCATGCTCTCGGGATGTCCCGTCGTCGCCTTTCCGCGCGGGAGCGTGCGCGAGCTGGTGGAACCGGGCGTCACCGGCTTCATCGTCGAATCCCTCGAAGAAATGGCCGACACCATCCGACCTGGCGGCCCCCTCGAATCCTTCGACCGCGCCCGCTGCCGGGACCACGCGGCGACGCGATTCAGCCGGGACCGCCTCGTCGCCGACCATCTCCGGCTCTATCGACAAGTCCTTGCCCGACACTCCCAACCGATCCCGACATGACTTCCCTCTCTCCCAACGACCGCGCGGAATCCCGCATCATCACCATGGAGGATGCCGTCGGCTACGGCGCGATCTCCTGCGACGCCCAGAAGCCCGTCGAGCACGCGCTGGTGCTGAAGCAGGACGACTATTTTTTCATTTCGAATTCCCACGGCGATATCGCTCCCGCGGGCAGTTGCTCGCTCGGCCTCTTCGAGAAAGACACGCGCATCCTCAGCCATTACGCGCTGAATTTTCACGGTGGCTCGCCCGCGCTGCTCTGCGTCCAATCACCGCACAGCTACCGCGGACAAATCGACCTCGCGATCACGGACGAGAAGTTTGGCGGCAGCCGCTGGGATCCGAAAAATTGCATCCATCTTCGGCGGGAGTTTTTGCTGGCCGACCGTCTGCTCGAGTGTCTCACGCTCACGAGCTACCTACCCACGCCGGTCAGCTACTGGGTCGAGCTCGTCCTCGCCTGCGATTTTGCGGACATCTTCGAGGTCCGCGGCTGGAAACGAAAGGAGCGCGGCCAGTTCCACGAGCCGGAATTGGCGGCGGACCGAATTGGCTTTTCCTACCGCGGTCTCGACGGCGCGGTGATCCGCAGCCTCGTCCAGTTCCACCAGCCACCGAGCGAACTCTCCTCGAAAGGCGCGCTCTGGCGCTTCGACCTGCTTCCAAACACCCGTTACCGGCTTGAATGGGAAATCCACGGCGACTTCGCGAAGGCCGGCCGACCCGGCTGGAGCGGGCTGAGCTTCGAGGAATGCCGCCGGCAGCGCGACAGCGAGCACCTGCGGTGGACCGCCGACTGCACGCGCTTTTCGACTGTGCCCCGGAATTTCGAGGGGCTGCTCGACCGCGCCATCGGCGATCTCGACGCGCTGCACGTCCGGCTCGGCGACGACCGCGTGATCTCGGCCGGCATCCCCTGGTATTCCACGCTCTTCGGTCGGGATGCCATCATCACGTCGCTCGAGACGCTGTCCCTGAACCCCGCCATCGCCCGGGAAACCCTGCGTTATCTCGCGCGGCACCAGGGCGTCGCGGAGAATTCCTTCACCGAGGAAGAGCCGGGAAAAATCCTGCACGAGCTGCGCCGCGGCGAAATGGCGCGCAATCAGGAAGTGCCGCACGTTCCCTACTACGGCACGGTCGACGCCACGCCGCTCTGGCTGATTCTTTTGCACGAGACGTGGCAGTGGACCGGCGACGACCAGCTCGTGGAGGAGCTTTTCCCGCACGCCGAGCGCGCGCTCGCCTGGATCGAAACGCACGGCGACAAGGATGGCGACGGCTTCGTCGAATACGCCGGCAGCCCCACCGACAAAGGCCTCGCGAACCAGGGCTGGAAGGATTCCGGCGACGGCGTCCCCTTCCCGGATGCGACGCTTCCCCGCCCCCCCATCGCGCTCGTCGAGGTGCAGGGCTACGTTTACGACGCCTTCCTCCGCATGGCCGCACTCTACGAGGCCCGCGGCGATAGTTCCCGCGCGGAAGCGTTGCGGGAAAAAGCCACCTCGCTGCGCGCGCGGATTTTTCAGCATTTCTGGATCGAGGAGCTCGGCATTTTTGCGCTCGCCCTCGACGGTGCGAAGCAACCGCTCCCCACGATGACCTCGAACGCCGGGCACCTGCTCTGGAGCGGCGTGCCGGACATGTCGCAGGCGAAGCGGCTGGCCGGACAGCTGTTGCATGCCGACATGTATTCCGGCTGGGGCATCCGCACGCTCAGCGCCGCGCACCGCGTCTTCAATCCCATGAGCTATCACAACGGCTCCGTCTGGCCGCATGACAACGCCCTCGTCGCGATGGGCCTGGCCCGCTACGGATTCGACGCCGCGGCCCTGACGGTGCTCACCGGCCTCCACGACGCCGCCGCCTGCGACGAATTCCAAAGATTGCCTGAGCTCTTTTGCGGAATGACGCGCACCGAGGGCATGCATCCCGTGTGGTATCCCGTCAGTTGCTGTCCGCAGGCCTGGGCGGCCGGCGCCTTTTTCCTGCTGCTCCAGGCCGCGCTCGGGATCAGGCCCGAGGCGCCCGCCGGCGTCCTGCACATCAAGAATCCCGCCCTTCCCGATTTCGTGCGCGAGCTGGTGATCTCCGATCTGAAGGTGGGCGAGTCCACCATCTCCCTGCAATTTGAACGCCGCGGCCAGCGGACCTCGGCCAATATCGTGTCGCTCTCCGGTGCTCCGCTGCAGGTGAGAATCGAGCTGACCCACGCCTCGGAGGACGCGCCCAAGACCGGCTGAAAGGCCGTGAATCGCCGCCGCCGGACGGCCAACGGGTTTTGAGAATGGCGATGAAAACGATCTGGCAGATCACCTGGGAAGCGGTGCGGAATTGGATCGCCGATGGCTCCTTCCAGCTCGCGGCGGCGCTTTCCTTCTTCGCGCTGATCTCGCTCGCGCCCCTCGTGACGGTGAGCCTCACGGTCGCGAGCCTGTTCTATGGCCGGCAGGCGGTGCAGGGCGAACTCGTCGGGCAAATCACCCATTACGTGGGACAGGCCGGCGCGGAGGTCGTGCAGACCGTGCTGGCAAGCGCGAGCCGCTCGAACTCCGGCATCGCCGGGCTCCTCGGCGTCGTGATGATGGTCATCGGCGGATCGGCCGTCTTTCTCCAGCTCCAGATCGCGCTCAATGCCGTGTGGAATGTCACGCCGCGGACCGATCTGCCGTGGACCTATACGATCAAAGTTCGGCTGTTTTCGATGGCCCTCGTGCTCGGCGTGGGCCTTCTACTCCTCATCTCCACGATCGCGAGCACCGGGCTCGCCGCGATCACCGAGTCCGCGAAACACTTCGCGCCGCTCGCCGCCACGCTG
>Ga0207649_10000189_pt1 | contig 50504 bp, 55 predicted proteins | sample KBSC43metaG_FD_184317 | JGI IMG/M metagenome (GOLD analysis project Ga0207649, IMG submission 184317) | Corn rhizosphere microbial communities from Kellogg Biological Station, Michigan, USA - KBS C4-3 metaG (SPAdes) (version 2) | ecosystem: Host-associated > Plants > Roots > Rhizosphere > Soil ... | reverse complement strand
CTCCCCTGGCGCCGCCGGTAGAGCCGGCCTCCGAAGCCTCCCAGCGGGCTCGGGCGGTCTGCGACCGCGAGGGCGAGGAAGCCCCCCGGCCGCAAGACGCGGGCTGCCTCGCCGAGGCCGGGGCGGGCGTCGAGGGCGACGAGGAGGTCGAAGTGGTCGGAGGGGAAGGGGAGGGAGCGGGGGCCGCCCTGCTTGAAAGCGACGCGGCCCTCGGGATCGAGGCCGACGCGCGCGCTCGCCCGCTTGATCGCCCTGGGGTCGGCGTCGATCCCGCGCACCCGGGCGCTGGGGAACTCGCGGGCGAGGAAGAGCGCGCCCTCGCCCTCGCCGCACTGCACCTGGAGGATCCGCTCGGGGTCGCCGACGTGGAGGACGGCGGCGGCAAGCGGGGTCAGCAGGGGAGGGGAGGTCATTGGCTTCGGGAACGTTTACTAGGGTTCGCCGCCGTGGAGCAGCAGCCCGACCGCCGCTGGATCATCCTCGCCGTCTTCGCGGTGATCGCTGTCGGGGTCGTGGTGGCCGTCCTGATCGGCCAGGGCGGCGGCTCCGACGACGAAAGCACGGCCAAGTCTGGCAACGGCAAGGGCCCGGACCAGGTCCTCGAACAGGGCGAAGCAGCGACCGCGGTGGTGAAGACCAGCGAGGGCACCTTCGAGATCGCCCTCGACACCGAGCGGGCGCCGAAGACGACCAACTCCTTCGCCTACCTCGCCGAAAAGGGCTTCTACGACGGCCTCGACTTCCACCGCGTCGCCCCCGGGTTCGTGATCCAGGGCGGCGACCCGAACGGAGACGGCACCGGCGGCCCCGGCTACAGCGTCGACGAGAAGCCGCCGCCGAACCTCTCCTACACGCGCGGCGTGGTCGCGATGGCGAAGAGCTCGGCCGACCCGCCGGGCCGCTCCGGCAGCCAGTTCTTCGTCGTCACCGCCCCCGACGCCGGCCTGCCGCCGGAATACGCCCTCCTTGGCAAAGTCAGCAAGGGCTACGGCACGGTCGAAAAGATCAACGCCCTGGGGACGCCGCAGGAAACGCCGAAACGGCCGATCCTGATCGAAGAAGTGACGATCGAGCGCGAATAGGCGCCCCGGGTAAGCTGGCTGCATGGCCAAGGTGGACGTCGGCGACAAAGCTCCGGATTTCGAGCTCCCCGGGACCGGTGAGAAGACCTACCGCCTCTCCGACTACCGCGGCCGCAACGTCATCCTCGCCTTCTACCCCGGCGACGCGACGACGGTCTGCACGAAGCAGTTCTGCAACTACCGCGACGAAGGCGACCGCCTCGACCAGCTCGACGCCGAGGTGCTGGGGATCTCCCCGCAGTCGGTCGACTCGCACGAGCACTGGGTGAAAGAGCAGGAACTGAACGTGCCGCTGCTCGCCGACGAGGACCTGGCAGTGGCGAAGCGCTACGGGGTGACCGGCTGGATCGGCCCGCTGGCGCGGCTGACCGAGCTGAAGGACGCACCCGGCGGCCGCTACGTGCAGCGGGCGATCTTCGTCGTCGACGGCGACGGGGTGATCCGCCACAAGACCGTCTCCCGGACCGGCGCCAGCTTCGAGTCGGTCGGCGACCTCGAGCAAGCGGTCGCGGCCCTCGGCTGATGCCGCCGGCGGAGCGGCCCTTCGCGCTCGAGCCGGCGCCGCGGCTTTCCGGCGAGGAGATGGGGGAGGGGCTGCCGGTCGTCCTTTGCCACGGGATCTCGGCGACCCGGCGCTACCTCCTCCACGGCTCCAAAGCCCTGCCCAGAGCCGGGCACCGGGTGATCACTTACGACGCGCGGGGCCATGGGGAGTCCGAGCCGGCCCCGCCCGGGGAGAGTTATGAATACCCGGAGCTGGTGGCCGACCTGGAGCGGGTCGTCTCGGCACAGCTTGGGGAAGAGGAGCGCTTTCTCCTCGGCGGCCACTCGATGGGCGCGCACACCGCGGTCGCCTACGCGCTGCGGCACCCGGAGAGGTTGGCCGGCCTGGCGGTGATCGGGCCGACGTACCTCGGCGAGATCCGCGAGTCCTCGCTCGCGTATTGGGACGGTCTGGCGGCAGCGCTGGAGAGCGGCGGCGTCGACGGCTTCGTCGCCTACATCGGCGAGAACCAGGGGATCGACCCGCGCTGGCAGGAGTCGGTCCTGCGCTTCACGCGGGAGCGGATCCAGCGGCAGCAGAACCTCGGAGCGTTGGCGCAGGCGCTGCGAGAGGTGCCGCGGTCGCGTCCGTTCGGCTCCCTGGAGGACCTGCGGGACCTGCAGGTGCCGGCGCTGGTCGTCGCCAGCAACGACGACGCCGACCCGGGCCATCCCTACGCGGCCGCCGCTGCCTACGCCGAGGCGCTGCCGCAGGCGCGGCTGATCCGCGAGGGCGAAGGCGAGTCGCCGCTGGCCTGGCAGGGCGGCAAGCTCTCGCGGGCGTTAGCGGCCTTTTACGCCGAGGCCTTATCTTCCGCCCGATGAGCTACCCGAGCGAGTGGACCCTGCGGCGGGCGATCGCCTTCTTCGCCGCCCTCGGCGTCGGCGTCGCCATCTACATCGCGGTCGAGGCGGCGGGGGGCGACACGCCGGCCTGCATCGCCGGCTCCAGCGGCTGCGCCACCGTCGCCAAGAGCTCCTACTCGCATCTCGCCGGCGTCAACATCGCCGTCTTCGGGATCGTCGGCTACGTGCTCCTGCTGGCGAGCGCCTTCTTCGCCAACGACCTGGCGCGCTTCGGCGGCTTCCTCGTCGCCCTCGGCGGCTTCGGCTACAGCGTCTTCCTCACCTACGTCGAGGTCTTCAAGATCGAAGCGATCTGCCAGTGGTGCGTCGGCAGCGCGATCCTGATGACGATCCTCTTCGCCTTGAGTGCGACGCGGCTGATCGCCTTCGCGGGGGCACAGAGCGGGAGCGAGCCGCTGCCGAACCGAGCATGAACGAAGGCGAGCGCAGGAAGCAGCTGCTGCAGCTGGCGGCCGGGGCGGCGTTCCTGGCGGTCGCGGTGGTCCTGGTGCTGATAGTCGTCAACGCCTCGAGCAGCGGCGACGGCGGCGACACCAAGCTCGAGGGGACGAAAGAGGTAAACAGGGCTCTGAAGGGCATCCCGCAGAACGGAATGGTGCTGGGAGACCCGCAGGCCCCGGTCGAACTGGTCGAGTTCGCCGACCCCAAGTGCCCGTATTGCAAGGCCTTCGCCGAAGGGGTCCTGCCGCCGATTATCGAAAACCAGGTCAAGAATGGCCAGCTGAAGATCAGCTACCGCGTCTACGCGATCATCGACGACCAGTCGCAGCCGGCCGGAGCCGCCGCCTACGCAGCCGGGAGACAGGGCCGGGGCTGGAACTTCGTCGAGCTCTTCTACAGAAACCAAGGAAGCGAGCTGAAGCCGTACGCCGAAGATGAATTCCTGGAAGCAATCGCCAAAGGCGCCGGCGTCAAGAACCTCAGCCGCTGGAACCGCGAACGCGCCGAACTCGAACCCGAAGTAGAAGCGACGACCGCCGAAGCCCAAGAACTCGGCTTCACCGGCACGCCGTCCTTCGCCATCAAGGGGCCCAAGACCAAAGGCCTGCAGCCGCTAGGGACCATAGGCGGCACGAACGAGCTCGAAGCCGAAATCGCCGCGGCAGGCTAAGACCCTCCGCGTCTCTCGCCTCAAGTTGACATAACCACCATTATCGTGCGTTGAATACGCAGGTGGGCCGTCCTCGGTGCTCCGTAGCCTCCCGCGCCCTATGAGAGGCCTCTGGTGGAAATTGCCGGTGCTGCGCAGGTTGTCGCCAATGAGTAGAGGTCTGCTGGAGGCGTTCAATGCGACCCTTGCTTTTGCGTTCCTTGCCTGCCTTGGCCTGAACACCCTTTTCTCAGATGCCCCAGGGGTTTCAGCTGCCCTTGCTCAAATTGACGCGACTCTCCTCGTGGCTTATGCAGTTCAGATGTCCTGGGTTCTCCAGAACTCGCGGAAACGAGGGAAGGATCGGGAGAATTGGGTCGGCGTGACCGCCGGCCTCGGTACTTGCTCCGTCATAGGAATTGGACTTGCGCTCGCGTTATCCAGCCATCCCGAGCCGTTTACCGGCTTGAGGAACTGGCTTTCGGGTGGGTCCTTGCTTCCTCTGCGCTCTTGGGTTTCTGGATCGCAGCTCAGCCCTGGGCGATGTATGAATGGACCCACTGGTTCAGCACTGAGTACCCCGACGAGTAGACATAACTTCCTTAGGCGACTGACGCGCTCCCCTGCACCAGCGGACGCACGATCGGCGGGGCCTTCGGCAGCTCGGCGCACTCGATCTCGGCCACCTCGAATCCCGCCGCCTTGATCCCCGCGACCGTGTCGCGGTTGCAGTGGCAGCCGTCACCGAGGAAGCGCCAGGGCGCCTCCAGGCGGTCCTGCCACTTGGCGAGGTCCGGCTCGTTGGTGGCGCGGACGTGCTCTAGGAAGAGCAGCCGGCCGCCCGGTGCGAGGACGCGGGAGATCTCCCGCAGCGCCGCCGGCTGGTCGGGGACCGTGCAGAGGACGAGCGTGACGACGACGGTGTCGTAGCTGTCGTCCTCGAAGGGAAGGTCTTCGGCGCCGGCTTCGACTAGGTCAGCCCCTTGGCAGACCTCCTTCGCGCGGCTGCGCAGCTGCTTGAACATGTGCGGGTCGGGCTCGGTCAGGGTCAGGCAGTCGACGCCCTCTCGCGGGTACAGCTCGAGGTTGAGGCCGGTGCCCGCGCCCAGCTCCAGCACCCTCCCCCGCGCCTGCTTCAACAGCTGGCCGCGCATCTCGCGCAGGCCCGCCTCTTCGGTTGCCGCGAAGGCCCGGTCGTAGAAGGCCGAGAACATCCGGCCCCAGGTGGCGTCGTAGATCTGTCCCATCAGGTCGTCTGGTGAATTTACGGGGCTATAGGCCCCAAAGTTCACCAATCGTCAGATCAGGCGGCGTCGCGCTGTGCGGCCGGGGTCTCCTCGGCAGTCTCGCCTTGGCCCGGCTCGCTGGCCGCGGCCCGGTCCTCGTAGGCCCGGCGGGCGCCGTGGTCGACCTCGATCATCAGCTTGTCTACCTTCATCGCCCGTCCCAGCGCCTCGCGCCAGCTGCGCGGCAGCGGCGCCAGGATCTTGTAGAGGGCGCCGTTGGCGCGCGGGACGAAGACGTCGAAGCGCGGCACTTCCATCGCGTCGACGATCTCTTTCGCCACGTCGGAGGCCTCGACCGGCTTCACCCATTTCTGGCCGACTCCGCTGGTCAGCTCGGTATTGACGACGGTCGGCATCACGCAGAGGACCTCGACGCCGCTGCCGCGCAGCTCCGCCCGTACCGCCTCGCTGATCCCGACGACCGCGTGCTTGGTGCCCGAGTAGGTGGCGATCCCCGGCAGGCCCGATTTCCCCGCCTGCGAGGCGATGTTGACGATGTAGCCGCTGCCGCGCGGGCGCAAGCGCTTGATCGCCAGCTGGGTGCCGGTGATGACGCCGTGCAGGTTGATGTCGATCTGGCGGCGGACCGAGTCGGGGCTCTCGTCCTCGAACGGGGTCACCGGCATGATCCCGGCGTTGTTGACGACCGCGTCGACCGGCCCCAGCTGCCGTTCGGCCTCGTCGAGGAAATGGGCGAAGGAGGAGCGATCGGTGACGTCGAGAGCAAGCGCGACGGTGCCGCCGCCGAGCTCGGCCGCGGTCTTCTCGGCCAGCTCGAGGTCGAGGTCGCCGATCGCGACGCGGCACCCCTTCGCGACCAGGGCCGAAGCCGTCGCCTTGCCGATCCCGCGGGCACCGCCGGTGATCGCCACGACCTTGCCGCTGAGTGAACGCCGCTGCTTCGCCATCGTGCTCCTCCTCCGTTGCGGCGGCCTTCCCTAGGCCGCCGGTTTGTAGACCGTGACCACGGCGGCTCCGCCGAGGCCGATGTTGTGCTGGAGCGCCACCTTCGCGCCCTCGACCTGGCGCTTGTCGGCCGTGCCGCGCAGCTGCCAGGTCAGTTCCGAGCACTGCGCCAGGCCGGTCGCCCCCAGCGGGTGCCCCTTTGAGATCAGGCCGCCCGAGGGGTTGACGACGACCTTGCCGCCGTAGGTAGTCGCTTCTTCCTCGACCAGCTTGTGCGCCTCGCCCTCGGCGGCGAACCCGAGCGCTTCGTAGGTGATGAGCTCGTTGGCGCTGAAGCAGTCGTGGAGCTCGCAGACGTCGACTTCCCCGGCCGCGACCCCCGCTTCCGCATAAGCGGCGTCGGCCGCGGTCCGCGACATGTCGGAGCCGACGATCGTCATGCAGTCGGCGTTCTCGTCGAAGGTGCTGCTGAGGTCGGTGACCATCGACTGGCCGGCGATCTCGACCGCCTGCTCCCAGAGTCCGTGCTGGTCGACGTAGCGCTCGGAGGCGACGATCGCGCAGGCCGAGCCGTCGGAGGTCGGCGAGCACTGCAGCTTGGTCAGCGGGTCGTGGATCATCTTCGCCGCCTTGATGTCCTCCAGCGAGTACTCGTCCTGGAACTGGGCGTAGGGGTTGTTGACCGAGTGCTTGTGGTTCTTCCAGCCGATCCAGGCGTAGTGGTCGGGTTCGGAGCCGTACTTCTGCATGTGGTCGCGGCCGGCGTTGCCGAACATCTGCGGCGCCGGCGGCGACTGCTCGGGGTCGCGGATCTCGAACATCCGCATCGCGTGCTTGTCGAGCGCGTTGGTGCGGTCGGTGTACTTGACCCCGAGGCTGCCCGGCTCCATCTTCTCGAAGCCCAGCGCCAGAGCGCAGTCGACGACGCCGCCCTTGACGGCCTGGCGCGCCAGGAACAGCGCCGAGGAGCCGGTCGAGCAGTTGTTGTTGACGTTGACGACCGGGATTCCGGTGAGGCCGAGCTGGTAGAGCGCCCGCTGGCCGTAGGTCGAGTCCCCGTAGCAGTAGCCGGCGTAGGCCTGCTCGACGTCCTCATAAGGAATGCCGGCGTCGGCGAGCGCCTTCTCCCCCGCCTCTTTGGCCCAGTCCGGGTAGTCGCCCTCCTTGCTGCCGGGCTTCTCGAACTTGGTCATCCCGACCCCGATCACGTACGTCTTGTTGCTCAACTCCTCACTCCTCCCACGTTTGGCTGACTGGCCAAATCTACCGTGCCGAGGGGATTGGGCCAAAGGCGCCAGGCGAAGAAGGCGATCGCGATCCCGATCGCGGTGCCGGTCGCGCGCTGGCCTGCGGCCTTGAATGCAGCCTCGCCAAGCGTCGAGCTCATGAGGACGACGAAGGTGGTGATCGCCGCGGTGAAGAGCGCGTACTGGACGGTCAGCAGGCCGAAGGCGAAGGCGGCGGCGACGGTGAGGACCGCCCCGAGGACGAGGTCATCGCCAATGAAGGCCTCGGCGACCGCGGTCGCGATGACCAGGCCGAGGACGGTCCCGATCGCCCGCAGAACCAGGCGGTGGTCGGTCTCGTCGCGGACCGGCCGCATCACGAAGAGGATCGTCAGCGGGATCCAGAAGCCGTGCTGGCGCATGCCGAGCAGGCGGTAGGCGGCGACGCCGGCGGCGAGGGTGAGGCCGAAGCGGACCGCGTGGCGGGCGCTCTGCGACTCCAGCGTCAGGTTCGCCCGCAGGGCCGCAGCCGCCTCCCTCCCGCTCCAGCCCTTTTCCGGCTCGTCGGCGGCGCGGTCGAAGGCGAGCCAAACGGCGAGCGACCAGGCCACCTGGGCGAGGCCGCCGACGGTTCCCCACAGCAGTGCCGGCGCGGCGTCGGAGGGCGCCAGGAAGAGCCCCTGGGCGATCAGCATCCCCAGCGTCACCGAGAGGCCGACGATCGCCAGCCGCAGCGAGACGCAGTAGCAGTAGCCGGCGAGGGCGCCGAGCAGGCCGAGGGCGAGGACCGCGTTCGGGCCCGTCTGGCTGCTGAGGACGCCGAGCGCGGCGGCGAGGCCGATCAGCGGCGCCGTCGCCGCCTGCCAGCCCGCTCGCGGCCGCGCCGGGGCGTCCATCCCGGGGAAGCCGTTGATCAGGGCGCCGGCGGCGATCGCCCCCTGGGTCGGGGCGTCGAAGCCGAGCTCGACGATCAGCGCCAGCCCGATCGGGACCGAAAGCAGGAAGCCGCGCCTGATCGCCGGTCCGGGCTCGGAGGGCCCGATCGCGAAGAGCGGCGAGGCGTAGAGCTGCCGTGCCCTGCCCGACGCGTTGAACAGCCGGCTTTCGGAGGCTCTGGACGCCACGGCCGTGAGGGTAACCTGAAGGGTCGTGGTAATCGCCGCCGTCAGCTCCGACCCCGCCGCGGGAGTCGGCATCCTCGCCGCTCTGGCCGCCGGGGTCGTCTCCTTCCTCTCCCCCTGCGTGCTGCCGCTGGTCCCGGGCTACCTCTCCGCCGTCACCGGCGTCTCCGCGGGCGAGCTCGAGAGCGCCGGCTGGCGGCGCGTGCTGGGCCCGAGCCTGCTCTTCGTCGCCAGCTTCTCGGCGATCTTCATCCTCCTGGGGCTGACCGCAACCGGGATCGGCTCAGTCCTCCAGGACCACAAGGACCTGCTGACGAAGATCTCGGGGGCGCTGATCATCGCCATGGGCGTGCTCTTCGTCTCCTCACTGTTCATTCCCCGCCTGAGCCGCGAGTGGCACGTCGACGCCCTCCTCGAACGGGCCGGCAAGGGCGGGCCGATCGTCGCCGGGGCGGCCTTCGCGATCGCCTGGACCCCCTGCATCGGCCCAACCCTGGGGGCGATCCTCGGCGCCGCCTCGCTAACCGGCTCGGCCGCCCACGGAGCCCTCCTGCTCGCCTTCTACTCGGCGGGCCTGGCGATCCCCTTCCTCCTCACCGCCGTCGCCTTCTCCCAGATGACGACCGCCTTCACCGTCGTCAAGCGCCACTACCAGGCGATAGTCGCCGTCGGCGGCCTGATCCTGATCGCGATGGGCATCCTGATCTGGACCGGCGAGCTCTTCCAGCTCAACTTGGAAGCGACGAACTGGATGGAACGGACCGGGTTGGACTTCTACAACCAGGTCTAGTTCAGCCTCTCCGAGATTTGGGTGCCTATAGGGCACCAAAGTTCGGAGAGGCGATCAGTTCTGAACGGGAGCGACCGTCTCCAGCTCTTTGCCCACGGCCTCAGTGATCTCCAGCCCGTCGTCCTCCAGATCGCGAGTGCAGACGATTCGGAACCGCCCGGTCCCGATCTCCCCGTCGGGAACGACGGGCAGTCCCCGGATCGTGTCCCAGCCCAGCCGCTCGACCTCGAAGGGGTTCATCCGGACCTCCGCCGCCGGAAACGGGCAGTTCGAGTTGTGCTGGTCGATCGCCTTCGAGATCGCCTCCAGGTTCTTCGCCTCGGGGGAAGCCACGGCTTGAGTTTAGGCGCCGGAGATCGGCGCTGCCGGCGGGTCGCCTCCGCCGATGATCTGTCGGGAAGCCTCCACCGAGCGGGCGACGTTCTTCGGCTTGGTCGCGGGATTGAGGATGTACTGAGCGACGGCAACGACGATGATGAGGACGTTGAGAATCGTCCCAATTTGGTCACCGTCGAGCGCGTTGAGGAGGAGACCGGCGAGGCCGATCGCGATCATCACGCCCGGCAACCAGCGCATCCCGGCGTATAGACGCTGCCGCTGATAGCTCTCGGCCAGCTCGATTGCGGCACGCGCCAGCCGTGGGTTGCTGGGGGCGGAGCCTCGGGCAACATAGCCGCGGATGCTCCACTTTTCGCCGAAGGACAGCGCTCGGAAAGTCTCCATGTTCTCTTCGGTGCGCCACATGGGAAAGGCGCCCGAACACAAGTTCGCAACGCCGGGTAGGAGAGTACCGTGGCAGGGTGTCGATCGAGTGGCCACGAGTGATCGCCCATCTCGACATGGACGCCTTCTACGCGTCCGTGGAGCTGCGGCGGCGGCCTGAGCTTCGGGGCAAGCCGGTGGTCGTCTGCGGGTCGGGACCGCGGGCGGTGGTGACTACGGCTAGCTACGAGGCGCGGAAGCTGGCTGGGATCCACTCGGCGATGCCGGCTGCTGTGGCTCGGCGGCGGCTGCCGGATGCCATTTACCTGCGGCCGGACTTTCCCGCCTATCGGGAGGCCTCGGGGCAGGTGATGGACGTGCTGCGGCGGAACGTCGAGGTGGTGGAGGTCGTGGGGCTGGACGAGGCCTATCTGGACCTGACCGGAATCTTCTCGCCGAAGGCGACTATGCGGCGGGTCGCGACGGCGATCCAGTCGGAGACGGGGCTGACCTGCTCGGTCGGGATCTCCGAGAGCCGGATGCTCGCCAAGATCACCAGCGAGCTCGGCAAGCCGCGCGGTCTCGTCGTGCTCTCCCGCGAACATGCGCTGGAGCGGTTCGCCGACCACTCCCCCGGCCTGATCCCCGGGATCGGCCCGAAGACCGTCTCGCGGCTGGAGGCGATGGGGATCAGGACGCTCGCCGACCTGCGCCGCTGGCAGCGTCCGGCGCTCGAAGACGCCTTCGGCCCCCGGTCGGGGGCCTGGCTGCACGCCCGCGGCAACCTCCTCGACGCAACTCCGGTCACCCCCGAACACGAGACCAAATCGCAGTCGACCGAGATCACCTTCGATGTCGACGTCACCCAGAGGGCCGAGCTCGAGCGCCACCTCGCCGAGCTCTCCGAAGAGCTCTGCCGGCGCCTGCGCAAACGCGAGCTGGAGGGACGGACGATCGGGATCAAGGTCCGGCTCGACGACTGGACCAACGTCACCCGCTCGCACACGATCGAGCAGCCGACCAACGACCCTGCGGTGGTCGGGCCCACCGCCCTCGAGCTACTGCGCGCCTACGACCCCCAGCGCCCGGTCCGCCTGCTCGGCGTCCGCGTCGCCTCCTTCGAGGGCGACAAGAAGGCGGCCGAGCCGGAGCCGACACCCGGCCAGCTCCAGCTCGGCCTCGCTTCGTAGGGCCTAGCGGGTCGCCATCACCGTCCCGACCCCCGGGAAGCCCAGCTTCAGCTTCACCGCCCAGGTCAGGTCGTAGTCGCGGCCGGCCACGTAGGGGCCGCGGTCGATCACCGGGACCGTCACCGTGCGGCCGTGGTAGCGCAGCTTCACCATCGTCCCGCAGGGGAGCGTCTTGTGAGCGACTCCCATCGTCCCCGGCAGCAGGGTGCCGCCGCAGGCGACGCCGTTGCCGAAGATGCCCGGCCCGTAGTAGGAGGCGCCGGCGAGGCGGTAGGACGTCAGCTTGCGCTTGGCGCTGCGGGAGGCGGCGATCCGGCGGTCGTGCACGCCGTAAGCGCGGACCGCGTAGCTGCCGGTCCGCTCCGGCAGCCAGCGCACGGCGAAGGTCCCGTTCTCTTTCGTCCAGACGCCACGGGTGCCGCCACCCGGCCCGCGGAAGACCAGCTTGACCCGGTGGCGGCCGCTCGGCCGCACCTTGCCGCGAACCGCCAGCCCCCTCCCCTTCAGCACCGAGTGCTTCGAGAGGTGCAGGGAGACGTGGGAGCGCGATCGCTCGTGGTGCTTGTCCGGCCTGCTCTGCGCCGCTGCCGGCGCCAGGCCGATGGTGAGCGCAGTGGCAGCCGCCACCACGGGCAGGAATTTCCGCATCTGAGTTGCTCGCTTTCTGCTGCCTAGCTGAATCGCTGACCCTGCGCCCGGAGGCGAGGGGACTCGGCAGGTCGTTTCGGAGAGAACACGCTAGGTGGGCCTTCGAAGCGCGAATGTGAGCGGACGCACACATTCCCTAAATGCAACGCAAGCGTCAGATTCGTGCGAAGATGGCTTTGTGACGAAGCCAGAACGACTCAGCGGGCTCGATACGTCGTTCCTCCACCTGGAGCGCTCCGGCGCCCACATGCACGTCGCCTCCACCTCGATCTTCGAAGGGGAAGCGCCGACCCACGCCGAGTTCCGCGACCACATCGCCTCGCGCCTGCACCTGGTGCCGCGCTTCCGCCAGAAGCTGCGCTTCGTCCCCTTCGACCAGAGCCGGCCGGTCTGGATCGACGACCCCCACCTCAACCTCGACTACCACGTGCGCCAGACCGCGCTGCCGGCGCCGGGCTCCGACGAGCAGCTGCGCAACCTCGCGGCGCGGATCTTCTCCCAGCAGCTCGATCGCTCGAAGCCGCTCTGGGAGCTGTGGCTGGTCGAGGGCCTGAGCGGCGACCGCTTCGCGATCATCGGCAAGAGCCACCACGCGCTCGTCGACGGCGTCTCCGGCGTCGACATCACCACCGTCCTCTTCGACCTCGATCCCGAGCCGGCGGGCGCACAGAAGGCGCCGCCCTGGCTCGCCAGCCCCGAACCGACCGATGTCCAGCTCCTCACCCAGGCCTGGAAGGAGCGGCTGACCAGCCCGCCGGAGATCTACCGCGGCATCCGCGCCGCCCTGCGCGGCCCGCGCCAGGTCCTCAAGGGCATGGGAGCGACCTCGAAGATGGTCACCGCCGGCGTCGCCGCCCCCAACACCGTCTTCAACGTCGAGATCGGCCCTCACCGCCGCTTCCAGATGACCCAGACCGACCTCGGCGACCTGAAGCGGGTCAAGGACGCCCACGGCGGCACCGTCAACGACGTCATCCTCTCGATCGTCGCCGGCGGCATCGGCCGCTACCTCCGTGCCCGCGGGCACGACACCGACGGCCTCGAGCTGCGGGCGATGGTCCCGGTCAGCGTCCGCACCGCCGAAGAGCACGGCGCCCTCGGCAACCGCATCTCGGCGATGATGGCGCCGCTGCCGGTCTGGTGCGAGGACCCGGTCGAGCGCCTGCACCTGATGAGCGCCGAGATGGGCGACCTGAAGTCATCCGGCCAGGCGGTCGGTGCCGAGATCCTCACCAAACTGACCGACTTCGCGCCCTCGACGATCGCCTCACAAGCGGCCCGCCTGCAGCCGGCGCAGCGCTTCTTCAACCTCGTCGTCACCAACGTGCCGGGGCCGCAGTTCCCCCTCTACGTCCTCGGCCGCAAGATGGAGTCGATCTTCCCGATGGTCCCGCTCGCCCGCCGCCAGGCGCTCTGCGTCGGGATCATGTCCTACAACGGCCAGGTCAACTTCGGCCTGATCGGCGACTACGACGCGATGGCCGACCTCGACAGCTTCGCCCTCGACCTCGAGGCGGCGACCGCCGAGGTGATCGCCACCGCGCCCGCGAAGAAGAAGTCGAAGAAGAAAAAGGCCGCCGCGGCCGCATCGAGCAACGGCGCCACTCCCGTCGCCGCCGAGCGCTCCTAGCCGCGCTCAGCGCACCAGCCGGCCGCTGACCACGAACGGCAGGCCGTCGGTGAGGTAGTTCCAGTCGAGGCTGCCGACGTTGAAGCCGCTGGCGCGGGCGTCGGCGTTGACGACGACCGCGGTGATCCGCTCGAAGCGGCCGGGGCGCGGCAGGCGGACGCTGAGCCGGCCGCCGCCCGGGCTGTAGGCGATGCGGACCTTGGGGCGGCCGTGGCGCTCGCTGCCGAGACGGCCGACGAGGGCGACCGCCGCCGCGGTTCCACGAGGAGCCTGGAGATCGACGACGGCGGCGCGGCCGCGTCGCGGGCGCACCCGCAGCAGCTGGAAGGTCGTGTGGTTGAGCATCCGCGTCAGCGGGGGCGTGCCAAGCGGCAGGTGACCCTGCCGGCGAGTGTCGGGAAAGAGCCGGCTCTCGCGGAAGCCCTTGCCGGTGCGCCACTCGGCGACGGCCGCGGCGAAACGGGCGAAGTCGTGGCTGAAGTCGGAGCGGCCGTTCGCGCGCAGCGCCCGGTCGTAGCTCGCGACCGAGAACCCGCCCGGCTTCGCGTCGATCGCCCCCGCCCACGCCTTGCGGATGATCGCGGTGCCGTAGCGCCGCGCCAGCCACTGGTTCCAGACGGCGCTGCCGTACTCCTTGATCGAGCTCGCGGTCAGCGGCGTGTCATAGAGCTTCACCCAGCGCCGCACGTAGCGCAGGTAGTCGTTGATCCCGTTGAAGACCTGGTCCTCCATCCAGGTCGCGCTCGCCTCGGCGAACCAGGGGTCCTGGTAGGCGTCGTAGCCGAACTGGAGGATGTGGTTGTACTCGTGGGCAAAGGTGACCTGCAAGTCTGCGAGCGGCTTCGTCCCCGGGAACTCGAAGGCGCTGTAGTCGTTGTCGAGGACGAGGTAGCCGTGCAGCCGCCGCGGGATCCGGTGCTCCTTCGTCGCCTGGCCGCGGTCGGGCGCCGCGTAGCCGAAGAGTTCGCCGCCGATCTGGGAGAGGTAGACGTCGGTCTTCCCCTTGCGCCCGCCCTGGCGCCCGTCGCTGCGCGGCTCGCGCCAGCCGAGCTTCTCGTTCTCCACCCGGTGGACCCGTTCGGCGACCCGCAGCACCGTCTCGACGAAGTCGGGGACCCCGTCGCCGTCGCGGTCGCTGAGGTCGGGCGCGTCGAGGCCCTGGTCGACCCAGTGGATACAGAAGTGAGGCGAGCAGGCCGGCGAGGCCGGCGCCTCGGGGACCGAGTAGGCGTTGCGGTTGGGGTCGTTGCCATCGGTCGGTCGCCAGCGCGGGGCCAGGAACGGCTTCTGGGCGTCGGAAGCAAGCTCCGCTTCGCCGACGGGCCGATTTCCGCCTGCATAGGGCGGTTTTCGTCCCGTCGGCGGGAAGGGGGAGGCGGCGGCCGGGGCCGCCAGGGCGAGGACCAGGAGGACCGCCGAGGCGCCGGCCAGCTGACGTCGGCGGTTCCTCATGCCCTGGAAACCCTAGCGGCGCGCGAAAGTACCTCCGACGGGTAACGGGGAGATACTTCCCGGATGCGCGTAGCCCTCGCTCAGATCAACCCCACCGTCGGCGCCGTCGACGCCAATGCCGCCAAGGTCGCCGAGTGGATCGGCCGCGCCCGCGAGGCGGGCGCCGATCTGGTCATCTTCCCTGAGCTCTGCATCCCCGGCTACCCGGCCGAGGACCTCTACCTGAAGCCGCACTTCCTACGCGCCAACCTGCGCGCGGTCGAGGAGCTCGCCGCCCACGCCGAGGGGATCGTCGCGATGGTCGGCTTCGCCGAGCCGGCGGCGCAGCCGAGCGACTCCCGCTACGCCCACAACTCGACCGCGATCCTGGCCGGCGGCGAAGTCGCCTCGATCTACCGCAAGAACCGGCTGCCGAACTACGCCGTCTTCGACGAGCAGCGCTACTTCATCCCCGGCGACCAGACCCTGGTGACCGAGGTCGACGGCGTCGCGGTCGGCGCGACGATCTGCGAGGACGTCTGGCAGCCGGGACCGCCGGCCCAGAAGGAGGCCGAAGAGGGCGCGCGGCTGATCGCCAACCCCTCGGGCTCGCCCTACCACCGCGGCAAGGGCCGCGAGCGCGAGGCGATGTTCTGCGAGCGCTCCCGCGCCTACGGCGCCTACTTCGCCTTCTGCAACCTGGTCGGCGGCCAGGACGAGCTCGTCTTCGACGGCCAGAGCCTCCTCACCGCCCCCGACGGGAGCGTGATCGCCCGCGCCGCCCAGTTCGAGGAGGATCTGCTGGTCTGCGACGTTCCCCACTCCGGACCGGGGCCGCTTGCCGAGCCGCTGGGCGACCTCGACGAGGTCTACGGCGCCCTCGCCCTCGGGCTCCGCGACTACGTCGAGAAGAACGGCTTCAAGCACGTCGGCCTCGCCCTCTCGGGCGGGATCGACTCAGCCCTGGTGGCGATGGTCGCCGCCGACGCGGTCGGGGCAGACCGGCTCACCTGCGTCGTCATGCCCTCCCCCCACTCCAGCGGCGAGACCCAGCAGGACGCCCGCGACATCGCCGCCAACCTCGGCTGCGAGCTGCTCGAGATCGGGATCGAGCCGGTGATGGAGAGCTACGAACGCTCGCTCAGCGGCTACCTCTCCGAGCCCGAGGCGGCGGTGCCGCGCGACCCGACCAAACCCTCCGAGCCCGACCTCACCGCCGAGAACGTGCAGGCGCGGATCCGCGGCAACCTGATGATGGCGCTCTCCAACCGCCACGGCTGGCTCGTCCTCACGACCGGCAACAAGAGCGAGATGTCGGTCGGCTACGCGACCCTCTACGGCGACATGGCCGGCGGCTTCGCGGTGATCAAGGACGTGCCGAAGCAGCTGGTCTACGAGCTGGTGCGGCGGCGCAACGAGACCGCCGGGCGCGAGCTCGTGCCGGCCTCGGTGATCGACCGCGCCCCCTCGGCCGAGCTGCGACCCGACCAGCGCGACGAGGACTCGCTGCCGCCCTACGAGCTGCTCGACCGGATCCTCGAGGCCTACGTCGAGCACGACCAGGGGCGCGAGGAGATGATCACCGCGGGGATGCCGGCGGAGACCGTCGACGAGGTGATCCGCCTGGTCGACCGGGCCGAGTACAAGCGCCGGCAGGCGGCGCCCGGGATACGGATCACGCCGCGGGCATTCGGCAAGGACCGGCGGCTGCCGATCACGAACCGCTTCGGCGGTTAGTCAGTCCGGGCGGCGCCGCACCGCGATCGTCACCTTGGCGATGGCGCAGGGCTTGCCCTCGTCGTTGAGGACTTCGGCCTGCCAGAGCCAGGTCGTGCGCCCGCGGTGGCGAGCCTTCGCGCGCACTTCCACCCCGCCCTCGGTGACCGGACGGATGAAGCTGGCCTCGATCGACTGGCCCATCGCCGCCATCCCCTGGTCGCTTACCGCGCCGAAGGTGGCCGCAGAGCAGACGCTGTCGATCAGCGTCAACATCACGCCGCCGTGCAGCAGCCCGAAAGGCTGGCGCAGGTCGTCGCGGAAGCGCAGGCGCACGCGGGCGTCGTCGGGGTCGTTGCTGATCCACTCGGTGCCGATCAGCTCGTCGAAATGCGAAGCCTTAACCTCAGCGTCTCCGTTCACGACAGCGGACACTAATAGGCTTCCGGTCCGGTGGCGCTGTCCGACGACCAGAAGGCGATCCTGCGGTTGCTTGCCCAGCGGGGGGCGGCGGGATACGAGGATCTATCGGCCCTGTTGGGGATCTCCGTTGCTGAGGTCCATACGCGGGCCAAAGATGCTGCGGCTGCTCTTGAAGAGGATGGGATTCCTGCTCCGTTGGTACCTGAGCCGGGAGGGGACACCGGGGACTCCCCCTCCGTCGCAAAAGATGGGGAGGCTCCTCCGGGGGAGTCCCCGTCGCCCCCGGTGACTTCGAAGCCGAAAGAGCCGACGAAGCCGCCCACTCCCGAAAAGCCGGCGCTTCCCAGAGGCAAGCCGAAACCGCCTTTGAAGAAAGAGCTGAAGCTGCTTGAGGGTCGGGGGCTTTGGGCGATTCTGGCTGGGGTTGCGATCGTCGTGTTGTTCTTGCTCTTCATCGTCGTCGGCGGGGATAACGGCGATGACAATTCGGGGAATGGATCTACTACCGCTTCGAGCGATAGCTGCAAGTTGACCGGGAAGGCTCCTGAACCGACGGGGAAAAATGTGGAAGCGCTGGCTATCGCGGCGGTGAAAACTGGGAAAAACGTCACCCGGGCGGTGCTCAATCCTGTGGACGGCAGCGATGCCAAAGGGCTTGCCGTCTTCGGGCGGGTGAAAAACAGCCTTGCGCTGCAGGTCGCGGCCGAAGGGCTGCCGCCTAGCGGGGAATGCGGCTACACGATCTGGCTTGCCGCCTCCGAGGACAAAATGCTGCCGCTGGCCTCGACCAAGGTGGTCAAGAATGGCGCCATCAACGCCCAGGTCGAAGTTCCGGTCGAAGTCCTCGCCTACCTGGCCAACGAAACCTTCGGCCAGCTGGCGATCACCCGCACCGACGAATCGCAGCTGAAAGCCTCGCTCGCGACGGCGACGAAAGAGAAAAAGGCGCCGGTCTACACCGGCACCGAAGTCCTTCGCGGCGAGGTCCGCGGCCCGATCGTCGGCGCCGCCAAGCGGATCGAAGAACAGAAACAGAACGGGAAGTAGCTAGGGCAGCAACTTGCCGGGGTTCATGATCCCGGCTGGGTCCAGTTGATCCTTGGCGGCCCGGATCAGGTCGAGGCCGACGCGGCCGACCTCCGCCTCCATGTAGGGGGCGTGGTCGCGGCCGACGGCGTGGTGATGGGTGATCGTGCCGCCGTGGGCGACTATCGCCTCGCAGGCGGCGCGCTTGACCGCTGTCCACTGCTCGATCTCGGCGCCGCGGCGGGCGCGGGAGATGAACGTGAAGTAGAGCGAGGCGCCGTCGGCGTAGGCGTGCGAGAGATGGCAGAAGACGAGCCCTGGCGTGCCCTGGGCGGCGAGCGAGTTATGAATCGCCTCGCCGACCGCGCTGTGCAACTCGCCGAAGCGGCTCCAGGTGTGCGAAGTCTCGAGCGTCTCGACCATCGCCCCCATCCCCATCAGCGTGTCGCGCAGATACGGGCCTTGGTAGCGGCCGTGCTCCCAGGCCCGACCCGCCGACTGGCCGAGGTAGGCGGCCCCGCCGTGGCGCAGCGCACGAACGGTCAGGGCACGCCGCCGCGCCACGTGCTCCTCGTCGCCCTCGTAGCCGACGATCATCAGGCTGCCGCCGCGGCGCCTGCGGGCGCCGAGGTAGCCGTCGAAGAGCTTGCCGCTGATTCCACGCGGGCCCGAGAGCGCCAGCGTCCCCTCGGTCTCCTCCTCGTCGGAGACGCGGATGATCTCCGGCAGACCCGGGCCCTGCGCGAGGGCGCGGACGATCTCGGCGCCGGCGTCGAAGCTCTCCGCCATCCAGGCCTCGTAGCGGCGCACGGCGGGCGCCGGCCGCACCCGCACGGTGACGTCGGGGATCACCCCGAGGACACCCTCCGAGCCGACCACCAGCTCGCGCAGGGCGGGGCCGGCGGCGGTGTGCGAAGTCTCCAGCGTCTCCAGGTCGCCGGCCGGGGCGAGGAGACGGACGGAGCTGACGAGGGAGTCGAAGCGCCCGTAGCCGCTCGAGGCCTGGCCTGCGGAGCGGGTCGCGGCGAAGCCGCCGATCGTCGCGTACTCGAAAGACTGCGGGAAGTGGACGAGGGTCAGTCCCTCGCGGGCGAGCGCAGCCTCCGCCTCGGGCCCGCGCAGGCCGGCGCCGAGGCGGGCGTGAAGCGAGCGGCGGTCGACGCTCACCCCCTGCAGCGCCCCGAGGTCGAGGCTGACGAGGCGGGCGTGGGCGCCGCGCAGCGGCTCGACCCCGCCGACGACGCTGGTGCCGCCGCCGAAGGGGACGATCGCGACGCCCTCGGCGGCACAGACGTCGATGACGCGGCGCAGGGTCGGGGCATCGGGCGGCATCACGACCGCGTCGGGCGCCGCTTCGAGGGCGCCGTTACGCAAACGAGCTAGATCCACGTAGCCGCGTCCCGTGGCGTGCCGCAGTCGATCCTCGTCCGAGGTGAAGACGTTCGCCTCCCCCACCGCTTCCACGAGCGCCTGCGGGATCGCCTCTGCGGCAGGCAGTTCGACACCACCGAGGTCGCGCGCCAACGGCCAAGGCTCCAACTCCCCGATCCGCTCCCGCAGAACGGCAAGCGCCTCGTCATCAAGCGCCGGCTCAATCGCGGGCTCCCCCCACCCCCACCACTTCGAGTCGCGTCGAGGCGCCGTCATCGCACCCACCTGGGCGACTTTGTCAACCATAGGTTCACTAAGTCGCCTTGCCTCATCCGAGCGCCCTCGCGATCCCGTCGAGCGCTTCGTCGAGGATGTCGCGGCGGGCCTTTCGCATCAGCGGCGAGCCGAGCTTCGACATCCCTTTCAGCGACTGCTCCTCGGCGATGCTGACCTCGGTGCCGCCGTCGCGCTCGCGCATCCGCACCTCCACCTGCAGCCCCTTCAGGTGCCGCTCGAACGGCGTCCCCTCCAGCTCCTGCTCCCAGACGTAGCGCTCCTTCTCGGCCGAGCTGACGCAGCGGAAGTCGGCCCGCACCCCCCGCCCCTCGGCCGTCTCCAGCACCTTGGTCCAGCGGGTCCGCCGGCCGCCGCTCCCCTCGACGTTCTCCACCCGCCCCGTCCGCGGCCACCAGCGCGGCAGGCTGTGGGGGTCGGAGACAAGGCGCCACACTTCTTCGGAAGAAAAGGGAAGCGTTCGTTTGCGAGTTATTCGAGGCATTGAATAGGGCGCGAAAACCAAGTCTGACAAGGACGCAGGGAGCGTGGCGTGCTCTGCACGCGAGCGACTGAGGACGCAGTCAGACGCCGGTTTGCAGCGTCCTACTCGCCGGCAAGACGCCGCAGGTCGCGCACGAGCAGCAGGTGCTTGAGGTGGCTGACCGTCGCCGCCAGGCTTTCGAGGCTTTCCAGCGCCTCCTTGCGGCGCTCAGGATTGCGGGAGCGCAGCGAGGGGCCCAGCAGCGCTTCCAGCAGGTTCGCCTCGCGGTCGGCGGAGGAGCGGAAGACGCGCAGGTTCCTCGCCCCAACTCCGACCCGCGAGAGCTCGTTGGCGGCGCGGACGATCTCGCGGTCGGTCTCGTCGTAGACCACCTTGCCCTCGCGTTTCTCCGGCTGCACGATCCCGAAGTTCTCGAGCTCGCGGATCAGCTCCTCGCGAGCGCCGGTCTCCTCGACGATCTCCTCGACCGAGAGGTAGGCGCGCGAGGTGTCGACGAGGATCGCCCGCCGCACTCCCCCGGCGGCCGGCTTGCGCTCGCCGTCGCCGAGGACGACGTCGCCGCCGGCGGCGAGCTCCTGGCGGATCACCCGCAGCGGCAGGAACTCGTCGCGCTGCAGGCGCAGGATCGTCCGCAGCCGTTCGACGTCGGCCTGGCTGTAGAGGCGGTAGCCGCCCGAGGTGCGCCGCGGGTTCAGCAGCTTCTGGTCCTCGAGGTAGCGGATCTTCGAGATCGAGACGTCGTCGAATTCGCCCTGGAGGATTTTGCAGACGGCGCCGATCGTCAGCGCCTTGCGCGGCCGGCTCGGGGCTTCGGCGGTGCGGCCCTGCTGTTCGGAGATCGCCATCTCAGCGCTCGAGGTAGGAAAGCTTGTACTTGCCGACCTGGATCTCGTCGCCGTCGGAGAGCCGGTGGGACTCGATCCGGCGCCGGTTCACGTAGGTGCCGTTGAGGGAGCCGAGGTCGTCGATGTAGAGGCCGTCGCGCCGCCGCACCAGCAGCGCGTGGTTGCGGGAGACGGTGACGTCGTCGAGGAAGACGCCGGCGTCGGGGCTGCGGCCGATGCTGACCCGCTCCTCGGCCACGCTGAAGCTCTCCCCCGCGCGGCCGCCACCGCTGCGGATGACCAGCGCCGCGCCGCTCTCGGAAACCACCTCGTCGATGTCGACCGGCGTCATCTCGCCGGTCTCGTCGACCCGGTAGGTCATCGTCGTCGGGTCGTCGCCCGCCTCTTTCGGCCCGCCCAGGTAGGCGCCGCACTTCTGGCAGTAGTTCGCCCCCTCGGGGTTGGCGAAGCCGCACTCGGGACAGTGGACAGCCATGACTGGTGCCGCCGCTCAGGCGGCGGGCTCGTCCTCCGTCGGCGACTGCGTCTCGCCGGCGAGGATCCTGGTCAGCTGCTCGACGTCGTCGCCCGAGATCATCGACTCCCCCGCCTCGCGTTTCTGGCGCAGGCGGTTGACGAGCTCCGCGCGCAGGATGTCTATCTTCCCGTGCAGGACGCGCCGCTTGTAGGAGATCTCGTTCTCCTCTGCCGTCAGGTTGTCGATCATGTCCTTCAGCTCCTTGTCGCTGAGCGAACCGAGATCGGGAAAGGTCTCCTCCATCGTGCTCCTAACTCGAGGAGGCGCAGCCTCCGTTTGCGAATGACGATGATAGCTGCCTCCCCAACCAAGGTTCAACCATAGGTTGAAGGTTCGGGTCAACCTGGGCGTCAGCTTGCGGCTTGGCGGCTGCGGACGGCGCGAATCCCGGTCTGGGCGTAGAGCACCGTGGCGATGATCGCCATCACCAGCCCCCAGATCAGAAGGGCGGTAGCGACCCAGCCGGGCGCCAGCAGGGCGAGGAAGATCCCGCCCATGATCGGGAAGACCGAGATCCGGCCCGGCCAGTTGACCTCGATGTCGACGCCGTGGCGGAGCCCGTACTGGGCGAGGAAGAGCATCGTCAGCTCGCGCAGCGCCAGCAGGGCGAGCGCCCAGCGCGGCAGCAGCTCGAAGCTCCAGCAGACGACGGCGCCGGCGAGGATCGTCAGGCGGTCGACCAGCGGGTCGAGGAGCGCCCCCATGCGGCTGTACTGGCCGGTGATGCGGGCGAGGATCCCGTCGAGGTAGTCGCCGGCGGCGATCGCCCAGAAGACCATCGCCGAGGCGACCGAGGTGCCGTCGTCGGTGTTGTAGGCGAGGACGAGGAAGACCGGCAGCGCCGCCAGGCGCAGGTAGCCGACCGCGTTGGGGATCGTCCACGGGTGGAGCGGCTCGCCCTTGCGGGTCGATGGGGGCGGCGGGGCGCTGCGGTCGAGCCCGAAGAGGCGGCGCATGCGGCCGCGGCCGAAGGGGTCGTGCTCAGACATCGGCAGGCGCCGAGCGGGCCATCGCCCTAGTAGGCCTTCGCGAAGATCGCTTCGGTGACCGCCGGCTTGCCGGTGAGGACGCAGCCGGCGCCGTCGGCCAGTTGCTGGTCGATGGGCAGACAGCGGACGGTGACCTTGAGCTCGTCGAGCAGCTCGGCGGACTCGGGGGCTTCGCTCCAGGGCGCCCGCACGAAGCCGCCGGCCTCGGCGTCGGCCGGATCGGTGTCGAACCACTGGCGGAACTCGTCGAAAGAAGAGATGTTGTTGCGGGTGCGCGACTGCAGGCGCTCCGCGGCGGCGCGGTGGTAGGCGCCCTGGATCTCGGCCAGCAGCGCCGGGATCGTGTCCGCGACCTTGGAGCGCTCCAGCGACTCGGGCTTCGCGTCACCGGCGTCGCGGCGGCGCAGCGCCACCACGCCCTCTTTCAGGTCGCGCGGCCCGAGTTCGAGCACCAGAGGCACGCCTTTGCGGGTCCACTCCCAGCGCTTGTCCGGCGGTTCGCGGTCGCGCAGGTCGGCGCTCACCCGCACCGGCACCCCCTCGAAGGAGAGCTCGCCGATCTCCCGCGCCAGCTCCTCGGCCGCCTCCAGCACGGCCGGGCCGTCCTCCCCGCGCGGGATCGGCACGATCGCGACCTGCTGCGGGGCCACGGTCGGCGGCAGCCGCAGGCCGACGTCGTCGCTGTGGCTCATGATCAGGGCACCGAGCAGCCGCGTCGAGACCCCCCAAGAGGCGGTGTGGACCAGCCCCCGCTCGCCCTCCTTGTCGAGGAAGGTGATCTCGGCCGCCTCGGCGAAGCTCTGGCCCAGGTAGTGCGAGGTCCCGGCCTGCAGCGCCTTGCCGTCCTGCATCATCGCCTCGATAGAGAGGGTCTGGACGGCGCCCGGGAAGCGCTCTTCCTCGGGCTTCTCGCCGGTCAGCACCGGCATCGCCAGGAAGGCGTCGGCGAAGCTGCGGTAGACCTCGAGCATCTGCTCGGCGTTCTCCCGCGCCTCGGCCTCGGTGGCGAAGGCGGTGTGCCCCTCCTGCCAGAGGAACTCGGTCGTCCGCAGCAGCACCCGCGGCCGCATCTCCCAGCGGACGACGTTGGCCCACTGGTTCACCATCAGCGGCAGGTCGCGGTAGGAGTTGATCCATTTGGCGAACGAGCGGCCGATGATCGTCTCCGAGGTCGGGCGGACGACCAGCGGCTCGGTCAGCTTGCCGCCCGGTCGCAGGTGGCCGGGGTTCTCCGGGTCCCCTTCGAGGCGGTGATGGGTCACCACCGCCATCTCCTTGGCGAACCCCTCGACGTGCTCGGCCTCGCTCTCGATGTAGCTGAGCGGGATGAAGAGCGGGAAATACGCATTCGTCGCCCCGCTGCGCTTGATCATCCGGTCGAGCTCGGCCTGCATCAGCTCCCAGATCGCATAGCCCCAGGGCCGGATCACCATCGAGCCGCGCACGTGCGCGAGTTCGGCCACCTCCCCCTCCCGCACCACCGCCTGGAACCAGGCGGGGAAATCCTCCTGCCTGGAGGGAGACACGCCTCTGTTCTTCTGCTTGGCCACGGACGAGCGAGTCTATTGTCGCTGTCGCTATCCCGGCATAGTCGAAGAAGCCCCAGCAGCAAGCATTAACGTGTGTTTATGCCCGAGAGCAAATCAATCCACAGCCGACCCGACGTCAAGATTGTGCCTCTCGACGACGAGCGCGATCCTTGGATTTCGTCCAACGAGCTACGCCGCGTTGTCAGCGCCTCCCCTGCGGATCCAGAACTACTGGACGACATTGCTGACGTCCGTGGGACAGAGATCGACGAGTGATTCGGGTCTGACGGCTAAGCGCGCGTGAAACGCCGTCCTGCAGTCGGCGAGGACTCCTCGTCGAGGAGGACTTTGTCGGACTCGCCGCGCTCGACCGCTTCCTTCTCCATCGCGGCGATCTTCTCGGGGGTGAGGTCGCCTGCGTTTTCGCGCTCGATGTTGGCGACCCACTCCGCCCCCTCCTGGGACTCGGCCTCGTCGAACTCGACCTCGCCGCCGCGGTCGAGCGACTTGTCGATCTCCTCGAAGAGGGTGTCGACGAGCTTCTCCTGCGGGACCTTGCGCAGCGGTTTGCCGCCGGCGAAGATCAGGCCCTCGTTCTTGGCGCCGGCGATCCCGAAATCTGCGTGGCTGGCCTCGCCGATGCCGTTGACCGCGCAGCCGAGGACGGCGACCTCGACCGGCTCGGCGTAGCTTTCGAGCCGCTTCTCGATTTCGGCGACCACCGAGTCCATGTCGAACTGGAGGCGGCCGCAGGTCGGGCAGGCGATCAGGACCGGGCCGCGCTCGCGCAGCTGCAGCGCCTTGAGGATCTCCCAGGCGACCTTGACCTCCTCCTCGGCGTGGAAGGTCGAGAGGCTGATCCGGATCGTGTCGCCGATCCCGTCGGCGAGCAGCGTCCCCAGGCCGACCGCGCTTTTCAGCGAGCCGCCCCATTTCGTCCCCGCCTCGGTGACGCCGAGGTGCAGCGGGTAGGGGATCTTTTCCGAGAGCAGCCGGTTGGCGGCGATCGTGTACGGGACGTTGGTCGACTTGATCGAGACCTTGAAGTTCTCGAAGTCGAGGCCCTCCATCAGCTCGACGAACTCGACCGCGGCGGCGACCAGGGCCTCGACCGGCGCCTCACGCTCGAGCTCATGCAGGTGCTTGGGCAGCGAGCCGGAGTTGACCCCGATCCGCATCGGCACCCCGGCGGCGTTCGCCTTCTCCGCCACCTCGGCGACCTTGTCGCGCCCGCCGATGTTGCCCGGATTGAGGCGGATGCAGTGGGCGCCGGCGTCGATCGCTTTCAGCGCCAGGGTGTGGTTGAAGTGGATGTCGGCGATCACCGGGATCGGCGATTCCTTGACGATCGTCTTCAGCGCCTCCGCGTCCTGCTCGCGCGGCACCGCGCAGCGGACCAGGTCCGCACCCGCGTCGGCGACCTTGCGGATCTGATCCATCGTCGCCGCCAGGTTCGCGGTCTCGGTCTTGGTCATCGTCTGCACGGCGACCGGGGCGCCGCCGCCGATCGGCACGTTGCCGACGAAGATTTGCCTTTTCGAAGCCATATCCGAAGCCTACTGAGGGCCGCCCGCCGAGCCGGTTGAACCTGAGCCCACGGGCGCCCGTATGCTCGATCGATGGGACGGAGAAGACTGTGCCTGCCGGCTGCCGCGGTAGCGCTGCTCGTTTGCCTGCTGGCTCCAGCTACAGCCCAGGCCACCTTCCACCTGATCAAGGTTCGCGAGGTCTACCCCGGTTCTGTCGCCGCGCCGGCGAGCCAGTACGTAGAGCTGCAGATGTACGCCGGCGGCCAGAACCACGTCGGCGGGCACAGCCTGCGGCTCTACGACGCCTCGGGAGCGGTGACCAGCACCTCCACCTTCGCCGCGGACGTCGCCGGCAGCGCTACCCAGAGCACGATCGTGCTGGCCACCCACCAAGCGGAGGAACAATTCGGGTTCAGCGCCGACGCCCCGCTCACCGTCTCCTCCCCCGCGCAGCTCGACCCGGCGGGCGGCGCCGCCTGCTGGGAAGCGCTCGACTGCGTCTCCTGGGGCGATTTCAGCGGCAGCCTTCCCAGCCCCGCCGGCGCCCCTGCGGCCCCTGCCGGAATACCCGACGGGATGGCGATCCGCCGCTCGATCTCCCAGGGCTGCTCAACCCTGCTCGAGCCCGTAGACGACAGCGACAACAGCAGCGCCGACTTCGCCCTCTCCGCCCCCGAACCGCGGCCGAACTCGGTTTCACCCTCCGAGACGAGGTGCGCCGCCGGCGGAACGGGCGGCGGCTCCGGGGCGTCTTCACAAGGAGGAGACGTCCCGCAGACGACCCTGCGGCGCAAGCCTCCGAAGCAGACCGCCGATCGCACCCCCACCTTCCGCTTCGCATCCAGCGGAGGCGCTCGCTTCGAATGCAAGCTCGACGGCAAGCGCTACCGGACCTGTCGCTCACCCTTCACCGCCAAGCGACTCGCGCTCGGCCCCCACCGCTTCCGGGTCCGTGCCGTCGGCCAGGACGGCGCCATCGACCCGACCCCGGCGAGCTGCCGGTTCCGGGTGGTCCGTCCCGCCCGCTGACTAGCGGACTTCGAAGCCTTCGCCGGTGATCCTGCCGATGTCGTTGGAGAGGCCGAGGAAGAAGAGCATCAGGACGAGGGCGATCCCGACCATCGTCGCCCGCTCCATCACCCGCAGCGAGACCGGCCGGCCGCGCAGTTTCTCGACCACGGCCCAGAAGATGTGGCCGCCGTCCAGGGGCAGGATCGGCAGCAGGTTGACGAGGCCGAGCGAGAGGCTGACCAAGGCTAGGAGCAGGAGCGCCTTTTCCAGACCCTGCTCGATCACCTGGTGGCCGACGTCGCTGATCCCGACGACGCCGGAGACCTGCTTGCGCTGTTCGGATTCAAACAGGTGGCTGAAGACGTGGACGGTGCCGGAGGCGACTTCCCAGATCGCGTCGCCGGCTTCCCTGGCGGCGGTGCCGGGGCCGATCGGGTGGTTGACGCTGCCGTAGGAGAACCCGACCAGGGCCCGCTTCGCTTCGGAGTCGTAACGCGGGTAGACCGTGAACGTCTTCACCTCGCCGCCGCGCTGCACCTCGAGGTGCACGGGAGCCTTCGAGACGCAGCCGTCGACCTGCTTGCCCTCGCACTTGTGTGCGGCAACCGCTTCGCCGAACTTGACCAGCCGTTTTTCGGTGCCGAGGCCGGCGTAGCGGTGGCCGTCGACGGCGACGATCTTGTCGCCGGGCCGGAGGACCTTGGCGGCGGGAGACCCGCTGCGGGTTTCGCCGACGGTCTGCTGGAGCTCCGGCTGGCCGTTGGCCCAGTAGACGCCGAAGAGGATCGCGAAGGCGAGGACGATGTTGACCGCCGGGCCCGCCGCGACGACGACGATCCGCTTCCAGACAGGCTTGCGGAAGTAGGCGTTCTCGGCATGCTCCGGAGGCACCTCCTCCTCCGGGTTCATGCCGGTGATTTTCACGTAGCCGCCGATCGGGATCGCTTTCACCCCGTACTCGGTTTCGCCGCGCTTGACCGACCAGATCGTCGGCCCGAAGAAGAGGAAGAAGCGCTCGACCCGCATCCCCGTCGCCTTGGCGGCGAAGAAGTGGCCCGCCTCGTGGAGGATGATCAGCAGGCAGAAGCCGACGAAGACCCAGAACCAGCTCATGCGGGCATCAACCCCCTGATCCGGCCTTCGCTGCGCTCGCGCGCCTCGGCGTCGGCGGCGAAGAGGTCGTCGAAGTGGCCGACCGGCTGCGCCGGCATCTCCTCCAGCACCGCCTCGATCACCGCCGGGATCGCCGCGAAGGGGATCTGCTCGGCGAGGAAGGCGGCGACGGCGACCTCGTCGGCGGCGTTCAGCACGCAGGGGGCGGTCCCCGCCGCCGCGCCCGCCTCCAGCGCCAGGCGCAGGCAGGCGAAGGTCTCCAGGTCGGGCTCCTCGAAGGTCAGCGAGCCGACCGCGGCGAGGTCGAGCTGCGGCACCTCGACGTCGGCCCTCTCCGGGTGGTTGAGCGCGTAGGAGATCGGCACCCGCATGTCCGGGTAGCCGAGGTGGGCCAGCGTCGAGCCGTCGTTCAAGTGAATTAGCGAATGGATCAGCGACTGCGGGTGGACGACGACGTCGATCCGCTCGTAGGGGACGGCGAAGAGGTGATGCGCCTCGATCGCCTCGAAGCCCTTGTTCATCAGCGTCGCCGAGTCGATCGTGATCCTCCCCCCCATCCGCCAGGTCGGGTGCGCGAGGGCGTCGGCGACGGAGACATCGGAGAGATCGTCGCGGCCGCGGAAGGGACCGCCCGAGGCCGTCAGCACCAGCTTCTCGACCGTCCCCGGCGCCTCGCCGTGGATCAGCTGGAAGAGCGCCGAGTGCTCCGAGTCGACGGGCAGCAGCCGCGCCCCGGTCGCCTCGGCAAGCGCCATCACCAGCTCACCGCCGAGGACGAGGCTCTCCTTGTTGGCGAGGGCGACGTCGATCCCCTCGCTGAGGGCGACGATCGTCGATCCGAGCCCGGCGGCGCCGACGATCGCGTTGAGGACGAGATCGGGCCCGGTCGTCGCGATCAGCTCGCGGACGCCGTCCTCACCGGCGAGGACCCGCCCGCTCCAGGCACCGCGAGCGCTCGCAGCAGCCGCCTCGTCGGCAAGCGCGACGACCGGCACCCCGTGCTCCCGGGCCTGCTCGACCGTCTTCTCCCAGGCGCTGCCCGCCGCCAGGCCAACCGCCTGCAGCTCCTCAGAGGCGCCGATCACCTCCAGCGCCTGCGTTCCGATGGACCCGGTCGAGCCGAGCACGAGGACCTTCTTCATCACCGACAGAGGATACGGAGAGGCCACCGCGTCATTCGGCAAGCCCGCCGAGGAACCAGAAGGGGCTGTGGGGGCGCTCGGCGTACGCCTCGCGCCACGTTCCCTCGACCACCACCGTGGTTCCGGGCGGGGCCTCGGCGCGGATTCGATCGGCCAGCTCATGGGCGAAGTCCTCGTCGCCGGCGCCGACGAGGACGTACTTCCAGCGATGGACCGTCGGCAGCCCCTCGCTCCGCAGTCGATCGGCGAACTGCTCGGCCTCGTGACGCGAAGGAAGGTCGATCCGCACCTCGTACTCCGATTCCCCCGTTTCTTCGCTCTCCTTGCGTTCCCGCGCAACCCGGTCCGCATGCTCGGCGGCCTTGGCCTCGGCCTCCTCCGGCAGTGGCTCGTCAGCCGGACGCCACTCCTGCGCCAGCGGGTGCCACCTACTGAAATCGATCTCGACCTCCTCGCCGTCCTCGGCCATCAGCCCCTCGATCAGCGCCCGCGCCCGCTCGGCTTGTACTCGGTCTCCTGCGTAGAAGAAGACCGTCGTCCCGTTACGCGAAACGATCACCCGATCATGAAAGGCTCGACTGAGGTCGTGCTCGAGCTCCCGCGCCTCGAGCTGATCCTGAAGGGCGTCGACGATGCTCTCGTCGACGAAATCGACCTGCAGGCGCCATTCGTCGTTCATCAGTAGACGACCGCGACCGAGAGGTAATAGCCGACGACGATCGTGAAGAGGGCGGCGTCGAGGCGGTCGAGGAGCCCGCCGTGGGGGCCGAAGAGGGTGCCGGTGTCCTTGGTCCCGAGGTCGCGCTTCAGCATCGACTCGAAGAGGTCGCCGATCGGGGCTACCGCCGCTACGGCGGCGCCGATCGTCAGCGCGTCCACCCCCGAGAGCCAGTCCTGGTAGAGGCCGGCGAACCAGAAGCCCATCGTGCCGATCACGAAGCCGCCGATCAGACCCTCGATCGTCTTGTTCGGCGAGAGGTTGGGGGCGATTTTGTGGCTGCCGAACATGCGACCGGTCGCGTAGGCGGCGGTGTCGGCGACGAAGGTGCCGACGAGGACGTCGATCAGCAGTGCCGCCCCGTGGTCGGGCAGGTCGCGGAGGAAGACCGCGTGGGCCAGCGGGACACCGATCCAGAGGATCCCCAGCAGCGTCACCCCGAGGGAGACGGTCGCCCCCTCGCGATGGTCTCCCCGGGCGGCGAAGAAGAAGAGCAGCGGGAAGGTCGCGGCGATGACGTAGAGGACGTTGAAGGCGCTGCCGAAGTGGGCGGCGACGACGAGGGCGGCGACCGCGACGTAGGCCGGGATGACCAGCGGCCGGTAACGGCTCGTCATCCCCGCGTACTCGCCGATCGCGACGACGCCGATCGCGATCATCGCCGCGGCAAAGACGAGGCCGCCGGCGACCGTGATCGCGATCGCGAAGACGATCCAGGGCAGCGCCACGAGGATCCGCTTCGCGGTCTCGCCGCCGCCCCCGCCGCGCCGTTTGCGCCGCGGCTGCCTAGGCGGCCGCTCGGGCGGCGCCGGCGGCTCGTCGTCGAACAGCTCGTCGTCGTCGAAGAGGTCGATTTTCACTACCGGCTCCCGAACCGTCGCTGCCGCGTCTCGTACTCGCGCAGGCTGGCCTCGAGCGCGGCGCGGTCGAAGTCCGGCCAGAGCTCGTCGCGGAAGACCAGCTCCGAGTAGGCGCACTGCCAGAGCAGGTAGTTGGAGAGCCGCTGCTCGCCGCTGGTCCTGATCAGCAGGTCGGGGTCGTGCATCTCCGGCGCGTAGAGCAGCCGCTGGAACTCCTCCTCGGAATCCCCCTCGAAGCGCCGCGCCGCGTCGATGATCTCGGCCCGGCCGCCGTAGTTGAAGGCGACGAAGAGGACGATGCGGTCGTTGGCGGCCGTCTCGGCTTCCGACCATTCCATCCGCTCGATCAGCGCCGGGTCGAGGCCGTCGCGGCGGCCGATGTAGCGCATCCGCACGCCTTCGTCCTTCAGCTCCGGCGTTTCCGAGCCGATCCGCTCGCCCATCATCCGCAGCAACCCGTGGACCTCATCCTCGGGGCGGCTCCAGTTCTCGGTCGAGAACGAGTAGACGGTCAGCTCCTCGATCCCCAGCTCGGCGGCGTCGCGCAGCCGCGCCTTCAGGGTGTCGGCGCCGGCCTTATGCCCCTCGACGGTCGGCAGCCCCCGCTGGCTCGCCCAGCGGCCGTTGCCGTCGGTGATGATCGCTACGTACTTGGCTGCGGTCACGCTGCGGTGGCCCGCCCTCAGACTTCGAGGATCTCTTCTTCCTTGCCTTTGAGCAGGGAGTCGATCTCGGCGATTGCCTCGTCGGTCTGCTTCTGCAGTGCCGCCTCGGCCCGGCGCTCGTCGTCCTCGCCGGCTTCGCCCTCTTTTTTCAGCTCCCGCAGGTCGCTCATGATGTCGCGGCGGACGTTGCGGATCGCGACCCGGCCTTCCTCGGCGACGCCGTGGACGACCTTGACCATCTCCCGCCGCCTCTCCTCGGTCATCTCCGGGATCTGCAGGCGGATCAGGTTGCCGTCGTTGCTCGGGGTGAGGCCGACGTCGGACTCCTGGATCGCTTTCTCGATCGCCCCCACCGCGCCCTTGTCGAACGGAGTCACGGTCAGCAGGCGGGCGTCGGAGGCGGCGACGTTGGCCAGCTGCTTCAGCGGCGTCGGGCTGCCGTAGTAGTCGACGACGATGCGGTCGAGCAGGTGCGGCGAGGCGCGGCCGGTCCGCACGGTGGCGAGCTCGCCACGGCTGGACTCGACCGATTTGGCCATCCGCTCCTTCGCGTCGGCAAGCAGTTCGTCGATCAGCTCCACAGGTCCCGTCCTCGTCAGTCGGCGGGGGAGCTCGACACCAGCGTCCCCACTTTTTCGCCGCAAACGATCCTATCTATGTTCTGCTCGTCGCCCATGTTGAAGACGTAGATCGGCAGGTCGTTGTCCATGCAGAGCGAGAGCGCGGTCGAGTCCATCACCCGCAGGCCTCGCTCGATCGCCTCCCGGTGGGTGATCGCGGGGATGAACTTCGCATCGGGGTTGGTCGCCGGGTCGGAGTCGAAGACCCCCTCCACCCCGTTCTTCGCCATCAGGATCGCCGCCGCGTGGATCTCCAGCGCCCGCAGCGCCGCCGCGGTGTCGGTGGTGAAGAACGGGTTGCCGGTGCCGGCGGCGAAGATCACGACCCGGTTCTTCTCCAGGTGGCGCATCGCCCGGCGGCGGATGTAGGGCTCGGCGACCTCCTGCACTTCGATCGCCGACATCACCCGCGTGTGCTGCCCGTGCCGCTCCAGCGCGTCCTGCAGGGTGAGCGCGTTGAGCACCGTCGCCAGCATCCCCATGTAGTCGCCGGTTGCGCGGTCCATGCCGCTGGCGGCGCCGTCGAGGCCGCGGTAGATGTTGCCGGCGCCGACCACGATCGCCACCTCGACGCCGCGGTCGCGGACCGCCGCCACCTGCTTGGCGATCCGGTCGACCTCGGCGGCGTCGGTGCCGAAGTCCTGGCTGCCCATCAGGGCCTCGCCGGAGAGCTTCAGCAGTATGCGCCCGAAGCGCGGCTCGGGAGAAGAGTCAGCCACTGAGGTGGGACTCTATTCGCCGACGCGGAAATAGGAGAAGCGGGCGATCTGGATGTTCTCACCCGTTTTCGCCGCCAGCTCCTGGCGCAGCTCCTCGATCGTCTTGCCCTCGTGTTTCTCGGCGTTGACGTGCGTCTGGTCGAGCAGCGCGACTTCGCTCGCCCACTTGTTCAGCTGCCCTTCGACGATTTTCTCGACGACGTTGTCGGGCTTGCCTTCTTCGCGCGCCTTCTCTTCGAAGACCTTCTTTTCGGCTTCGCGTTCGGCCTCGTCGATTTCGTTCGTCGAGACGTACTGCGGCGCCGTCGCCGCCGCGTGCAAGGCGACCTGGTAGGCGAAGACCCGGAACTCCTCGTTGCGGGCGACGAAGTCGGTCTCGCACTGGACTTCGACCATCGCCCCGACCTTGTCGTTGGCGTGGATGTAGGAGGCGACAACGCCCTCGTTGGTGCCGCGGCCTTCGCGCTTGGCGGCGGAGGCCTGCCCCTTGACCCGCAGCAGCTCGACCGCGCGCTCGACGTCGCCGTCGGCCTCGACGAGCGCGGATTTCGCGTCCATCATCGCCGCCCCGGTCCGATCCCGGAGCGCCTTCACGTCAGCAGCAGTGATGCTCATTTCCCCTCCTCGGCTTTCTCCTCAGCGGCCGGAGCCTCAGCTTTTTTTTGCTCAGCGGCCTCTGGCGCGGGTGGCGACGATGCGGGACCCCCGCCTTTTTGCGGGGGGGCCGTATCGGAGACAGGACCCGCGCCCCCAGCGGCCGGTGCCTGCTGTTGTTTAGGCGGCTGCCCCTGAACCTGCTGCGCTTTCTGCTGCGCAGCGGCAGTGGCCTGCGCCGCTTTTTCGGCCTCTTCGGCGGCTTTTTTCGCCTCCAGAGCTTCGACGCGGGCTTTCTCTTCCTCCTCGCGCTTCTTCCGCTCTTCCTCCTCGCGTTTGCGCCGCTCCATCTCTTCGGCGATCCGCTTCTCCTCCTGGACCCGCCAGGCGGAGGAGCCGTCCTCGATCGCGCCGCCGATCGTGCCGATCACCAGCTGGCAGGAGCGGATCGCGTCGTCGTTGCCCGGGACGACGTAATCGACCGGGGTCGGGTCGCAGTTGGTGTCGACCAGGCCGATGATCGGGATCCGCAGCCGCGCCGCCTCGTTGACCGCGATCTCCTCGGTTTTCAGGTCGGCGACGAAGACGGCGTCGGGCAGCCGGTCCATGTCGCGGACGCCGCCGAGGTTGAACTCGAGCTTGGCGAGTTCGGCCTCCATCCCCATCCGCTCCTTGGTCGGCAGGAGGTCGAGTTTGCCCTCCTCTTTCCAGCCGTTGAGCTCGTGCAGGCGGCCGATCCGGCCCGACATCGTGTTGAAGTTCGTCAGCAAGCCCCCGAGCCAGCGTTTGTTGACGTAGGGCATGCGGCATTTTTCGGCCCATTCCTGGATCGTGTCGCGGGCCTGCTTCTTCGTCCCGACGAAGAGGACGGTGCCGCCGCCGCTCGCGAGCTCGCCGGCGAAGCGGCGGGCGTCCTCGAGCAGGGCCTCGGTCTGCAGCAGGTCGATGATGTGGATCCCGTCGAGCTCGCCGAAGATGAAACGGCGCATGTTCGGGTTCCAGCGGCGCGTCTGGTGGCCGAAGTGGACCCCTGCCTCGAGCAGGTCTCGCAGGTCCGCCTGCGGCGTTGCGGTGCCAGCCTCCATGTCAAATTCTCCTTGCGTTGTGGTGAAGCGCCCCACCCCGCTTGCCGGGACCTGGCGGTGGCCAGGCAGGATCCGGTTCGCCTTCAGGTGAGGGTTGGATTGGAACGGAGAATTGTAGGCGCCGCGGCTATTCGGCGTGCGCCGCCTCCAGCGCCCGCTCGAGATCCCCGGGGAGCGGCGAGCTGAAGTCGAGCTGCGCACCGCTCACCGGGTGGCGGAAGGCGAGCCGGTGGGCGTGGAGGAACTGGCGCTCGAGGCCGTAGCGCCCGGCGCCGCCATAGGTCTCGTCGCCGACGAGGGGATGGCCGATGGCGGCGAAATGGGCGCGGATCTGGTGCGTGCGCCCGGTCTCGAGCTTGGCCTCGAGGTAGGTCTCCCGCGGCAGCAGCTCGATCACGGTGAAGTGAGTGCGGGCCTGGCGCGAGGCCGCCCCCGAGACCGCCATCCGGTGCCGCTGGCGGGCGGCGCGGCCGATCGGGGCGTCGATCGTGCCGGTGCGGGAGGCGAGCCTGCCGCCGGCCAGCGCCAGGTAGACGCGCTCGACCTCGCGCTCGCGCACCTGCTCCTGCAGCGCCGCGTGGGTGGCGTCGTCGCGGGCGACGACGAGGAGGCCGCTGGTCCCTTTGTCGAGCCGGTGGACGATCCCCGGCCGCTCCGGTTCGGAGCCGCCGCCGAGGATCTCGGCCAGCTCGCTGACCAGGGTCGGCCCGCTGTGGGACGGGGCGGGATGGACGACGAGGCCGGCGGGCTTGTCGACCACGGCGAGGTGCTCGTCGAGGTGGACGATCCGCAGCTCCGGCTCAGCCATCGCCGCCCTCGTCCTCGGCATCGCGGAGGTAGAGGAGGACGATCATCACCACCCCGCAGGTGATCGCGACGTCGGCGAGGTTGAACGGCGGCCAGGACCCGACTTCGACGAAGTCGGTCACCTGGTCGGCGCGGACGCGGTCGACGAGGTTGCCGAGCGCGCCCCCCGCGAGCAGCCCCGTAGCCACCCACATCCCGGGCCGGGTCGGATTGCGGGCGAAGAGGTAGCCGATCAGGGCCAGGGCGGCGACCGTGGTCAGCACCAGCCCCACCCCCGCACCGCCGGCGAGGCCGAAGGCGACGCCGCGGTTGTGGGAAAGGGTCAGCCCCAGCGGCCCGAGCACGTCGACCTGCTCGCCGGGGACGAGCTGCGCCTCGATCACCGCCTTGGCCGCCTGGTCGACGGCGAGGACGAGCAGGCAGAGCCCGACCGCGAGGCTCCAGGCGCGGGCGGTGGCGGTCACCCGGCGATCAGGTTGACGAGCAGCACGCGGCCGACGAGGAGGACCAGCAGCCCGAGCGTCGGGCTGAGGTCGATCGCGAAGCCCCCGGCCCCCACCGTCGGGACCAGGCGGCGGAAGAAGTTGAGGTAGGGGTCGGTGACCTCGACGCAGAAGTCGAGCACCGCGCGCAGATACGGGTTGTAGGGCATCCGCGGCACGAAGGAGGCGACGATGCGGATGAAGATCAGGATCACGTAGACGATGATCAGCGCGCTGACGTAGTCGGCGAGGTCGCCGCGGTTGAGCGCCAGCGGGATCATCCGCGCATCCGCTCCAGCGAGGCCCGCACGGCGGCCACGAAGACCTCGCGGGCGCCCTCGCGATCGAGCGCCTGCAGCCCCGCTTCGGTGCTGCCGCCAGGCGAGGCGACGGCTTTGCGGAGGGCGGCCGGGTGGCGGGCGCGCAGCATCTCGGTGCTGCCGATCGCCGTCTCCACCACCAGCTCCAGCGCCAGGTCCTTGTCGAGCCCCTCCGCCGCCCCGGCATCGGCGATCGCTTCCACGGCCAGCGCGAAGTAGGCGGGCGAGCAGCCCATCACCGCGGTCGCCAGGTCGAAGTCCTCCTCGGGGATCTCGAAGATCCTCCCGAGCACGGACATCTTCATCCAGATCAGGTCGCTCGCCGAGCCGGCCGCGCAGAGGACGCCCTTGCGGATCTCGACGCCGACGTTCGGCATCACCCGGAGGATTCGCTGGGCGCCCGGCAGCGCCGCCCGCAGCTGCTCCAGCGAGGTCACCGCCAGCACCGAGACGACCTCTTTCGCCGCGCCCAGCTGCGGCGCCACCTCCTCGAGCCGGTTCGGCTTCACCGCCAGCACCACGAGGTCGGCGCGGCGGCCGATCTCCTCGTTCGAGACCGCCTCCCCGCCCATCGCCTCGGCGAGCTGCTGCGCCCGCCCGGAGCCGCTGTCGGAGAAGAGCATGCGCTCGAAGTCGCCGACCCAGCCGCGGGCCATTGCCGCGGCCATGCTGCCCGAGCCTACGAAACCGACGATCATGGCCCGGGAGACTAGCCGCCTCCCGGGCCGTGACCGGGGTGCCGCTAGTGCTGCTTCCTCAACATGACCTCGAAGGTCCTGTTGTCGCCGTGCTGCTGGGTCCAGAACCAGCGCCACTTCGGCGTCCCCAGCTGCGGGACGTGAGCGCCGAGAACTCCCTGCGGGCTCGGATCGCCGTCGGAGACGTAGACCCCGGTGATCTCGTTGTCGCCGTCGTTCTTGCCGAAGCCGCCGTTGTCGGCATCGAGCGTCGCCGCTGCATCGCGGCCCTCCGCCAGCCAGCGGACCGGCTGGTTCGCCGCTTTGGCGTAGTCGGCCTCGACGTTCCAGATCCAGCCGGAGTCGAGGGCGTTCCGCTGGCCGTGCAGCGTGTCGCCTGCGTCTTCGACGAAGGTGACTTCGTCCCGCGAGAGGAAGGTCACGTTGTCGAAGGCAGCATGCCCTTCGTCGCCCTTGTAGAAGAGGCGCAGCGTGCCGGTGCCGGCACTCGGGTCTTTCTGGCTCAATTCGAAGATCGAGCCCCAGCCGCCGGCGCTTTCGTTCTCGGGGCTGGTCGCGTTGGTGTCGCCGGTCTCGTCGAAGAAGAACCGCTCGAAGTGAGAGCCGGGCTGAAAGACGCCGTTCTCCGGCCGCTTGAACGGGGTCGCTTTCGCTTCCCGCGCCAGCGGCAGGGAGACGAACGGCGCGTTGCCGTCGGTGGCGGTGTTGTGGATCGTCACCCAGCGGGTCTTGAACGATTTCCCGTAGGTGTGGAGGGCGAGCTGATCGGGGCTGTTGAGAGCTTCCTGGCTCTCGTAGGTGATCGGGTCGCCGCTCCCATTGAGCACCTGCAGCACCTGCAGCACCTGCAGCTTGCCGTGCTCGAGGTCGCCCGGGTTGCGGGGGACGTAGCGGTAGATGTAGCTGTTGGGGCGGCGGGCCTTGGTGCCCGGCTTGTTGGAGCCGCCGATGTCCTCGGCGATCCAGAGGTTGCCGTCGGAGTCGTTCTGGATTCCCTCGTAGCCGCCGCGCCCGAGGGCGCCGGAAACGTCGCTGACCGCCGATGGGTAGCCGACCGTGGCCGCGTAGGTCGGGGCTTTTTCGTTCTCGGTGGTCAGCAGCAGCCGCCTGGCCCACGGATCCCAGGTGGAGCCGTCGATCGTCGCCAGCGGTGCGCCGTCGACGTCGGTGGTGGCGAGCACGGTCACCCGGTGCTCGGCGTCCGCCTCGAGGTTGATCCGGGTCAGGTAGCCATGGCCTTCGGCTCCGCCCTCGTGCCCCTGGAAGAGGAAGTCGGTGCCGTAGTCGTAGCCGGCGTCGGCTCCGGTGAGGCCGTTCTTGAAGACGAGGTAGGTGTTCTTGTCGGGCTCGGTCTTGTGCGCCTCGGTGGCGGGGTTGGCGGGGGTCGGCGTCATCTGCGGCTGCCCGGCCGCGTTGAGGACGTCGTTGTCGTAGCCGTAGTAGGAGGTCAGCGCCGTCGGGTTCTCGGCCCGGGTGGAGCCCTGGGCGACGCTGACGTCGTAGAGCTCACGCGAGAGCTTGTTGGCCGGCGCGTAGCCTTCTGAACGCGTGTTCGCTGCCGGAACGCCCGTGAACAGCGGATCCGGGGAGGGCGACGCCCCTGCGGACATCGCCATCACTGCGCCGAGCAGGAAGGCGACGCCGACGAGAAGCGAAGCAAGCTTGGTGGGTCTCACCATGTTCGGTTCCTTTCGGGATTCGATAGATCTGATCCCGCGGGAACCTAGGAGCGCGCCGCCGGCGCACGGTTAAGAAGCTGCATCCGGATCGTGTCGATCCGGTGAACGCCGAGAAACCGAAGTTACGACTGGTTGAAGAAGCCCTTGTCGATCAACCGCGCTTTTTCCTCGGCGGAGACCTCGACGTTGCGCGGGGTCAGCAGGAACATCTTCTCGGCGATCCGCTGCATGCCGCCATCGAGCGCGTAGGTGAGGCCGGAGCAGAAGTCGATCATCCGCTTCGAGAGCTCGTGGTCGGCGGTCTGCAGGTTGAGGATCACCGGCACCGAGCGTTTGAACTGGTCGGCGACCTGCTGGGCGTCGTTGAAGTTGCGGGGGATGACGAGGTGGACCTGGATGTCATTGCCGCCGTTGTCGACCGGGCGCAGCGTCCGGGTGCGGCCGCCGGCGATCGGCTCGTCGTCGGCGAAGATGTCGTCGATCTCGTCGCGGCGCGGGCGGCGCGAGGTCGGCAGGCGGCGCACCGAGGAGCCGCCTTCGCCGCGTTCGCGGCGGCCTTCGAAGACTTCCTCGGTCCCGGTCTCGGGCTCGAAGTCTTCCTCGTATTCGGGGCCGTAGTCGTGGTCCTCGGCGAGGCCGAAGTAGACGAGAGCGCGGTGCAAGGTGTCTTTGAGAGCCATATCTGCAGCGTGTTTCGGCCTCTAGGGGCCGACTCCTTTACAGATTATCCCCAGTTTCGAGGCGAAATCACGCGAAGAGGGCGTGGCCGAGGCGGATGATCGTCGCCCCCTCCTCGACCGCGACCCGCCAATCCTGGGAGGTCCCCATCGAGAGGCGGCTGAGGCCGTGGGCGGCGGCGAGCTCGGCAAGGCGGGCGAAATAGGGCCGCGAGTGCTCCGGATCGGCGCTGAACGGCGGCATCGTCATCAGCCCCGCGACGGTGACCGGGCAGCGCTCGATGAAGGCCGGCAGGTCGGCGGGCTCCACCCCGCCCTTGCCCTCCTCGCCGGAGACGTTGACCTCGACGAGGATCTCGGTCTCCGGCGTACCGTGCTTCTCCAGCTGGGCGAGGACCGAGTCGGTGGCGACCGAGTGGATCAGCCGGCAGAGCGGCAGCACCTGCTTGAGCTTTCGGCTCTGCAGGTTGCCGATGAAGTCCCACTCGAAGGCCTCGCTCCAGCGCTCGTGCTTGGCCGCGAGGTCCTGCTGGCGGTTCTCGCCGACCAGCCTCACCCCCGCCTCGGCCAGCTTCCCCATCTCCTCCAGCGGCACGTACTTGGTCGCGACGAGGATCTCGGCGCGGTCGCCGACGACCGCCCGCACCTCGTCGAGATTGGCCGCGAGCTTGGCGGTGTCGATGTCGTGGATCAGCTCTGCCATCTAGCCCTCGATCCAGGCGAGCCCCGCCTGCCTGCCGGTGCGGCCCCGGTCACGGCGGTGCGAGAAGAAGAGCTCCGGCTCGCAGCTGGTACAGAGGCCGGCGGACTCGACCCGCTCGACCCCGGCGTGCGCCAGCAGCCGCCGCGCCACCTCGGGGAGGTCGAGCATCCGCCCGTCGGCGATCCCCTGGCCGAGGTCGCCGAAGGCGCCAAGCACCTCCTCGCCGACCTCGTAGCAGCAGGGGCCGATCCCGGGACCGATCGCCGCCGAGGTCGCTCCCACGGCCTCCGCCCCAGCGCCGATGATGCCCCCGGCGAGCCCGCGCCACCCCGCGTGCACCATCGCCACCCCTTCAGGCCCGGCAAGCGCCACCGGCAGGCAGTCGGCGACGAAGACGAGCGCCGCCAGGCCCGGACCGCGCACGATGTGCCCATCCGCGTCGGGCACCCCGTTCCGTGGTTCCTTTGTCCTGTCTGAGCGGACAAAGGAACCACGGAACTCGATCGGGTGCTCGATCAGGTCGGTTCCGTGGACCTGGCGGGCGAAGACGACCTGCTCGGGCTCGAAATCGAGCGCTCGGGCGAGGCGCATCCGGTTCTCGTTCACGGCGTCCTCGTGGTCATCGGTCAGCAAACCGAGGTTGAGGCTGTCGAAGGGCGGCTCGCTGACCCCGCCTTGCCGGGTCGAGAAGGCCGCCCTCGCGCCGCCGAGGTCGGCTTCGAGCCAGCGGACGCCGTCGCGCTCACGCCACTCCACGCGCCGCCTCCAGTGCCACCGCCAGCTCTTGCTCGCGCCCGAAGATCTTTCCTTCCAAGCGTCCACGGCGCGCCGCCCGCAGCCCCCGGCCGACCGCCGGACCCTCGGGGACGCCGGCGGCGACCAGGTCGTTGCCGTCGATCTCCAGCGTCACCTTGCTCCAGGCGGTCAGGTAGTGCTCGATCCAGTCGGCGCCCATCGCCCGCGCCAGAGCCAGCTCGACCGGGTCGCGCTTCTCCGCCACCTCGACGCCCTCGCCGGGGTTCGGCGGCCACATCGATGCCAGCAGCTCCTCTCCCCCCGGCGGGCCCAAGGCCGCGGAGATCAGCGCCTCCTCGCGGGGGACGAACCCGGACCAGTGCTCGCGCTCGAGCAGCTCGTCCACTGCGAGCATCAGCTCCAAGCCCCCCTCGCGCAGCTCGATCAGCCCCCATTCCGCCAGCAGCCCATAGCCGCGATGGGCGCTGGCTTCGCCGGCCAGGCGCTTCAGCTCCGCCCGCCGTCGATCGGCGGAGACGGCGCAGAGGTCGGCGGCGCGGAGCAGGCGCTCGGTCTCCGGCTCGAGGGAAAAGCCGAGGCGCGCCGCGTAGCGGGCGGCGCGGATTGCCCGCGTCGGGTCGTCCTCGAAGGACCCTGGGTGCAGGACCCGCAGCAGGCCCTGCTCGAGGTCCGCCTGCCCCCCGTGCGGGTCGATCAGTCGTGCCTCGCCCTCCAGCGGGATCGCCATCGCGTTGATCGTGAAGTCGCGCCGGGCAAGGTCGGCCTCGAGGTTCTCCGCCGGCGCGACCACCGGCAATGACCCAGGTTCGGGATAGGTCTCGGTCCGGGCGGTGGCGATGTCCAGCTCGTGCCCCTCGACCTCGACCTTGACGGTGCCGAAGCGCTCGTGCTCGACCGCCGCGCCGCCCAGCCTCTCGGCAAGCGCCGCCGCATCGCCCTCGACCACGAGGTCGACGTCGGCACGCGGATGGCCCAAGAGGAGGTCGCGCACGGCGCCGCCGACCAGGTAAACCGGGTCCGTCGCCGCCTTCCGCACAGCCTCGAGCTCGGGGTGGGCGTGGCCCAGCGCTGCTGCCAGATCGGTCATCGAGCGCCTACGATGACCGCTTTCGCGGATGACCGGCAACTTCGGAGACCAGGGAGACGAGCGGCTGGCTGGGCGGGCCCGGCGGCGCGACGAGCAGCGGCGTCGCCTGCGCCGGCAGCGCCTGCTCGCAGCCGGGGCGCTGATCCTCGTGATCGGGGCGACCGTGGCAGTGGTGATGGCCCTCAGCGGCGGCGGAACCCCTCACGGCACCAACACCAAGGACAACCAGAGCACCCCAGCCCCGCAGCAAGAACAGGTGGCCTCTCGCTCCCACGATGGCTGGCGGCCCCACCCCGGCCCCGTCCCGATCCTCGAGTACCACGTCCTCGGCCAGCCGCAGACCGAAGTCCCCTACCCCGACCTCTACGTGCCGCGGGCGAGCTTCCGCAAGCAAATGGCTTGGCTCGCACGGCAGGGCTACGCAGCGGTGACCCTCGAAGAAGTCGAGTCGGCCTGGTACGACGGCGGCAGGCTGCCGCCGAAACCGGTGGTGATCTCCTTCGACGACGGCTACCGGCCGCAGTTCACCTTCGCGATGCCGCAGCTGCGCAAGCGCGGCTGGCCCGGCGTCCTCAACCTCAAGGCCGAAGGCTCCGATCTCTACGAAAGCAACGTCCGGGCGATGCTCGGCGCCGGCTGGGAGCTCGCCTCACACACCATCGATCACTCCGACCTGACGACCCTCGACCCGGAATCGCTGCGGCGCGAAGTCGACGAGTCGCGGCGGATCCTGCAGCGCCAGTACGGCGTTCCGGTCGCCGACTTCTGCTATCCGGCCGGGCGCTTCGACCCCACCGTCGTCGCCGCGGTCGAAGCGGCCGGCTACCGCGGCGCGACCACCGAGATCCCCGGCTTCGCCACCAAGGAACACCCGTACGAACTGGCGCGGATCGAGGTTCTCGGAAGCTGGGGCCTGCCGGACCTGGCCGCGGCGATGCGCGCCGGCGCCGCCGAAGCCTCCTAGAGGCGGACGCGGATTCCGTCGGCGGCCATCTGCTGCTTCGCCTCGCGGACCCGGTAGTGGCCGTAGTGGAAGATCGAGGCGCAGAGGACGGCGTCGGCACCGCCCTCGGAGATCGCCTCGCTGAGGTGTGAGAGCTCACCGGCGCCGCCGGAGGCGATCACCGGCACGCTGACCGCCGCGGCGACGGCGTGGGTCAGCTCGAGGTCGTAGCCGTCGTTGGTGCCGTCGCGGTCCATGCTGGTCAGCAGGACCTCCCCCGCCCCGCGCTCGACCGCCTCTTCGGCCCAGCCGACCGCGTCGCGGCCCTCGACCCGCTTGCGGCCGCCGTTGACGTAGACGCCCCAGGTCGGCGGCGCGGCGCAGGGGGACGAAGCGACGGGCGGCTCGCCCTCGCGCTTGGCGTCGATCGCGATCACCACGCACTGGGCGCCGAAGTGGTCGGCCAGCTCCCCCAGCAGCTCCGGCCGCGCCAGCGCCGCCGAGTTGACCGAGACCTTGTCGGCGCCGGCATCGAGCACCGCCTGGGCGTCCTCGACGGAGCGGATGCCGCCGCCGATCGTGAACGGGATGAAGACGTTGTCGGCGGTCCGGCGGGCCAGCTCGACGATCGTCTCCCGCTGCTCGTGCGAGGCAGTGATGTCGAGGAAGACGAGCTCGTCGGCGCCCTCGGCGTCGTAGCGCTCGGCCAGCTCGACCGGGTCGCCGGCGTCGCGGAGGCCGACGAAGTTCGTCCCCTTCACCACCCGCCCGGCGTTGACGTCGAGGCAGGGGATCACGCGCTTGAGGATCGCCATCGGGTCAGCTTAGGGCGGCGATGCCCTCGGCGACGCTGAACTTCCCCTCGTAGAGGGCGCGGCCGACGATCGCTCCCTCGATGTTGGGAGCGGCCTCGCGCACCAGCTCCTCGAGGTGCGAGAGCTCGCCGACCCCGCCGGAGGCGATCACCTGCGCCGAGGTCGCCGCCGCGATCCGGTTCAGCTCCCGCGTCGCCGGCCCCTCCATCGTCCCGTCGACCTCGATCGCGGTGCAGAGGAAGCGACCGACGCCGCGCCCGGTCAGGTCGGCGACGGCATCCGGCGCCTCGACGTCGCTGGTCTCGGTCCAGCCGTGGAGGGAGACGTTGCCGCCGCGGGTGTCGAGGGAGACGACGACGCGCTCGCCGTGGGCGGAGACCGCCGCCTCGAGCAGCTGCGGGTCGCGCAGCGCCGCGGTTCCCAGCACCACGCGCTCGGCTCCGGCGGCGAAGACCGCAGCGATCGCCTCCGGCTCCCGCAGGCCGCCGCCGACCTGGATCGGGCAGGGGACGGCGGCGGCGATCCGCCGGATCGCCTCGAGGTTGCGCGGCTCCCCCGCCTTCGCGCCGTCGAGGTCGACGACGTGGAGGAACTCGGCCCCTTCGCCCGCCCAGCGCTTGGCCGCGTCGACGGGGTCGGCGTCGTAGGCCGTCTCGCGCTCGTAGTCGCCCTGCAGCAGCCGCACGGCCTGGCCGCCGCGGATGTCGATTGCGGGATAGAGGATCACGGCGCGGCGCTCAGCCGGCGACTGGCGAGGAAACGCAGATGCCGGCGAAGTTCGAGAGCAGCCGCAGCCCGGCGGAGCTCGACTTCTCGGGGTGGAACTGGACGCCGAAGACGTTGTCGCGCTCGGCGGCGCAGGCGAAGCGGGAGCCGTACTCGGCGGTCCCGAGCAGGTCCTCGGCGGCGGGCCGCGGGGCAAAGGAGTGGACGAAGTAGAACGGGGTGCCGGAGGGGATCCCCTCGGTCAGCCGCGACTCGCGCTCCCAGGAGACCGGCGACCAGCCGATGTGCGGGACCTTCAGCCCCCCGGCCTCGAGCGCCTCGACCGGGCCGCCCAGGAGGCCGAGGCCCTCGGAGCCGCCGAACTCGGTGGTCGAGTCGAAGAGCAGCTGCAGGCCGAGGCAGATGCCGAGGATCGGCACCCCCGCCTCGCGCCGCTCGTCGATCAGCTCGGCCAGCCCGAGCTCGCCGATCCGCTCCATCGCCCGCGGCATCGCGCCGACGCCGGGGAGGATGACGCCGTCGGCCTCGCGCACCTCGCCGGCGTCGCGAGTGATCGTCGCCGCGGCGCCGACGTGCTCGAGCGCCTTCTCGGCCGAGCGCAGGTTGCCCATCCCGTAGTCGAGGATCGCGATCCGGGCGCTCATTCGCTCAGCGTCCCCTTGGTCGAGGGGACCCCGCTCTCCTCGGGGTCGATCGAGACAGCCACCCGCAGGGCGCGGGCGAAGGCCTTGAACGAGGCCTCGATCATGTGGTGGGCGTTGGTCCCCGAACGGACCCAGATGTGGAGGGTGAGCTTGGAGCTGTTGGCCACGGCGCGGAAGAACTCCTCGGCCAGCTCGCTGTCGAAGCCGGCGATCGAGACGACCGGCAGCTCGGCGGCGAAGTCGCAGTAGGGGCGGCCGGAGATGTCGATCGCGCACTCGGCCAGGGACTCGTCCATCGGCACCAGGGCCGAGCCGTAGCGGCGGATCCCGGCGCGGTCGCCGAGCGCCTCGTCGAGCGCCTGCCCGAAGACGATGCCGACGTCCTCGACGGTGTGGTGGGCGCCGGTCTCGAGATCGCCCTGCGCCTCGACCTTCAGCCCGAGACGGCCGTGCCGGGCCAGGAGGTCGAGCATGTGGTCGAGGAAGCCGACCCCGGTCGCCGCGCTCGCCTCCCCCCCGTCGAGGTCGAGTGAGAGCTTGATCTGGGTCTCGGCGGTCTGCCGCTGCTTTTCCGAAGTCCTGCTCATCGCCTAATCATCGCCGACTCGCCGTGGACGGGGAAGCCCTCGGCGGTTGCGAGGGCGTTTACGTGCGGTGCCAGCTCCGCCGCGGAGCCGTCGATCTCGACGCTGGAGATGCGGCGGCGGAAGGCCCCGGGACCGAGCGGGCCGGCGTAGCGGCCGGCGCCGCCGGTCGGGAGGACGTGGTTGGAGCCGGCGACGTAGTCGCCGAAGGCGGTGGCTCCGTAGCGGCCGACGAAGACGCAGCCGGCCGTCAGCGCGCGATCGGCGAGCAGCGCCGCGTCGGTCTCCAGCAGCTCCAGGTGCTCGGGCGCGTAGGCGTTGGCGAGCTCGATCGCCGCCTCGGTGTCGGGCACCTGGACCAGGGCCAGCGGCGCTTCGCTGACGCTCGGTCGCTCGGCGGCGGCGGCTTCGGTCGCCTCGGCGATCGCGTCGAGCACGCGCTCCTCGACCGCGACCGCGACCAGCGGGCTCTCCGGCCCGTGCTCGGCCTGGGCGCAGAGGTCGAGGGCGGCCCACTGCGGGTCGGTGTCGTGGCCGGCGACCAGCATCAGCTCCGACGGACCGGCGAGGGAGTCGATCCCGACCTGACCGTAGACGGCCCGCTTCGCCTCCCGCACCCAGGCGTTGCCGGGGCCGACGATGACGTCGACCGGGGGGACGGTCTCAGTCCCGTAGGCGAGGGCGAAGATCGCCTGCGCCCCGCCCATCGCGTAGATCTCGTCGACCTCGCAGAGCGCGGCTGCGGCGAGGACGAGCGGGTGCACGCGGCCGTCAGGCCCCGGCGGCGAGGCGATCGCCACCCGGGGGACGCCGGCGACCTGCGCCGGAACCGCGCACATCAGGACCGAAGAGGGATAGGCGGCGCGGCCTCCCGGCGCGTAGACGCCGGCGGCGCCGACCGGGACCTCGCGCAGGCGGACCGTCTGCCCGGCGGGCAGCTCGACCGTGCGCTCGTCGCCGATCTGCGCCTCGGCGACGGCACGGACGTTGGCGACGGCCACCTCCATCGCCTCGCGCAGCTCCGGCTCGAGCACCGCCAGCGCCGCCACCGCGTCCCCCGGGTCGACCCGCAGCGACTCGAGACCGGCGCCGGGGGCGTCGAAGCGGGCGGTCATCTCCAGCACCGCCTCGTCCCCGCGGCCGACCACCTGGTGAAAGATCTCCTGGACGTCGACCGGCGGCGCCAGCTCGCCCGCCCAGCCGCGCAAGGTCGCCGCGGTTTCCGCCGGTCCCTCCCAGCCGAACCGGCGCACCCTCATCGGGAGCTCGCCTCGCGCAGCTTCGCGGTCAGCTCGTCGATCTCCGCCGCCCGCAGTTTGTGGGCGACCCGGTTGGCGACGAAGCGGGCGGTGCACTCGAGGATCTCCTCGCGCACCTCGAGTTCGTTCTCTTCCAGGGTGCGACCGGTGGCGACCAGGTCGACGATCCCGTCGCCGAGGCCGACCAACGGCGCCAGCTCGACCGAGCCCTTGACCTCGATCAGTTCCACCTGGCGGCCGGTCGACTCGAAATATTCTTCGGCGATCCGCGGGTACTTGGTCGCGATCCGCATCATCCCCAGGCGCCGTTGGGCTTCGCCGAGCCGGTCGTCGCCGGTCTGCGCCGCCAGCACCATCCGGCAGCGGCCGAAGCCGAGGTCGAGCAGCTCGTAGACGACCCGGTCGCCCTGCTCCAGCAGCACGTCCTTGCCGGTGATGCCGACGTCGGCGGCACCCGACTCGACGTAGGTCGGCACGTCGGAGGGCCGCATCGTCACCAGGGTCATCCCCGAGGTCTCGAAGATCAGCGAGCGCGAGTCGCCACGCAGCTCGGAGGTGTCGACCCCGGCCGCGTCGAGGATGTCCAGGGTTTCCCCGAAGAGGGCCCCGCGCGGGACGGCGAGCGTCAGCGGCGCCTCAGCCACGGCGCGCCTCCTCCATCTGGGCGGTGTGGACGCGGTCCAGGTAGAGGGCGAAGCCGGCCGCCGAGAAATCGAGGCCGAACTGCTTCATCAAGCCGTCGTAGCGCCCACCGCCTCCCAGCACGTGGCCGACGGCGGGGTCGTAGACCTCGATGATCGCGCCGCTGTAGTAGCCGAGCTCCCGCAGCAGGCCGAGGTCGATCTGGACGCGGTCGGCGGCGCCGCGGCGCTCCAGCTCCTCGTAGGTCTCGCTGAGCTGCGTCGCCGCCCGCTCGACGGCGGCTCCGCCGAGACCGCGCGCCTGCTCCAGCACCTCGCGGCCGCCGCGCAGCTGGGTCAGCTGGACGCAGGTCTGCGCCTGCTCGGCGCCGATCCCGGCCGCGAGAAGCCCCTGCTCGAGGGCGACCAGGTCGTGTGTGGCGAGGCTGGAGAGGATCGCGTCGCGGGACTCCTCCTCGACTCCCATCTCCTCCAGCAGCTGCCGGTAGAGGTCGGCGTCGCCTAGGCCGATCACTGCCCGCCCGAGGCCGGCCGCGTCGAGCGCCGCCTCGAGGACCTCGATCACCTCGACCGTCCCCTCCTCGGCGGAGGCGCCGATCAGCTCGACCCCCGCCTGGACGAACTCGCGCATCTGGCCGCGCTGGGGGCGGACGGCGCGGTAGCCGCCGGCGAGGTAGCTGAACCGGAACGGTGGCTCGGCCTTGGCGAAGCGGGTCGCCACCAGCCGGGCGATCGGCACGGTCATGTCGGAGCGCAGGGTCAGCAGCTCGCCGGCCTCGTCGAAGAACCGGTAGGAGCTGCGATCGGGGCCGTCGGCCCGCGCCATCGTCTCGTCGTACTCGATCGAGGGCGTCGCCACCTCGCCGTAGCCGCGGTCTTCGAAGACCTCGATCAGGGCGGCCTTGAGCCGGCGCAGCTCCCGCATCTCGTCGGGCAGCACATCGCGCGTTCCTGGCGGAATCGGGTGGATCATCGGCCTGACCTTACGCTGAGGGTCGAGAAACCCCTGCAATCCCCGCCGCTAGGCAGGGACCTCTGCAGAGACCCTTTCGATCTGCGCGCCGAGGGCGCGGAGGCGCTCGTCGATCTGCTCGTAGCCACGGTCGATCTGGCGGATCTCGCCGATCTCCGAAGTGCCCTCCGCCGCGCAGGCGGCGATGAGCATCGCCATCCCGGCGCGGATGTCGGGGCTGGAGACGCGCTCGCCGTGAAGCCGGCTCGGACCGCTGACGATCGCCCTGTGGGGATCGCACAACGTGATCCGAGCGCCCATCGCGACCAGCTTGTCGACGAAGAAGAGACGGTTCTCGAACATCTTCTCGAAGATCAGGACCTCGCCCTCGGCCTGGGTGGCGAGGGCTAGGGCGATCGAAGTCAGGTCGGCCGGGAAGGCGGGCCAAGGGCCGTCCTCGATCTTCGGGATCGCGTCGCCGAGGTCGGCTTCGACCTGCAGCTGCTGGCCGGCGGGGACGACCATGTCGGCGCCGTCGATCTCCGAGCGCAGGCCGAGCCGCTTGAACTGGCGCCGGACCATCGTCAGGTCGGCGGCGTCAACGTCGCGGATCCGCAGCTCGCCGCCGGTGGCGGCGGCGAGGGCCATGAAGCTTCCGACCTCGATGTGGTCGGCGCCGATCGCGTGCTCGGCGCCGCCGAGGCTCTCCGCCCCGTTGACGGTCATCACGTTGGAGCCGATCCCGTCGACGCGGGCGCCCATCTTGGTCAGCAGGCGGGCCAGGTCCTGGACGTGCGGCTCGCAGGCGGCGTTGGAGATCTGCGTCGCCCCCGGACAGAGGGCGGCGGCCATCAGCGCGTTCTCGGTCCCCATGACCGAGGGCTCGTCCATGAAGATCTCGCAGGCGCTGAGACCGCTCGGCGCCGAGAGCTCGATCCAGCGGCTGCCGTCGACGCGGGCGCCGAGGTCCTTGAAGGCGTCGAGGTGGGCGTCGAGGCGGCGGCGGCCGATGAAGTCGCCGCCGGGCGGCGGCATTTTCGCGGCGCCGAAGCGGGCCAGCAGCGGCCCCGCGAGCAGGAAGGAGGCGCGGATCTTGCGCGAGAGCTCCTCGTCGACCGAGCCCCCGGCGACGCCGCGGGCACAGAGGCGGACGCTGTTGTCGGCGACCCAGGCGACCTCGACCCCGAGGTCCTCGAGCAGGGCCAGCTGCGCTTCGGTGTCGCGGATCCGCGGCACCCGGTGCAGCAGCACCTCCTCCTCGGTCAAAAGGCAGGCCGCGAGGATCGGCAGGGCCCCGTTCTTGTTGCCGGCGACGGTCACCTCGCCGGAGAGAGGCACGCCGCCCTGGATTACGAACTTCTCCATGGTCCGGCTAGGGTAACGACAGCTATGGGGAGGCGGCTGAAGGTCGGCATAGCGGTGGTCGTGGCGCTGCTCGCGCTGCTGCTCGTCAACGCGCTGATTACCGACCACCAGACCGAGGGCGCCGAGATCACCGAACCGGGCGGCCGCATCTTCAAGCTCCCCGACGGCGACCTGCAGGTGGTCGATCACAACCCGCAGGGCGGCTCGCCGATCGTCCTCATCCACTGCTTCAGCTGCGCGATCAACTGGTGGGACGGGATGGTGCCGCTGCTGGAACGCAACCACCGCGTCGTCGCCGTCGACCTGCTCGGCCACGGCGGCTCGGAAAAGCCCGATTCGGGCTACACGCCCGAAAACCAGGCGAAGGTGGTGGCCGAGGCCCTGGAACGGCTCGAGGTCAGCGACGCGACCGTCGTCGGCCACTCGCTCGGCGGCTCGGTCACCGGCGCTCTCGCCCAGCAGGACCCGCAATTAGTCGGCCGAGCGGTGATCATCGACATGCCGCCAGACAACTCCTACGGGGACCTCGGCTTCATCGCCGGCCTCGCCTTCCAGCCCCTGATCGGGCCGGCGCTCTGGCGGATCAAGCCCGACTTCTCCGTCCGCGACGGCCTCGGGGTCGCCTTCGCGCCCGGCTACGACGTTCCCGACGCCTTCGTCGAGGACGTCAAGCGGATGACCTACAGCTCCTACGACGACTCGCCGGGCGGCGTCGACGACTTCCTCGGCGCCGAGCCGCTCGACCAGCGGATGGCCGATACGGGCAAGCCGCTGATGGTCCTGATGGGCGCCGAAGAGCAGATCGTCAACGACCCGCAACGGGCCCTGGATCAGTACAAGTCCTCCGTCCCGAGCGCCCAGATCCACCTGATCGCCGGCGCCGGCCATTCGCCCAACGTGGAGCGCCCCGCCCTGGTCGCCAAGCTGGTCGACCGCTTCAGCGGCGAAGCCGGATGACACCGCTCTACAGAGCCATTTCCAAGCCCTCCCTGCAACCCAACTTGCAGTTTCGGAGACCCGTCCGAGGGTAGACCTACAGTACGAACCCATGTTCGATTCGAAGACCAAAATCACCAACCGGCTGACCGACGCCGCAGACCTCCTGATCGACTTCGCAACCCTAGGCGAGTACGGGCTGGAGCCCGTTGGGAGAACTCGCCAGGGTTGCGCAGACCCTTCTCCTCGCACGCGCACCAGCGCTCGTAGCGCCCAGTGCAGCCTCATCGAGGAATCGGGGCTGTTCGCCAACCGGCGCCGAGGTCCCGGGATGCAGCAGCTATCCCGCGGTCCTCGCCCGGATTTGGTGCGGTAGCGAGGGCTCCGAGAAGCAAGCGATGTGCCGCGAGCGCGGGGCGTGGCGTAGCAGCGCTACGCGAGCCACGCGATCGTGGCACATCGCGCCGCTTATTCGGAGGCCGCAGCCCGCGCCCAATCCGGGCGCGGACCGCAATAAGAAGAACCGGCGGCGACCTACTCTCCCAGGGGGTTGCCCCCCAAGTACCATCGGCGCAGAGTGGCTTAACTGCTCTGTTCGGAATGGGAAGAGGTGTCTCCCACTCGCTATGCGCCACCGGAATTTTGCGAGACGCCGCCCCGGTGGAGCT
>Ga0207649_10000182_pt1 | contig 51148 bp, 48 predicted proteins | sample KBSC43metaG_FD_184317 | JGI IMG/M metagenome (GOLD analysis project Ga0207649, IMG submission 184317) | Corn rhizosphere microbial communities from Kellogg Biological Station, Michigan, USA - KBS C4-3 metaG (SPAdes) (version 2) | ecosystem: Host-associated > Plants > Roots > Rhizosphere > Soil ... | reverse complement strand
CGTCGTAGCGCGGTTGACACAACGGGGACTTCAAAAAACTGGTACGATCTAAATGTCTTGGCGCCATCGGATTCGCTCGCCAAATCGAAATGGTTTCATTAGTGGTCCGCCGAACACAAGCAATGCGGTGCCCCGTTTCATCGCTGCAAACGTGCGAGACGACGGGCTTTCCGACCGGCCATAGCTCGATGCGAGCAGCGGGAAACGCTTTCATCAGCTTGGTTCGCTGCTCTGGTGTTCCGAGCCGTGCGTCCTAATCCTTCTTTTCTAGCATCACCGGCATGCGGTCATGGATCTGGCATGCCACCGCGTTCGGCTCACAAGAGAGAATGGCAAAGGTTTTGAGAGGCGCTGTGCCGCATCGCGGGTCTTCCACCGTTCCCACAAGCCCGCGCTGGCCCTGCTCGTTCAGCCGCACGACCAAGCATTTCTGCGTTGGCGCGCATAGCCTCAGCCTGGTCACGAAGGTCCTTCACTTCGTCGACGGACGTGGCCTCGGCCAACGCGCGGCTGGCCCGCATTGATCTAGATCAACGATTTCGGCGGAACCGATTGGTACTAGCCGCTATGGGGAAATATTGGGCACTTTTTTTTAACCCACGGCAAAGAAGTGTACGACATGGAACACTTCGAAGCTGAATCCGACAGCCACGCCATCGATCACGCGGTCCGGCGATATCGGAGCAATATCGGATGGGGCTTTGAAATCTGGAATAAAAATCGGCGGATTTACCGATGGCCAGAGGATGGCGACGGACATTAAAGGCCCGACACCGCGAGCGCGCGCGATTAGCCTCCCCTGAGAGGGCCGAGCATTATTTGGAAGCTAGCGTTGCTTTATATTTGACTTCCTCGCATGCAAGCAATTCCACCAACACTTTGCGCTTAGCATCGTCAGGTTCGGATTTTATCTGCTCGTGAAATCGGGCGATGTTGTTCGCGGCAATCCACTGCCCGAGTTTTTTATCTTCCATGTTCGCCTCCATACACAAATGGGACGAGGAGGACGTGCGACTGACATCGAGTTCATCAACTCGCAGCCAAGCCCAATGTCCGGTATCAGACAGTGGACCTTTCTCAGTGGGAGTCAACTCAGATCGTTGAAACGCGGTCAGTAACTTATCGTTTGGATTGCTTGGCCGTTCCCATGCTCTGGCGCAGCTCTTTCATTGCATCTGCCACTTCGCGTTCGTAAGCCGCGCCGGATCCTCGTGGACGTTTCGCGATAACGGCTTTGGGCGGGCTGGGTTCTGGCAGCTTATACCCAATGCCGCCCTTGAACTTCGACTTGATCAGCAGCTTGCCGCGCACAAGTTGTTCTGCGGTCGGAAGCAGACCTGCCTCCTTGATGGACTTCGCGGATATGGCGTGCGGATAGGCGCGCTTTGCGCCTTCAAGGAGGATTTCGCGCCCCTTTTCCGGTTTCATGTTCGTGGCGTCACTTCCACGAATTGGTAGAGGTGGCGGGTTTCTATCGTGCCGATGATGCTGCTCAAGGCATCTTCAGCGGTCACTCCACTATCCGGCGGCACGTAGTCCGCGAGGATTGCGATGATCTGGTCAAGCGCGGCGGCTTTTGCGGCGTTCTGGTCAGCGGTTCCCATGGCCGACTCAACGTCGCGTCGGGTGATTCGATCCGGGAAAAAAGTGGGCCTTCTGAATGAACTGAAGGCCCACTGCGGCGGCCCGGCTAGGGGGGATAGCTCGGCTACCAATCCCAATACGTCTGAAAGCCAAAATCGGTTTCACCGGCTACACGCATGCATCCGAAATTCGTTTGGCGCGTTGCACCCGAAGAAAATCAGGAAGACAAATCAATGGAATACTATCAGACTAGCGCTCATCTTTCTGAGCTTTCGGTGTCGGCATTGCCCACTCCGACCGCCCACCTAATTTGCGCTGCCATTTGCGCGGGTCATTTCTCCATAGAGAGTATGGAACCATCTTGCCCATGTGTTTCCGTCCGCTGACACACCCAATCAGAATGGTGGTCAAAATTGTTCACCGCTCTTGTCGCCACAGCATACAAGCTATTCTCCTCCTTATGGGTGAGCGTGAAATTCCAAGTTTCAACCCATCCGGTGGGATCGTTGAAATTTCCAAGGTCTGCCGTAATGGAATAGATCACGGCATTCGTCTTGTAGCTGTATATGTGAAACTGGCCATGCTTGACCTCACTCCAATTCTTCCCGTCCAATTTGATAAAAACTTGCACGGCTGATCCATCTATAGAAAAGGCAATTTCCGTGGGGATGGTCTCCTTCTCGCTCGTTGATGGAAATACTTGATCGGGAGTTCGCATGAAGCTTCCTTCCCATCGACCATCAAAGCCTCCGTAGTCTTCTACCCTAACTGCGCCATCCGCTCGCAATGCAAATGCAGAAGAAAAGCCGCCGCTTAAAAGAAGCAACGAAGAGACAATTACTTTTAACATTTTCCGCATGATGCCCTCTTTATGACTGTCCAATAGTGCTCCGCGAACCCGAAGTCGTCGTGGCCACGAATGCAATCGCAAGCACCAAAATCAAGGTCCTCATGTTTGCCTCCGATGGCTAATTAGTCCCCATACGCAAACAGCACGAAGAACAATGCGAGCGCCACAATCGCGGCCAGTCCGATCCGAAACCAAAATAAGCTTGGCGTCATGGCTTTTTCGGCGCCTTGGGTTCGGGTGCCATCTTCCAGGTTACGCCCTCTTGCGTCTTCAGTGTAGCCTTCACCTCATTGATCGAAGCCACTTCCTCGCCCAACCACTTTGCCCAATCGGCGTCATCCAGAATTGCAGGCATTCGGGGATCGTCCTGGTTGGCCATGATGGTGCGCCGGATCATTTCGCTGGCAGGCACAGTCACCATCACGCATGCCAACATGGATTGCGGTAAGTCCGCTACTTCGAAGCGCCGCCAGATGAACGGAAAGCCTCGCGGCTGTCCGTCACCGGGATCTATCGTCCACTGGATCGTCTTGGGCTTGCCCCCGCTGGTGAGCGCTTCCTCGCCCTCGTTGAAAGTCCGGAAAACTACGATGCCGCGACTGCCGTTCCCCAATCGTCCCCCCAAACCTACCGATCCAGAAGGACCTATTGTTATTTCTTTGAAGCCATCGAAATTTAATCCCCAATTGCAGACGACACCTCCTCGCGCAGCGACTTCTCATATGACGTGGAGGCCGATCTCTATCGCTGGGTTGGCGGCAAGACCCTGGCCACCAACGGTACCGTCGTGAACGATGGGACCACCCTCATGTACCGAGCGAGCAAATATGGCTGCGATGGCCATGCGCTGCCCGCGTTGCTGATGTCGCTTGGCGCTGGCGCGGTCATGGTGGGGTTGATCAGCGCCAAGGTCCGAGCGTGCAAACGCCTGCATCGGATAAGCTTCTGCGTATTCTGTTTTTCCCTCGCGCTTTACGCCACGGGGTTCTATTTTGCCTTTCTCGCGCATCACGCGATGGGTTGAGGCAATAGCAACGCAGGTCGCCTCACAACGGAAGGAACGCGATGAGTACGCCAGCGCGCCGAAAACACTGGGACGATGTCTATGGCCGAAAGGCCGAGAGCGAGGTGAGTTGGTTTGAAGCCACACCGTCACGCTCGCTGGAACTCATTGAGCAGACTGGTGTCGGGCGCTCGGCACCGATTATCGATATTGGCGGCGGTCTGTCACGGCTGGCCGATTCCTTGGTCGCTGCCGGATACGCCGACGTTACGGTGTTGGACATTTCCGGCGAGGCCGTTCGCCAGTTAATGGCACGCCAACCGCCAGGCGCTCCGGTACATGCCATCGTGAGCGACGTCACTACCTGGCAACCAGATCGCACCTATGCCGTATGGCACGACCGTGCGGTGCTGCACTTTTTGCTCGACGAAGCCGACAGGTCGGCTTACCGGTCCAAGCTCCTGACAGCACTTGCGTCGCAGGGCCATGTCATCATCGCCACCTTTGCCCCCAGCGGACCAGAACGCTGTAGCGGGCTTCCCGTTCGCCGGTATGGGCGGGAAGATTTGCAGGCATGGCTTGGTAAGGAGTTTGTTTTATTGGACAGCTTCGAGTTCGACCATACGACTCCGAGCGGAGCGGTTCAGCGCTTTCACGTTGGACGTTTTCAGCGGAGCTAGGGCGAGCTCCGTGCCAGTTCACCAAAGCCGGAGAAGCGCTTCGGGAATTGCCGCGCACTGAATGCGGCAGCGATGCCAGCCATGCTCATTGTCAGACCTACCCAATGCTAAGTCGCGGCCTCAGCACCCGGCTAGCGTCGAACCGATGGGCGATACTTCGATACTTCCTGGTTGTATAGCACTAGGTTCCCACCACCGGACGGCTAAAGACGGCTGACCATAGCGTCGGTTGAAAGCGACCGAAGAAAGTTATGAAACAAGAAATGTGTAATCGGACGAGGCCGACGCGGAACATGAGACCCATTGTCTTAGTCAGCTTCGCTATGATGACCGTCTACGGATTGCCCGCGCAGGCTAAACAGCCCCCGCAAAGCAATGATCGTGTTGTTGATCAACCCTTGGTCGCTGCGACGCCACCACTGTGCTCTACAGGCCAAACTTGGGACCCTGGCATGGGGATGTGCATGCCCGATGGAAAAAAGCAGAAGAAAACTGAAATAGATAGGACGCCGTCTCAACACGCAGAGACAACGTCACCCAATCCCATGCCGGACATGCTTTCCTCGGGTGCTGCGGATCATTCGACGGATTCCACGATGAACATGTCGATGCCTGGAGATACTAAATCGAACAACGGTGTGATGTTCCACCTCAATCAATTCATGCTCTATTCGGACACCTCCGGTCCGCGCGGCCAGTCTCGTCTGACTGGCCCCGGCATGTGGATGGTGATGTATGACAAAGGTCTGTCGTCCGAGAATCATTTGCGCGTGGATATGATGGGCACTCCCGAACAGTGGATGGTTGGCGACAAGGGAACACCTCAGCTTTTTCAAACGGATCATGTCGATGCCATGCATGCTCACGATGACATCATGGCGCTCGAATTCAGAGATATTGTGACGCTCAACGCCAATGACAAGGAGCAGTTGACGTTCCTGTTCGCACCCCGCGGAGAAGCGGCGATCGGGCCGGTTCCATTCATGCACCGCGAATCCGCTGAGGGGAATCCCGATGCACCGCTCGGGCATGGGCTTCAGGACGGGTTCCACGACGCTTCGACAGTGCTCGGCGTCGAATATCAATTTGCACGCACGTCAGTGGAAGCCACCGCCTTCAGTGGCCAGAACATCATCTGGCCCCTACCCCTGCACAATCCGGATTCCTACAGTGTGCGCGTGATTCAGAACATTGACGATCACGTCAGTCTAGGGGCGTCCTATGCCGATGCGCTATTGCCTGACGATACGGGAGGCGCGGAGCATAACCAGTTCATCTCGGCTTGGCTGGCCGCCTCTTACCTCATCGATGGCAATACCCTGAAGTCCTCTCTTATCTGGGGTCAGGGCCGTGCTGTCCATGGCGCTCCGCTCAACAGTTTTCTGGAAGAGGCAGTGTACCAACAGGGACGAAACAAATTTTATGGCCGGGCAGAGATTCTCCAGATCACTTCCGATCAACTCGCACTGGTGGTCCCAGCGGTGCAACAGGCCCAAGATGGGCAAAGGCGTTGACGCTAGGATATGAGCGAACTGTTTTCGAGAAAACTGGTCTCTCCCTGTTTGTCGGCGGTTCGTACACCCAGGATTTTACCCCAGCGGAGTTCCAGCCCGCCTATGGATATGATCCAGGGGTCATCAAGGTCTACTTGCGAATGGCTTTTGACGGCAGCGCCCCCTGAGGGGACCTCGCCTCACTATCAACAACTCTCAATTGCCTTTTGTAATTTTGTCCCAACTTGCGCCGCAGATTCCTTCAGGCGCGGATTATCTATCGCCTCCATCGATGCGACCGGATCGATGGCCGCTATCTCAATCATTCCGCCACCTACATCCTGCACAACGACATTGCAAGGCAACATCGTTCCAACCTTGTCCTCGAGTTCGAGTGCCTCATGCGCCAGAGCCGGGTTGCAGGCTCCAAGGATTCGATAGTTGCGAAACTCAATTCCAAGTTTCTTGTGAAACGTCTCCTTTACATCAATCTCCGTGATGATGCCAAAGCCTTCTCGCTTGAGGGCTTCGACCGTGCGGCCAACGGCCTCGTCGAAATCGACCGACAGCGTCTTCGCGAAATAGTAGCTCATGGGATGTCCTTCCGGCGGATGCTTGCCAATCCGCGCTCCAAGCTCGTATCGTCTATCTAACGTTTATAGACCTCGCATTGTCTATACGAAATTCAGACGAATGCACGCTGATCTTCGCTTCCGACGCTACCCATGCGAATGCGTGCCTCCGGTTCCAGAGTATTTCTGAGTCATCCAGCGGCGGGGCTGCGCCCCCTTCGCCATCAAGACCAAGACAAGCGCATCCAAGTGCCCGTGTAGTCGCTTCGCTCCGGCCCGCGCCAGTTCACTTGGCTACGGTCTGTGACGGCTTCTCCCCGCTCATTGCCGCAGGGCTAGTTCGGTTTGCATTGCGCAAACCATGAAGGAGAAAGCCATGAAAACAGAAAGCCCCATCACCACCGAAATGCTGGAGTGGCAAGGCATCACCGTATCTGTTTCCTGTTAGCGCGGATACGCGGGTATGGAAGGCCTGACCCATCTTTCCATCCATGTGCTGGAGCCAAGCACATCAAAGCTACCCATCACTGAGATCGGCTATCGCTCGCACTTCGTGAGCGAGGCAGAGGTCGCCCAGTTAGGCGGGCCGCTCGGCTACGTCCGCGCATGGCTCGATGCGGAAGCAGCGACGCCGGAGTGGCAAGCGCAGCAGCAAGCAGCGCGTCAGATGATGCTGTTCTAGACCAAAGGCCTACGAATGCCGGTGCCGATGATGAAGGTCGGGATAATGCGCATGGTGATGCGTCAGCGGCGCGTGACGATGCCAGTGGGAGTGAGGTTCACCGGCAGGGTCATCGGGTCCATGTGCGTGCAGATGATGCGCGTCATGGACATGGCGATGCTCATGCTCCATCACTTCGTGCGAGTGCGTATGTTCGTGCGCTTCCGCAAGATGCAGATAAAGGCCGCCCCCCATCAACAGGCCCGCAGCGCCGAGGCGTAGCGTCAAATGCTCGCTGAATATGGCAACCGAGAGGAGCGCCCCAGCGAACGGCGCGGTCGAGAAATACGCGCCCGTGCGCGCGGCCCCCAGAAACCGCAGCCCAAGCACAAACAGGACAAGGCTTACGCCGTATCCGAGGAAACCAATCACCGCTGCGCCTGCAAGTCCCTGAAAGCCGGGCAGCCGCGCGCCTAATAGCAGCGCCAGTGTCAGGTTCACGCTTCCGGCCACCAGCCCCTTGATGAGTGCTATCTGTAACGGATCAGCGGCAGACAGCTTGCGCGTCAAATTGTTGTCGATGCCCCAACAGCAACAGGCACCTGGTATCGCCAACGATCCCAACCCGAACCCCGCTGGCCCGCCCTGCCATGACAGTAGTACCGCGCCCGCAAGAATCGCCGCTGCCCCGAGCAGCAAGCGGCGGTCCACATTCTCTCGAAAGAACACCCAGGCAATCGCCATTGTCGCCAGACCTTCGAGATTGAGCAGCAGCGATGCGGACGAGGCAGGCGTTCGGGCAAGGCCGACCATCAGAAGGAGTGGAGCAGCAATACCTCCCGAAAGGACAACAAGCGCTAGCCTGGGCAGATCGGTCCGCCTCAGCGATGCTTCACTATTCGCCTGCCCGAAGAAGCGCCGCGCCAGATGCACAAACCCGAGACCAAGGCCGGAGCCGAGATACAGAAGCCCCGCAAGCAGCCACGGACTCAATCCGCTTCCAAGAAGGAGCTTGGCGAACGGCGTGCTTGCGCCGAACAGAAGTGCCGAAGCCAGCGCGAACGCGGCACCGGGCCACGCCACCCACGCGCTAAGCCTCAAACCGCGATCATGCTCGTGGGTTTCCATGCGTGTTCGGCCTAGCTTCTCGCCGCGCAAGTGACAAGCAAACTCGGCTAGCACAGGCTCCTCTTCAAAACCAGCCTAACCGGAAACTCTCATTCAATTTGGCGCAATTTCCTCAATGCATACCAGTTACCGCGCGCAACAGCACTTTGGGCCGCGGAGCAAGGTGCTGCTGCGCTGGCCATCATGGCGCTTGCGCTCATCCTGGGCGCGCGCGTCGGGATGCCTGAACCCGATCTACGCGCGTTCGTCTTCACCACGCTCGCGTTGATGAATGTGGGCCTCATCGTCATCAACCGCTCGTTCCGGTCGTCGCTCTACGAGGCGCCAAATCCCGCAATATGGGGCTCGGTTACAGCGGCTCTGAGCATCGTGGCGGTCGCCATCTATTGGAGTACCGCACAATCACTGTTCCATTTCGGCCCGCTGCATCTGGATGATCTTTCCGTTTGCCTGGCAGCCGGTGCAAATCTCATAGGGCTGCCTGGGGTGGCAAAGCGATTTGGCAGCGGACCGGAGCCGTTGGCTGGAAATTGATCTCGATCAATAACCCCAGTCCGAAAGTAGCTAGCATTCCAATGTGTTTGCTCTCTCGCTCTTTCTGGCCGGTGGAGACGCTCCGTTGGCATCATCTCGGCTGAATTGCGCCGATGCATGGCCGGGACACATGGGTTACGGTTGGAACCACATGATGGGCTGGGGAAATTCCCCGATGGGCAGCTTTGGAGTGTTCGCCTTCTGGGGAATTCTCATATTGATCGTTGTCATGCTGATGCGCGGCATCTTCGGCGGCCGATCGTCGAACTTGCAAAAGGAAGTCCCGGCGCTCGAAATTCTCAAACAACGCTATGCAAAAGGCGAAATAGATAGGGAAGAATTCGAAGAGCGAAAGAAGGTGCTCTCCGCTTAGACGGTGGCTGCAATTTCCGAAAAGGAAAATGGGTGATGAAAATGCGCACAATTATTCCCGCAATAATTGCTCTGGCACTGAGCGCAAATGGGGTGACGGCTCAGCCTGTTGGCAAGGGGGCCGGCTTGGGGCCACGGCATATGTCGAACACCGAGCAAATGGAACAGAGATTCCAGCGGATGACGACCATGATGGGGAACGCGAAAGACGCGCGCGGAACTCAGCGGATGGACCTAATGCAGCAACATATGCAGTTGATGCAGGAGCAAATGCAGGCCATGCACTCGATGATGGCTGGCGGCATGCTGTCCGGCCGAATGGGCGGCGGGCGCATGATGGCGCCCGGATCCGCGAGCGGCGGGCCCGACAGCTCAATGTACAATCACATGCAGACGCGCTTAGACATGATGCAGCAGATGATGGAGCAGATGCTTGATCAGCAAAGCATGATGATGCAGCAGAAAGGTAAGTGAGCAGATCGACGGGCGCCGCAATCAAAGGCATCCTGAGTCGGGATCGTTCGTTCCAAGTGTGCCGCCGCTCGGCCTCCTACCGCTCGTCGCCAAGGGCACTGTCACGCCGGAGATGGCCGAAAATTTAAAGCTCACTGACAAACTCAGGCAGGACCTCGATGAGATGCTCACTGAGCATAACGCGATCGTCGCAGCGCTCAAAGAACTCGCCGCCGCCGCTAGGCGCGAGGACAAGCCGGACTATATCGTCTTCGTCGACAAGCTGATCGAGCACGCGCACATGAAAGAGCTAGTGATGTATCCGACAGCGCTCCTGATCGGCGCCTATGTAAGACAGAAGCTCGGTCTGCAATCAGGCCTGTCAAGATCTTCGGCACGCAGGACGCTGACGACGAACCTTCTGCCGACTGGACTTTGTAATGTACATTCCAGCGATGGTGGGTGATGAAGGACTCGAACCTTCGATCCGCTGATTAAGAGTCTGCTGCTCCAAAGCCTTGGAAGCCCGCCGGATCGGGAGCGCCTCGCGCTGGGCCGTTTAACGCGACAAAGAAAGCTGATTGGCGTTCCGCTTCGCATGAAGCCACGATCTCGAATCGGCCGCCCAGCCCTTGAGTAACGGTTCTGCTGCCTCCGGACGGGCAAACGGCCCAAGAGCGATCTGGCGCTGGCGCGCTCTGAACCAATCGGGCATATAGACCCTGGCCGATCCGTAGTTCGGCTGGGGCGTGGAAACCCCTCCAGAGGCGGCGCAAGTGCCGCCGTCAAAGCACTCCTCTACCGATGCGGTCGAGGAGGCATGCGGGTATGTTCAGGGCGAAAGCCTAAAGCCGCATGCGGCTCTCCTCTGGAGGCTTTCCAACTCCCCGATCACCAGGTGAAAGGGGGACCAATCCATGCATCGCATACTATGCGTGATGTTATGCGCGGCCCTGATGGGCTGCGTGGCGTCCGGTACTCAAGTCAAAGAACGGCAGCTTTCCCAGTTCAAAGCGGGCGAGACGACCTATTCGCAAGTGGTCAGTGACCTAGGGCCACCGAATTCGAATTCGCTGCTACCAGATGGTACACGATTGATCGCCTATACGTACATTCAGGCAGCGGCCCGACCCGAAAGCTTCATCCCTATTATCGGCCCCTTCGTCGGGGGTGCGGATGTACATAGCAACATGGTGACGTTCCGGTTTGATGCCGATGGGAAGCTTATGACTTATTCCAGTACCGCTACGCAGGTCGGCGCGGGGCAAAATCTCGAAGCTGGCGCGCCCTCGCCTCGAACCGGCGAGCCCAAGGCCTCAACTGCCCAATAGCAGCAAGGAAGATGCAATGTTTCATGACATTTTTTTTGTAATGCCTATTATATTTTTTGGTATGTACTTCCTGCCGACGATCATTGCGGCAATAGGTAAACGGCACAATCTGCCTGCTATTGCAGCCGTGAATGTATTTTTGGGCTGGACCGTATTGGGGTGGATTGTCGCTTTTGTTTGGGCGTTAGTGCAGCCAGCGCCAACGCCAGTCATATACGTGCAGCAGCCGCCACGAACCGATGACCCGAGAAATTCCCGATAAGGCCGGACAGGCAATTCGGTGTCTCGTGATCGTCGCTTGAATAGTTAAGCGACCTGACTGTGAAGCACATGCTGGCTTGTACAGAACTTCTTGCCGCCTTCTAAAAAAAAGACCGGCAGCTGTCACGCCTATAAATCGCATGGGTAGAAATAGGGGTAGAAGCCGCGAGCGATTTGTACTCGGCTGAAGACATTAGAGAAAAAGGCACTGGATGGCGGACAGGGTGGAATTCGAGCTTAGACACCGTCCACTCGTGGCGCGCATTAAGGACAAAAGTTCAAAACTGCCGTTGTACTAGCTTCTCCTCATATTTTATTTCGTCTCCACGACGTTCGAACCAATCTCCAACAACTTCTCGATATCACTTAGCGAAAATAATATTTTGACCCAGAGAAAGCTGAGCCAATTGCCGGGCGCGAGTGCGCTCTCCTCCGCATCAGAGACCAACATTGCGAGAAGTTGCTGCGGAATTCGCCGGATTTCCGCGGTCGATTTCAACAAAAGCAGAAATCCGCCAAAGGCAGCAAACTGGGTGGTGGGCGCGACAGGGATCGAACCTGTGACCCCTACCATGTCAAGGACAACTTTCCTCTCGCAAACACGCAGGAAAGCCGGCTTTTTGAGCGCGATTATACAAGAACGGATGTTGAATGGGACGAGAACAAACGAGAACGTAATCCCAGAATTATCCCAGATTCCATCTCCGGATTTGCAATTCAAGAGATCTCGACCCGATCATCGGCCGGCGCGGCTTTGCCTCAAATCAAAGCCACCCGCCACCGGAAGAATCGCAGAATGGCATCCCCTTACTCTTTCAGGCGCTTCATACCCGAGGACATCGGTATGGTCGCCGAGTGGCTGGAAACGCCAGAGGTGCTTCGGTGGTGGGGGGATAGTCACGAACAGCTTGCACTGATTGCCGAAGATCTAAACGAACCCCTGATGGATCAGTGGGTCACCGAGCGGGAGGGGAAGCCCTTCGCCTACTTGCAGGCATATCCCGCTCGCGCGTGGCCACAGGCACATCTCGCGCACCTGCCTGCGGCCGGAAAGGTGATGGATGTATTCGTAGGCGACCCAACGATGATCGGGCGGGGTCACGGTCGAGCATTCCTGCGAAATTTTGCAGAGATGCTCATTGCCGACGGTGCTACTCTGGTTGCAGCGGACCCCTTAGTTGAAAACCATCGCGCTCGACGGGCCCTTTTGCGGGCGGGTTTTGTCGAGGACAATATCGTAAGTACTGCAGATGGCTTAGTGGCGGTCATGGTCTTCAAATCATGGCAGGCCGTGTAAAAGATACATGTTTCCGAGCCTAGCCTACCATGCAGGTGCGAGTATGTGCGCGCCGATGATGACGAGGTTGCCGGAAAGCAGAGAGGCATTTGGCAACGATGAGGTAGGAACGTGAGCAACAATATCCTCGCGCTATTTGGTTTTACTTTGCTTGTCGGCTGTTCGCGCGCGGCCGAGCCAGTGAGCCTCTGTGCAATTGCTGAACATCCCCGCACTTTTGACGGAAAGCTTGTCAAAGTGAGAGCACAAATTGTCAGCGATGCATTTGAGTACGCGCGCGCGATCGACGAACGTTGCACCAACTATTCGTTTGACATTGGTCTTCCACCTGCGGGCGAGCAGACAAAGAACTCTGCCGAGCTGTCGACCGCTATTGATCATGTTTTTGGGGCAAAGAGCTCTGACAGAGCCCATATCATACTCGCCACGGTCACGGGTATTTATAGTGCCAGTGCGGACAAGATTACACAGAAGCACCGCGCAGGTGAAATTCTGCCAACTAATATTCAAGACGTAGTAGTCCGGCGTGGAAAACCGCTCATTCCTCCTCGATAGACTGCCCTATGCCTCTATTATTTATTTTACGCATGCTCACCCAGACTCTCCTTGACCGAAATCAAGGCCTGTGCGCCTACCTCTAACGCCTTCAGCGCCATCTACGTCCGCCTCGTGCGCTGGCGACCCAAATATTGGCGATCATGTCCAACGCGGGAGGCTTCTCCTGTCGACGCTGCACGCGGGCTCGGGGGGCAAAGCCTAGAACCCCGCTTAAGTCGGGGGCTGGCCTCGCCTAACCAGCCGGTACTCATGCCAGATCAACGCTATGACAAAGAGATCGAAGACGGTAAGGACAATGAGCCCGGCGCCCCCGCTCCGGCTATAGCGATAGAGCTGGTACACGATAAAAAGTCCCATCACGACCAGCGAGGCCGGATAGGCCCAGAGCCGATTGTGCAGCAACCCGGCGACCAGAAATAGTTTCACGACGCCATGACTGAGCAGATAGAACGCATAGAAGTGTTCGGTCTGGACCGAGAAGCTCTGCGCCCAGGACAGCAGATGGGTAGCGACGAAGTCCTGCGGCTCTTCGACCAGCTCTTCCTGCGTGAACCAGTTGACGAGATCGACGATCGTTCGGGTGCTGACCAGCGCCAGCGCGAGGCCTCCCGCGCACTCGATCAGCGCATGCGCACCCTTGAGCAGGATGCTCAGCCGGAAGATCTGATGGATGCGTCGTTCATTCATCTCTACCCCAACGACAGCGGCAGGTCCCGAGTGCCTTAGCGATGCTATCCCGATTGCGGACCTTAGTGTGGTTCTCCGCTGTAACCGCAGCGCCTCGGCGGGCCCCGGGGCCGGCATTTTCGGCGAGAGCGAAAAAGGACCCGCGGGGATTGCCATCGTCTTGTTGCGGCAAGGATTCTCCATAATCTCCAGCCTCCCGACTCTTCGTGCCGGGACGACGTCTCTTTTGTTACGCTTCCCCCATGAACGCCGAAGGCACCGAACACCCCCACACCGGACTGCGCGCCATGCCGCGCGGGGTCTGGGCGCTTGGCTTCGTGAGCCTGTTCATGGACATCTCCTCGGAGATGATCCACGGCCTATTGCCGGTGTTCCTCACAACCGTGCTCGGGGCCAGCGCGGAAATGGTCGGCCTCGTCGAAGGCATCGGCGAAGCGACCGCCTCGATCACCAAGCTGTTCTCGGGCTGGATTTCGGACAAGCTCGGCAAGCGCAAAGCGCTGACCATTATCGGTTACGGCCTGGGTGCGCTCTCCAAGCCCTTGTTCGCCATCGCGCCGACGGCTTCCGTCGTCCTTGGCGCGCGGTTTTCGGACCGCATCGGCAAAGGTATCCGCGGCGCGCCGCGCGACGCCATGGTCGGCGACATGGTACCGGCCGGGCAGCGCGGCGCGGCCTACGGCCTGCGCCAGGCGCTCGATACGGTGGGCGCGTTCGCCGGGCCGCTGCTCGCCATCGCGCTGATGGCGATGCTGCACGATAACTTCCGGCTCATCTTTTGGATCGCCATTATTCCCGGCCTGATCTCGGTGTTCGTGCTGATCTTCGGCGTGCGCGAGCCGCCGCATCAGGCATCCACGGCACAAGCGCCCGTCGAACTCAAAGACCTCAAGACCATCGGGCGCGCCTACTGGATCGTCGTCGGCGTCGGCGCCGTGCTGACGTTGGCGCGCTTCTCCGAAGCCTTCCTCATCCTGCGCGCGCAGAACGCAGGCCTCTCCCTGTCCTTGGCGCCGCTGGTGCTGGTCATCATGAATATCGTCTATGCGCTGTCATCCTATCCGCTGGGCGCGCTGTCGGACCGGATCGACCGTAAAGCGATGTTAGCTCTGGGATTCATCACGCTGATCGCGGCGGACATCGTCCTCGCAACAGCGCCCAATCTCATCATCGTGATGATCGGCGTCGCTCTATGGGGCCTGCATATGGGCATGACGCAGGGGCTGCTATCGGCCCTCGTCGCTGACGAAGCGCCCGCCAACCTGCGCGCCACCGCGTTCGGCGTGTTCAACTTCGCGAGCGGCGTAGCCCTGCTGCTGGCCAGCCTGATCGCCGGTTTCCTGTGGGAGCAGATCGGCCCCTCGGCCACCTTCATCGCCGGAGCCGCCTTCTCCGCGCTCGGACTCCTGGCGCTTTTCCTGACGCGCGGCATCAATCCGGTGAAATAGCTCTCCAGCGATAACCGCACGTTCTCGCCGGTCCGCGCGGTCGCTTTCCCGGCGGGCTGCACCGCATCGAGCGTTTGATGCGGAATCAAGCGCTCAATGCGCGTCCGCGACGGCGCCGCCTGCCGCTCGATTGCGGTGAGCGGCAGACGGCCGCAATCGCACCCAACACGCTGGATCGCAGCTTCGAAGCACCGGCACCCAACCGCAAATGGATTGCCGACTTCACCTACATCTGGACGGCGTAAGCCTGGCTCTATGTGGCGGCCTGCATCGCAAAACCTTGCATACGGTTGCGCTGTTCGGTTCTACCGGATTTTTCAGGAGATTCTTGCGTGCCATCGAACGCTCCAATTAAAGCCTACGCGAAGCAAAATCCGAACTAGGCGGCGTCGACAAAATGATTGACGCCTGAATCGCGAGTTGATTCAAGACTGCGGATTCGAGAGGGCGCAGTCGTGAGTCGCGGCGATCTGACGGAAGCGGAATGGCGGGTTTTGAAGGGCTTGTTGCCGGTCGAACGTGAGGCCGGCAAGCGCGGCAGAGGCCGTCCGCCCGAGATAACCGCAACATTATCAACGGTATCCTGTGGCGGCTGCGCCGCGGCACGCCATGGCGCGACGTGCCGGAGAAGTACGGCAACTGGAACTCGATCTACCGGCGCTTCCGACGATGGAGCGCCTCGGGCGTCTGGGAGAGCGTGGCCATCGCGCTCGCCGAGACGATGGCGGAAAGCGGCCACTACAGCATCGACTCCACCTCGGTTCGCGCCCATGTCTCGGCAGCGGGCGGAAAAGGGGGAATCTTCGACGAGCTCTTGTCCGCTCGCAGGGCGGGTTCACCAGTAAAGTTCATTGTCCAACTTGCCGAAAGCTTCCTGGGTATATATTGTTCTTGGCATCAGCACGTTATTGGCTCAAATTTGTCCACGCCACCTAGCATCAAAGGGAAGGCGAACATTGCCGTACTCCTTTTGCAAAGGCAGATCGACGAACAGAAATAGCTGCTAGTTCTTGTTCGCTGAAATGAGATACATCTCTCTATGCGAACTGCGAGCGATTATTGGACCGCGGCCAGCACATTAGCGGGTGAGCGAAGCGTTAGAATTCTACCTGCACCAATACCGTAGCAATACAGCTGTTGCGCTTCGAATGTACGAAGACTCGATCAACTCAGATATAGGTTTTCCAATATATAGGCCAAGCCATGTCGGGGATCTTCGACAGTGGTTTGTACCACTGGTCCCTCGAAATAACGAAGACCTGCTTCAATTCCATTTAGCACCAAACTCTTCGATTCGACGCCCAGGACAAAACAATCCGCGCCGAGCTTCTGCGCCGCCCTCGACATCGATTTCACAGTGTCTATTGCGTTTTTTTCCGAACCAAATTTGGAGTCCATGACAAACCCGATTGCATGAACACCGGTATTGGAGAATTGCACTCCCGCACGGTCAAAATTATTCAAGACACAGAATAGCCGGTGCCGCTCCTTCGGCAGTTTCGGAAGTTCTTGCACGAGCCGAATATTCGGAACTCCGTCTTCGAGCCCGTGGACCACAAACGCGAGGCTCCGCGAGGTTTCTAACGAAACTTTGCGGTAGAATGCCTGATACATCTCCCAAAGCCGGGGTCGCGCGAGGGAATTGAAATGAATCGGAACGGCAACGAGTACGCGAAATCCCGCGGCGGCAAGTTTCTCGACCCGGCTCACGCATTCCTTGAGTATCAAAATGTCCAGTTCGGTTTGATTTGCCTCGCTTTCGATCGAAATGCAAAATCCGCCAGGCACGATTGAACCGACATCCGCCCGCATGATCTCCGGCTGGCAAAGATAGGTGATGATCGCCCGTTTTTTAACGTCCCAAATTGGTCTGTAGATAAACGAAATCTCTGTCGGCGAAACATTTTCATGCCGCTGGGCGAAATGGGTAAAGCTTAACCTGAAGGACATCCAGGAAGCTTCTTCCTGGGCGCGCCTCAACTCGCTTTTGGAAACGATGGCCTCTACGCCATTGCGTTCCAAGAACTCGTCGAGCAGGTTATGAGATCCCGCGGCCGCTTGTTCGATGATCCTCTCGTCGATCTGCGCCACCAAACTGCGAAGTTGAATATCTTCGTCGTCTTCGCCAAAAAGCTTGCGGCAGACTTCCTCTGCGATGGTTGCGCACTTCAATTGTGCTTCAGCTTGCGATAGACCTGGAAATGTCACCAAATACGACATCTCATCCGAGCGAAGAAATGTGTCCCCCGGACGCAACTCACGTCGGATCGCCGCCTCGAAAAACTTTTGGACGTGGGGCTCCATTTTTCCCCACTTACCCTCCAAACGTTCTTTAAGGGGGCCTAATCCGAGAACATGTATTTTCCCCGCCGAAACCTCCGGGCCATGGCCCGCGGATGCGGCCCGGTTCGCGGAATACGTTGCTTGCTTCGGGGCCATTGTTTGATTCGCGCTAGCTAGAGCGCGCCAGAGTGCCGCCGAATGTGCACTCGATCATTTCACGAAGCGCGGAAGGCGGAAACGGCTTCTTTATGGTGCCGTCGGCTCCAAATTTTCTCGCCAGACTGAGATAATTGTGATCGGCATTGGTCCGAGCACCGGTCATCACGATGACCCTTACCGACGGGAAAAGCCGCTTCAAGTCGAGCAGCGTTTCAAAGCCATCTTTCATTGGCATAATGATATCGAGGACGATAACGTCAATTCCAGTCGCCCCAGCGAACCGCAGGATGCGCAGGGCCGCGTCTCCATCGTCGGCAAACAGGACCCGGTGTCCCCAGCGCTTGCAAAGAAGCTCGCACGTTCTTTGGACAAGCTTGTCGTCATCGACAATGAGGACAGTCTTTGCCATCGAAATTGTCATGGATCCCTCGGGCCCATCTAAAGACGCAAGCGTGTGCTTTGTTGCATTAACGTCGCGTAAGCGCAGTCACATTGCACCAAGCCTACTCTTAGATAGGGTTTTATAGCTGCCGCAAATGCCTCCGATTGCAGAAGCGGCCCTATGCGCGGATCAGTGGTACGCGCTCGTGCTTCGTTCGATGATCTGCATCAACTCTGGTGGCGGAATAGGCTTACGCACCATCGCATGGGCACCGAGTTTCACGGCAGCGCCGAGAAGATCAAATCGCCCGCACACCGCTCTGCCGCTCATCACAATGACCGGAACATTGGGAAATCGTCTTTTGACTTCCAACAGGGTCTCAATCCCATCTTTCTCGGGCATAAAGAGATCAAGAAGCATTGCATCGATGACCTGCGACTCGAGAAAGGTGGTTGCTTCTTGTCCATTCTCCGTCAAGAAGACCGTGTAACCAGCATCCTCGAAACAATGCTTATAGGTCATTCGGACGAAAGCATCGTCATCTACAATCAGTATTGTCTTTTTGGCCATAGGTTCGTCCACCACTGTCGCGCGACACTAGGTTCCGACAAATAAAATATGCATTAACTAATCATAGATACCCCCCTCGCCAACGCGTGTAACTGGCGTAAACAATGGGAATTTCATTCCGCCGAGCTAGGTGGGGAATGCACAGCCGATTGCTAATGCCGTCCTTGATGCGGATTGGGCGTGGCAGGCGCCTCAAGCAGGGATGCTTTTTTGCGAGCCATCATTGGCTTATAGCCCGACACTTTGATCCGGCGGTCTTGGGCTCACTGACGTCCGCGAAAATTGGCGGAGGGAACACGCTTTCCTTGGGAATACGCGTAAAAAGCATCACAGTCGGAATTCTCGCAAGTGTCGGGCGGCAAACCACAGCCCCTTCGTCGCCGCGTCTTCCTTAACGAGGAATGCAACTCCTTCCAAAGTATTAAGTAGAAGTTCCCGCAAAAGCGGATGAGTTTGTCCTTGCGTGATAGTGTGCTGGCGGACGTGAAAAACAAACGTCGCTAGGTTCCGGGATCTCAAGCCAAATCGGAAGAAAGTTCCAGTCGCCAAGTATGAGCCTACAGCTCACCCGGCGACCGACCTGATATGCTGGGACGGCAATGCAGGCGCATCATGAGCGGTTTAAAGCGGAGCACTCCCAAATCGTGACGGCAGATAGCTGGAGCTATTCCCCAACCTCTACAGATGAGCGCCAGTTGACATGATTTGGGCTGTGCACTCGCTCGATGCGTTGACGCTGCTTGACGCCGTTGCAGACAGCATCTGCATCGTGGATGGGATCTGGCAAATTTCCTACGCCAATACGCACGCAATCGCCGAAATGGCTCGAGGAACCGGTCTGGTTGGTATGGACTTGTGGGAGGCCGTACCTGGCATCGAGGGCAGCAACTTTGGCGAGGTCTGCCGCCGATGTATGGCGGATAGACTGCCTCGCGATGTTGAAGGGTATTTTGCCCCGCTCGGGAATTGGCTTTCCATTCGCGCCATCCCCCTGTCCGAGGGCCTTGCCGTCCTCTTCAGGACGATCACGCCACAAAAGCAAAGTGAATCCGCGCTGAGAACAAGTGAACAACGGTTTCGCGCAATGTTCGATACACTGGGCCGAGGTATACTCTTTTATGATGGAGATGGTCGTATCACCGATGCCAATCCTGCCGCGGAACGCATATTGGGCTTTGGCTTTGCCGAAATGGAGGGCTTATCCTCTGGCGATGCGCGTTGGCGAGCAGTTGATGAAGCGGATAATTTCCTACCGGCAAATATGCACCCAACCAACCTTGCCCTGCATACCGGACAGCGAGTGCAGAACTTCATTATGGGCATTTTCAATCCTATTTTGAGCGAACGCCGCTGGATTTCCGTCGATGCAAACCCGCTCTTCGGGGGCGAAGGTCCCAGGCCGAGCCAGGTCTACACCGTCTTTGAGGATATTACTGAGAAACGGCAGGCGGAGTATGAATTGCGTCAAAGCAAACTTCACCTGGCGCTTGCACAGCGCGTTGCGTCTATTGGAAGTGCTGCGATAGATTTCAGGACCGGCAAATGGGACTGGTCCGACGAGACGTATCGTATCTATGGGGTCAAGCGGGAAAGCTTTACACCGTCGGCCCCAGCCCTCGCCTCACTTGTGCATCCCGACGACCGAAATGAACTTCTCTCAAAGCCTGCCTTGGCTCGGCGGGGCGTCACGCCGCCGCCAATCGAATATCGAATAAAGCGGCCAGACGGAGCAGAGCGGATACTTCGGCGTGAAGCCACCCTGGCCCGTGATGACAAGGGAAAGGTGGTCGGCATCGTTGGCACGGTTCAGGACGTTACAGATCAACGCGCCGCTCAGCGCGAAAAATATCTTCTGGAGACCCAGCTTCATCATGCACAGCGCTTGGATGCGTTGGGGACACTGGCAAGCGGTATCGCACACGATCTCAACAATACGCTGGTGCCGGTGTTAGCTCTGTCCGAGGCCGTTGCGAAATCTCTGCCAAAGGATGATACGCGGCGACCTTTGGTCGAACTCATTCACCAAGCCGGTGAGCGAGCACGCGATTTGGTGGCACAAGTATTGGCCTTCGCACGTCCCGAAAAGCCGGAAAGCCGTACAATCGACGTCGAAACCCTCTTACATGAGACAATGGGGCTCGTCCGCGCTAGCATTCCAACCAGTATAGAAATCGTCGAGCGGATTAACTCTGTATCTTCCATCTTTGGCGATGCGGGGAAACTTCACCAAGTCCTGGTAAATCTGTTTGCGAACGCTGCCTCTGCTATCGGCGTTGGCCCCGGGAAAATTGAAATTTCTGTCGCAGAAACCTACGCCGAGCCGCTTGATAACCCAAACGGTAACATGGATTTTTGCGTCATCATTTCGATAACTGATTCAGGATGCGGGATGGATGAAACTACCCAAGCTCGCATTTTTGAGCCTTTTTTTACCACAAAGCGCGTTGGTGCCGGGACAGGACTTGGCTTGTCCATCGCACACGGTATCGTTGCAGCGCATGGTGGCCACATTCGCGTTGCGAGCCATCCTGGAAGAGGATCACGATTCGATGTCATTCTTCCTGTTGCCAAATAACGACAGAGAAGGAGCAGACGAACAATGAAGGAGCGGGTTCTAGTCATTGACGACGATGAAGGTGTGCGTCTGACAATCCAATATATTCTCTCGATGGCTGGCCACGACGTACGGTCTGTCTGCGATGGCGAGCAGGGAATAGGCGCCTTCAGAAGTTTTGCGCCGGACGTCGTCATTACGGATCTCATCATGCCTGGCCAACAGGGAATTGAGATCATAGCGGCATTTAAGAAAGAGCGGCCCGAGATTAAGATTATCGCGATGTCGGGCGGTGCACGACCTGGGCCAGGGAATATACTGCAATCGGCCCGCGCTGCCGGTGCTGATGACATATTGGCGAAGCCATTTGAAATGAACCTCCTCACGGATGTCGTGCGGGGTGTCTTGCAACCCCGTCTCCCATCGGCCGACGTTCTTCGTCGGTCCGTAAGCCCTTGAGTTGATGGATAGCGTTGGCGCGAAACTGACAACCCAACTGCCATCCTATGTCGTTGCCCGCACACACACGACGAACGAATGCTCGATCTGTCGATTTAACGAAGCCCTTTTCGACCAACCTCAAAGTAACGAACCCACAGCTCGCATTAACGCAAGAAGGCGCCCGCCCTGAGAGTTTCAGGCCGCCCATCTCTGACTTGACTGGCCCTATTTGTACCAGGAGGGCCGTGTTGGAAGAGCAAGCCCCGAATACCCCATCCAAGCCTCGGACGGCGCCGGCAGACGGTGGAAGAAGTCAGGACGAAGTGTCGCCTATCCGGCCGGCATCCGTGGCGCCAGCGAACTGCCCAAAATCCGCGACAAACCTGCGGCATAGTTCGGTACTACAGAGTTTGAGATTTTTGAAAAAAGACGGGGTCCGGCGGCCGGAAGGCGAGGTCGGACCCCGAGCTTGCCGCGCACAGCGAGGGGGGCTGGCTTACGCAGCGAGTTCTAAGTAAGGCGCGAGCCAGAATGGTTCCGATTGGCGGATCGAATTTTCGCCTCCTACGTTTGAATCGCGGGTCGGTCACTGGCGGCGGGCGGCGAGTTGCAGCAATGGACGATCGGGAAAAGATGATGCTGCAAGGCGCGCAAAATGCGTGATCGCAGGCTATTTCGATCTCGCAATATCGTTTGCGACAGATCGCGGACCGGCTGGCAGAGAACGACCTTCTCGAAAAGCGGCCATTCGCCGGCGGCCAATCGGGTTAACAGATCGCGTCCAAGGGGCGTGACCAACTTTTAGAATGCAATCGCAGCATTCGTGCCCGAAACATCGATGAAGCGGAGAAGATGCTGCGCCGGAGCCTTGGTATGAAGCCGCCAAAGGCTTCCTCCGTTCGCAATGCCAAAGGGCCCGCCAAGGTCATTCCGCTAGTTCGTAAGCCTTTGCGAGGAGCGCAATGACGGTGTTCGCAGCGGCGAAGCACTTCCCGTCTGGATCGGGACTGAGGAGTTTCACCGTCCAGTTCACGCCCATTTCGTTGGGCTCGTGGCGCGTGATTTCGAACTCCGAAGCACCCTCACAGCACGTTTCATATCTGAACGCCGGAAGTAAATAGAGCAGCACACGAACCTCCGCTCACAGACGGCGGGATCCCAACGAAAGAAAGATGAGAAAAAGACGATCAGCCCCTCTTCTGATCCCGACTGAAACTCGAGCAGACGTCAGGGCGGATATGGAACCTGCGACGCAGCACAATGCGTCAAATGAAAAGGCGGCGGAATTGCCTCCGCCGCCTCGATCTCATGCCATCTCGTTCGCATTCAGTCGCCCAATCCGAAACTGATCGCGGCGAACGGGCCATAGAAGGAATGGTCGATCCTATTTGCAGTGCTTAGGCCCCCGTCAACGGCATTAAAGTACAAGTCGGCGCGATAGCCGATGGATACCTTTGCGGCAGGCAAGCGATAGGAAAAGTCGGCAAAGGCGCCCACATTCGGGATGACGACCGATTTGGCTCTGGAGCCACTCGAAGAACCAGTAATATCAATATCAGACGGCACGGCCTGACCAAAATGATATTGGTAATGAGTCATGTCGTGATCCATTACCTTTTGCCTACCAAACAAAACGGCGGCATTGGCCCCCCTATCGAACATCAGACCGCCGCCATTATTCGATATTAGGGGCGTCGAAGCGCTGATCGAGATCTCGGGCCCCATCACTGATGTTCGACGCTCGACTTTCATCGTCTCGCTGTAGATTTTTCGAATGAACCCCCCGCTATTCGGATGGGACGACGCAAAATCAGTTGAATCTAGACTGAACTGAGCAATCCGCGTTTCGGCAGCCACGCCCAGCGCTTCGAGATTGTCGACCGCCTCGATGGGGATCACTTTCTCGCGCCGCACCCGATCGACCAGCAAGTTATGCGCGATGGTAAAGACGAAAGATTTGGCGGTGTCAGGCTTGCGGGTGCTCGCGGCCTCGTAGACCCGCATATAAACTCCCTGGACCAAATCAGCGACCGTCGTGCGATCCTGCCAATTGTGCCGAAGATATTGTGTCAACGCCGTTTCCAAAGGCAGGACCTCGCGCAGGAACCAGTCGCGCATCTCCTCTGAGCCGTCCGTCATGCACGGATTTCGGCCAAGAGCGGCTTCACGATCGGTATCCGACGTATCGTTCATCCCCCACCGGCCTTCCGCCTTTCGAGGGTTTTGATGGGCTCTACCTATTGGGACGCAACCGGCGCCCCATTTTCTTGCTCTGGACTGGAAAATTTTTGGCCCCCCAGTTTACACCCGGCGAACCCCGAACCGAATTGGGCGATGGGACGTTTATTGGGTGGCCTCGGACGGTGGCGGCGCCCCACCTGAGAAAAGCCAATGGGAACGGAACCCAGCGTCCCCTAGCCAAACAAAAAGGGCGGCGGATTTCTCCGCCGCCCTCTCAACTTTAGGCGCCCACGGAAGAAGGGCTACCAGTTCTTGGTGATACGGATCCCGAAGAGACGAGGATCGGTGAGGAAGACGTTGGTCGTTAGCGCCGTATCGTCGGAATTCAAGAACGCGCCGGTGATCGCCGTCGTGTCCAGAACATTCTTAACGTAGGCCATCGCCTGCCAACCGTCCTGATGGGTGAAGATCACAGCGAAGTTCAGGTTGGTGTATCCGTGCAGCTGATCGTACGGCTTGTCGTTGAAGATGCGGGCGAAAGAGTTGCCCTGCCAATAGAAATCCCCACGTAGCGTGCCCGCCCACTCTGAGCTGATCGGCATCGAATATTGTGCGCCAAATGACAGCGTGAAGGGAGGCGTGTTCGGCAGCTTGTTGCCGCCGAGGTCTTTGGCAAATCCTTCACCATTGTTCGGCGCTGTGGTTGGATTAAAGCCAGCATAGGAGACGGCTAGCGGATTGCCGTACGAATCATTGATCGCTGGATTCGGCGTATAGGGCTGTAACGTAACTGGATCGACATGGGTTGGATCGCCGCCAAAGGGAGAATAGGAATAGGCGTGGGCGCAGGCCATTTGAAGCGGTGGTATTAAGCCATAAAATCCTTGTTGTATGAGCCCCTTCACAACATAAGCCGGCAGGATGCAATTGGACGTGTCGGTCAAAAATGGCTTCACGACCATCCAGTCGGTGTGACCCGCCGTGCGATCGATGAGATCAATGGCTGACTGACCGTCATCTAAAGAGCTGTTCTCATATCCGCCAGCAAAGTTGAATCTCAGCCCGGGAACCGGCTCCCAACTCGCTTCGATTTCAGAGCCATAGACCTTGGCATCGAAATTTAGATTGATCGACGTGCGATCCACGATCTGCGATATCTGATAACCTTTGTAGTCATAATAAAACACATCACCATTCAACGTCATACTGCCGTCGAGCAGCGTGTTCTTGGTGCCAAGTTCGTACGCGTTGACGAATTCCGGCGCAAAGGTCGGAGGATGGGTGGCAAAAGATTGGCCAGATGTAAAAGCGGCTTGGGGTCCGGGCGGATTGGCGCCGCCACCCTTGTACCCATGCGAATACGACGCGTACACCAAAGTATCATCTGTGAAGTCGAGCTTTGGCGTCCAATTGGCGACGAACCGACCCGTGACCTCTTTCCATTCTTGATTGACAACGCCTTCAACCGGGTAACCGCCGCCGGCGAGGAATACCCAGCTTGGGATATTCCAAAATTGTTTGCTGTCATCCGTCCACCGCAAGCCACCGGTCAGCTTCACTTCAGGCGCAACTTGATAATATACCTCTCCGAATCCCGCCCAAGAATTCAGATGGTAAGGGTTCTGGCTGCGGAAGTAGTTATGCCCCTGGCCATCGATGCTGTCGATCGTATTGGGATCGATATATGTGTAGGGTGCCGATCCATCCGGCCGGCTAAAAATAAAATCGGGAGTACCGTATATTGATGGTACCCCAAATGAAGGGCCGCCAAAACTTGCGAAGAATGGCTCAGGCAATATTGTCGTCACGACATCATTAGGGGTTCCGGGACGATCCGTGTTGGCGTGCAACAAATCGCCGGGAAGCGACTTATTTAGCGCCTGAATTTCTGCAGAGATCAGATTGAAAAAGACATAGTAATCTTCAACCGTTTCATAATGCATATAGTTTGCACCGACGCTGAAATTGAGCGGGCCAGTGAAGTGCGAGGCAAAACGAACTTCCTGATTGAATTGCCAGGCACGCTCTTGCGAGAGGTCCTCGCCCACCATTTTGGACGAGCATCCCAGCTGCGGGTCGCAATAGATTCCATTTGGGGCGATAGTTGGGTGATAACCAAAGTTACTATCGGAATCAGCTAACGCATTTCCGAACAGGCCCGGCACAGTATTAAACCGGTTAAAATCTTCAGTCGATCGAAGCTGATCTTTATTGTATGCGGTTTGAGACGTTAATGTCAGCTCAGGAGTTACCTCGAAATCCGCATTCAATTCGAAGACATCGTTCTTAGCGCGATAGCTCGGCGAAAGATCGGACTGAATATTGCGAAGATTGCGCGACTGAATATTACTGGCATAGGGATCAACTTCATTCAGCAGAAATCCATTGGGTGCAGTGCCGATGCCGTTAAAAAGGAACTCGCCAGCGGCGACAAATGGGAGAGATTGTCCATTGGGAGTCTCAAACGCATCAGCGGAATAGAACGATGTTGGGAGGCAGCCTTGGCTGAGCCACGCACGGGCGAACGCTGACGGCGATACAATAAAGAGGGCATAATACGTATCGGTCGGAAGATTGGTGATGTCCATCCCATCGACCGAGGTAGGCCCCGGGTCCTTCTTGCAAAGCTGCTTGGCCGACCGGACGCGATCATCGTCTTCCTGGAAATGCTCCCAGATGGCGTAGGCCTGCAAGCGCTCAATGGGATGAAAGGATACCGTTACGCGGGATGACCAAAGGTTTCGGCCATCTATAGATTTGTCCGTCGTTTCGTTGAATGAATAGCCATCGCGCTTTGTCCATTCTCCAGCGACACGCAAATCGAGCTTGTCGCCATACACGGGAATATTCAACATACCTTCGAGACGCCGATTGTTGTAATTGCCGACATCGACCGACCCCATCGCTTCATACTGGTCAGTGGGCTTCGCCGAGACCAGGTTCACCACACCGGCCGTCGCATTGCGGCCATAAAGCGTTCCCTGTGGACCGCGCAGCACTTCGACATTGGCGACGTCGAAGAACTCCTGCTCGAAGAAATGATTGCGGATGAAGGGCGTATCGTTGAAGGCGACTGCCACCGCTGGATCGGTCGTAACGGAGATGGCCTGGGTCCCGATGCCGCGAATTTGGATGTTATAGCCGGTGAAGTTCGTCTTGGTGAATGTCAGGTTCGGGACCTGCTTCACCAAATCCGGTCCGCCTGCTGTCTGCGTAGACGTCAATTGCTCTTGGCTCAACTCCGTAATCGCAATCGGGATGCTCTGTACGTCTGCGCCGCCGAGTTTTGAAGAGGTCACTGTGACCGTTTCGACGGCGGCCCGAGGCGGCGCAGCTTGTGCGAGCGTGACGTTTGGCACGTTCTCATAAACATTTTCGCTATGGTAGGCGGGCGAGCGAACAATCGCGATGGAATCCCCGGCGCGGCGAGAGGTAAACCCGGTTCCCGACAGGATCTGCGATAAGGCCTGGTCGGGCGACATATCGCCCGTAACGCCCTTTGAACGAACGCCTTGCATAGCCTGACTGGATATGGCGATCTGAACCCCAGATTGCGCCGAGTAGGCATCCAGAGCCGCGGCGAGCGTTCCGCTTGGAACATTGAAACTGGCGGCAATTGCGGACGTAGCGAGCAACCAACTCGTCGAGCCGGTCAATGTTGTTGCGAGAATGCCGCCTGTGGTTTTCATAATCCCCCCTTGGTGTTCGACTACGGTTCAGCGTGACAGCACGATGGTGTCGCCACGATGTTCGACTTTCAGCCCGAAAATCTCATGCGCATTGGCGGCGAAATCTTCGGCACCGGTGATGCGGAAGCGGCCATTGACCGTGAGCGTTGCGATGTCTGTATTTCCGAGCACGAGTTGCGTGCCGCCGTAGCGGTTGAATTCGGCGGCGACATCGGCAAGCGCGGTGTTATGAAAAACAAGCGCGCCGCGTTGCCAAGCCAAACGATCGGCCATTCGGTTATTGGAAATCTTCGTAACGCTGAGCTTGCCGGCGCTTATGAGCGCGATATCCCCGGGGACAAGCGTAACCGGTGAGGCAGAAGGAATCGCATTCTCCAGACGGACGCTTCCTTCTATGAGCGCCACTTCGAGCGATTTCGGCGTAGAGCGGACGGTAAATTTTGTTCCGAGATCGACAATTTTGCGGCCACTGGCCTTGACCACGAAGGGATGGGTTGGGTCGTGTTTGATTTGAAAATAGGCCTCCCCACGCACCAGTTCGACAGCCCGATTGCGATTGTGCAGATCAATACGGAGCGCACTATCGGTATTAAGTTCGATCTGAGAACCGTCGGCCAATGTCAGGCGCTCCTGCCCTCCCTTGGGGGTCTCGATCAGTTGTGACTTGGGTTGCGCGAGGTAATTTGCGCCGAACACACCGGTGACCACGATCAAACCGAGCGCTGCGGCGATGCGAGACCATGGGGCTTTGTGAGGACTGCTGTGCCCCAAGCGCGACTGCATTGGACTGCGAAGCGCGACCAATCTGTCGGACCGACTCCAACTTGCTTGGATGCGCACATAGGCCACACGATGAGCGACCGATTGGGCGAGCCAGGAATCGAGATCGGCCTGACGTTCTGGCGTCCAGCTTTCGGTGCTACGGTCGATTACCCACCCGGCTGCGAGATCCTCGATTGTTGAACCGCCATTGGTTGCGGTACTTTCCGGGCCGCTCATGTAGGCCTCCGGACAGTCGGGGGCTCGCCATAAAGTGTGTCGGCGAGCAGACGGGCCGCCTCCTTCAGATGATAGCGAACGGTGATTTCCGCCACACCCATGCGAGTGGCGATTTCGGGCCGAGAGAGACCTTCGATTTTTTGTAGCAGGAACGCCTCGCGGCAGCGCGGCGGCAGCTTGTCAACAGCGGCCTGCAAGCGACGCAGTTCGTCCCGAGCTATGACGGCGCGATCAATGGCTGGTTCATCGATGGCCGCGCCGAGCGCATCAAAATCGGAAACCGCTTCAAAAGGAACGACTTGAGCACGACGCAGGCGGCGACTTAAAAGATGCCGGGCCGTGGCGAAAAGGAACGCTTTGGGCGCTTCCGGCAGCCCTTTAAGCGCTGCTTCATAAACCTGCACATAGACATCCTGCCTCAGGTCCGCGATATCGCTTTTGTTGCGCCAATTGTGTTGCAAGAACTGCATCAGCGCCGCCTCCAGCGGCAGGATTTCGCGTTCGAACCAGGCATCTACTTCGGGCGCAGTAATCACCGCCCCCTGAAAGCGCGGGTCGACATGGGTTCGGCCGTGGTCCGTGTGATCGGTCATCCCTCTTGAGCATCCTTGCTTGCGAGGGGGGTTGAGGTTCGTCCTGCCCATGAAGAGACACGAGCGGCCCCAACCGGATAGGGTGGCGCCAAGAATAATTTTCTGGCGGATGCGCAATAAAAGAACATGGCTGCACCTCCGATGGCGGATGAGTGCTGGCGTTGGCAGTCGCCACAGTGCCAAAATGCTGTCAGGTGAGCGAGAACAAACAGAAGTTCAAACGTTTTGTCGGTCAGACAGAACGAATACCGGCCAACTGGGGTTGGCAGCAATCAAAGCGGCGGAACATTTCGGTTTGGTAGTTCTACCGCGCCAAATTCCTTTTCGTGTGCGACTCTGGGGACCTAATGGCGCGGCCGATTCCGGCTCTATCCGAGTCCCCGCCCCGTCAAATCGTCGTGGATTTTAGCTGTTGCAAGGCCGATTGTGGTGCCACGGAGATTGGGCTTGGCCAGTAATCGAATGGGTCCGTCAAAGAGTCCCCAGTCCCTGAGCGATAGCTTGGTGACAAGCGCATCTGCACCACCTACAAGCTTCGGCCAGGGCTGGGCCATAACGGGCTGTGAGACTGAAGGCATGAGGGATATCAGCTGAACGTAGGCTCCACCGGCGTCACAGATGAACTGCTAGACATGACGCACCTGTGCAAGATCATGGATGCCGCAATCCAGCCGAAGCCGCGCGGGCCTTACAAGAAGAAGAGCTAAATGGTAGTATCTTGAAGCTGAGCGAGGGGTAGAAACAGCTTGAAGGTCGCGGGTTTCATACTGGCCGCAGCAATGGCCCTCATAACCTTGCGCTGGTATCGGGGCGGTTTTTTTCTTCATTGGCGCGGTCAGTGGATGACGCAGCAAGAAGACCCCTGGGCTTTCTGGATCAGCATCGGGAATGGTCTTTGCCTCTCAGCTATTTTTCTGTTTTGGGCGCTAAAGGCGTCCGCCCAACCCTGATTCAACGCGCACCAGTGCTTGTGTGTCACAGATTTCAAACTGAGACACTACCCGATTTCCCGTGAGAACGACGGGCGAACAGGGGTGGAACAGAAGCGTACTTAAACGCAAAGTTTTCTCAAGTCGAATGGGTTCGGCCGGCCGAGAGGGGCGAGACATTTCTGGCTGCTTTGCGCCGATTCTGTTGAAAAACTCCAAAGTGCAGGCGGAGGCAAATTCTCCCCAAAAGAGCCGACCACTTGCCTCGTCCTTGGGTGCACGCGCAGATCGATTTAGAACTCCCAACTTAAAAAGGCATTTCTCACGTGGATTGTCTTCTCCAACTCAAACATTGCCTTCTGAAGAAAAGGGCGGCGGATTGCTCCGCCGCCCTTGCTTAATACTCGCCCCAAGTACACCTCTACCCACCCAAACCGACGCTGATGGTCGCAAACGGGCCGTAGAACGAGGTCGTGCTGGTTCGGCGCGTATCCCAGCCGGTGTCCATGGCGCCGAAGAAGACACCGGCGCGGTAGCCCATGCTGATTTTGGCATTGGGCCATTTGATCGAAAATCCGGCCATACCGCCGACATTGGGGACGGTGACGTTGCGCGAGCGCGTGTAGTGCCTGAGCGGGTGGGTGTAGAGCGGAGCGTAGATCACAGGGACATAGCCCGCTCGCGAAACATAGCCGCCGGAGCTTTGATGATCGGTCTTCACCTTCTGCTTACCGAACAACAGGGCAGCATTTACGCCCCACTCGAAAGTCAGTTCGGATGAATCCGGGTCACCCGCCAAAGTCGCCGAAGCATCCCACGACAGCGATGGACCGATCCCCCTGAAACTACGTGCGCTCTCAGCCGCAACGGAATACACACGGAAGCGTGTCCCGAGCGAATATTTCTGCGGATAGGCTTGGTGGACAAAAGAGAATGACGGAAAGGCGGTGAATTGGTTGTAGTGCTCCAAGTCGGTTGCTGCTTTGACAGACACACTCGACTTGGTCTGCAACTGCGCAAAGCGGACACCGGCGCTTATCACTGAAGATCCGCTTCCGCCGAACAGTCCGAGGCCTACATCCTTGCCAGCTTGAAAATCGAGAATCAGATGCGTTTCCTGATGTTGGGACTGAACATCGACGAAGTTGTCTCTGTTGGGGATAACGGTATAGGTGTGGCAGCACTTACGATTATAGGCTGCCGGTCCGGTCTGGTATTTGTATACGTTGTAGAAATTTCCCGGTTGTGTCTTTTGCTGCCTATCGCGGCGATTGCCGGCTCGGCCATAGCGGATGTCGGCCGAGAAGACCCAAGAGTTGCCGGGTTCAACCGTAATCTTTCCTTCCGGCCCGATGGCCAGAGGCAACGCATTCTGGAATTCCGCGGGTGACGTGAACGACGGATCGAGACGATCGTAGAAGCCCGCGGCGAACGGCTTATCCACACCGCTCAGGTGTTCCAACTGCGCGCCGAGTTCGATCCAGACAGTTGGGCGCCCGGCGTCTTCGGCTTTGGCGGCAGCCGTGGACGAGACATAGGCCGTCAGCGTCAACGCGGAAACGGTGGCGAGCAATTGCCAGCGGAGATCGGCATGACGCCGTGTGGTGATGAGTTCGCTCATTGTTGTGTTCCCCCCGTGATGATGTTGGTGATGTGCCTCACCTCCCCCTTGTGGGGAGGTCGAAAAACGCAAGCGCAGCGCTGCGTTTTTCGGGTGGGGGCGCGGCGGTGAAATTGGAACGTCATCTGCGCTGAAGCGGTCCCGGCCCGCCGCGCCGAAGCCACCCATCGACCCCGCAACAAGTTCGGGGCAGGCTTTCCCTCGTGGGGGGCCGTGACCAGCATTGCGTGCTTCTTATTTCCCATCGCGCTCACCAGTTCTTTGTGACGCGGACGCCGAACAGGCGTGGGTCGGTGAGAAAGACGTTTGTCGTCAGGGCGCTGTCGTCGCTATTGAGGAAGTCGCCGGTGATCGCCGTTGTGTCGAACACATTCTTGAGATAGCCCATCACCTGCCAGCCGGACTGGTTCGTCAGGATCAACGCGAGGTTGACATTGGTATAGCCGTGAAGGCGGTCGTAAGGGTCGTCGTTGAACACACGCGCCCAGGATCCGGCCTGCCAGTAAAAATCTCCATGAAGAGTCCCCGCCCACTCTTCGTTCAGTGGTACCGAATACTCTGCCGAGAATGAGGTGGTGAAGTGTGGCGCGTTGGGCAGCTCGTTGCCACTTAAGTCTTTGGCGAAGCCCTCACCATTGTTTGGCGCCGTAGCAGGATCAAATCCAATATAGCTTGGCGGCGGCGCTTGGTCCTGAAAGCCATTGACACTACAATCACCGGGGCTCACCGATTGGCAGGCGGGTAAATTCGGGCCGGGCTGATAGGGCGAAAGCGTCAACGGATCCACATTGCGGGAATAGGCTTCGCGACATGCAAAGGAGAGTGTGACCGCCGCCTGATTGGGACTTGGCCCGGAATTCACCTCGGTAAGAATTGCTCCCACAACATGGGCTGGCAAAATGCAATTCGATGCCTGGGTGGGATATGGTTTGACGACCACCCAATCGGGGTTTCCGGCCGTGCGATCCATCAGATCTATCGAGCTTTGGCCATTGTTTATCCTTGTGGCTTCGTAGCCACCCGAGAAATTGAACTTCAGGCCGGGAAGCGGCTCCCACATCGCTTCGATCTCCGCGCCCTTCACTTTGGCATCGAAATTGTCGTTGATCGCCGTGCGGTCGACGATTCGGGAAATCTGATAGCCTTTGTAGTCATAAAAGAAGACATCGCCGTTCAACGTCAGTCCGCCATCGAACAACGAGTTCTTGGTGCCGAGTTCGAAAGCATTGATGAATTCGGGCTTGAACGTCAGCGGATGGATCGGAAGGATGTCGCCTCCGGCTGAGGTACCGATGAGCACTGCTCCCGGTGGATTGGCCCCGCCGGCCTTGTAACCACGAGCGTAGGAGGCATAAAGGAGCGTTTGATCGGTAAAATCGAGCTTTGGCGTCCAGTTTGCAACAAATCTGCCCGTGAACTTGTTCCACTGCTGATCGACAACACCGCTGCTGGCGTAGCCCCAACCGTCCGACAATATTTCGCTGGGTATTTCGGTGAAGTGCTTTTGATCGCTCGTGAAGCGCAAGCCGCCAATCAGCTTCACATCCGGCGACACCTGATAGTAAACCTCGCCGAACCCTGCGTAAGAGTTTAGCGTATACGGATTCTGGCTCAGAAAATAGTTATGGCCTCTATTGTTGAGGTTCGTGATAGGATTTGGGTCTATGTAGTTGCACTGATTGATCTCCGGCCGACTGCTAGCCTCCCGCTCGATATTGAGGTATTCATAGCCGTAGCCATAGTAGCTCAAGCATTCGTGATTGTCGGACACGTTCGGCACATACGGCACCGAGTTGTCGATGCCCGTCGAGCCCAATGCAAATAGAGTAAGACCATTGATAAAGACGTAGTAGTTCTCTTCTGTCTCGTAGTGAAGGTAATTGCCGCCGATGCTGAAATTCAGCGGGCCGGAGAATTTCGATGCGAACCGGAATTCCTGGCTCAATTGCCAGGAATGTTCCTCGGAAAGATCGATTGCCACAATCCTATCTGCGCAACCGACTTGCGGGTCGCAAAACACGCCGTCTGGACCAATGACGCTTGCCTTGCGCGCGTCCGAATTGTTTTGAATAAAAATGCCCGGCGAGGTGTTGTACCGATTGTAATCCTCAGTTGACCACAAGAGGTCACGATTGAAACCAGTCTGCGACGTGAAAGTCAGCTCGGGCGTGAGGTTGTAATCGGCGTTCAACTCCAGCGTATCGTTCTTCGCCTTGTATCGCGGGTCGACGGTGGATTCGATGTTCCGAAGATTCGTCGATTGGGTGGTGCTGGCATACGGATCAAGCGTGGGATCGATGAATCCGTAGAGTTTTGCGGTCTTTATATAGGCAAGCGAATAGCCGTCCGGTACTTCGAACGATTCTGGCGAATAGAGCGATGCTGCCTGGCAACCTTGACTGAGATAGCTTGCCGGATCGAAAGCACCGTCGAAACTAAGAATTGTACCGATTGGCGGCACAGCGACGCCATCGATGGTGGCGGGTGGCGTGTCAGTTTTGCATAGCTGTTTCGAGGAACGCAGGCGGTCGTCATCCTCCTGGAAATGCTCCCAGACGAAATTGACCTCCAGATTCTGCATCGGCTTGACACCGATTGAAAGTCGCCCAGACCATAAATCACGCCCGTCGATGGGGCTGTTTGTGATATCGTTAAATGAATAGCCGTTGCGCTTGGTCCACTCTCCCGCCAGGCGAACGTCCAGCCTGTCATCGACGATCGGCAAGTTGATCATGCCCTCGAAGCGGCGGTTTTTGTAGTTGCCGATGTCGGCGGAAGCTTTTGCTTCGAACTGATCAGTTGGCTTGGCGGTGATAATGTTGACAACACCCGCCGTCGCGTTGCGACCATAGAGCGTGCCTTGTGGCCCGCGCAGAACCTCGGCCTGACCAATGTCATAGAATTCCTGTTCGAAGAAATGATTGCGAATGAACGGAGTGTCGTTCATCGCCACTGCCACGGCCGGGTCTGTCGCCACCGAGATCGCTTGGGTGCCGATCCCACGAATCTGGATGCTGTAACCGCTGAAATTCGTTTTGGTGAACGTCATGTTCGGAACCTGTTTGATCAGGTCCGGTCCACCCGCTGTTTGCGTGGAGGTCAACTGCTCCTGCGACAGCGCAGTGATCGCAATCGGAATACTTTGCACATCGGCACCACCAAGTTTCGACGAGGTGACCGTGACGGTTTCCACGGCGGCACGAGGCGGCACGGCTTGTGCCAGTTGCATGGGGGGAAGTTGAATATCCGATGCGCTGCTGGAGCGCTCGCGAACGATCGCAATCGCGCCAGAGGGCCTACGCTGCACTGTGAAGCCCGTATTGGAGAGCAGGCGGGTAAGGGCCTCGTCCGGCGATAGGTCGCCTTTGACGCCCCGGCTTTGCACCCCCTTGACTGCATCGTAAGACATCACGATCTGTACGCCAGTCTCAGCAGAGAATGCGCCGAGCGCGGCGTTGAGGTCGCCACCGGGAATATTGAACTCGGCGGACCAAGCGTTCGTTGAAAGGGCCGCGACACAAGCGCCGCCCGTCAGAATTGCCTTCCAGGATGTGAGCCGTATCATGCGTTCCCCCCTCATTTGCATTTCGTCCCCTGTATCGACGGCGCATACGCGCCGCCTCTTACTTCGAAATCACGATGTCGCTGTTTCGATTTTGAAGTTTCAAACCCAGCACGATCTGCGTTGCGTCGATGAAAGCTCGCGCGTTGGTGGCGGCAAACGTGCCGTTGATCTTCAATCGCGCTGTATCTGGATCGGCGATGATAAGCTTGGTGGTGTTGTAGCGATTGAACTGAGCCGCCGCCTCCGCAAGCGTCGCTCCGTTGAAGATCAGATTGCCGCGCCGCCAACCCAATTCACTGGTCAGACTGCTCAAGGGTTCGCTACGGCGGATCACTTTCCCGGCCGTGGCCACCACCTCGTCGCCCGGCTTCAGTTCGATGGCCTGCGACGACCTATCAGCGGGCGTATCGAAACGCGCCCCACCTTCCAGCAGCGCCACCGAAAGCTGCTTCGGCTCGCGCCGCACGACGAAGGCCGTGCCCACGTCGATAATGCGGTGACTGCCGGCGATGACGACAAAGGGGTGCGCAGCGTCGTGGGTTATCCGAAAGTAGGCTTCGCCCTTGTCGAGATAGGCCGTTCTAGTGGAACCGTCCGCAGCCAGGCGCAGGGCCGTGTTCGTGTTCAGTTCGACGAGCGATCCGTCGGCCAGTGTGACGCGCTGGTGTCCACCCACGCCGGTCGAGAATATCCGTTCATGGCTGCCCGGGAGGTAATTCAACCCGACGACACCGGCCACGGCGACAAATGCCAGCACCGTCGAAATCCGCCCTATCAAGTGCCAGGAAAATCGCGCCTGCGTAGGAGGCGATCTCATTGGACCGCGCAAAGCTGCAAGGCGATCCGTTTGCTTCCAGGCGGCTTCCAGCCTCAGATAGGCGAGCAAATGGGCGGTGGATAGCGCCTGCCAGGCGGCGAGCGCCTGCTGGTCCTGTTCGGTCCAATTCGTCGCCATACGCTGCTTGAGAATCCAGTCGGCGGCTTCGATGCGGATCGCTTCTGTGGCAGACGCTTCCGGCTCGACCTTTTGTTTCGGATCGCTCATGGCAGGCCCTGCTCCGCCTTACCGCCGTAAAGGAGGTCGGCAAGAATCCGCATTCCGGCATTGAGGTGCGAGGTGACGGTCTTTTCGGAAATGCCCATGCGAACGGCGATCTCCTGCCGCGAAAGGCCGTGAACCTGAAAGAAGACGACTGCCTCGCGGGCGCGTGGAGGCAAATGATCGAGAGCCACCTGCACGCGGCGCAATTCCTCGCGCGCCATGGTGTGTTCTTCCGGTCCCGGCGCATCGGCGGCCACACCTAATGCCTCCAAGTCTTCGATGGCCTGAAGGGGCACGATCTGTTCGCGCCGCAAGCGATTGACCAGGAGATTGTGCGCCGTGGTGAAAACAAACGCGCGCGTCGATGACGGAACCACCTTGCGAGCCGCGTCATAGACGCGGACATAAATGTCCTGCAGCAAGTCGGAAATGTCGGCCTGGTTGCGCCAGTTGTGCCGCAGATAGTTGGTCAGAGCTGCTTCCAAGGGCAAAACCTCGCGTACAAACCACGCGTGCAAATCCTGTTCGCGTGCGGTCATGTTCTGACTGCGCGCGTCAGCGTTCTCACGATCGGTTTCCGACGTATCTGTCATCCCCCGCCAGGATTTCCGCCTTCTTGGGGTTAGAACTCGGGCCTACCCCAGTTAAGACAATGCAGCCCCCCTCCAGGATTAGTCATCGGCGCATTTTTTTAAAAAATCTGCGCTCAAGCGGGAAGCATTGGTTCGCGACATAAAATTGCCCAGGGGAGTGGCTATGCCAATTAATATCGGTGCCAATTTCAGCATTGAATCGTGCCTCGCCGTCCAGCGCTGTGGCCGCTGGCTGTCTTAACCAATGACGGGGGAAAGATATCGCGGCATTGTCAGGTCGATGGTCGAACACATCCCCAGACTCCAGCCTTTCGCGATAGGAGTCCTCTTGCCAAGCCTCTTTGAAAAAGTACGGTCTTCTTCAGGGGCGAAAAGTCACAGAATACAGGACATCTGTGTGACGACGCACACGCAAAAAAGTTCACTGGACAAAGTGATTTGTTGCGGCAGATCAACTGGGGCCACTCCCCGCGCCATGGCTGGCATCTGCCGGCACCTTCCCGTCGCTCCTCAAAAACAAAGAGCGGCGGATCGCTCCGCCGCCCAAATGCGCGCCCGTGAATTCCGGATTATCCGCCCAGGCCGATGCTGACTGAGGCGTAAGGGCCGTAGAAATTGCGGTCGTAGGTCTTGCGGGTGTCGATGCCACCATCCATCGCGCCAAAGAAGAAGTCGGCGCGGTAGCCAAATGAGACCTTCGCATTGGGGTAGCGGAAAGATAGCCCCGCAAACGCGCCCACATTGGGAACGACAACCGAGTGGCTCCGGCTCTGGCGCGGCGGCGCCGACGTCGCCGAACTCACGATGGGGGCACGATAGTTATGGAATTGGGTGAACATCTTTTGCCGGTAGACTGACAGGCCACTGTGCTCCTCTGTCGTCTTCTGCCGGCCAAACAGCACGGACGCATTCGCACCCCAGTCCACGGAAATGGCCCCGCGGTCATCGTTTCCCATAACGTCCTTCGAAGCATCCCATGAGATCGACGGACCTACGCCGCGGAAGCTTCGTGTCGCATCAAATTCGGCCGCAAACGACCTGTAGTTCGAATGAACCGCCAAGTGACTCACGATGGACGGAATGGTCAGATATTTGTTCGCGCCCACATCCTGGTCTGACTTTATTTCGCTGCGTTCGCGCGAGGTGAACTGCGCGAAACGAACCCCCAGGCTGACCAGCGACCGGCCGCCCGGCCCGAACAGGCCAAGACCGACGTCTTTTCCCGCCTGAAAATCGGCAATCGCATGCGTTTCGACGTTCAAAACCTTGGTATCGGCGAAATTTACTGCAACCGCCGTCTGATACTTTGTCTTTGTCGGATAGATGGCGGTATTTCGAAACGTATCCCCTTCTTCGTGGGAGTGGCGGTTAAGACTCCCTCGCCCATAGCGAATCGATGCAGAGAATGTCCAATCGGTTTCAGGCGCCGATATGGAGACCTTCGCATAGCCCCCAAACGAATAACCGGGGGAATGCTCCAAACTCGCGGGCGAGGTGAAGCCGAGGTCCGCTATGCCGGATGCGAAGGAAGGCGCAAGCGGCTCTTCCCAATTGCTGTTGTGCTCGACCTGTCCGCCCAGTTCGATCCAGACGTTGTTTTGTCGGATCCCGTCATCGGCTTGTGCCTTGCCGACGCTGACGATAAGCGCGATCGACGATACAGTTGTGAGCAACTCCCTGCGGAACCAGCTGCTCCGGCCAGATGTGATGATCAACTCGCTCATTATTTCCCCCTCACCAATTCTTCGTGACACGAATGCCGAACAGGCGCGGATCGGTCAGGAACACGTTTGTCGTCAAGCCGCTGTCATCGCTGTTCAAGAACGCCCCGGTGATGTCGGTCACGTTGAAGATGTTCTTGACGTATCCCATCACCTGCCAACCATTTTGGTTGGTCAGGATCAGCGACAGGTTGACGTTGGTGTAGCCGCGCAACCGGTCATAAGGATTGTCGTTGAAGACGCGCGCCCAGGAGTAATCCTGCCAGTAGTAGTCGCCGCGCAGTGTACCCGCCCAATCGGGCGTAATGGGTACAGTATATTGCGCGCCGAAAGAGATCGTGAATGGCGGTGCATTCGGCAACTCGTTCCCGCTTAGATCCTTGTCGATGCCCTGTCCGTTATTCGGCACGGTTGACGGATCGAAGCCCGGATACCCCGACGGTGCGGTTCCAACCGCGGTAACGGGATCGAGCCCGCGGGCATAGGCATTGATACAGGCATTCGGAATCGCGGCATTTGTTTGCGATGCGATCAATAGCCAGCCCGCTTCTGCCGCGGGGAAAATGCAATTCGAGGCGATTGTGGGGAAGGGCTTGATAACCACATAGTTGGGATCGCTGGCCGTTCGATCCATCAGGTCGATCGATTGCGAGCCTTTCGCGAGATTCGTCTTCTCCCATCCACCCGCAAAATTGAAACGCAATCCGGGTATCGGTTCCCACGTGGATTCGATTTCCGCGCCCTTCACCTCGGCATCGAAATTCAGGTTGATCGCGGTTCGATCAATAATTTCGGAGATCTGATACCTCTTGTAATTGTAGTAGAAGACGTCCGCATTGAAAGTGAGGCTTCCATCCAGCAGCGTGTTCTTCGTACCCAGTTCGTATGCGTCCACGAATTCCGGGGCGAATGTCGCGGGATGAATTGGGCTCGTTCCCGCGCCCCCTGTGGCAGTGTTTGAGCCAAATGCCAAAAACACCGCCCCGGGCGGATTGGCGCCACCGGCTTTGTAGCCATGCGAATAGGATGCATAGACCAGTGTTTGATCAGTGAAGTCCAGCTTCGGCGTCCAGTTGACGACGCTGCGGCCGGTTACTTCGTTCCATTCCTGGTCGACGGTACCGGTTGGTGCGTATCCATACCCCTCTACTAAAAGTTCGCTGGGTATGTCGGTGAAGTGCTTCTGATCTTTCGTCCAGCGCAGGCCGCCAGTAAGTTTCACGTCGGGAGTGACGTTGTAGTATGCCTCTCCGAAAGCGGCATATGAATTCAGGGTATAAGGGTTCTCGCTTCTGAAATAGTTGTGACCGTTGCCATTAATAGATGTGATCGGGTTCGGATCGATATATTGGCACCCCTGAAGTTGCGGATCGTGGATAGCGAGCGGATCGGTGTATCTAAAGCCGCCGACAAGACATTGGCTGTTGTCCGAAACGCCGGGTATCCACGGGCCCGTGCCCGTGAGTTCGTGCCCCGGCTGAACAGACGCAGTGGCCAGTGTGAGCGTGTTGATGAAAACGTAATAGTCTTCAACTGTTTCGTAATGAAGATAGTTGCCGCCAACGCTGAAATTGAGCGGCCCGCTGAATTTCGATGCCAGCCGGAATTCCTGACTCAGCTGCCAGGCGTGCTCCTCGGACAAATCGGCGCCCACAATTTTATCGGAACATCCCAACTGCGGATCGCAAAAAACGCCTGAACTGGCAGGAATTCCAGGTGCCCCGGCAATCGGATCGGGCGTAAGCACGCCATTTGCGTTGTTAAGTCCCGACGGTGCGTGATAATCGAAAACGCCTGGAGCTGTATTGAACCGGTTATAGTCTTCCGTAGACCAAAGGAAGTCCTGACCAAAACCGGTCTGGGAGGTGAATGTCAGTTCGGGAGATATGCTGTAGTCCGAATTCAGCTCTACAACATCGTTTTTTGCCAGATATTTCGGGGCGAGCGTGGACTGGATATGCCGGAGGTCGGTGGATTGCACTGTGCTCGCGTAAGGATCGAAATTTTGCCGAATCGCCGGCGACAAAATTCCGAGCGCCGATGCGTAGGGCAGTGACAAACCATTCGGCACTCCGAAAGCGTCTGCCGAATAGAGTGACGACATCTCGCAGCCTTGGCTGAGGTAATATGTCGGGTCATAAACGGTCACGCCGCCACCAGATACCGTCCCCGGTGCAGGCACGGGCACACCGCCGATGGTCGGGGGATTGGGTTGCCGTTTGCAGAGCTGCTTGCTGGTGCGCAGGCGATCATCGTCTTCCGAGAAATGCTCCCATACGAGATAGGTCTGCATTTTGTCGGTAGGCTTCCAGCCTATGGTCAATCTTCCGGACCATAGATCGCGGCCGTCAATCGACGAATTCGTTGTATCGTTGAAACTGTAGCCGTTCCGCTTGGTCCATTCGCCTGCCACGCGGACATCGAGACGGTCATCGACAATCGGAAGGTTGAGCATCGCCTCGAAGCGGCGGTTCTGATAGTTTCCGATGTCAGCCGACGCCATTGCCTCGAACTGGTCCGTCGGTTTCGCGGATGTCAGGTTGACCACGCCCGCGGTCGCATTGCGGCCGTACAATGTTCCCTGCGGGCCGCGCAGGACTTCGACCTGCCCTACGTCGTAGAATTCCTGCTCGAAGAAATGATTGCGAATAAAGGGGATGTCGTTGAAGGCGACAGCAACAGCCGGATCCGTCGTGACGGAAATCGCCTGCGTTCCGATGCCCCGAATCTGGATCGAGTAGCCAGTAAAGTTCGTCTTGGTGAACGTCAAGTTCGGCACCTGCTTCACGAGGTCAGGGCCGCCGGCCGTTTGCGTGGCAGTGAGCTGTTCCTGGCTCAGCGCGGTGATAGCAATAGGGATGCTCTGCACATCCGCGCCGCCCAATTTCGACGAAGTAACGGTTACCGTTTCCACCGCAGTGCGCGGCGGGGCAGCTTGGGCGAGATGCATGGGTTGAAGCTGCACTTCCGACGCATCGCTGGATTGCCCGCCACGGACAACGGCCAGCACGCCGGACTCATTTCGGATCGTAAAACCCGAGCCCGCCAATATCCGGGATAGCGCCTGGTCTGCGGGCAGATCGCCCTTCACGCCACGAGATCGCACGCCTCTGATGGCATCCTCCGAGACAATCAAATGCACGCCTGTCTGCGTGACATAGATGTTCAGTGCGTTCTCAAGATCACCACTAGGGATGTTGAAATTCTCGGCAGTAGCGGGTGCCGCAAAGCACACCGCACATACGCCGCCCAGCAGCACGGATTTGAATTTGAACGTCAGCATATGCCCCCTCTTTGTGCTTGCGGCGAAACATCCTGCCGCCCGGAAACCACCCTCAATTTGCCCGCGCCGCGCAATCTCTCAGCGCGAAATCACAACTTCATCGTTTCTGTTTTCAACGTTCACACCGAGCACGACATGCGCCACCCGGCCGAACAGCCGGACATCATTTGCCGGGAACGTCCCGTTGATTTGCAGCCGTGCAGCGTCGGTATCCGCGATGACGACCTTTTGCTTGTTGTAGCGATTGATTTCCTCGGCAGCCTCAGCCAGCGACGTGTGGAAAAAAATCAGCGCGCCGCGCCGCCAGGCGAGCGTTTCGTTCAGTTCACGAACTGGCTTGCGGGTGACCGTGAATGTGTTGGCGGTCGCAACCACGACGTCACCTGGCAAGAGGACTGCCGGCTTTGAAGCAGTAGCGCTGTCGGTACGCTCAAATTGTGCGCGGCCTTCGACCAGTGAAACTCTGACATCGGATGCGTCGCGCCGGACCACGAATTCGGTACCGAGATCGGTGATACGATGATTTCCCACTGTCACCGTGAAAGGCCGCGACGCATCGTGCGTGACCTGAAAGAACGCCTCGCCCTTATCGAGAACGACATTGCGTTGGTCGCCTTTCAGCACGATTTGGAGCGCCGTGGCGGTGTTGAGTTCAATTCGCGTGCCGTCCACCAGCGTGATCGTTTTGCGGCCGCCAACACCGGTCGCATAGGTTTCTCCGTCAGGCTTGGAGAAATATTGGGGCGCGCCGATTCCGATCGCGGAAAGGGCAATCAGGGCCACAGCAATCCGAAACGAAGCCGAAAAAGTTCCTTTGCGCGGCGAAACAGATGCCGGGCGAAACGGGGCGTTGTGCAGAACCACGAGGCGGTCTGCTTTGTCCCAGGCGGCACTGACCCGCATGTAGGCGACCTTGTGCGTGACGGATTCCGCAAGCCACGCATCCAATTCCGCTTGATCGTTGTTGCTCCAATCCTCGCTGACGCGGCGCTCCAGCCATTCAGATGCGCACGCACGGACATCGTTGGCTGCGGGCGCGTATTGCGGATTTTCCGCCGATCCGCTCATGGCGCGCCTCCAAGATCGGCGCGGTCGCCATAAACAAAGTCCGCCAGCGCATACATCGCGTTGGCGATGTTGTGTTTGACGGCATTTTCATCGACGCCCATGCGCTGCGCGATTTCCTTGCGGGAAAGTCCTTCGACTTTCTTCATAAGCAGGGCATCACGATAAGGTTTTGGCAGGCGCTCGAGCGCGCCTTGTAGGCGGCGCAACTCCTCGCGCGCAATGATCGTGCGGTCGGGGCCGGGCTCGTCGATGGCCACGCCGAGCGCGTCCAGGTCTGCAACCGCTTCGAAGGAGACGATGTGTTCGCGACGGGCGCGGTCTATCAGGAGGTTGCGCGCAGTGGCGAAGACGAAAGGCTTGGTCGGTTGCGGAATTCGCTCGCTCGCTGCTTCAAAGACGCGGGCGTAGATATCCTGGCAAAGGTCGTCGATGTCGTTTTGATTGCGCCATGATCGGCGTAAAAACTGCATCAACGCGGCCTCCAAAGGCAGCACTTCGCGGATGAACCAAACCTCGGCGTCAGACGCGCTCATGGCCACGCCCGAAGGGGGCGGTCCAGCGCCAGGACGCCTTGTGTCCGGTGAATCAACCATCCCCCGCCAGTTTCCTGCCTCTCGGGGTTAGAAGTCAGAACTGCACATGGTAGAACGATCCGCAGATATGTTTGACGGAAATTCTGTCGGGAAATTTTCGCGGCGGCGACTAGATTCGGGCCAGCACCTGCGATTTCTGCGGGTCCAGGGCGCCCCGCATGGCGTGTTTGATCTTTTATTGCCGACAGATGACCGTCGCGTCTCTATACACCCAGCAAGGCAAGTTATCGGGCTGCGACGTTTCAAGAGCGCTGGCCGGCGCTCTGTAGAACCAAATGCGAAGATACGGCCTTCTTCAGGCAAGAAAACCCAACCAATCCAAAGCCAGATGCCCAGCACTGCACACGCACATTTTTCGGATCCCAGGTTCTTTCCAATCCGCGGACCGTTTAGTTTTGCAGTCACAGCGGGCGAACGCCGGAACGGGTGTCGGCCTTACCAAACGAGACGAAGTTCGCTTCCTAATTCTCTCTGGTTTGCCACATCGCGAGGTCGTTCAGCGTGCGGGCGTTTCGGATGGGACGGTCCACCACACAGCGCCGCCGCGCGCTCGCGACATCATCCGACTTCTTCAACAGAATCGGTCAACAGCGGACATCTGCGCTCGTGTAAGCGCATCGGCTTTGTGGACGATCTTGCCAGGACTATATTTTGCCGGAGCCGTTGAGAACGCAGTGAGTGTGGCTTCGGCGCGTTACCGACAGCGACGGCGACCAGAACATGTCGAAGCTGATGGATGTTGCCTGCGAGTTCGAGGTCATCCAAAAATGCCCGAAGGATGTATTCCATGGGTCTTCTACCGGCTTAGAGGCATTACTCGCGCGAATACTTTTCCCAGCTCAATATTGCTTTCTAAACAAAAGGGCGGCGATTGGTGTTCGCCGCCCCAACTTACGACCCGTCACCCCAAACTCTTATCCACCCAAACCGAGGCTGATCGTGGCGAAGGGGCCGTGGAAGCCGATATCTTCGGATTTGCGGGTATCGATACCGCCATCCATCGCGCCGAAGAAGAAATCGGCACGATAGCCGAGAGAGATTTTTCCGCGACCGCCGACCCGATAGGAAATGCCGGCAAAAGCGCCGACGTTGGGGACGATGACGGATCTGGTGCGCATCGAAGGCCGTGTCGATTGCGTGCGAACCGCAGTGTTGTAGTGAACAACGTAGCCGCCAGACGGAGGGTAGGTAAGCGTATAGCTGCCGTCATAGTACCCATTTTTGGTATGCGTGCGCACCTTGGCTTTCTGGCGGCCGAACAGGACTGCAGCATCGATGCCCCAGTCGAAGGTAAGCCCGTCCTCTAGGGAGCCCACAACTGGTACCGAACTATTCCAAGTAACTAACGGACCAATCCCCCTGAAGCTGCGCGCCGCATCCATGTAGGCATCAAGCAAAGTTCCCCGGTCATACGAGTGGGGAACATTTGTTTGCGCCGTCATCTGGCTTTTGGCGCTCTCACGGAACTGCGCAAGGCGCACCCCAAAATTCACGGTCGAACTTCCATGGCCTCCAAAAAATCCAAGGCCGACATCTTTGCCCGCCTGAAAATCCAGGATGAAGTGTGTTGTTTCCTCAACCGAATGTAGGTTCGTAAAAGCGTAGGTCGTCAAACGGTATTTGGCTTGCGAAGCTTGAGTCTCATACGTCTGGTCGTGCGCGGCTTTCGGACCGCGTTTGGCCTTTCCGTACCGGATGGCTGCCGAAAAGGCCCAATCTGTATTGGGAGGCTGGAATGTGAGTTTCCCGTCCAAATCATAACCGATGCGCGGGTTTTGACTCAAGATTCCGGCAACTGGATGATCGATCACGGGCGGCAGATTCGCGGGCACCCAGGTCTCGGAGGAGTCGTTCAGAAAATTGAACTGCCCGCCGAGTTCGATCCAAAGCGCCGGCCGATTTGCATCCTCCGCATTCGCTGGTGTGCTATTGGATATATGGGCTGCGAGAGCCAAGGCGGAAACGCCTGTCAGAAGCTTCCAGCGAATGATGGAGCTATCGCGCGTGCTGATAAGTTCGCTCATTGTATACTTCCCCCTGAGAGAGCGATGGAACCGGCGTGCGTTGAGGTTTTTGTCATGGCCTTCACCAATTCTTCGTGATGCGGATGCCGAACAAACGCGGATCCGTGGTGAAAACATTAGTGGCCAGATTGGTATCGTCACTGTAGAGGAACGCGCCGGTGATGGCAGTCGTGTTAAAGATGTTCTTGACATAACCCATCGCCTGCCAGCCATTTGCACCGGTCAGGATGAGCGCGAGGTTCACGTTGGTGTAGCCTCTCAGCCGATCATAGGGATTGTCGTTGAAGACACGCGTCCAGGAATAATCCTGCCAGTAGTAATCACCTCGCAGCGTGGCAGCCCACTCATCCGTGAGCGGTACGGAATATTGCGCCCCGAAAGACGCTGTGAGCGGCGGTGCATTTGGCAATTCGTTGCCCGACAGATCCTTGTTGAATCCGGCACCGCCATTGGGCGCTGTGGCGGGATCGAAACCGGACGAAGGACCACCTGCCGCAACAAGCGGATCCGAACCATTGTTATACGCATTTTCGCAAGCAAGGCCTACCAATGAAGATATCAACGTGCCGTCGGGGTAATAGATTGAGGCTTTGGAACGACTGAGGGCTATGAGTTCTGCCACAACGTAATTTGGCAATATACAATTGGACGTCGAAAGAATGTTTGGTTTGACCACAAGCCAATCCGAATGACCGGCCGTCCGATCCATCAGATCAATGGCCTTAGAACCTTTGTTGAGTGAAGTGTCCTCCCAACCACCGGAGAAGTTGAACCGCAGGCCTGGTAACGGCTCCCACGACGATTCGATTTCCGCGCCGTTCACCTTGGCGTCGAAGTTCAGGTTGATCGACGTGCGGTCAACGATTTCCGATATCTGATAACCTTTGTAGTCGTAGTGGAAGACGCTGGCATTCAGTGTCACCGCGCCGTCGAACATCGTGTTTTTCGTACCCAGTTCGTAGGCGTTGATGAATTCGGGTGCGAAGGTAAGCGGATGGTTGCTTTCGCTCGCCTCGGAAATGTTGAACACATTCGGTCCCGGCGGGTTTGCTCCACCGGCCTTGTAGCCATGCGAGAACGAGCCGTAGATCAGCGTTTGATCAGTGAAATCCAATTTGGGAGTCCAGTTGGCGACGGCTCGGCCAGTCCATTCGCTCCATTCCTGATCCACGATGCCCGAAGCCGGGTACCCCCAATTCTTGGTGAGTGTTTCGCTGGGAATTTCGACAAAATACTTTTGGTCATCGGTCCAGCGTAATCCGCCTGTCAATTTCAGATCGCTGGTGAGCTGATAATAGGCTTCGCCAAAACCGGCATAGGAATTGAGGCGATAGGGGTTTTTGCTGCGGAAATAATTGTGACCTTGCCCGTCAAAACCCAACGAAAGCGGCGTTGAATCGGTGAAAGGGCAAGGAAAGAATGCTGTGGATTGCCCGAATGGAGAATAGACCTGTTTTGCCGGAGCAACACGGCACGATTCGTTAGCTGTATGCGGGCTCGTTGCATCTAAAAATCTCGCCTCCAGGGTGAGTAAATTTAGGAAGACGTAAAAGTCCTCCAACGTCTCGTAATGCATGTAATTTCCGCCGACGCTAAAATTGAACGGTCCTTTGAAATCGGAGGCAAGTCGAAATTCCTGACTCACCTGGAAGGCTTTTTCCTGCGACAGGTCTTCGCCTACGAATTTATTCGAGCAACCAAGTTGCGGATCGCACAGCACGCCGCCCGGAGTGAACTTGACACCGTATGCACCGGTAAATGTCCCGTTTGGGCCACCGCCTGTTTGAGTGGCCGAAGAATAGAAAATGCCCGGCCGAGATGTGAAGCGACTGAAATCCTCAAGCGAGGCCAGGAAATCGTTGTTGTATCCAGTATTCGATATGAAGGTCAGTGCTGGCATAATGTTGTATGCGACGTTGAGTTCAACAGTATCGTTTCTGGCTTTGTATTGCGGCGTCAGTTCCGACTGTATGGTGCGCAGGTCGAGTGGCTGTGTCGTCGACAGGTAGGGGTCGAGATTGGGCATTAGACCGCCAAGGCCTGGGCCGACTCCACTGCCGAACTCCGCGGCATAAACGATGGGATTGGCCTGTCCGTTCGGCGTTTGGAAGGAATCGGGCGAATAGAGGGAAGCTGGCAGACATCCTTGGCTGAGAACAGCACGGCCCGATATATCGAGATTTGTGACGTAGTCGCCTTGGTGCAGTTCAATGACGGTGCCGAATGGTCCACCATTGATTGTTATGTTCTGATTGACCGGCCCAACCGACGTCGGCCCGGGATCGCGGTGACACAATTGCTTGCCGCTACGCAGGCGGTCATCGTCCTCCTGGAAATGTTCCCAGACGAGATCGGCTTCCAGTTCCGGAATGGGTTTGAAGCTTACCGACACGCGGCCCGACCAAAGATCGCGGCCGTCGATCTGCTGGCCGGTGGTTTCGTTGTAGGTGTAACCGTCGCGTTTGGTCCATTCGCCAGCAACTCGGATATCGAGGCGATCATCCACGATGGGAATGTTCACCATGCCCTCGAAACGGCGGTTCTTGTAGTTGCCGACGTCGGCGCTGGCCATGGCTTCGAACTGATCGGTTGGCTTGGCAGTTGTGAGGTTCACCACGCCTGCGGTCGCGTTGCGGCCGTAAAGTGTGCCTTGTGGGCCGCGCAGGACTTCGGCTTGGCTGAGGTCGAAGAATTCCTGTTCGAAGAAGTGGTTGCGGATGAAGGGAATATCATTCAATGCCACGGCCACGGCCGGATCGGTTGTCACCGAGATCGCCTGTGTGCCGATGCCGCGAATCTGAATGTTATAGCCGGTGAAGTTCGTTTTAGAGAACGTCAGATTGGGGACCTGCTTCACGAGATCGGGACCGCCCGCTGTTTGTGTGGACGTCAGTTGTTCCTGGCTCAGCGCGGTGATCGCGATCGGGATGCTTTGCACGTCGGCGCCGCCGAGCTTGGAGGACGTGACTGTAACCGTTTCTACCGCCGCTCGCTGCGGTGGCGAAGCTTGCGCGAGTTGAAAGGGGATCACGTTGTCGGCGTGCGGTTCGCCGCGCGAAAGCCCGATCTTGCCGGAGCTGTAATGCCTAATCTCAAAGCCTGTGCCGCGAAGAAGCCGCGTAAGCGCGTCATCGGTGGAGAGATTGCCGCTCACACCTTTGGTCTGGACGCCTCTGAGCTCATCGGAAGGAACAACGAATGCAACGCCGGTCTGGCTCGAATAATCCGCCAGGGCAGCCTGCAGATCGCCGCCGGGAATCGCAAAGTCTTGTGCAAATGCGACACCCGACAGTACCCATACGCTCGCCCCCAACGAGAGCATTGATTTCGTGATTCTATGTCTCATTGCCATTCGCTTCCCCCGTTCGCGGCGTCTTTCGGCGCCAGGCATTTGCAATCAACAAAACTTCACAACGTCCTTTCAGCGAGAAAGAACGATGTCCTCTCCGCGCCGCTCAACCCGCAGATGCAGGATGTCTCCGGCGATTTTCGTGAATGTCATCGGATCGTTGGCCGGGAATGTCCCGTCAACCTGCAAGTCCGCTATGGCGCCCTCTATGACGAGCTTGCCGTGATTGTATCTGTTGAACTGGTGAGCGACTTCGCCAAGCGCGGTGTTGTGAAACACCAGAAGCCCGCTGCGCCAGCTCAGCTTCTCGGCAATGGTTTCTGACGATGCCTTGCTGATCGACAGCGAGCGATTGGTCGCCATTGCAACGTCACCCGGCGCGAGATCAGCCCGGCGCGACTTCGAATTGTCGTCTAGCGGCGCGAGATGCGCGCGGCCTTCAAGGAGTGCTACTTCCACCCGGTCGCTCAGATTGCGGACAACGAATTTCGTTCCCAAATCCGTTATGCGCTGGCCCGCCGCATCGACCGTGAAGGGATGTTCGGCGTCATGCCGCACATCGAAGAACGCCTCACCCTTTACGAGCGTGATGGCCCTGTGGTCTCCATCGATATGGACCCGGACGGTCGAAGAGGTGTTCAGTTCGATGCGGGAGCCATCCGCCAGCGTGACGACCTTGTGGCCGCCCAGAGCCGTGGAAATCGTCTCGTCCTTGCCTTTGGACAGGTAGAGAAAGCTGCCCGTCGCCGCCACGGCGATCAATGCCACTGCTGCAATGGAACGAGCCAGTTTCGGAAATGCCTGTTTGCTTGCCGAAGCAGGTTTGCGCATCGGCTGGTGAAGCGCTTTGAGACGGTCGGCGCGCGACAGCGCGGCATTCAATCGCCAATAGGTGACGCGGTTGGAGGATGACGCTTCGAGCCATGCGTCCAGTTCCTTTTGATCATCCTCCGACCAGTCGAAGAAGTTGCGGCGCAACAGCCAGGTTGCCGCCTGTTCTTCCAATGCTTCGACTGTCACGCTGCGGCGTGGGCGGGCTCCGCCAGTCTGTTCGCGAGCGTCAGTCACGGCGAACTCCTGCGGTTGGAGGAGTCGCCATAAAGCAGGTCCGCGAGCGTCTTGATGCCCTGCTTCAGATGTTTCGATACGGCTTGCTCGGTAATTCCCATCCGGGTGGCGATTTCACGGGGGGACAAACCTTCGATCCGGCCGAGCACAATCGCTTCGCGGCAACGTGGTGGCAGGCTATCGACGGCGGCTTCCACACGACGCAATTCGGAGCGGGCGACTGCCGAGCGTTCAGGACTCGGCGTGTCGGCCGTGATTTCGAATGCTTCAAGATCGGGGACCGCCTCGATCGACACGACCTGTTCGTGACGGAAGCGGTCGATGATGAGATTGCGCGCAGTGCGGAAAACGAAAGCTTTGGCATTTTCGGGAAAGCGCTCTTGGGCTGCTTCGCACACCTGTTCATAGACATCCTGGCGGATGTCCGCGATGTCCGCCTCGTGGCGCCAGTTGTGCGAAAGAAATTGCATCAGTGTCGTTTCCAGCGGCAATACTTCACGAACAAACCAAGCCTCCACGTCGGCCGCGCTCACGACCGCACCGACGCCATGCGCATGTCCGTCCTCAATGGATCTGTCGGGTGGCTCTGCCATCCCCTTCAGCCTCTTGCCTTTCCGCGTTTCCGGACGGGCTACACTTATGCTGACGGCCAAGTCAGCCAGAATTAAACCCGATCGTGTGAAAAAAAATTTCGATATGCGCGAATTCGGAGATTTGACGGGAGATGGCTGGGAGGAGGGCACTGGCATTACGGGGGCCGCGCAACGAAATTTCAAACTACCCGTCAACCCCAATCAAGATGGGCTAACGCTCCTTCGGCTAGCGTCCGGATTCGGAATTATTTTTGGGGGACCGACCGCCAACAGCCAGACATAATCTTGCTGAGAATTCGTGGGGCTGTACCAGCGTGTCCCCATTCGGATCGTGGGTGACAGCTACCAAAGAAAAAGGCGGCGAAATGCCGTGCGATTGGCAACTGGAGATTGGCGCTCGCACAAGGCTCAAAGTCGCCGGATAGTCGTGGACCGGATCACAAGCTCTTTTTGACCGAGTTGCTTTTCAAGACGTTCGCGAAAGCTGCGCCACCAATTGACCTGACGGATATTTTGTACCAGCGGGATAGAGAGTTTATTGCATCGTGGTCTGCACTGGATATTTGGACCGATTTAAACGAGAGCCTTCGGTGCTGTTAAGCCCATAGGACCATTCCTATGGGCGGTATACACGGTCATTGGCGTCCTCTCACCGATTGCACTGTGTGGTCTCACATCGTTGTAGTGACGACGCCAAAGTTCGATCTTCATCCTGGCGTCGTCAAGATCCAGGAACCAATGCTGGTTGAGGAATTCCAGACGGACGCGGGCATTGAAGCTTTCGATGAAGGCATTGTCGGTCGGCTTTCCCGAGCAGGGAGCCGTGGATCAACGCGTTATTGAGCCAAATTTGTCAGAAGCTGAACCTGAACTGGGACGACCTTGTCAGGATCGCGTTGGTGCTATGGCTTGGGATTGTTCGTCGTAGCGCGGTTG